>Ga0315271_10002638_pt1 | contig 11250 bp, 8 predicted proteins | sample C3_top_MG_FD_204664 | JGI IMG/M metagenome (GOLD analysis project Ga0315271, IMG submission 204664) | Sediment microbial communities from Yellowstone Lake, YNP, Wyoming, USA - C3_top | ecosystem: Environmental > Aquatic > Freshwater > Lake > Sediment | place: USA: Wyoming | collected 2017-08-01
GAAAATTCTCCGCCAGCACTTCCACCTCACAGCGTCGGGCCGGATCTACTGGCGGCATTTCGTCCGTCACGATGGTCAGAAGAATATTGCGCTGGTGCAAGACTTTGTTGTGTTTGAGGTTGTGCAGGAGGGTGATGGGCTTGCCGCCGGGATTGCCGGACATGAAGACTGGCGTGATGATGAGTAGAAGCTTGCGCCACAGGCCTCAAATTGCTTCTATCACGGCCTCAGGCCTGGGTTTCCATCAGGGTCCCCGCGCTCCACATGTGATTCCAACAACACACCCGCTGCCCTGCCTGCCGCTGCCCGAATATTTTCTTCGCCTAGGTCTCGCAACGTCATAAACTGCGCCTCATGGAAACAAAGAAACAGTTAAGAACGTCGTTCCGCCGCTAACCCCGGGCCGGTCCATCAGTTAATGCCAGCGCGGCAATTTCTTGGTTTCAGCCCTCCGCCGTGGTAGTATTCCCGAACGAAAACAATGCCCAGGTGCAATTCCAGCAACGGAAAAAACCGTCCAGCGAAATCAGGGGTTCGCGGGCTCCGCTGCTGCATTTTGCTCGGCACGTTAGCCTGGACCGGAGGTGCCCAAGCCACGCCCCCGGCGCCCCCCGCGAAATCGACCAATTCCTCTGCATTCGCCCCCATCAGTGCTGCAACCCGGGCGCCCGAATCTCCGCACGAGTTTTTCAACGCGGGAACCCGGCAAATAACAGACGGGAAGCTCCGCGAAGCGGAAGCGTTTCTTGAATCTGCCCTGGGAAGTCAGGAAGCGGAGATCCAGCCCGCCGCGCTCTACAACCTCGGCCATGTCCGGTTTTTGCAGGGCGTCGCGGAGCTTAAGAAGGGCCCGAAGTCCGGACCCACCGGCGACCAGGCGCGCACGGCAACCGCCGCTGGAGCCGGCTCGGTAAAAGAGGCCGCCGATGCGCTCGCCTCGAACGAAGTCCAACGCATGGTGTCATCCTATGTGCACGGCCGGGGCATACGTCGCGAGTTGAACGCCGCCATCAAGGCGGTGAAGCGCGCGATCGAGGTTTACGGTAATACTCTCACCAAATGGCAGCGGGCGTCGTCTGATTTCAAGAGCGCCGCGGAACTGAACCCGACGGACGCTGACGCCAGCCACAACGCCAATGTGGTTGACCGCAGCATCGCACGTCTGATCGACAGCCTGCGGGAAATGCAACAGGCGGCGGCCGCCCTGGGACAGAAGAAACAGGAACTGGGGGAAAAGTTGAAGGAATTGAAGGGCCGCATCCCGGAGCCGGATATGCCGCCCGGGGCGCCCGGCGAGGACGAAGAGGAGGATGAACAACCAAAAGGCCCCGAACCGGGCCAGCAGGAAGGCGAGACCAAGGAGGGGAAAGAGACACCCCTCACACCAGAACAAGCTCAATGGTTGCTTGAAAGTTTCAAACTGGACGGAAACCGTCGCCTTCCCATGGGACAGGAAGCCACGCAACCCTCCAAACCCCGTGAACGGCTCCCCTGGTGATCATGATGCGCCTCCTTCCAGTGAAGTTGTTCGGTAGTCTCCATAATACCGCCGTCAGCCTGACAAGCCATGACAGCGGTGCGCATGGCCGGCGCATGCCAGGATTCTTTTTAAACACTGCTCTTCGTCCTGCTATCAGAATTGCGCGCCACTTTTCTTTCGCAAATTTCGGAGCTCGGATTTCGGCCTTCCTTCGGCTCTCGGATTTTGGCCATCGGGCTTCCAATCCAGCATTTCTCCGCAGACGGCAAGCCCTAAAGAGTATTCCCTTCTCCGCCCTGGCGGCGCTCTCCTTTACCCTTTCGGCCCAAACGACACCACCCGCTCAATCCGACCCTTTAATGTCCCTGATGCTGGCGCAACCCCGAATTAATCTCGACGCGCCGGTCATCGCGGTTGCCACCCTGGATCCATCGATTGTCCGTCCGGGCGAAGAAAGTATCTACCGGGTCACGTTCAACGCTCTGCTGGACTCCATCGCGTGGCCGACGAACATCGTGGCGCCGGGACTCGTCATTCGTCCCACCGCCAGCGGCCAAATGCTCACCATGGCTCCGAACAGCATGGAACCGCGCACCACGTTCAATCACCGTTTGCGCGCCGAAAAACCCGGCACTTTTGTCATCCCTGAGTTTACCGTCCAGGTCTATGGCAAGCCGGTGAAAGTGCCATCGGCCACCCTCGAGGTTTCACAGGACGCGCGCGCTGCGTCGGCGTCCTCCCAGTGGTTGTATCTTGATTTGCAGAAGACCAACGTGTGGGTTGGGCAATCCATTCAGGCCCGGGTCTTGTTGCCAGCCGGGCCGGGGGGGGCGGTGCAAGGCCTCTCCCAGGTGCAATTGATCGGCCAGGGATTCATCGCCGATCCCAGCGCGGTCCGTCAAAGCGTGCAGGTTGTTCCCCGGCCCGGCGGCCGCCAACCCACCCCGAGCTTTATCTATGAAACTGCTTTGACACCTATACGCGCCGGCCAGATCAAGTTATACGCCCAGGGATTCGCCGCCGGCAATCGGTTTGGTGGCGGCATGGTATTCGCCTCGCCTTCCGGCCTCGCCGGTGGCGGGCCTCAATTCAACCTGCTTGAGTCCGATGCAGCGGTCCTCACTGTGAGATCGCTTCCGCTTCAGGGCGAATTGCCAGGATTCACCGGCGCCATCGGATTCTTTAATATGGCTCCACCGACGCTTTCCAGTGATCGCATGAAAGTTGGGGAACCTATCAAGCTCTCGGTCCTTTTGAGGGGGCATGACTCCCTGGCCAGGCTCGTAGCCCCGGTCCCGCCACTGTCGCGCAACTGGCAAATTCTTCCCGTTACCTCTCGCGCCAGCACACCTGCCAATCCCATCCCGGCCTTCATTAATAATGGAACCGAGCCGGTGTTGCTGGGCGCGGCGAAGTTTGAGTATACACTGATTCCGCTAAACGATGAGACCGAGGCGACCCCGGTCATTCCGTTCTGCGCGTTTAACCCGGAAACCGGGTCCTATTACGATCTGAGCATCCCCGCGATGCCCGTGCGCGTTGCCCCATCCCCGGTGCTGGCGGATTCCGCGGCCCTGCTGCAAGCCGGCGATTCGAAACCCAAATCGCCAAAGGAACCGGTGCTGGGTTCTTTGGCAGTCGCTCCCGGGTCAACCGCCGCCAGTCTGATGCCTGTCCAACAGCGCGCCTGGTTCCCCGCAGTGCAACTCGCCCCCGGGCTGATATTCCTGGCCGCGTGGTATTGGGACAGACGCCGGCGCTTCCTCGAGCAACACCCGGAAGTTATGCGGCGTCGCCGTGCGCTGCGCATGCTGCGCCGTGAAAGAACCGGCTTACGAAAAGCCGCTCGCGAGAATAATGCAGCCGAGTTTGCCGGCGCCGCTTTGCGAGCGATGCGTGCCGCCGTGGCCCCGCATTACCCGGCCGAACCACGGGCACTGGTGGGAGCGGACATTCTGCCTTTGCTCAGCCCGGCCCCGGGGGCCGGAAACACGGGCGAGGTGGTCAGAACCCTTTTTGCAGCCTGCGATGCGTCGCAATTCTCCGAGCTCAACAGCGGCGGCGGCAGCCTGGAGAATTTGCTTCGGCTACAGCCCGGCATCGAAAAGGTCCTCGCCGAACTCGAGGCCAAACTGGAGGCGCAACCATGACACGCCCGACACTGAGCTTGACGAAGGGGTTGAAAGCTAAATCCCCCCTCGCGCTGACCTTCAGAAAAGGGCTTCGCCTGCCGTGCCGGGCCAGCATTCTGAACTCTTTGCACCCTTGTCGGGCGCGGTTTCTCGCTTTTCGCATTTCGGATTTCTTTCGGACTTCGGCATTCGGGTTTCGGATTTTGAGCATTTCAATCGTGCTCGCAACTCTCGACACCCTGGCTGCGGATTCCCCCGGCGCCCTATTCAGACAGGGAGTCGAGGCCTATCGCTCGGGCGAATATACCGTCGCTGCCAAAGCCTTCCGCCAGTCAGCCTTTGATCTGCCCGCCTCCGGCACCTACCAGAACCTCGGCCTGGCAGAATGGCATCGTGGGCGCGTTGGACCTGCCATTCTCGCTTGGGAACAAGGGCTTTGGGTGGACACTTTCAACACCGCGGCCCGCAGCAGCCTGCAATATGCGCGCAAAACCGCGCAACTGGAGTCCCCCACCCTCACCTGGTACGAAGTCGTCTCGACCTGGCTTCCGCTGAATTGGTGGACCTGGATTGCCGGGGGAAGTTTTTGGATCGCGGTGGGGGTTGCGACGTTGCCAGCCCTTTTTCGCCGTCGCAAAGCCGGCTGGCACCAGGCTGTGGCCGCACTCGGTCTCATGCTCTTCCTGCTCAGCTTGCCCGCGCTCTTCGGAGTCCATACCCGGTGCAAGATCGGTTTTGTCCTTCAACGGGAAACACCACTGCAATTGACCCCGACTCGCGAAGGACAGGTCATTACCCTGCTTTCGTCCGGCGAACCGGCCCGTGTGGAAAGGGCGCGCGGCGAATATCTCCTGATCAAAACCAGCCGCGGCCACGGTTGGATACCGAAGGAATTGTTCGCCCGCCTCTCCCCTTGATTTGGAAGCCGGAGCCCATTCCGCTTTCGTAGGATTCAAGTATTTCGTGGCTGCCGCACAACACACAGCTTTCTCTTTTCCGGACTCATTCGTAAAGAAACTGTTTGCCATTGGGCCTTCGCCGTATTCCCATACCGTCGTGCACACAATCTCGTTTCCTATTTGGTTCCTGGCCCTCAGTCTGGCAGCCAGCAACGTTTGCCTGGCAGGTTCCCCCAATCAACTAACTGATGACGAACGATCCGCGGGATGGCAATTGCTCTTCGACGGAAAGACCTCAGCGGGCTGGCGCGGCATCGGCAAATCCATCTTCCCCGCGGACAAATGGGCCGTCGAAAACGGCTGGCTCCACGCCCTGGGCAAGGGCGGCGGCGACATCATTTCCACCAACCAGTTCGAGCAGTTCGAACTCGCCTGGGAATGGAAACTCGTCGAAGGCGGCAACAGCGGGGTCAAATATTTCGTGCTGGAACCCCGCGGACCCATCGGCCACGAATACCAGATGCTGGATGACAACAAACACCCCGACGGAAAGCTGGCGGAAGGCAAACGTCTCACGGCGGCGTTTTATGACGTGCTCAAGACCTCCGCTCCAACCGCTCTCAAAGCTCCCGGCGACATCAACCAGTCCCGCATCCTGGTCAAAGGCAACCATGTGGAGCATTGGTTGAACGGGAGCAAAGTGCTGGAATACGAATGCGGCAGCGCGGGGGTGAAAGCCGCCGTTGCGGCGAGCAAGTTCAGCAAGACGGCCGGCTTTGGCGAACGCGCCAAGGGCCACATCTTACTCCAGGACCACAATGACGAGGTATGGTTCCGCAGTATCAGGATCCGGGACCTTTCGAAAAACTGATCGCGCTTACTTGGGGTTATCCGCCAGCCAGTAACGGATCTGGGCCGCTTGCGGGTGGCGGGGATCGGTTTCGAGCGCCTTAAGATAATGCTGCCGGGCTTTCGCGATGTCGCCAAGTTGTTGCGCGTAGAGATTGCCGAGCGCCACATGCCCCCGTGTATCTGTGGGATATTTGGTCAACAATATTTGCAGTTCGTTCGCGGCATCCACCGGATAACCCGAGTGCTTCAATATCACGGCAAAATTATACCGGGCATCCGCCGACTCCGGTTTGATAGCCAGCGCGTTTTCATAGGCGACGAGCGCCGTGCGCGAATTTGCTGATTCCGTGGCCGCCACACCGAGGTGGTATTCAGCATCGAAAAAGGAAGGGTCGGCTTGAATGGCGGAGCGATAGGCCTGCATCGCCTCGGGAAGGTGGTGTGCCTGGTGCGCCTGCAACCCCTGGGCAAAAGCTCGTTGCGCAGCCGCGCTATCCCCCTTGGCGGGTATTCCCGGGTTGCGATAGGCATAGCGCGGCCAGGTTTTCGCCGCCAGGGATGCCACGGAGGCAGCCGGTGCGCCTGCGGTTGCTGGTTTGTTCGCGTTGCTCCCGGTCAAATCGCTCTCGGCAACATTTCGCGATGCGGGTGGCTTGCTGTTGGCTTTGCCGATGGCGCCAGAGGTAACTCCACCAGTCGGAGTCTTTGCCTCGGAGGGAGTGGAGCTTAAGGAACGAGGGCTGGAAAGGGGAACATCCGAAGCCGCTTTGGGAATGGGGGCGGAGGTCACCTGCGCCACCACGGTCTTGGGCTCGGGAATGGTCACCACGGGTGCGGGCTTGACGGCTGCCATCGCCTGCGTCGCCGGCGCAATGGCGGGTTTTGCCACGACCGCAGCCGGAGGGGGCTCATTTTTCACGGGAGCTGGCGAGGGCTTGGCCTGGTTCGTGACGACGGGCTCGGGTTTGCGTGGAGCGACGGGCTTGGAAGCCAAATTCCCAACGGGAACAGTCGAAGTGCGAATGGTCGTCGCGATCGGCGTGACAGGCGCAACCTGCGGGTTGGTTTGCTGCAGGGCTGCTGTTGCTCCCTCCGCTTCCAATTGGCGCAACACGGCCCGGACCGCCTCGGCATCCGCGGGCACAGGCTGAAGCGCCAGGTAGTCGCGATATTTTTGCAGGGCGAGGTTGCGGTCGTGAAGCTGCTGCTGGGCGACGATCGCCAGGTTAAGTATTGCCGGGCGGCAGGCCGGATCAGCCTTCAACGCCGCATTAAAATACTGCACGGCTTCAACTCCCTTTCCGCGTTGCGCGCGGGCGAGCCCCATGCCGGTCAGCGCCTCCACATTATTGGTAGCCAGCTTGAGAACATCTCCGAAGCTCTTCTCGGCAGCACCCACCTCGCGAAGCTGCAATTGGACCGTGCCCAGTTTGGCGAGGCCCTCGGCCGAATTGCCGCGCCGAAGGGTATAGGCGAGGAATTCCGCCCGGGCACCTTCCAACCGGTTTTCCTCCAGCAACAGGCAGCCAAGGTTGTAATGCGCTTCGGAGAAATCGTGGTCCAGGGTAAACGCTCGCTGGTAGGCTTTCTCCGCCTCGGCCCCCGACCCGGCATGGTGGCACGCCAACCCAAGATAGTTCCAAGCCAAGGCGTTGGTTCCCATCAACTTGGTAGCCAGGCGCAATTCTTCGACTGCGGCGGCATATTGCCCCTTGTCGAGTAATTCCTTTCCGTCAAGCAAAGCGCGGGGGCCCGGCGGCGTGCACCCGGCAATAATCGTGACAGCCGCCGCCAGAATCATAAACTGTGCGCGAACCAAATGGTTGATGGTTTGCATCGGTTTGGGTGTTAACATCAGCGCCTTAAAGTGTCAAGAAACGCGCACATACGGAAAGCCTTTTCGTGCACGCCCCTGTTCCAGGTGGCCGTGACGGGAATGCTTTTGCTTGGCTGCGGCCGCCTGTGGGCACAACCCGCCCCCGCAAAGACCAACGATACTATGGCCGTCATCGCCGTCCATGACCCCGGGGCCACCCAGGCTTTCCAACCGGACCGGGAAGCGGTTTTTGCCATGATGGATAAAGGCATCACCCGCCTGACCTCCACCAGCACCCCTCGGCAAGCCTGGTGCAGTCTGGTTTCCTCCAATGATGTCGTTGGGATCAAGGTGTTTTCAGCGCCAGGCCGTAACAGCGGCACCCGGCCCGCCGTGGTGGCTGCCGTGGTAAAAGGCCTGCTCAGCGCCGGGATCCCGACCAACCATATCGTCATCTGGGATCGGCAGTTGGTCGATCTGCGCCTGGCGGGTTTTGGCGAACTCGCCGCGGAATACGGGGTTCGCCTGGAAGCCACGACGCAAACAGGCTACGACCCGAAGGCTTTTTATGATTCGGCGATGATCGGCACGCTGGTGTGGGGTGACCTGGAGTTCGGCAAGACGGGCAGCCAGGTCGGCAAGAAATCGTTCGTAACCAAACTGCTCAGCCGCGAAACCACTAAAACCATCGTCATCAGCCCGATGCTCAATCACAACCAGGCGGGCGTGGCCGGAATCCTCTACACCTTGGCCCAGGGAAGCGTGGATAATTTCATCCGGTTTGAGACCAATCCCAAGCTTCTGGCCCAGGCAGTGCCGGAAATCTATGCCTTGCCGGAACTCAGCGACAAGGTGGCGTTGTGCATCGTCGATGGCTTGATCTGCCAGTACGAAGGCACCGAACAAGGGTTGCTCCATTATTCGACCGCCTTGAACGAGCTCCGGCTAAGCCGCGACCCCGTCGCGCTGGATGTGCTCTCCATTCGCGATCTCGACCGCCAAAGAAACCTGGCTCAGGCCACATCTCGCAAAACGGATCACGCCCTTTACAACATTGCCGCACTGCTGCAGTTGGGCGTCGCCGAACCGGACAAAATCGAAGTAATCAGGCTGGAAACGGGCACGGCCACCCCTCCCAGCCGTCCCGCGGAACCAAGCCCCAAGTGAATTCGCAAGTTACGCCAGGCTCTCAGGGTCCAGCGCTGGCCGACTTGCCCTAGACCGTTCAATTCCCATTAAACCCCCGGGGAATCCCCGGGGCCGCGTCCAGTGAAACACTGCTTTTCCAATTCGTGCCTCACCCGATTGTGCGACAGGCATCGACCGCGTATTTTCTTACGTAGATAGAGAACAAATTAGAGATCGAGTGGCAAAACAGAATCTCACTCGAACGTCAGTGGAAAAGTGGACCGCAACAAAAGGGACAGATGAATACGACGATAAAGTCAGGCCGAAGCAGCAAGAGCGAACAGGGTTACGCCCTCGCGCTCACGATGGTGATTGGAGGGGTAGTCCTGGCATTGTTTGCGGGAGCCGCCAGATGGTCAGCCACCAGCTCAGTGATAAACGACCGCAACAACACTTACACCCGGACCGTATCGGCGGCCGAAGCGGCTTCCGAAACTGTCTTGAGTTATATTGCCCGCGATTTTTTCAACCAGAGCTTCAAGCCTTCCAACCTCGCCGCCTACCGCAGCCTTGTGCCCGCCACCGGCTGGGCCGCTGAGTTCCAATTCAGCGACGGCGCTGGCCAGGTGAACGCCACCGCAGTCGAAAGCGGCAGCAGCGTGTTGATCACGAACCTCAATTCGGAGTTTAACGGTCTTTACGGAATGGGCTACCCCTGTCAAATTCGCGCACAAGCGAAACCGCTGGGCACACCCTATGACATGTCGGCTTCAGTCCAGCAGGACCTGCAACTCGCCACAATTCCGCTGTTCCAATTCGCCATTTTCTACTCGATGGATTTAGAGATCAATCCGGGGCCCGTCATGAAGATAACCGGCAAGGTTCACAGCAATGCCAACGTCTATACGGCGCCGGGCAGCACGCTCGATTACATGGATTCCGTTACCGCCGTCGGACAGATTCTCAACCAGCGGGATCCGAATGATCCTTATGCCAGCAGCGGCATCGCACCCGTGTTTCACAAAGAACACGTTGATAAAGTCAGTTCCCTGACGCTGCCTGTAGCCGCCAACAACAGCCCCGAAGAAGTCAGGAAGATCGTGGAGGTTCCCCCCGTCGGTGAAGACCCGGCTTCCCAGATCGGACGGGAACGTTACTACAATAAAGCCGACCTGATCGTCACCACCACCGACAGCGGCATCTCCGTCAAGGCCGGCGCCTGGGGAAACTTCACCCCCATCCCCGGCGACCTTCCCCCTGACACCAACGGCGTCGCCGGCTATTCTTTTATCAAGACCGATGTCACCTTCCATGACGCTCGCGAAGGCAAGCAAACCGTCACCACCGAACTTAACGTCGCAGCGCTTAACAACTGGCTTAATAATGCCGGGGCTTCATTCAACACCGACGTTAGAGGCAGCCTCGGCCATCAGGTTAACTCCGTTTATATTGATGATCAAAGGGCAGAAACCGGCAAACTTACCGTCGCGAGAGTCAGTAATGGGGAGGAGCTGCCGCCGGATGGGTTGACCGTGGCTACCGGCCTGCCGCTGTATGTCAAGGGGCACTTCAACGCGCCAAACACGACCGTCGGCAGCACGGACACCTCCGCGACCAAGCCCGCTTCTCTGGTGGGTGACGCCATCACCGTGCTCTCCACCGCCTGGACCGACGCGAAGAGCACCGTGCCAATGACCACTCGCACGGCATCCGACACCACCGTGAATGCTGCCATCCTTGCCGGCATTGTGCCCAGCACGGCCGCTTCAGGGACCAAACATTACAGCGGCGGCGTTGAGAACTTTCCTCGTTTTCTGGAAAACTGGAGCAGCCAAACGCTGACCTACAACGGTTCGATGGTGGTGATGTTCCCCAGTAAACTCGCCACCTCCTCTTGGGTAAGTCCCGGAACCTATTACAACGCCCCCAACCGCCAGTGGGCTTTTGATCGTAATTTTCTGGATTTCGCCAAGCTGCCCCCCGGCACGCCGCAGGTGCGCAAGCTCATCCGCGGCCAGTGGAACGTGGTTGCGGCAAGGTAACACCATTCCCCCCCCCGGCACGACTTTCGCCACGGTTCAATGCTGCCATTTGCCGGCAGCAGCCTTTCTTACAGAGTGTGCTTGAGGACTCCGGTTCCGGAACTCTTCCACGGAGATAGACCGATTTTCTCGAGAAACGGAACACCCCCTTCCCCGCATTCAGATTTGGTTGCCCTATTTCGAGACAAAGCAAAGGCGCAAGCAACCTTTGAGCATCTGTCTGACTCCTTGAAATGGCCCTGAAAACCACCCATTCCCGCGACTGGCACAGCGCGTGCTATTAGTCTCCCACGCGGTAGAAAGCAGTACCGGATGTATTACACAATGGGAAAACGCAGAGCGGAGCGAAGCGGGTTTACTCTTGTAGAGGTGGTGGTTTCCATCGCCATTACTGCGATGATATTCGCCGGGGTCATCTACGGCTACGTCTTCACAGCTTACCAGGCCGAATACAGCTCCTACTCACTGGCGGCACAATCGCTCGCCATGCAAGGCATCGAGCAGGCGCGTTCGGCTAAATGGGATCCGCAAGCCTGGCCTCCCGTGGACGAACTGGGTGTGACCAATTATGTGCAGCAGGATATGCTGGATGTTCCGAGATCCAGCGGAAAAGCGATCTGGGCCACAAACTACATCAGCATTTCCACAATATCCACCGCCCCGCCCTTGAGAGAACTTCGCGCGGATTGTGTCTGGTCCGTGGGCTACTTCAATGGCCAATACCGGGGTCCCTTCACCAACAGCGTCGTCACGCTGCGCACCGCCGACCAATGAAACTTCGAAATGCCAACTCCGTGCGTTGCCGTCAGGGCTCTCTCCGGCAGGCCGGGATGACGCTGGTCGAAATCATGACAGTTTCCGCCGTATTCTCGCTGGTGGTCATTGCCCTGATTAGCGTGCA
>Ga0315271_10002639_pt1 | contig 11246 bp, 11 predicted proteins | sample C3_top_MG_FD_204664 | JGI IMG/M metagenome (GOLD analysis project Ga0315271, IMG submission 204664) | Sediment microbial communities from Yellowstone Lake, YNP, Wyoming, USA - C3_top | ecosystem: Environmental > Aquatic > Freshwater > Lake > Sediment | place: USA: Wyoming | collected 2017-08-01
AGCTGTGCTCAGGGCCCGGAAAGGTCTTGCCGCGCACTGCCTCGACATATGTCTTCACGGCGACCTCGATGCTCTCCGCGCCTTGCATGAAGTTCCTGGAGAACTTCGGGCTCGGACGAGGATAAAGTCCGAGCATGTCTTGCAGCACCAGCACCTGGCCATCGGCATCTACACCAGCGCCGATGCCAATAGTAGGTATACCGAGCTCGGTGCTGATCGCCCTGGCAAGCGCCGCGGGCACCGCCTCCAGCACCAGCAGGCTCGCGCCAGCCGATTGCAGCTGATTGGCATCGTCCCGCAGACGCTGCGCCGCATCGGCCTCACGCCCCTGCACACGGAAGCCGCCGAGCTGATGCACTGATTGCGGGGTTAAACCCAGATGTGCGCACACCGGGATACCGCGCTCCACCAGAAAGCGAACGGTCTCGGCCATGGGCGCGCCGCCTTCGAGCTTTACCACCTGCGCGCCGGACTGCATGAGAATGGCGGCATTCTCGAACGCCTGCTGCGGGCTCACCTGGTAGCTGCCGAATGGCATGTCGCCGATGATCAGGGCGCGCGTCACACCGCGCGCCACGCAGGTGCAGTGATAGGCCATGTCGTCGATGGTCACAGGCAGGGTCGAGGCGTGGCCCTGCATGGTCATGCCGAGCGAGTCGCCGACCATGATGGCATCGAGCCCGGCACGGTCGAGCAGGCTCGCGAAACTGTAGTCGTAGGCGGTGAGGCAGGTGATCTTCTGACCGGCCTGCTTCAGCTCGCGCAGCGTGGTAATCGTGACCGGCTTCATGCCGTGGCCCCCGCCGGCAACGGGTTGAAGAAATGCCGGCCGCCGCGCGCGCTGCGGATAAAGGCCAGCAGCGACTGGAAGTCGGTGTCGCTCTCGACGAAATTCACTTCTGCGGCGTTCACCATGAGCAGCGGCGCACCCGTGTAGTGGTAGAAGAAATGCGTGTACGCCTCATTCAGGCGCTCGAGGTAGTTGCGCTCCATGCTGCGCTCGAAATCGACGCCGCGACGGTGAACTCGTTCCAACAGTACTTCGACCGGAGCCTGCAGACAGATCACCAAGTCCGGCACCGGTAGGTCGATCTTGAGTTGCTCGTATACCTGTTCGTAGAGGCGCAGTTCGTCGTCGTCCAGGTTGAGGCGCGCGAACAACCGATCCTTCTCCAGCAGGAAATCCGCCACGCGCGTCGGCGCGAACAGGTCACGTTGCTTCCACTCCTGCATCTGGCGCGCGCGCTGAAACAGAAAAAACAACTGGGTCGGCAGGGCGAACTGTTTGGACGAGTGATAGAAGCGTTCGAGGAACGGATTCTCCTCGGGGCGTTCGAGCAGCAGATCGCTGCCGAAGGCCTGCGACAGCTTCTGGGCCAGACTGGTCTTGCCGACGCCAATTGGCCCTTCCACCACCAGGTAGCCCGGAATGATGCCGGCCTGGCCGGGTTTGTCTTGCTGAATGCTCATGCGTTCGCGGCTTCCGAACCTCGTTACTCTCGTTTCTCGATAACGGCAGCGAGCCGCTCAATTGCCTGCCCGCTACAGCCGGCGCGCAGGGTTTCCACCTGACCGCGTCCGGGAATGTTCAACCCGGGGGCAATCTCGGACAAAGGATACAGCACGAAGGCGCGTTCGTGCAGCCTGGGATGCGGGAGCGTGAGGCCCGGCTCGTGGCTAACCTGATCGCCGTACAGCAGAAGGTCAAGATCCAGGGTGCGTGGCCCGCCCGGTATGGCGCGCAGGCGGCCGTGTACCCGCTCGATGTCGAGCAGGGCCTGCAGGAACGCGCCGGCCGGCATATCGGTGTCGGCCGCGCATACCGCATTGACAAAATCCGGTTGCTCGGTAACGCCCACCGGCGCGGTGCGGTACGACGACGAACAGCACACGAGGCATGTTCCCGGCAACTTGCCGAGCGCCTGTGCACCGGCGCGCACCTGCGCAAGCGGGTCATCCAGATTGCTGCCGAGTGCGACATAGACGCGCACCGTGTTTACGCCGGCGCTCCGCCGCCCTTCGGCTTGCGGCGGCGCCGGCGCTTTTTCGGTCGACCCTCGCCGGGCTCACCCGGCGCGAGGTTGCGCACCATCTCGGCCTGACCATCGGCATCGACTTCCTGGAAGCGCGTCCACCAGTCGGCCAGCTCCTGGCTCTCCTCACCGGCGTGCGCACGCAGCAGCAGGAAATCATAGGCCGCGCGAAAGCGCTTGTTCTCCATCAGGCGGAAGGCGTTTTTGCCAGTGCGGCGCGCAAAACGCGACTGCAGATCCCAAATCTCGCGCATCGGAAAACTGAAACGCTTCGGGATGGACACATGTTTCTGTTGCTCGCGCAGCACCTCTTCGCCGGCCTGAGTGAGCGCCTCAAACGGATGCTGGCCTTGTGCAATGCGCCGCTCCATGACAAGCCGCACCGGCTCCCACAGGATGGCGGCGAACAGAAATGCCGGATTCACCGGCTTGCCTTGTTCGATGCGCTGGTCGGTGTTGGCCAGCGCCTGCGGCAGCAGCACGCGCGGGAAGTTCGCATCCTCCTCGGCGAGGCTATCCTCGGTGAGCGGGAACAGAAAACGGAACAGGTCGAAGTGACGCAACATCTCGTAGGTTTCAAGCGCATAGCCGCCCTGAAACAGTTTCAGCACTTCCTCGAACATGCGCGCCGGCGAGACAGCCAGCAACAGGTGGCCGATGTCGTACATCGGGTCAGCCGTGGCCGGGTCGATGCGAAAGCCGAGCTTGGAAGCAAACCGCACCACGCGCAGCATGCGCACCGGATCCTCACGGAAGCGCGTCGCCGGATCGCCGATCATGCGCATCAGGCCGGCCTGCAGGTCGGCGACGCCACCCACGTAGTCCTTCACCGTGAAATCGCTGATGTCGTAGTACAAGGCGTTGACCGTGATGTCGCGCCGCACCGCGTCCTCGTCCTGGCTACCGAACACATTGTCGGACAGCAGTCGACCGGTCTCGTCGATGTCGTCGTCGGACTCGCCCTCTTCCTTGCCGGTGTGCGGCGCGGCGCGGAAGGTCGCGACCTCGATAATGTCCTGCCCGTAGCGGATGTGCGCCAACCGAAAGCGCCGGCCGATCAGGCGCGCGTTGCGGAACAGTTCCTTGATCTGTTCCGGGCGCGCGTTGGTGACGACGTCGAAATCCTTGGGTTCGCGCCCCAACATCAGGTCGCGCACGCAGCCGCCGACCAGAAAACTCGCGTAACCGGCGTCTTTCAGGCGATACAGGACTTTAAGCGCGCTGTCGCTGATGAGGGTGCGGGAGATAGTGTGCTCCGCGCGCGAAATGACCAAAGGCTTAGTGATGGTAGCTACCCTGCTGTCCTGTTTTGGCAAGATTCTTGTTCGCGTTGTGTAATGAAACCGAGGCGGTATAATAGCACCCCTTCGCAGGCCGAGGCTAAAAAGGCTTGCGGAACAGTGCCTTTACCCTGCTCCCTTCGTCTAGCGGCCTAGGACATCGCCCTCTCACGGCGAGAACAGGGGTTCGAAACCCCTAGGGAGCACCAATTTCCTGTTGATTGCCCCGGCTTGAATTCGGCCGGACCTGGTCCAACAAGAAAACCCGGCTTGGTTCGTCCTGTCACTGACATTACGCGTTATCGGCTCGAACCAGCCCGCAACAACTCCAGATCTGAGCCGAAGCCATGACCCCTTCGCCCCACATCGCCGATGTTACCCAACAGACCTTCGAGTCGCTGGTGCTCGCCAAGTCCCGGGACATCCCGGTGCTGGCGGACTTCTGGGCGGCCTGGTGCGGCCCGTGCAAGCTGCTCATGCCGGTGCTCAGCAAACTGGTGGACGAATACGACGGGAAGTTCTTTCTCGCCAAGATCAACAGTGACACCGAGCAGCCGCTGGCCGCGCGTTACGGCGTGAAAAGCCTGCCGACCGTGAAGCTCTTCAAGAATGGACAGGTGGTGGAAGAATTCATGGGCGCGCAGCCGGAGAAGACCATTCGCGCCCTGCTCGACCGGCATATCCCGCGTGAATCCGACACGCTGGTCGATAATGCCCTGCTCGCGGCGCGTGCCGGCAAGCCCGACGAGGCGCTCACCATCCTGCTGCAGGCCGTCAAAACCGATCCCGGTAACGATCGCGCAAAACTGGAGCTCGCGCGCCTGCATGCCCATTTCGGTCATGCCGCTGAGGCCGAAGCCACACTCGCTTCATTATCGGTTGAAGCCAGGGAGTCGACCGCTGCCGTGGGCCTCAAGGCACAGCTTGAGTTCGTGCACATCATCGCCACGGCGCGCGCGCCGGAAGCATTGCTGACAGCCATCGCGGCCAATGCCAGGGACAGCGACGCGCGTTACGAACTGGCCGCACACCTGGTGCTGCGTCAACAGCACGCCGCCGCGCTCGATCAGCTGCTCGAAATCGTGCGCACCGACCGCAAGTTCCGCGACGATGCCGGCCGCAAGGCCATGATATCGGTGTTCAATCTGCTTGGCGGGTCGGGTGAGATCGTCAACGACTATCGACGCAAACTTTCCCTCGCATTGAACTAGTCCACGATTAATTCGCCCAGTACTCAGCTAGTCCACGACTGATTCGCCCAGTACTCATGGACAGTTGGGTTGACGCCTTTGTCCAGCCAGGACGCTATGCTAGGTTATCCGCAAGTATTGCGATATTTATCCACCTCAAGGAGGCCACCCATGCTGCCACGGATAGTGACCGTACTCCTGGCAAGCCTCTGTACAACGGCCTTCGCCGCTGAACCGCGCTTAATCGAGATCGTGCTCAACAACTACACCATCAAGCCAGACACACTAACCCTCAAGGCCGGCGAACCGGTGATTCTCAAAGTTAAAAACGCCGCCACATTCCTTCCGCACAATCTTGTCATCAAGGCGGCCCAGGCCGGTATCGAGCTAAAAGTGATTGTCGAGGCCGGCAAAACTGGCGAGGTACGCTTCACGCCCACTCTTCCCGGCAACTATGAATTGCTTTGTGATACACGGCCACCGATAGGCCAGTCGCACAAAGATAAGGGCATGCACGGGCAACTGGTCGTTGAAGAACAGTAGCGGGCACAAAAAAAGGCGCTGGCATCCGCCGCGCCTTTTTTATTGATGCGAGCTCGATTTACAAACTTTCCTTCACCACCCGCCCATTGAGCGGCTGCACCGGTCGGGCGTTGCTATGAATGATACTGCGGAACTGGGCCAGCTGTTGCGCGGATAGTTCCACGGGCTGCTTTAACACCAACCAGCGCACGCCCTCGCTGCACGGCGGCGTGGTGAGCGAGCCTTCGAAGGCGTAGTACCCTTTGGTGGCCGGCAGCAACTGCGCAGCGTTCACTTTCGTCTCTGCAAAAGCCTGCTCAATGGATTCCTTCTCCGGCAGCTTGCTCCATACCGGCTTGAGCGCCTCATTCTCCCTGCCCTGCTCGAATAACACAGCCACCACCGCCAGCTGCCCGGCCGCGTTCTTGTGCACCAGGTGTGCGACCATGGCAAAGTACTTGCCCTGCACCTGTTCTTCGCTCGGCGTATGGAAGTGATATTGCACGAGTTTGTATTGGTCGGCGTCAATCTTGATGCTGCTGCCATCGGCGACATTCACCTGAATGGTGTGGCCGTTGTTCAGTAACTTGAGGGTGGACGGTTGATAGCTGAATTCGATCTCCGCCAGTTTCTCTTTCTTCGTTTCAGTAATATTGATCGGCGACTGGATCTTACCAAGGCCGCAGGTCGCGTAATCCTTTTCGAGCTCGGCCCACTGTGCGGGGCCACCGTGGCCTTCATAACTCCAATGTGCGGCGCCTTCCGCAAATACCATTTCCGGCAGTGCGCCGATGAGTGCTATCACCAAAGACTTCTTCATGCTCATCACGATCTCCTTGTTGTTATTTGAAATGGAGTCTCATCTACCTCACCAAGGCGTCCCTCTTGGCAGGAGCGACTCCCCGAAATAGACGCGATAGCCAGCAGATTTATTCCTCGCAAGCCGGAATCCAGAATCAATGGTGTTGATTAAATATTCTGGGCGTCGGCGACCCACAAGGACCTGGGGGACAGGGAATCTCTGGGTTAATTCTTTCATCGTTGTTCCGCTTTCGTCGGGATGACGACAAGCGCGAGAGTGTATTTGTTCAGTGCTTCTCTAGCGTCCCGCCAGCGCGCCCTTCCAGTCCCGGAACACATCGATGTCGAAACCGTCGGGGTACCAGAGATAGCCGGGTTTATGGTCCTTGGTGTCGGTCACGCCGTACTGCCAGATGATCTCCTTGGTCTTGCGGTCGATCACAATCACCCGGTCGCGCAAATCGTCTGCCACCAGAATATCGCCGGTGTCGGGCAACTCGCGCGCGAGAGAGGGATGGTCGAGCATTTTTTCGCCATCCTTCACGTAGTATTCCCAGACCGCCTTGCGCGTGGCGGGATCGAAAATCACCACGCGGCCGGGCTTCCAGAAATCGGCGACGATCACCTGCTTGCCATCCACCGTCGGGAAGGCGTCGGATGGATAGTTGACGTGTGGCGCCTGCATGCTCCACACCACCTTGCCGGCACGCGTGATGCGCGTAATCCGCGCGCCGCCGATCTCGCTGATGAGGATGTCGCCATTTTCGAGCGGTGTGGCGCCGTTGGGTGCGGCCAGCTCGTGCGGCGGATTGTGGTTGCGCTTGCCAGCCGTGCCCCACTGGGTAACGATCTTGCTGGTGCGCGGATCGATAATCAGCACGCGGTGGTTGCGGATATCGGCGGTTAGAAAATTGCCGTCCGGCAGCAGGTGCGCGTCATCCGGGTAGTTGAGAAATCCCGGGCCGCTGCCCTTGTGGTCCGGCGTGCCGTAGGTCCAGGTGATGGCCTTCTTCTCGTAGTCGACGATATGCACGTCGTAATTGTCTTCCTCGCTCACCGCCAGCAACTTGCCGTCTTCCGAGAAGTTCACGTCCTCGTTGCCGCGGTACAGCACCAGGTCGGGTGAGGGAAACTCCCAGATAATCTTTTTGTCCGGCGCGATCTCGATCAGGCGATTGTTGCGCCGGTCGGCGACGACGATTGGGTACGGCAGCGGCTTGCCCCACGAGGCAACCGGATTCTTGCGGCTGCCCGTCACAGGCGGAATCGGCGGCAGGGTGACCCCGCTCGACACCATGCCGGCGCCGGTCATTTCCGGGGCAACCGGCACGGCCACGCCCGCCGCGAGCGACGCCAGGCTGCCGACAACGAGCAGCACGAAGATGCCGATCTGATTGCCCACCAGCCCGCGTTTCGCCGCGGCCAAACATTCACTGTAATACCGCATTGGACGTACCTCGCTCTGTCCATTGATTCATGTCGGACTCATTTATCATGAATGGATGTCCAGACGCCATGACCTGGCGCAATGCACGAGAACCCTCCCTCGGAGTAACAGCGACGTGCCGCAAGCAGCGCATCTACCGGCGGCGCCTGAACCGTTACAGGCTTTCCGTCACCACCCGCCCATGCAGTGGCTGCACCGGCCGGGCGTTGTTTGGAAAGAGCTTGCTGTACCGTGCCAGTTGCTCGGCGGACAGATCCAACGGCTGCTTCAGCACCAGCCACGTCACACCCTCGGTACACGGCGATGCCGTGAGCGAACCCTCGTAGGTGTAATAGCCGCGCGCGGCTGGCAACAGTTGGGTGGCATCCAGCATGAACTCCGGAAACAGCCGTTCTCCGTCCGCGCGCGCCGGTATCTTCGGCCACAGCGCCGCCAGTGCCGCGTTTTCGTTGCCTTGGCGGAACAGCACCACTACCACAACGAGCCGGCCGGTACTACTCTTGTGCACGAAATGCGCCGCCATGGCAAACTCCTCTCCCTGAATCCGGTCGCCGCCCGGCACGTGAAAATGCAACTGCTGGAGCGCGTAGCTATCCTTGCCAAGCACGATGCGACTGCCGTTGGCCATGCGCACCCGCACGGTGTGGCCATCGTTCACGAGCCGCAGCGGCGCGCTGCGATATTGGAACTCAATCTCTGGCAGCTTCTGCCTGTGCGTCTCGACAATGTCGATCGGCGACTGCCGACGGCCGAGATCACAGGTCGCAAAGTCGCGCCGCAATTGGCCCCAGTGCGCCGGGCCATGCTCACCGCTGTACTCCCAGTGCGGCGCGCCGGCGGCCTGGGCCACGGCAGGTGTTACGACCAGCATGAACGTTGCACACCACGCCAATCCTGCACGGGATAATTTCATTCGATGAACTCCAGGGCGTTACCATCCGGATCGCGGCAAAACAACGCGCGCCGACCTGACTTGCTCAACGTATAAGGTATACCCGCCGTATCCAGTCGCTGCCGCAACGCATCAATATTCCGGAGTGTCAGTGCGACGTGCCGGTCGCGCCCGCCGTGCGCCGGACGACCGCTAACGGGATCGGGATTGGGCAATTCCAGCAGGTGAATCTGCTGCGCACCGATGTTGAGCCAGGCGCCCGGGTAGCCAAGATCGGGGCGCTGTGGGTCAACACGCAGGCCCAGGACTTTGCAGTAGAACGCCACGGCACGTCCGGTGTCGGCAACGAGCACGCTCACATGCTGGATGGCGAGAAACTCACTCATGCGCGCACTTTATCATGGCCCCGATGCCAGTCGATGCGCGGCGCGCGTGGTTTCCGGCAGTCGAATAGGTGGGCGCACAGGCCAGCACATAGTCGATCACAGTGACGAGACTCACCCTGTGGCCGATGGAAACATACACCGGCGCCACGCCCGCACGCGTGCGCAGTGCCGCACCCACGACCTCGCCTTTATGTAACAGCCGCCGCCACGCTCCGCGAGTCTGCGGCAGCGGCGTGTGTCCGCCCACCAGCAAGGACTTGGCGACGCCGATGGAAGGGATTCCGGTCAACACGCCGAGATGACAGGCCAGCCCGAATCGCCGCGGGTGCGCCAAGCCCTGACCATCGCACAACAACAAGTCGGGTGTCATGCCGAGTTTTGCAGGCGCGCCCAACAAGGCCGGAATTTCACGGAACGACAACAGGCCCGGTATATAAGGAAAGCTCGCCGGGCACCGCGCCACCGACTGATCAGCGGTCTTGAGATCGGGGAATGACCACACCGCCACGGCCGCCCGCATCACACCGCTATCAGTCACTGGGCCGACATCCAGCCCGGCGACGGATCGCACCGTTCCCAGTTGGTCGACGCAATCACCCGCTCACGCAGTTGGCACGGCAAGGCGATGGCCTCAACGGCGGTGGTTGGCCAAGGAATAGGCATGACAAGCTGCATAGGCACAAATATCAAATGCGTTCATCTTACACCGCCAGCTGCCCCGCTCCCCTTTCACTCGCCGGAAAATCATTTACCATGGACGCATGCGCAAGCCATTGCCTTCCAGTCCCGGACCCTCCCGCATTCCGTTGCAAGAACTTGCACAGCGACTGCGCCGCTTTCTTCCGCATAACGCACTGCTTGATTCGCCGGAAGACCTGCATCCATATGAGTGCGACGGCCTGTCCGCTTATCGCCAGCTGCCCGGTCTCGTGGTGCTGCCGGAAACCATTGAGCAGGTGTCGCAGACTCTGCGCCTGTGTTCCGAATACCGCGTGCCAGTCGTGGCGCGTGGCGCCGGCACCGGACTGTCCGGCGGCGCCTTGCCGCTTGCGGACGGTGTGCTGTTGTCGCTCGCGAAATTCAACCGTATTCTCGAAATCGATGCCCTGAACCGCACCGCCACCCTCCAGCCGGGTGTGCGCAATCTCGCCATCTCCGAGGCCGCCGCGCCACATGGTCTCTACTACGCGCCCGATCCGTCGTCGCAGATCGCCTGCTCGATCGGTGGCAATGTTGCCGAGAACGCCGGCGGCGTACATTGCCTCAAATACGGCCTGACCGTGCACAACCTGCTCGGCATCAAGTTCGTGACCATCGACGGCGAGCTGGTCACACTCGGTGGCAAGACGCTCGACAACCCCGGTTACGATCTGCTCGCCCTGTTCACCGGCTCGGAAGGCATGCTGGGTGTGATCGTCGAAGTCACGGTCAAGCTGCTGGCCAAACCGGAACGCGCCCAGGTGGTGCTCGCGGCCTTTGACGACATCGAGAAGGCCGGCCAGGCCGTGGCCGCGATAATCGCCGCCGGCATTATTCCCGCCGGTCTCGAAATGATGGACAACCCGGCGATCCGCGCCGCCGAGGATTACGTGCACGCCGGCTATCCGATTGATGCCCAGGCGATTCTGTTGTGCGAACTGGATGGCACCAATGAGGAAGTTTCAGAAGGCATCGCCCAGGTGCGTGCACTACTGACGAACCAGGGCGCCACCGAAGTGCGCAGCGCACGGGACGATGCTGATCGCCTGCGGATGTGGGCCGGGCGCAAAGCGGCATTTCCGGCGGTGGGGCGCATTTCGCCGGATTACTACTGCATGGACGGCACCATCCCGCGCCAGCATCTTGCCACCGTGCTCAAACGCATCAGCGTACTTTCCAAAGAATATGAGTTGCCAGTCGCGAACGTATTCCATGCCGGCGACGGCAACCTGCACCCGCTGATTCTTTACGACGCCAACAAACCGGGTGAGCTGGAGCGCACCGAGGAATTCGGCAGCAAGATCCTCGAACTGTGCGTCGAGGTCGGCGGCACCATTACCGGCGAACACGGCGTGGGTATGGAAAAGATCAACCAGATGTGCGTGCAATTCAATTCTGCCGAGCTCACGCAGTTCCACGCTATCAAGGCCGCATTCGATCCGCATGGCTTGCTCAATCCCGGTAAGGCGGTGCCGACTCTGCACCGCTGCGCCGAGTTCGGGCGCATGCATGTGCATGCTGGCAAGCTCGCGTACCCGGAAATTGAAAGATTCTGAACCACCAAGGCGCCTGGCACGCCAAAAACTTGTTATCCCCCCTCCTTCCGGGAGAGGGCCAGGGTGAGAGGACATGGGTAGCGACAACGACATCTCGCAACAACTTGCCGACAGCATTCGAGCCGCCGCCGCCGCGCGCACCCCGCTCGCTGTCGACGGCAGCGGCAGCAAGCGTTTTCTCACCGGCGACATCGACGGTACAGCGCTCGATGTGACTGGACACTGCGGTATCGTCAGCTACGAACCGACAGAACTCGTGTTGACAGCACGTGCCGGCACGTCGCTGGCCGAGATCGAAGCAACGCTCGCTGCTAACCACCAAATGCTCGCCTTCGAGCCACCGCACTACGGCCCCGGCGCGACACTCGGCGGCACCATTGCCTGCAATCTCTCCGGCCCACGCCGGCCATATGCCGGTTCGGCACGAGACTTCGTACTCG
>Ga0315271_10002640_pt1 | contig 11245 bp, 10 predicted proteins | sample C3_top_MG_FD_204664 | JGI IMG/M metagenome (GOLD analysis project Ga0315271, IMG submission 204664) | Sediment microbial communities from Yellowstone Lake, YNP, Wyoming, USA - C3_top | ecosystem: Environmental > Aquatic > Freshwater > Lake > Sediment | place: USA: Wyoming | collected 2017-08-01
TGTCACGCACACGGGACAGCCCGGCCCGTGCACCATCTCCACCGCCCCCGCGGTCAGTTCGTCCAGCCCCTGCTTCACGATCGTGTGCGTCTGCCCGCCGCACACCTCCATCATCACCCACGAACGGGTGGCGGTCTGGCGGATCTCCTTCGCCAGCGCGCGCGCGATGTCCGCGTCCCGGTACTCGGTGAGGTATCTCACGGCCGCACCTCCGCCGGGAGCACCCCCGGCGGGATCGCGTCCTTCATCCACTCCAGCTCCTCGAGCTGGCTCATCTCGCGCAGCGCCTCGAAGGTCCGCTGGGCCTCGACCTCATCGACCTTCGAGATCGCGAAGCCCACATGGACGATCACGTAATCGCCGATCTCCACTTCGTCCTGCACGTAGGCGAGACACACGTCGCGCCGCACGCCGCCGAAGTCCACCGTGCCCATGGCGAGTTCGCCATCACGATGGAGTTCGATGATCCGGCCGGGGATACCGAGACACATGGGGGCTTTCCTCTTTCAATGGGACGATGCGGCCAACCGCGCGGCGGCGACCGCCGCCTGGCCATAACTGATGCCGCCGTCATTCGCCGGCAGCGCGCGCGGGACGAGCACGCGCAGGTGCACCTGCTGCAGTCGCGCGCGCAGCGAGCCGGTCAACCGCGCGTTCTGGAAGACGCCGCCGCCCAACGCCACCGTGGCGATCCCGGCCGCGTCCGCGGCGTAGCGCGCCACCGATGCCGCCGCCGCGGCGACGCTCTCGTGGAAGCTCGCGGCAAGTTCGCCAACGTCGCCCCCCGCGATCGCGCGCGCGCCGAGCTCCGCGAGCAGCGGGAGCGGGTCGAGCACGGCGCGGCCACTCGACGCGTCGCGCATCACCGGCACGTGGAACTCCGTGCCCTGGTGCCCTTCCGCCAACGCCTCGAGTTCCATCGCCGCCTGCCCCTCGTAGAACGCGCGCTGCCGCACGCCGAGCACCGCGGCCGCCGCGTCGAAGAGCCGGCCCATCGAGCTCTGGAGAGGCGCGTTCAGCGCCCGCGCGATCTGCGTCGCGACGATCTCCTGCTCCAGCGCCGGGATGCCGCGCATCGCGAGCGCGAAGTGCTCCGCGTGCTGCGGCGCGAGCGAGAGGTAGCCCGCCGCCACGCGCCACGGCTGCCGGATCGCCGCCTCGCCGCCCGGCAGCGGCGCATACCTCAACTGCGACACCCGCTGGTAGCCCGTGAGGTCCGCCACCATCAACTCGGCGCCCCACACCCGGCCATCGTCGCCGAAGCCGGTCCCGTCGAAGGCGATGCCCAGCACCCGCTCCGTCACCCCATGCTCGGCCATCACCGCGGCGATGTGCGCGTGATGGTGCTGCACGATGATCGTCCCCAGCCCTGCCTCCTCGGCGAATCGGGTCGAGAGATAGGCCGGGTGCATGTCGCGCACGACGATCTCGGGTTCGATCCGGAAGAGCCGCGTCTGGTGCGCCAGCGTCGCGCGGAAATGGTCGAGCGTCTCGAGATTGTCGAGGTCGCCGATGTGCTGGCTGACGTACGCGGCGGCGCCGTGGACGAGCGTGAAGGTGTTCTTGAGGTGTGGACCCACGGCGAGCAGCGGCACGGGGCTCGCCACCGGGAGGGGGACCGGGAGCGGCGCGTAGCCACGGGCCCGGCGGATGAATGCCGGAACGCCGTCGATCATGCGCCGGACCGAGTCGTCCACGCGCGCCGCGATCCCGCGGTCGTGCAGGAGGAACGCGTCGGCGATGTCCCCCAGCCGCAGCTCCCCTTCGATCACGCTCGCGGCGATCGGCTCCTCGCTGAGGTTGCCGCTCGTCATGATGAGGGGCCGCCCGGTGCGCTCGAGCAGCAGATGGTGCAGCGGGGAATAGGCGAGCATGAGACCGAGCCAGCGGAGCCCCGGCGCGACGCCGTCGGCGATCGGCGCACCGCGGCGGCGGGGCAGGAGCACGATCGGCCGCTCGCGCGAGGTGAGCAACGCCGCCTCCGCGTCGCCCACGATCGCGAGGCGGCGCGCCTCGTCGAGCGAGCGGACCATGACCGCCAGCGGCTTCGCGTCGCGGTGCTTGCGGCTCCGGAGCAGCGCCACGGCATCCTCGTTCGTCGCGTCCACCGCGAGGTGGAAGCCCCCGACGCCGCGCACCGCCACGACCGCCCCCGCGAGGAGCGCGCGCGCCGCGGCGGCGAGCGGCTCCGCGCCGGCGTCCGCATTCGCTCCCGGCCCCTGCGCGCGCCAGCTCAGCGTCGGGCCGCAGGCGGGGCAGGAGTTCGTCTCGCTGTGGTGCCGCCGGTCCCCCGGCGTCTCGTACTCGCGCCGGCAGGCCTCGCACTGGGTGAAGGCCCGCATCGTCGTCCGCTCGCGGTCGTACGGCAGCGCTTCGACCACCGTGTAGCGCGGCCCGCAGTCGGTGCACGTGATGAACGGATAGCCGAAGCGCCGGTTCGCCGGATCGAAGAGTTCCGCCTCGCACGCCGCGCAGATCGAGACGTCGGCGGGCACCGGCTGCCGTCGACCGGGCGCATCGGTGCTCCCAAGGATCTCGAAGGTCCCCGTGTTGGCGGGCTCGACCGGCGTCGAGGTCACGTCGGCGAGGTGAGAGAGCGGAGGCGCCTCGCGCCGGAGCGCTCCAGTGAACGCTTCGATCGCCGCCGCCTCCCCCTCGACCAGGATCTCGACATCGCCCGACCGGTTGCGCACCCAGCCCGTGAGCGAATGGCGCGCCGCCAGCCGGTGCACGAAGGGGCGGAACCCCACCCCCTGCACCACGCCCGTCACGTGGATCGACCGCGCCGTCCGTGGAGACCCGGCAGGGGGGGCCGAGGGACGGAGCGCGGTGGCGGTCACCGTCGAGCGACCTTGGTCATCGACGATCCCCGGCGCGCGGTGTCGCGGAGGAAGTCGAGCCACTCGTCCATCCCTTCGCCGGTGGTGGCCGAAGTGTAGAAGACGCGAATGTAGGGATTCGCGTCGCGCATGAACCCGACCGCCTTCTCCACGTTGAACGACACGTACGGCAGCAGGTCCATCTTCGTGATCACCGCGTAGTCGGACTCGCGGAAGATCTTCGGATACTTCTCCGGCTTGTCCTCTCCTTCGGTCACGGAGAGCAGCACGACCTTCGCATCCTCCCCCAGGTCCCAGCTCGCGGGGCAGACGAGGTTGCCGACGTTCTCCACGATCAGCAGATCGGTCTCCTCGAGGTCGATCTCATCGAGGGCGCGGTCCACCTGCCGCGCATCGAGATGACAGGCGCCGCCGGTGACGACGGCCTGCACGAGGTGCGTGGTGTGCGCGGCGAGCCGGTCGGCATCGTTCTGCGTCTGGCAGTCGCCGGTGACGACGGCGATCGCGAGGTCGTCGCGCAGCGCGTCCAGCGTCCGCTCGAGAAGGGCCGTCTTCCCCGCTCCGGGCGAGCTGACGAGGTTCAGCGCGGGGAGGCCGGCCGCCTCGCGCCGCGCGCGCACCGCACGGGCGATCTCATCGTTCTTCTCCATCACGCGCTCCCGGACGTCAATCACCCGGACGGCCATCGTCCACCTCCAAGTAGCTCAGCCGGAGGTCGTCGCCGCGCATCCGCGTGATCACCGGCTTGGCGCCGGCGAAGGGCGGGTGCGCGAGCAGTGCCTCCAGGCAGAAGGAAAGGTTGTCGGGCTCGAGACCGGCCTCATCGCCGACCTCGAGCCCGACGCTCACGAGCTGGCCGAGTTGCTGTGCCGTAAGCCGCTCCTCGGCCATGCGACACACCTCGATGGCGACGCTCATCTCATGCACAGACCGCCTCGGGGCGTGGTTGGCAGGAACACCCCCAGGCTTCGAGCTGGCGCACGATCGTGGCCATCAGGTCATCGAGCCGGTGCTCGAGCGTCGGAGAGAGTCCGACGAACATCTCGACGCGGTCGGGCTGGAGCCCGATCGCGACCGTCTCGGAGGGCAGCGTGCCGCGGAGCTCCGCCACGGCGAGCACGTCACGCAGGTCCACCTGGTGCGGCGAGATCTTCATCGCGAGGTAGCGGGGGATCTCGTCGCGGGTCAGGGTGATCACCGAACCCGGCGCCACCCCGGTGTTGATCGCATCGATGAGCAGCAGGTGCGTCGCGCTCTCGATGTCGGGCAGGAGGGACATCCCCCAGGTTCCCCCATCCACGAGCTCCGCGTCGGGGGGGAGATCGAACGTACTGCGCAACCGCTCGAGGGCGACGAGGCCGAGGCCGTCGTCCCCCATGAGCGGGCTGCCCAGTCCGATGACCGTCCAGCGCGGTCCATCAATCATCGATGTACTCCTCGTCGTTCGGGACGAAACGGCCGCCGCTCACGATCGACGAGATCGTCCCCGTCCGCTCGAGGACCTCCGCGCGCAAGGCGAGGTAGACGTGGATCGGCAGGAAGATCAGGAAGCACCACGTGAGCACGTGATGGATCACACGCGTCATCTGGAGCCCCCCGACCACGTTCGGCACCCAGTGGAACAACGTCCAGATGAAGCCGTGCGGGTTCGACTGGCCGTACATCGCGAAGCCGGTGAGGACCATCCCCAGGCCGACGACGTACATCCCGGTGTACGAGAACTGCTGGAGCGGATTGTGCCCGAGATAGTGCGGCGCCTTCTTGGTGTCGATCAACAGGTAGAATTTCACCATCCGGACGAGATTGGCCCAATCGCGCGGCCGCACCGGGAAGAGCGCCGCGAGCTTCTCGTAGCGATTCCCGGCGAAGAGCCAGTACACGCGCACCACCGCCGTCGCGACGAGGAGCCCCGCGGCGGAGAAGTGCACGAGGCGCGTGAAGCCGATGTAGTAGTGCGCGCTGGCTTCGCCACCGGTGATGAACCAGGGCTTGCCGATCATGAAGCCGGTGACGACGAGCACGACGATCGCGATCGCCGCCATCCAGTGCATCGCCCGGATGGGCCACTGCCACAGATACACCCAGCGGTAGTTCCCCGGCGGGGGCACGACCTTCCGCGCCAGCGTGATCGGGGACCTCGCCGGCGGCTGCCGGCCCGTGTCCACAGGAGGGGTCATTGCACCTTCACCTCGGCGAGCAGATCGCCCTTCACGTCGATGACGTGGACGCCGCACGCCATGCAGGGATCGAAGCTGTGGATGGTGCGCAGGATCTCGAGCGGACGCGTCGGATCGACGAGCGGATGGTTGTCCGTCAGCGCCGCTTCGTACGGTCCCATGACCCCCTTCCCGTCACGCGGCGAGCAGTTCCACGTGCTCGGCACGACGCACTGGTAGTTCTTGATCTTCTCGTTCTCGATGATGACCCAGTGGCCAAGCGAGCCACGCGGCGCATCGAGCCAGCCGTACCCCTTCGCATTCTTCGGCCAGGTGGATGGCTCCCACTTGGAACTGTCGAAGGTCTTGGTGTCGCCACTCTTGATGCGGGCCACGAGCTGGTCGAACCACGCCTGCATCCGGCCGGCGAGGAGCAGCGTCTCGATGCCCCGCGCGGCCGTCCGGCCGAGCGTCGAGAAGAGCGCGGCCGGTCCGACACCGAGCGTCTTCAGCACCATGTTGACGTTCTCCTGCACTTCCTTGTGCCCGGATGCATAGGCGACGAGCATCCGCGACAGCGGCCCGACCTGCATCGGCAGGCCGTTGTAGCGCGGCGCCTTCATCCACGTGTACTTGTCGAGCCCCTGCAGGAACTCCCAGGGGGGCGTCGGGCCGGTGTAGTTCGGCTTCGTCTCCCCCTCGTAGGGATGGAGCATCGCCTTGTCGCCGCCGGAGTAGGAGTACCAGGAACTGGTGATCCCCTCCGTGACGCCGGCGTGGTCGTAGGGATGGACCTTGGTCAGGTCCTTGTTCAGGATGATGCCGCGCGGGAAGTAGAGCTTGTCGATGTCCTTGATGCCCCCTTCCGGGAACTCGCCGACGCTCATGAAGTTCGGCGTCCCGCCGCCGATCGATGCCCACTCCTTGTAGAAGCCCGCGATCGCCAGCAGGTCGGGGATGTACACCTGCTCGACGAACGTTCTCGCGCGGGTGATCATCCCCTGGATCTCGGCGAGGCGCACTGCGTTGATCGTCGCGTCGTTGTCGAGGTTGATCGCGCTCGCCATGCCGCCGACGAGGAAGTTCGGGTGGGGGTTCTTGCCGCCGAAGATCGTGTGCAGGCGGATGACATCGCGCTGCCAGTCGAGCGCCTCGAGATAGTGTGCGACGGCGATCAGGTTCACGGCCGGCGGCAGCTTGTACGCCGGATGCCCCCAGTAGCCGTTCGTGAAGATGCCGAGCTGGCCGCCGGCGACGAACGTCTTGAGCCGCTGCTGTGTCTCGGCGAAATAGGTGACCGAGTTCTTCGGCCACGGGGAGATCTTCGCCGCGATCGCCGCCGAGTCCTTCGGATCGGCGGAGAGGGCGCTCACGACATCCACCCAGTCGAGCGCGTGCAGGTGATAGAAGTGGATCACGTGGTCCTGGATGAACTGCATCCCGTGGACCAGGTTGCGGATGATGTTCGCGTTCTGCGGGATCGTGATCCCGAGCGCGTCCTCGACGGCGCGGCAGGAGGCGACGGCGTGCACCACGGTGCAGACGCCGCAGATGCGCTGTGTGAAGGCCCACGCATCGCGCGGGTCGCGCCCCTGCATGACGAGCTCGATGCCGCGGAACTGCGTCGAGCTCGCCCACGCGTCGGAGATCTTCCCGTTCTCGGCCTGCGCCTCGATGCGCAGATGGCCTTCGATACGGGTGATCGGATCGACGACGACCTTGGTCTTAGCCATTGTCCTTCCCTCCCGCGCCCGGGGCGCCCTTGGCAGCGGCTTCAGCGCGCCGCGACTGGATCTGATGGATGCCCGTGGCCGCCGCGTGCGCCGCGACTCCGGCGACCGCGCCTACCGCGAGTGCGGCGCCGAGCGTGTCGGCGAACTTCTCGACTCCTACGCCATACACGTCGGGGAGCCGGGTGTAGAAGGGCGACATCGTGTCCCAGAAGTTCCGCTCGGTGCACCCGATGCACGGATGGCCGGCACCGATCGGGAAGTTCGTATGCCCGTTCCACATGAAGATCGGGCATGGGGAGAAGGTCGCCGGCCCCTTGCAGCCGACGTGGTACAGGCACCAGCCCTTCCGGGCCGCCTCATCGTCGAAGACCTGCACGAACTGACCGGCGTCGAACTTCGCGCGCCGCGGGCACTGGTCGTGGATGCGCGAGCCGTACGCGAAGAGCGGGCGGCCGTCGCCATCGAGGTCGGGCAGTCGCCCGAAGGTGAGGAAATGCACGAGCGTCCCGGTCACCACGTCGGCGATCGGCGGGCACCCGGCGATGTTCACCACCGGCTTGTCCTTGATGATCGAGTCGATCCCGACGGCACCCGTCGGATTGGGCTTCGCCGACTGCACGCTGCCGAAGTGAGCACAGGCACCGAGCGCGATCACCGCCGCCGCGCCCTTCGCCGCCTCTTCCAGGAGCGACTGCGCCGTGCGGCCGCCGGACGTGAAGTAGACCCCGCCGTCCTTGGTCGGCACCGAACCGGTCACGATGAGGATGTACTTCCCGAAGTTCTCCTTCATCGAGGTCTGCTTCGCCTTCTCCGCCGCCTCCCCCGCCGCCGCCATCAACGTGTGGGAGTAGTCGAGCGAGATGATGTCGAGGAGGAGGTCGCCGACCGTGGGGTCGGAGGTCCGGATCACGCTCTCCACGCAGCCCGTGCACTCCTGGAGCTGGAGCCAAATGACCGTCGGCCGCTTAGATTTCTCCAGGGCTTCGGCGATCTGCGGGGTGAGCGCGGTGGAGAGGCCGAGGATGGCCGTCATCTCCGCGCAGAACTGCAGGAAGTCGCGCCGGCTGACCCCGCGCCGCTCCAAATGCGAGGCGAGTCCTTCGTCAGCCGTCCAAGGCTCTACTGGCAGGAACATTGGGCCCTCCGTGGACGTTTCGACCGTCTGGAGCGGCGTGCGGCGCGGGCGGGGGGCACTCGTCAACGCCGTAGCACCCCCGGCGGAGCTCTACCGCAAGTCGGGGACTGCGACGACGCGCCAATGTCGGCCCCGGCTCGCGAGGGCAGTAGGGGGAAACTGCTGAGGGGATTGTGGGGTTTTACCCGACGTCGGAACTGCCGTTCGAAACACACGATTCACCCACGCGCGCCGCGTGAGCGACCGCGCTCCATCACGAACTCAACGGAGGGATCGACCGTGCGCTATGGAACAATGTTGGTGACCGCCGCCGCGATGCTCGCGCTGGCCTGCAAGGGTGCCGAGCCCGCGAAGCAGCCGCTGGGCGGCGGTGCCGCCACGATGGACCCCGCCACGGGCCAGCTCGCGAACCCGCACAATACGCTGCCGCCCGAGGCGAAGACGGCACTCGACAACGGCAACCAGCTCTACCGCGCCAAACAGTACAAGCTCGCGCTCGAGCAGTACCGCATCGCTGCCAAGCTCGCGCCGGCGCATGCGTCGCCGTACTACGGGATCTACATGGCCGCCGACAAGCTCGGCGACAAGAAGCTCGCCGACAGCGCCATCGCGGCCGTGAACGCGCGCGCGGACAACGCCGCGCCGATGTTCAACGACAGTCTGATGAAGAAGACGCACCTGGATGCCAAGGCGGCCACTCCGCCCAAGTCCTGATCCGCCGCCGGGCGGACCCGGTCAACGCGTACGGCTGTTGACCGGGTTCGCCGTGTGGCAGTAGTAGCAGATCTGCGAGTTCCTGTTCGCCATGAGATCCGCATTGAAGTTCGGACCGTGCGGATTCACCCCCCACGTCGTGGTGGAGTGGCAGGCGATGCAGTCGGACTGCTTGTGGCAGGAGACGCAGTTCGGCAGGGAGAGCCGCGCCGCCTGCCCGTGATCGAGCAGCCAGTTCGGCGACTGGTTGTGCACCGCCATCTTCCCCTGGCCGGTGGAACCCAACCCGAGATTCTGGTGGCACGAGAGGCAGAAGGCCTGCGCATTGTGACAGGAGCTGCAGTCCTGCTCCCGGCCATACGCCTGCGCGCCATGCCCTTGCACGAAATCCGGTGCATGGTACTTGATCCGCCCCGCACCATCGTGGCAATCCGCGCAATACGCCTGCTGGTGGCAGCTCGCGCAATTCGGTGAATTGCCCGCCGCCGCGGCGCGATGGTCGCGGCTGAATCCGGGGACGTGCACCCGCACCGCCCACGCCTTCGGCGGTGCCACCGGCGCATTCTTCGATGGTGCGCGGAAGGACACCGAGGTCAGCAGCGCGAAGTCGCTGGCGCTGCGCAACTGGACCCCCTGGGCCCCGCCGGCCTTCGGCACCGGGAGCTTCACCACGGTCCCCTTCGCCCCCTTCTGCAGGTGGCAGCTCTTGCAGCTCGCCTGCGCGTGGCAGCCCGCGCACGACTGGATGTCCTTGAGCGCGGCAGCGCCGTGCGTCGCGGTGAAGTCGTTGGCGCCGTGGGACGCCGGCACGGGGTAGTACGCCCCCTTCGGACCCACCGCCTGGGCGACCGTCGCATTGCTGCCGAGCGCGAGGATCGACGCGTTGGTGGTCGCGTCCATGTGACAGCGCGCGCAACTCTGCTGCGTGTGGCACACCGCGCACCGCGTCACCGACGCGCTGTCCTTCGGCGCGTGCGTGAAGATGAAGTCCTTGTCGTCGTGCGACGCCGGTTTCGGGAAGGCGGCGATCTGCATCGCCGTCAACCCGGTGGCCTTCGCCAGCGGGACGTGGCAGGTGCGGCACTTCGCTTCGTCAGCGAGATGGGTGCCCGCCGCGTGCTCGTGGCACGCGAGGCAGAGCGATGGCGCCGGTCCCGCCACCGCCATGAACTCGGTGGTCCCGGGGATCTGGTGGCAGGCCACGCACGCGCTCGTGTTCAGCGTCGTGTTCGTCTCCTTCGCATGTTCGACGTGCGAGAAGTCCAGGTTCGTCGCCGGATATTTCGCGGGACGCCAGGTCACCACCCGCAGGGCCTTCCCGTTCGACTGGTTCTGCCCATCATGGCAGCCGTTGCAGCTCGCCGGCTCGGGGAATGCCGTCTTCACGTCCCCGGTGGCGATGCCGGCATGGCAGCCGGTGCAGGCGGGAAAGACCTTCGCGTGCGCCTTGTGGGGGAAGCTGTCGCTCTGCTGGGCCCGGAGGGCGCCGGCAGTGCACGCGACGAGCGCCGCGGCGAGGACCATCGTCAGCCGTCTCATCGCACCACTCCCGTTCCCGCGTACCCCGGTTCCTTCCCGAGCAGGAACTCGAAACGGAGCGAGCCGCGGAACTGGTTCCAGTCGGACTGCGGCGCATTGCCGCCGTACGTGTTGCGGTACTCCCCGACGTCGGCTCCGATCCGCCCCCAGTCGGCGATCTGGTAGCCGCCGGTGAGGCCGCCCCCCATGACCGTCCCGTAGCCCTGCTGGTACTCGTACGCGGTCTGGAAGGCCGTCCCGAAGACCCCCGCATAGACCGTCTCGTTGGGTTCCCAGCGCACCGAGAACGTCCCGTCGCTCGACGCTGCCCCCGGACCGACGTCGTAGTGGTAGCCGCCGCGCACCATCAGCGCGCGCTGCGCCTGCCAGGTCAGATCGGCGCCGACGCGCCACCCGCTGGTGCGCAGGCTCCCGGTGCCGGCGTACGCGTTCTGGTAGGTGCGCCACCCTCCCGTGAGCTGCGCCGAGAGCACCCCGGCGGTCGAGGCCCAGTACGCCCCGGCATTCATCTCGTCGTAGCCCACCGGGGAGAAGACGGCCCAGATCGACCACAGGTCGAAGTAGGGCAGATAGTGGCGCCCCTCGAGGAAGACGCCCGTGCGGCGGTCGAGCGGATACTGGGCGCGCAACTGCAGGAGGTTGTAGTTCCCCGTCGCGAAGTCATACTGCAGATCGCCGGTGAGCGTCGACTTCCCGAGATGGAGCAGGCCGTTCAGCGCCAGCCGCTCCGAGTACAATCCGCGGAGATCGTTGCGGTCGATGAGCTGGAAGAGCGCCGAAAGATTCGAGCCGTCGGACTTCCGCATCCGCACCCGCGTTCCCACCACGAAACCGTTGTCGTTCGGCGCCGGCGGATTCTGGGTGCTGACGACCAGTGACGAGTTGTACGGCGCATTGAGCGCCTCCATCAGCGCGGCACCGCCGTAGACCTCGGCGTCGATCCACGGCGCGGCGCGCCAGAGCGCGGACAGCCCGTCGTAGTTGTAGTAGCCCAGCCCGTTCTGCGTGAACTGCCGCCCGAGTCGCGCGCGCAGTTCGGCCCGGTCGTACTCGAGATACGCGGCGAGGAGCGCGACATTCTGCTGCGCGAGCGGCCAGGCCTGGTTGCCGCCCGTCGTGCGGAAGCGC
>Ga0315271_10002641_pt1 | contig 11242 bp, 12 predicted proteins | sample C3_top_MG_FD_204664 | JGI IMG/M metagenome (GOLD analysis project Ga0315271, IMG submission 204664) | Sediment microbial communities from Yellowstone Lake, YNP, Wyoming, USA - C3_top | ecosystem: Environmental > Aquatic > Freshwater > Lake > Sediment | place: USA: Wyoming | collected 2017-08-01
CTGCGGAGCAGGGAGGAGGAGACGGCCCTCGGCGGCCTGGCACGCGCCGCAGCCGCCCTGCGCCGCATCGAGGGGGAGGCGAAGGCGGCCCGCTGGGCGCTGGCGGAGGCCGCCAGGCAGGCCGTTCGGATCGACTGGCCCCCCGGGCTCGAGACGCTGGCAGAGGCGGACCTGGCCGGGGAGGAGCGCTTCCGAGAAGGGCTGCGGCGTGAGCTGGCGCGGCGCCGGGAGCTGCTGGAGGAGCTGGAGCGCCGGGGCCGCTCGCTCCAGGCCGAGGCGGGGCGCTGGCGGGAGCGGGTGAAGGCGGCGGCCGTCCGGCGCGCGGCGGTGGCGGAGCTCGGCGCGGCCTGGCGCCGGGCCCGGGCGGCGGCGCTGGAGCGGCAGGCCGAGGCGGCCCTCGATGACCGCCCCTGGCGTGGCTTCCGGACCAGGTGACCGGCTCAGCGCCTCTCGGTCAACGGCAAGGAGACGCGCCCCTGCTCGCACTGGACCGTGATCTTGGCCGGCTTGAGCGTGGCCGGCGCCGGCTGCCCGTCCTTGACGAAGTCCTCGACGCGTGGCGTGACCGCGTCGCCGGGTCGGATGGTGCGCCTGCGATCGTAGCGCCAGGTGTCGTCGAGGATCAGCTCCACCCCGGTCCAGATGGTGCTCTCGGTCTCGTTGCGGAGGGAGACCACCTGGCCGACGCTGGTCGACTGGAGCCGGGCCACGGCGCCGAGCGAGTTGGTCGGCCCGGTCGACGGGCAGGCGCTCCAGATGGTGATGACCGCCAGCAGCAGCCAGGTGCCGATGACCCCGGCCTTGAGCCGCAGGGTGCGGTCGGACTTCCTCAGGCCGTCGACCAGGTCGTTGGTGAGGTCGGTCGCCATCCCGACCGCAGCGTCCTTGGCCCGCCCGGCGGCGGCGATGGTGGCGTTGGTGGCGGTGGGGGCGGGGGTGGTCGGCTTCTGCACGTCGGGAGGTTAGCCCCGCGACCCGGGCCGCGACAAGCCTCGTGGCAGCCTGGTGGCGTGCCGGCAGGATAGAGTGCGCACATGGATCGGATCCGGATCGCCCCCGAGGTGGCCGAGGCGCTGGCGCGCGGCGGCCCGGTGGTGGCCCTGGAGACCAGCGTGGTGGCGCACGGGCTGCCGCCCGGTGAGAACCTCGAGGCGGCCCGGCGCTGCGCCGAGGCGGTCCGGGCCGCCGGCGCCATCCCCGCGGCCATCGGGCTCATCGACGGGATGGTGCTTGTCGGGATGGACGCGGAGGAGCTCGGGCGGCTCGCCGATCCGGCCCGGCGTCCGGCCAAGGCCGGCGCGCGCGATCTCGCGGCGTTGCTGCTGGAGCGGCGGGACGCCGGGACCACCGTCTCGGCCACGGCGGCCATCGCCGCCCTCGCGGGGATCCGGCTCTTCGCCACCGGCGGGATCGGCGGCGTCCACCGGGTCGCGCCCGGCGCACCGTGGCGGGGTGCCGCCGACGTGAGCGCCGACCTCGCCGAGCTGGCACGCAGCCCGGTCTGCGTGGTCTCGGCCGGCCCCAAGGCGATCCTCGACCTGCCGGCCACCGCCGAGGCGCTCGAGTCGCTCGGCGTGCCGGTGGTCGGCTACCGGACCGGGGAGCTGCCCGCCTTCTTCACGGACGGGAGCGGCGTGCGGCTGGAGCACCGTGTCGACTCGGCGGCCGAGGCGGCGGCGCTGCTGCGGCTGCAGTGGCAGACGCTGCAGCGGCGGGAGGGGGTCCTGCTGGCGGTGGCCCCGCCCGATCCGCTACCGCGGGGCGAGGTCGAGGAGGCGATCCGGCAGGCGCTGGCCGGGGCGGAGCGGGCCGGGGTGAGGGGGGCGGCGGTGACGCCGTGGCTCCTCGCGGCGGTGGCCGAGGCGACCGGGGGCCGGTCGCGGCGGGTCAACCTGGGATTGCTCGAGCGAAACGCGGCCGTGGCGGGCGAAGTGGCGGTGTCGCTCTCCCTCCCGGGTTAGGATGGGGTGGTGTCGAGCCACATTCCCCGAATCCCGGTCCACGTCGCCGATCCCGCCGCCATCCAGGCCCTGGTCGAAGCCCTGCGCCCCGAGCCGGTGCTGGCGCTCGACACCGAGTCGAACAGCTTCCACGTCTACAAGGAGCGGGTCTGCCTGCTCCAGCTCTCCACACCGACCACCGACTACATCGTCGATCCCATCGCCGTCGACGTCCGCCCGCTCGGCGAGGTGCTCTGCGACGGCCGGGAGACGGTGCTCCACGGCGCCGACTACGACGTCCGCTGCCTCTGGCGGGAGTACGGCTGGCGCCTGCCGCGCCTCTTCGACACCATGGTGGCGGCGCGCAGGCTCGGGCGCACCGGCCTCGGCCTCTCGGCGCTGGTCGAGGCCAAGTTCGGCGTGCGCATGTCGAAGGCCCACCAGCGCTCCGACTGGGGTCGCCGTCCTCTCACCCGCGAGCAGCTGGTCTACGCCTCCCTCGACACCCAGTTCCTCCTCGCCATCGCCGAGGAGTTCAAGGCGGAGCTGGCCGAAAAGAAGCTGGTCGAGCTGGCCGAGGCCGAGTTCAAGCGCATCGCCGCCGCGGTGCCGCGGGAGCGGGTCTTCGACACCGAGGGGTGGCGCAAGCTCAAGGGAGCCGGTTCGCTCGACCCCGCTGGCAAGAAGGTGCTCCGGTCGCTCTGGCTGGCCCGCGAGGCCCGCGCCGAGCAGGAGGACCGGCCGCCGTTCAAGGTGCTCGGGGAGCCGACCATGGTGGAGATCGCCAGGCTCCGTCCGGCCACGCGCGCCGGGCTGGAGCAGATCTCCGGGGTCACGCCGCAGGTACTCCGCAGGCTCGGCGAGGCGATCGAGGCGGCCTTGCGAGAGGGCGAGGCGGCCGCGGTGGCGCGCTAGAAGGCCACGCCCTCGCCAGGCGCGGTCACCAGCGCCGCGGGGTCGAGCAGGGGCGGGAGCCCCTCGAGCCGCCGGTAGACCTCCCTGGCCGAGAGCACCGCCTTCACGTAGGTCCGCGTCTCCTTGTAGGGCACGTTCTCGACCCACTCGTCGAGCGGCATGGCGGCGCGCGAGCCGATCCAGGCGGCTGGGGCGGCCGGGCCGGCGTTGTAGGCCGCCAGCGCGGCGGCGTCGTTGCCGAAGCGGTCCCGGAGCAGGCCGAGGTAGAGCGCCGCCAGCGGCAGGTTGGTGGCCGGGTCGCCGAGCCCGAGCGCCGGCGCGGTGGCCAGCCCGGTCAGCGCGCCGAGCCGATCGGCGGTCGAGGGCAGGAGCTGTCCGAGCCCCAGCGCCCCGGCCAGGCTCCTCGCCTCGGGGCTAAAGCCCGACTCGCGGCGCACCAGCGCGAGCAACAGCGCCGCGTCGAGGCCGGTGGCCCGGGAGACGGCCGGGAGCAGCTCCTCGAAGGGGGCGGGGTAGAGCCAGCGCTCGCTGGACCGGGCCTGCCCGAGCAGGTCGCGCGCCACCCTGAGGGCCAGGGCTGGCTCTCCGGCGAAGGTGGCGAGCCTGCAGATGTCGAGCACCGTCGCCCGCTCAGTCCCACGCTGCGCCTTCGACTCCAGCTCCTGCAGCGCCGCCTCGCGCCAGCCGAAGGAGAGCAGCGCCACCGCCTCGCCGAGCTGAGATGGTCCGGGCGACGAGGAACCGGGCTGGGCCGGCAGGTCGATGGCCGGCCACGGGGGCGCCGGGGCCCGGAGCTGCGCCAGGCGCCGTCGGGCCAGCCAGCCGTACCAGCCGTCCCCTCCTGCGATGGCGGCGCGCCGCAGCCGCTCCCGGCTGCCGCTGAGCCGCCCGTGCCAGTAGAGGGCGGCGTCGGCGAGCGGACCGCTCTCGAGCCTTTGCAGCCGGGCCTGCGCGGCGCGACGGTCGCCGGTGCGGAAGCTCGCCCAGGCGGCGAACCAGCGGGCATCCGCGGCGCGCGGCGAGGCCGGGCGGGCGCGGGCGAAGGCGTCGAGGCGGGAGACGGCCCGGCCGAACTGGCCGGCGTCGTACCAGAGCCAGGCCGAGAGGTAGGCCGACTCGTCGGCCAGGTCGCGGCTGCGGCGCTCGCCGAGGCCCGGCACCAGGGCCTGGCCCTCGGCGACGCTGGCATACCGGGCCGTCGCCTCCCCGGTCCGGCCGGCGCGCGAGGCGGCCCGAGCCAGCAGCCAGTTGGCGCCGCGTCGCACGCCGGCCTCGCCCGACTCGGAGAGCGGGAGCGCCAGCTCGCTCGCCTCGTCAAGGCGGCCGAGCGCCGCCAGGGCGATGGCCTGGAGCAGGGTGGCCGGGGCGGCCGGCGCCGGCGGGCTGCTGGCGGCGGCCAGCTCCGCCTCGGCGAGCGCCGACGCGGGCTGCCCCTGCTGGAGGAGCAGCTCGGCGCGCTGAAGCCGCTCGGGGCCGGTCGGTTCCGGGGTGACCCTGCCGGACCGGTCCTCGGCGGGGCGGTCGGCAGGCCGGCGTGCCCGTTCAAGCACCCCCCGCATCGAGGGGGTGAGGTCGAGCTCCGGCGCGGCCAGGGCGGCGGCGAATGTCTCCTCGGCCTCGGCCGGCCCCTGGGTACGCAGCAGCGCGAGGGCCAGGATCGCCGTCGCCTGGGCCTGGATCGGCCCGCGGGGCAAGGCAGCCCGGGCCGTCCGGGCGAGGTGGACGCCGGCGGCCGGCTGGCCCCTGCGGAGGGCCTCGGCGGCACCGCCCAGGCCGGCCAGGGCGTCGCAGAGTGGCTCGGTCGCCTGGGCCGGATTGGCCACCAGCAGGATCAGCGTGAAGACCGCCGCGGCTGGGCGGTGCCAGGTGGCCGGGGGGGTTGTCTCCCCGGATCGCGATGCGCTATGGACGAAGCATCCCCCGAACTGGCCTCCGCCTCCCCGGTGACCAGCGTGCAGAGACGACGAGGTGGCGCCGATGGCCACCAGGAGATCACCGTGCTCGCCAAGCCCTGTCCCGCGGAGCTGGTCTCGCTCATCAACCCCGACCATGGCCTGGACGGTCAGCGCAACCTGTTCTGCGTCCACTACGACAGCTGCCTCGACGAGGCGATCCGCCAGGGGTGGAACAGCTGGTGCTGCACCCGCTGCGGCTTGAGCCGGGCCGGGCCAGGGGAGGCGGACAGCATCGACTCCTTCGCCACGCAGCGCCGGATGGCCTAGCCGGACGGCAGGCCGGGGGTTCACCGGACCTCCACGCCGTTGACCGAGCTGCTCCCGGCCTCGAGCGGTGGCTCGACGAACAGCTCGGTCAGGTAGACCACAGTTCCGCCGCCCGGCAGCCTCCCACGGGCAATTCCGACCCCGGCGCGGGACGGCCCCTGGGCCAGCAGGTTGTCGCGGTGGGCCGGGCTCCCCTCGATCTCCTCGTGAGCGCCCAGCGCCGTCGCGCCCTTGGCGACGTTCTCGAGCACGCGGCGGTAGGCGACCCGGGCCCGTCGCACCCGCTCGGCCGTGCTGGCGCCACCGGGAAGCTGGTGGGCCAGCAGGCCGGAGCGCAGCATGTCGGCGCTGTGGGCGCGGGCCACCGCCGCGAGGGCGGGGGAGGACTCCAGCGGAGGGAGGCCGTGGCGCCGCCGGGTGGCGTTCATGGCCTCGAGGACGCGCGTCTCGGCGTCGCCCTGGTCCTCGGGATCCGGTCCATCAGCCGCGGCCTCGGCGCCGGGGCGCTCGGCGCCGGCGCTGACCCCGAGCAGCGCCAGGACCTCCGGGCCGTTGAGCCCGCGCCCCAGCACCTCCACCACCCATTGACCCGGGGTATCGAAGGTCAGCTCGGCCCTGAAGCGCCGGGTCCCCGAGATGGGCCGCTCCCGCGCGCTGCCGTCCGGCGCGGTGACGAACAGGCGCGGTTCGGCCAGGCCCGTGACCAGCTCACCTTCCAGCACCGCGGTGTCACCCACGGCCACGGCGCGCGGGAAGGGGCGCAGCGTCGCCCGCCGCGGCGAGGCCAGCAGCACCAGCCAGACGGTCTGGTCCCGCTCGACCGCGCCGGCGCCCAGGTGGCTGGCGAAGGAGGTGGAGGTGATGAGCGCGGGGAGCGCTTCGACCACGCGGCTGGCCGGTCCGGAGACGATGTAGCGGATCGGCGCGGGGTCCGAGGCCGCCGCGTTCCAGAGGGCCATGCGGACCCGCGCCCGACCCAGCGGCGCCGGCTCCCCGCTGGCGGCGAGGGCGGCCAGCTCCCGGGCGGCGAGCACCAGCGCGCTGGAGCGGGACGGGAGGGGATCACCCGGCCGTCGCAGGATCGGCCCGACCAGCTCCAGGGCCGCGGCCTCGACGGGCGAGAGCGCCACCCGCGGCTCGAGCCCGTAGTGGAGCGAGGCGAGGAAGGGGGATGGGGCCTCGGCCTCGACGCGCGCCGGGGCAGGCCGGGCAGGGCCCGGCGCAGCAGCGGTGGCGCAGCCGGCGGTGACGGCGAGCAGCAGGATCGAGCAGGCGAGCCGCCGGTCGACCAGGCCGATCAGGGCGCCCTCCGAACGGCGCCGACGCGGACGTCGAGGCCGTGGGCCGCCACCCGGCCGAGCCGGGCGTTGACGCGGGCGCAGATCTCGCCGGAGAGCGTCTCGAGCTGGGTGCCCCACTCCGGTTCAGTGACGAGGACGAGGAGCCGTCCGTCACGCATCACGCCCCGAAAGGAGACGGTGCGCATCAGCTGGGTGCCGCAGGCCTCGGCGAAAGCCGCCGCGACCGCCGCGTCCCCGGTCTCCCGGTGGCGCCCGAGCACTTCGGCCAGCGCCGTGGCGACCGATTTCCTGCGTCCTCGCATCATCTTCGGAAGCTAGAGGCCGGAGCCCGGGGCGTCAAGGCGACCAGCCGAAAGCGGCAGGTCAGAGGGCAGGTGCGGCTTAGGGCCGCGCCTCGCGGTTGGTCGTTGCGCCTGTGCTACCTTCGGGTGCGGTCCCCTCCGGAATGACGCCCAGCACACCCTATCGCGCCGCTACCGATCTCGCACTGTCAGTGACGACGGGCACGCCCGTCGCCGGCAGCGGGGACACCCTCGCCAACGGGGCCCGGCTCAAGCTCTCCTGGCTGGTGCAGCTCCACTGGTGGGCCATCCTCGGCCAGGTGCTGATCGTCGGGCTGGCCGAGCTCTGGACCGACTTCGACCTCCCCATCCCGCACATCATGGCGCTGCTCACCGCCGAGGCGATCGGGAACCTGGTGCTGCGCTCCTGGGCCCGCACCGCCCATGTCACCGAGCCGATGATGGCCACGGTGATGGCGCTCGACGCCGCGGTGCTGACCCTGCTGCTCGACCTGACCGGGGGCGCCGCCAACCCCTACTCGACGCTCTACCTGGTGAACGTGGCGCTGGCGGCGGTGCTGCTGCCGGGGCGCTGGTCCTGGGTGCTGATGGCGGTGTCGCTGGCGGGCTTCGCCTCGCTCTTCGTCCACGAGTGGTTCACCGGCGTGGCCCACCACGTCCGCTTCGGGATGCAGCCGGAGCAGATCCTGGTGGCCCACGTCCGCGCCTCCTGGGTGGCGCTGGCGCTGGCGGCCATCTTCATCGTCTACTTCGTGCGCCGGGTGGCGCTGGCGCTGGCCGACCGCGAGCTGGAGCTGAAGCAGGCCCGCGAGCGGGCCGGCCGGAGGGAGAAGCTGGCCTCGCTGGCGACGCTGGCGGCCGGCGCGGCCCACGAGCTCTCCACGCCGCTCTCGACCATCATCGTGGTCGCCAAGGAGCTGCAGCGGAACCTCGGGAAGGGCGTCAGCGACGAGGTGGCGCTCGACCTGACGCTGATCCGGGAGCAGGTCTCGCGCTGCCGGGAGATCCTCGACCGCATGGCCAGCCACGCCGGAGAGCAGGTTGGCGAGCCGCTGCGCAGCCAGACGGTGAGCGAGTGGGTGACGGCGTCGCTCGACGGCCTGCAGGGCGCCGAGCGGGTGGTGCAGGAGCGGGCGCCGGGCATCGACGGGGTCGCCCTGATCGGCCCGCCGCGGGCCCTGGCCGACGCGCTCCGCGGACTGCTCAAGAACGGGCTGCAGGCCTCTGGCGACGGGGCCACCGTGACGCTGAGGCTCGAGTCGACGGTGGCTGGCCGGGTGCTTGCCACCGTCGTCGACCAGGGCGGCGGCATGGCCCCGGAGGTGCTTGCGCGCGTCGGCGAGCCCTTCTTCACCACCAAGGTTCCAGGGGAGGGGATGGGGCTCGGCCTCTTCCTCACCCGGGCGCTCGTCGAGCAGCTGGGCGGCGAGTTCCACATCACCTCGGTCCCGGGTAGCGGGACCGAGGCACGCATCGAGCTTCCGGCCGTCACGGCCGAAAAGAGGAGCACCGCATGACCCAGAGCCCCGAAGTCGGACGAGACAGCCTGCCCAGCATCCTGCTGGTGGATGACGACGAAGTGCTGCGCGAGCGGCTGGCCCAGGCCATCCGCTCCCGCGGCTACGAGGTGAAGACGGCCGGCAACGCCACCGAGGCGCTGCGGGAGGTGGCGACCGAGTCGCCCGAGATGGCGGTGCTCGACCTGAAGATGCCGGGGATGTCCGGCCTCGAGCTGCTGCGCGAACTGCGCCAGCAGGACCCGGCCACCCGGGTGCTGATGCTGACCGGCTACGGCAGCATCGCCACCGCGGTCCAGGCGGTGCGCGAGGGGGCGGTCGGCTACCTCCCCAAGCCGGCCGACGCCGACGAGATCCTCGCCGCGCTGATGGGCAAGGACACCACCGCGCCCAAGTCGGGGGCCGAGACCCCGTCGCTGGCCCGCGCCGAGTGGGAGCACATCCAGCGCGTCCTCACCGACTGCGGCAACAACATCTCCGAGGCGGCGCGCCGGCTCGGCATCCACCGCCGCTCGCTGCAGCGCAAGCTGCACAAGTATCCGCCATCGCGATAGTGCCGCGGCTGGTCGTCAAGTGGGTCGAGCGTCCGCAGGGTCCCCCGGGACCGGGGCGACACCGCGCCAACGGCTCGATCTTGCAGGGGAGGCCTCCGGCACGGCGCTTCCAAGGAGGGGAGGTGGTTGGAACGCCGGAGGGACCACCATGCCGCCCAGGATCGCCATCGCCCTGCTGCTCGCCCTTGGAACCGCCCAGGCCGCCGAGCCGATCGCCAAGCTGCGGGGCGAGCCGGCCGGCTCCTTCCAGTGCCGCTCCACCTGGATCCCGCCGGCCCGCCAGTGCATGGCCCGCTGCGACGCCGCAGCGGCCTCGACCCGCGGCGAGCACGACTGGTTCGAGTGCGTCCAGGGCTGCACCGCCGAGGGGCTCAGGGCCATCGGCTCGTGCCGGCATGCCGCGGGGACGCAGGCGGTCCTCGCCTCGCGCTGACGGAGCGCCTCTCGGAGGGACCCAGGCAGGCCTGCCGCGAACCCTTTCCGGCGTTATGGGTTCTCACTGGTGTGGGCGCCCAGGGCCGAATGGACGGCGGGCGCCGGGAGCGAGCGATGAGCGCGGCACAGGGTGGCAAGACCGTCGAGGTCACGGGCGACAACTTCAAGCAGATCGTGGAGCGCGACGGCATCGTCCTGCTCGACTGGTGGGCGGCCTGGTGCGGCCCGTGCCGGAGCTTCGCCCCGACCTTCGAGAAGGCGGCGGCGGCCCACCCGGACCTGGTCTTCGGCAAGGTCGACACCGAGGCCCAGCAGGAGCTGGCGGCGTCGTTCCAGATCCGCTCCATCCCCACGCTCATGATCCTGCGCGACCAGGTGCTGCTCTTCTCGCAGCCCGGGGCGCTGCCCGCGGCGGCGCTCGAGGACATCATCAAGCAGGTCCGCGCCCTCGACATGGACAAGGTCCGGGCCGAGATCGCCGAGCAGGAGAAGAAGCAGGCGTCGGGGGCCTGACCGGCTCGGACCCTGGGAGCGAGGCCTGGGGTGCTTCGCGTCGACGGACCTTCGTGAGGGAGAGAGGGACCTGCCTTTCGCGCGTCCTGGGGTGCGCGGGCTGAAGCCCGCGCGATCAGTGTCAGACCGGCTTGATAGCTGAACAGACGAGCAGTATCGTCGCCTGGTCGAAACCGGTCACCAATGTCCCTCGTCGATCCAACCCCAGCCCTGCTCGCGCGCCTCCGCGACGAGATCAAGCGCATCGAGCGCCGGCCTGCCCGGCGCGAGGGGCAGCTGGCCTGTGGGATCGAGGGGGTCGACGCGCTGCTGCCGGGCGGCTTCCCCTGCGGGGCCCTCTCCGAGCTGCGGGGTGGCCCCTCGAGCGGCAAGACGGCCGTCGCCCTCTCCACCATCGCCCGGCTGCCGCGCGGCGCGCTGGCCGCCTTCGTCGACGGGCGCGGCGAGCTCTACCCGCCGGCCGCGGCGGGGCTCGGCGTCGACCTGGAGCGGCTGCTCATCGTCCGGCCACCGGGCGGCGAGGAGGGCGTGCGCCTGGCGCTCTGGGCGGCCGAGGCGCTGCTCGGCTCCGGAGCCTTCGCCGCGGTGGCCGTCGACCTCCCGCGCGGCCGGTCCTTCCGCGGCGCCGACATGGCCTTGCGGCGGCTGGTGACGGCGGCGGAGCAGGGCGGATCGGCCGGGCTCTGGCTCTCCTCGCCCGGGGCGACCCTGCGTCCGCCGGCCCTGGTGCGGCTCGACCTGCGGACCGAGCAGGGGCGGATCCTGGCGCGGCGGGGTGACGGTCAGGCCGGGCCGGCGCGGGCGGGGGTGGTCCATGCGGCCTGAGCAGGGAGTGGAACGATCCCTCCCGTCGGAGCGACGTCCGCCTCCCGGCGCCGGGCGATGCCGTAAGCCCCATCCGGGTGCGGCAGTTGAACCCACCGGCTGGCCTCCGCATACTTCTCAGCCCCAGCATCCCACCCGCACCCACGAGGTCCTACATGCCAAACGCAAGACTGCTTGCTGCCGGCCTGTTGATGATGGCCATCCCGGCCGCCGATGCGACCGAGGCAACACACGGCAAGGTGACGATCATCCGAGACGAGTACGGCGTGCCCCACCTGTACGCAGACACCCTGGCGCCGCTCTTCTACGGCGTCGGCTACGCGCAGGGGCAGGACCGCCTCTGGCAGGCGGAGACGCTCCGCCGGGCCTCGACCGGGACGCTCGCGGAGTGGTTCGGCCCCGGCTCGATCTCCAGCGACGTACAGGCCCGCACCATGTTCGGGCCGCCGAGCCGCCGGGCCGCCCTGTTCGCCGCGGCCAGCCCCGACGTGAAGGTCATCTTCGAGTCGTTCGCGGCAGGCATGAACGCCTGGATCGCGGAGGCGACCGCGACGGGCCGGTTGCCCTACGAGTACACGGCGTTCGGCGTGGCTCCGCGCCCATGGACCGTGGACGACTCGCTGTCGGTCTACATGCTGCTGGGAAGCCGCTTCGGCTGGTTCGGGTCCGACGAGCTCGACAACGCGCTGGCCTACGGCGACCTGGTCGCACGCCTGGG
>Ga0315271_10002642_pt1 | contig 11241 bp, 11 predicted proteins | sample C3_top_MG_FD_204664 | JGI IMG/M metagenome (GOLD analysis project Ga0315271, IMG submission 204664) | Sediment microbial communities from Yellowstone Lake, YNP, Wyoming, USA - C3_top | ecosystem: Environmental > Aquatic > Freshwater > Lake > Sediment | place: USA: Wyoming | collected 2017-08-01
CGAAGCACACCTGCCCGCCGTGCCGCGTTTCGCCGTCGGCAACCGCGCGCTCGATGCGGTCGAGATCATCCTTGGGGAACGCGCGGCGCACGTCGCCGCGATCGGTGACGAAGTGCCGCCAAAGCCTGGTCATCCTCCCGGCCATCACCAATCTCCCGAAGCGCCGCCGCCGCCGAATCCGCCGCCGCCACCCGAAAAACCGCCACCACCGCCGATTCCGCCACCGCCGCCGAATCCGCCGCCGCCTCCTCCGGGAAGGAAGACGCCGCCGCGGCCGACGAGTCCGCTGCCCATGCCAAACGAGATCATCACGATAAAGGCGACGATCGCCGCGATGATCGCGATAATCATCGAACCGGCGAAGAACCACGCCGCCGCGCCGACGACGCCCGCCCCCAACGTCGACCCGACCGCCCTGCCAAGTATGCGGCGCAGGATGCTGCCGATCACCGGTACGACGACGAACAGAAGTATGAAGATCATGTCGAAGGGAATGCCGCCGCCGGACCTGCGCTGCTGCGACTGCACGGCCGGCGCATCCGCCAGCGGTTCACCCTTGTTGACCACCGCGATGACCTGGTCCACGCCGGCGTCGATGCCCTGCGCGAACTGGCCGTTGCGAAAGAACGGCGCGACCGTCTCGGCCAGGATGCGACGCGTCGTGACGTCGGTGAGCACGCCCTCGAGCCCGTAGCCGACCTCGATGCGATTCTTGTGGTCGTCCTTGGCGATGAGAAATACGGCGCCGTTGTCCTTGCCCTTGTGGCCGATCTTCCATGCTTCGGCCACGCGGATCGAATAGGCGGCAATCGCTTCGGGCTTCGTCGACGGCAGCATCAGCACGACGAGCTGGTTGCCCGTCTGCGTCTCCCACGCGGCGAGCTTGGCCTCCAGCGCCTGCCGGTCTGACGCCGACAGCGTGTTGGTCAGGTCGGTGACGCGCGCGATGAGCGCCGGAACCTTGACCAGGTCCTGGGCGCCGGCAACGCCGGCAGGCAACGCGAGGCCGAACACCAGCAAGGCCAGCGCGAGCGCGCGCCCGAAAATCCCCACGGGAATGCGAACCACCTGGCTCATGTCCAATTCCGCGGGCCGCCGCGACGCAAGCACCGCACGGCGCCGCAAAGCGCCACGCGCAGCCCGGTGGCCGCGCGCGGCATGGAGGTCAAGGGGCCTTCTTCGCCGGTTCCGCTGGTGCCGGTACCGCAGGCGCCGCGGGTGCCGCCGGCGCCTTGCCGAAGTCGACCGTGGGCGGCTTGCTGACTGCCGCTTCGTTCTCGACGGCGAAATTGGGCTTCACGTCCATCTTGAAGATCATGGCGGTCAGGTTGGTCGGGAACGAGCGAACCGTGGTGTTGAATGCCTGCACGGTGTCGATGTAGCGCTTGCGCGCCACGGTAATGCGGTTCTCCGTGCCTTCGAGCTGCGACTGCAGGTCGCGGAACAGCGCATCCGACTTCAATTGCGGATAGTTCTCCGAGACCACGAGGAGCCGCGACAGTGCGCCGGTCAGCTGCCCCTGCGCCTCGATGAATTTCTTGAAGGCCACCGGGTCGTTGATGAGCTCGGGCGTGGCCTTGATGGCGCCGACACTGGCGCGCGCATTGGTCACTTCGGTCAGCACCGTCTGTTCCTGCGCCGCGTAGCCCTTGACCGTGTTGACGAGGTTGGGCACGAGATCGGCGCGGCGCTGGTACTGGTTCAGCACCTCGGACCACGCGGCCTTGATGCCTTCGTCCTGCCGCTGCAGGTCGTTGTAACCGCAGCCGGCGAGCGTCATCGTGACGAGTGCGGCGAACAGGACGGCAGTTTTTCTAAGCATGGTTCCTCCGGGCGGATGTCGAGCGGGCGGTCAGCCCGCAATCTGCAAAATGGGGGTCGTTGGAAGCCGGCACAAGGTTAACGTGCCACGGGCGGCGGATCGGCAGCGGAATTGTCGGGAGATGCGGCGACGGTACGGCGCGCCAACAGCATATCTTCCCATGCCTTGGCCTTGTCCGGAAGATTGCGCAGCAGATAGGCGGGGTGATACGTGACGATCAGCGGCGCGCCGCGATACCGGTGCACCCGGCCCCGCAGGCTGGCGATCGTCGCGTCGGTGCCCAGCAGAAGCGACGCGGCGCTCTTGCCCAGCGCGACGATCAGCTTGGGCCGGATCAATTCCACCTGCCGCTCCAGATACGGCCGGCATGCCTCCGCTTCGGAAGGCTCCGGCGTGCGGTTGTTGGGCGGCCGGCACTTGAGCACGTTGGCAATGTACACGTTGCGCCCCCTCGCCATCCCGAGCGCCGCGAGCATGTTGTCGAGCAGGCGCCCGGCCTGGCCGACGAAAGGTTCGCCCCGTGCGTCCTCTTCCGCACCCGGCGCCTCGCCGACGAAGAGCCACTCCGCATTGACGTCGCCCACGCCCGGCACCGACCGGTTCCGGGTCTTGCACAGTCCGCAGGCGCCGCACGCGTCGACGTCGCTTGCGAAATCGTCCCAGGAAAGCGCGGCAATCCGCGCGGCTCGCGCTGTCCCGTCCTGCGCGGGGGCTGGCGCCTTTGCGGCGCGCGGCATCGGTTCGCGCAGCGTGCCGGTTTCGGGTGCAACTTGTTTGGGTACGACAGGTTCGAGCGCAACCGTGGCGACGGCCGCCGTTGACGAGGCGCCGGACTCGCGGCGCCGCCATGTCGGCGTCAGCCCGAGTTCGACCAGGATGTCGTCGCGGGTCGCCATCACGTCGCCTGGAGCCCATGGCGCATCACCAGCGCGTCCTCACGTGGAGCGCCGTCGCGTCCGGCCGGGTAATAGGACGCGCGGCGGGCGACCGGCTGGAACCCGGCACTCGCGTAGAGGGCGATCGCCGCGGCGTTGGACTCGCGAACCTCGAGGAACACCTGCAGTGCGCCCAGCCTGCGCGCATCGTCCAGGAATTGCTCGAGCAGTTCCCGTCCCAGCCCGCAGCGGCGGGCATCGGGCACGACCGACAGGTTGAGCAGCTGCGCCTCGCCGGGTGCGAGCATCAGCACGCCGTAGGCGACGATGCGGCCGTCGCGCTCGCCGACGCGCGTGCTGTAGCCGGCGGCGATCGCTTCGCGAAAATTGTCGGGCGTCCAGGGCGCTGCGTGGATGTGCGCCTCGAGCGCCGCGACATACGCCACATCCATTGCGGCGAGCGGCCGCCACAGCATGGATGATGGCGGCACGAAACGGGGCTGCGAGGCCATGACCTGATGCCGCGATCAGAGCGTGGCGCCGGCGGCGCGTTCGGCCGTCGTCAACGCGACACGGTGGCGGACGTAGAGCGGCAACGCATCCGCGGCGGCGACGCCCTCGCCGGCCGCGAGGCGCGGTTCTCCCAGCTCGCCGATCGCGCGCGCGTCCGGCACCGCGTCGGCGTGCACGTGGTCGATGGCCAGTTGCTTCACCAACGCCGGATAAGCCGCGAATCCGTTGCCGGCGCCGTGCCACGCGGCGCGCGATACGGAACACATCGCGGAAGACATCACCACGCCGGCGGGCGGCAGCACGGCAGGAGCAAGCACCTCGTTCCAGCGTCCCGATTCGCGGACGTAGGCCGCCACATAGACTTCGCGCATCCGCGCATCGAGGCACGCGACGACGTGGGCTGCCGAATGCTCGCGCCACGCGGCCTGTGCCAGCGCCTCGAGTGTGGGTACGGGCACAAGGGGCAAGTCGGCACCCAGCCCCAACCCCTGCGCGACGCCGCAGGCGATCCGCATGCCGGTGAAGGACCCCGGGCCCGCGCCGAATGCAATGCCATCCAGCGAACGCAGCGACCAGCCCGCGTCCGCCAGAGCGGCGTCGACCAGATGCAACAGGCGTTCGGAGTGCGCCTGGCCTGCGGGCTCGCCACGGACGCACCAGGCGCCATCTCCGCCGCACGCGACGGAAAGCCAGCTGGTGGATGAATCGAACGCGAGAAGCTTCATCGCACGATTTTACCGGAGCCCGCGCCTCGCATCGACGCCGCGAAGGTACAATTCGCGGCCTTTAGCCGATTTCCCGGGGCAAAAGTCCCGCTGCAACACATGCCTGCCAACTCCGCCCTCACCCCCACCACCCTGCTGGCCATCGAATCGCTGGACCAGGAAGGCCGCGGCGTTGCGCGAGTGGACGGCAAGGCGATCTTCGTCGAGGGCGCGTTGCCCGGCGAACGCGTCTACGCAGCAAGTGTCCGCGTCAAGCCATCGTTCGAGACGGCCCGCGTGACGTCCGTCGTCAAGGCCAACGCCTCGCGCGTCGCGCCCCGCTGCCCGCATTTCGGCGTGTGCGGTGGCTGCACGCTGCAGCATGCGCATCCGGCGCTCCAGGTCGCCGCGAAGCAGCGCGCGCTGGAAGAGGCGCTCGCGCGCATCGGACGCGTGCGCGCGGAGCGGATGCTCCCGCCGATCGAGGGACCGGCCTGGGGCTATCGCTACCGCGCGCGCCTCACCGTGCGGCACGTCGTGAAAAAGGGCGCGGTCCTCGTCGGCTTCCACGAACGCAAGTCGAGCTTCGTCGCCGACATGACCGAGTGCCACGTCCTGCCCAGGAAGATCTCCGACCTGCTTCCGGCGCTGCGCCTGCTGGTCGCGTCGCTGACGATCCACGACCGCCTGCCGCAGATCGAGCTTGCCGTGGGCGAAACGCAGGACGGCGACCGCATCGCGCTCAACCACGTGCTGGTTCTGCGCATCCTCGAACCGCTGACTCCGGACGACGAGACGCTGTTGCGCGAATTCGCGGATCTCCACGAAGTCGCGCTGTGGACGCAGACGGGCGGACCGGCAACGGTGCAGCCGTTTCATCCGGCGCAGTCCTCGCTTGCGTACCTGCTGCCGGAATTTCAGGTCGTCATGCCTTTTGCGCCGACCGATTTCACCCAGGTCAACAGCGCGATCAACCGCGTACTGGTGCGGCGCGCGCTGGCGCTGCTCGATCCGCAGCCGGGCGAGCGCATCGCCGATTTCTTCTGCGGACTCGGCAATTTCACGCTGCCGATCGCCCGGCGCGGTGCTTCCGTGGTCGGTGTCGAGGGCAGCGCGCCGCTGGTGCAGCGCGCGGAAAGCAATGCCCGCCACAACGGGCTCGGCGACCGCGCGCGCTTCGTCGTCGCCAACCTGTTCGCGGCCACGCCCGAGAGCATCGCGAGCTTGGGGCCGCTCGACCGCGTGCTGATCGATCCGCCGCGCGAAGGCGGGATCGAACTCGTCAAGTCGCTGCCGCAGCGCGACGACCAGGGCGGCCTGTCGCGCATCGTCTACGTGTCGTGCAATCCGGCCACGCTGGCCCGTGACGCCGAGGTTCTGGTGCACGAGCGTGGGTACCGGCTCGCCGCCGTCGGCATCGTCAACATGTTCCCGCACACGGCGCACGTCGAGTCGATCGCATTGTTTGAGAAGTGAGCGCGAGATGAGCGAAAGGCAAAAAAATGGGCGCCCAAAGGACGCCCGCGAAGTTACTGCCGGTTATTGTTTCAGTCGCGCTGCCCGGTGAATGCGAGGAGCAGGTTGAGCAGGCTGATGAAGATGTTGAACAGGTTCAGGAACAGGTTCATCGTCGCCATGATGTAGTTGGTCTCGCCGCCGCGAACGAGGTTGCTCAGGTCATGCAGCAGCCAGGCGGAGAAGATCAGCACCGTGATCGCGGACAGCGTCACCGCAAGCGCCGGGATCTGGAAGAACAGGTTGGCGATGCTGGCCACGATCAGCACGACCGTGCCGACCATCAGAAACCGGCCCATCCCCGTGAAATCGCGCTTGCTCACGGTGGCGACCGCCGCCATCGTGAAGAAGATCGCCGCCGTCATCACGCCGGCGAGCCCGACCAGCTGCCAACCGTTGCGGAACCCGCCCGCGACCGTGAGGATGGGCGTCAGCATCAGTCCCGCGACGAACGTGAAGCCGAACAGCGCGGCCACACCCCACGCGCTGTTGCGCAGCCGCGTCACGACGAACAGCATGCCTATCATCGCGGCGAACATGAGCAACGGCGTCGCGATGGGATGCGCGGCGAACTGCGCGTAGAAATTGAGCTGGGCGCCGAAGTACGCGCCTGCGACCGTCGGCAGCATCGACAGCGCGAGCAGCCAGTACGTGTTGCGCAGGACGTTGTTCTGCGCCAGCGGCGGCGTGACCGTGCCGTCGAAGACCGGCGGGCGCGGCCTCGCGGGCTGCCCGGACATGACGGGTTCGAATTTCGGATCCATGGTCCCTCCTGATCTGCCATCGGCGGCCCGAACCGGGCCGTACAGTGACTTAAGACTAACAGAACGGCGAATGGTTGCATCGCCCGGGTGCGTCTGTCCTGCGCTGGACAAACCCTCAGCCAGAGTTTGGGCCGGCCCACCCGCGTTTCAAGACGCGGGCAAGCCGCCCGGCCGGCAGCCTGCTTCGCTCCCTGCGCCCTTGCTTCGCCCTGATTTGACTCTTATTTTACTTTCTGCCAGCTCGCATCCGGGTCGTACGATTTGATCGCCCGGGCGGCGGCGTCGGTATTCGGTCCGAGGCTCTTCTGGTACACGATCCCGTCCTGATTGACGATGAACGTCATGACGCCGGTGTCGTCGAACTTTGCCGGCCACGCGACAAGTGCATAGCCTTCGGTCATCCGGCCGTTCTTGACATAGCTCTTGGCTCCACCGGGCGCGTTCGCGCCCTGCGCCGTGAGGATTTTGTACAGATACCCGTGATACGGCTGGCCCGTCTTCGCGTCCGCAAATTCCGCGCCGAGCGGGCTTTCCGGCTCGCCGGGAAGCGAAGCCCAGTAGAGGCCGTCGTGCTTGCCCGGCGTCGACAAGGCGCGCGCGGCGTATTCCAGCACGCCGTCGCCGTTCCGGTCGGCCTGGCGATACTCCTTCTGCGCGTCCGTGTAGGCCAGCGCGACCTGGATCGCCGCCAGCTCGTTGCGGCCGATGCGGCGCACACGCATTTCCTCCGGCGCGCTCTTGGTGTCGAACTTCCAGCCGGCCGCGGTCTTCACGATCGGCACCGGCAGCGTCCAGCCGTTCTTGCCCACGCCGAGGAACGCCTTGTCGTTGCCCGCCGGGACGATCGCGTGCGCGCGCGCCCACGCCGCGAGGAAGTTGGTGATGTCGTCCGGATCCGTCTTGCTGGAGGGGAAATACTTCTCGTAGTCGGCACCGGCCACCAGCTTGATGGCATCACGGTCGTGCCGCGCGATGCCGTCGACCAGCGCATCGGCGGCTGCCTCAGGCGTCGGGAAGGCGGTCTGCGCGAACGCAGCCGGCGCCAACGCGAGCGTCGCCGCCACGGCCGCAATCTGCAGAAGGTTCTTGAAATTCGTCATGTTCATGGGCTCCATCTCAACGTCCTCTTCCGCCGCCGCCACCACCCGAAGGTCGGGCACCGCCGCCACCACCCGAAGGCCGCGCACCCCCACCGCCGCCCGCTTGCGGCCGCGAACCTCCGCCACCGCCGCCCGCCTGCGGTCGCGAACCTCCGCCACCGCCACCGCCGCTGGGGCGTTGCGCAGCCGCCTGGCTTGCGCGGCCGCGATCCACCTGGGCGCCGGCCTGCGGGCTGTTGGCGCCTCGCAGCGCGTTGTCGCGGTTCGCTGTCTGCGCCCGTTGCTGCGCGGCATTGCGGTCGACGTTCTGCGCCCGCGCCTGCGCGGCGCTGCGGTCCACGTTTTGCGCCCGGTCCTGCATCGCGCTGCGATCCGCACCTTGCGCCCGGTTCTGCGCGGCACTGCGGTCGACGTTCTGCGCCCGATCCTGCATGGCACTGCGGTCAGCACCTTGCGCCCGGTTCTGCACCGCGCTGCGATCGACGTTCTGCGCCCGCTCGCGCGCAGTTCCGCTTCCGGCGTCGACGCCACGGTTCTGCATCGCCTGGTTCGCGCGGTCGCGACTGGCATCCCGGCTCGCGTCCCGGCCGCGGTACTGCTCGCGGTTGCCGGCATCGCGTTTGTTCTCGAGATTCCTGCGAGTCGAGTCGCCGCCGCGGTACGGCGTGTTGCCGCGACGGTCCGGATTATGGTTCCAGTTCGCGTTGTTGCCGTTGCCGCTGATGCGGTTGTTGACGTTGATGTTGTTGTAGCGGTTGACGTTGATGTTGACGCTGTTGTTGCCCCAACCTCCGCCCCAACGAACGCCACCCCACAGTGCGTTGGTGACACCGATGCCCACGCCCCAGGCGATGCCGGTGGCGATCGGCCGCGACCACCAGAAGCCAGGCGGCGGCGGAAAGAAGATTGGCGGGTACGCCACCCACGGCCACGGTCCAAACACGACGGTCGGATTGAACGCCGGCACGAAGACCACAGAGGGCTGGGCGGGCTGGATCACGATGACCTGCGGCGGCGCAGCCTGTTGGACGACCACGGTCTGCGTGGCCGACGGCGGCGCGGGCTCCGGCACCTCCATCGACACCTTGATCTGCTCGTTCGATTTCAGGTTGCCCGCGGCCTGCGCCTTCTGGCGAAGCCGCTGCACGGAATTCATCACATCGTCGGGCTGCGCGAGGAACGCGTCGCCGATGTTGCGCACCCAGTCAGGGCTCTGATTGAGCGTGATCAGCACTTCGGGGAACGCGACCAGCGATGCCACCGACGGATCCCAGGGCTCGTTCTCGACCATTTTCACCGCGTCGTCGCCCTTGGCATCCGGATGCGCCTTCGACCACGCCGCGGCCTTCGCGAAATCTTCGGGATACGTGGTGGCCATCAGCAGCTGGGCCAGCAGCGAATCCGGATAAAGCGCGATCTGCGCCGTCAATTGATCGAGCTGCTCGTTGCTGAACGGCTTGGCGTCCTGCGCCGCAACCGCCCCTGCGAACAGCATCGGCGCGAACGTCAGCGCACCGACCAGCCTGGTAAGGATGGATCTCCAACTCATCGCGTCATCTCCCTGCAGCCCAATGGTTTTTGGTTTTCGCCCGTCGATTTTCGGTTTTTCTCCGTCGACTGCAGGGGCATTATAGCGTTTTGGGCGTCGTCCGCGCCCTGCCGTCGGCACGCCGGGAATCTTGTACACTCTCCCGCTTGGACGATTCGCAAGCCACTGATTTCAAAGAATGGATGGGTGGCAGAGTGGTCGAATGCACCGGACTTGAAATCCGGCAAGGGCGCAAGTCCTTCGTGGGTTCGAATCCCACCCCATCCGCCAGCTGACGCATGCATCTGCCGCCAGGGATTCGAGCACCTTCGTTCCACGGCACACCATCACAGGCATCGGAAATATGTACAGCGAAGAAGACATTGCATCCGCGGTTGCAGCAGGCGTTCTGACCGAGGCATCCGCCGAGGCGTTTCGCGCGCACGTCGCGCAACGCCAGCACTCCACCGCCGTCGACGAGGAACATTTCCGGCTCGTCACCGGATTCAACGACATCTTCGTCGTCATCGCCTGCGTGCTGCTGCTGGCGTCGCTGGCGGGAATCGGCGCGTCGTATGCAGCGTTCCTCGGCGCCGCGGCGGTGGCCGCCGCCGCATGGCTGTTGGCCGAGTTCTTCACGCGCAAGCGCAGGATGGCGCTCCCGTCGATCGTCCTGCTGCTGGCGTTCGTCGGTGGCGTGTTCGCAACGGTCTTCCTGGCGCTGTCGACGAAGGAAATGTATGGATTCGCCGCTGCCAGCGCCGTCGCCGCGTCCGCCGCCTGGCTGCACTGGCGGCGCTTCCGCGTGCCCATCACGATCGCCGCCGGCGCCGCGGCCGTTGTCGGCTTCGCCTTCGCCTTGTTCATGTGGGCGGCGCCCGACGCCGACAAGTGGCTCCCCGCGCTGTCGTTGGTCGCCGGCGTCGCGGTCTTCGCCGCTGCCATGCGCTGGGATGGGACGGACACGCTGCGGCAAACGCGACGGTCGGACGTCGCGTTCTGGCTGCATCTGCTCGCGGCGCCCCTTCTCGTCCATCCGATATTCACGATGCTGGGCGTCACGGGCGGTCATGCCGACCTGGGGCAGGCGCTCGCGGTCGTCGTGCTCTACGTCGCGATTGCGCTGGTTTCGCTGGCGGTGGACCGCCGCGCGCTGATGGTCTCGGCGTTGACCTACGTGCTCTTCGCATTCACCGCGTTGCTGAAGCAGTTCGGCGTCGTCAGCCTGGGTTTCGCGATCACGGCATTCGCCATCGGCGCGGCGCTGCTGCTGCTGTCCGCCTTCTGGCACCCGACCCGCGCGTTCGTGCTGGGATTCCTGCCGCCTTCGCTGCAACAGCGGCTCGCGCCGTTCCGGTGAACTCGCCGCCTGCGGAACGCGCGGCGGATGTCGCGATTCGCGCGTTCGTCGAGGGCGACTTCGACGAACTGGTGGCGAAGTGGCACGAAACCAACCTCGTCAGCTACCGCTACAACGCGGTGCAGCAGAGCCACACACTGGCCGACGCGCGAAACTTCTTCCGGACCAGGTTGCTGCCGGCGTGCGATGTGTTCGTCGCGACGCGCACGGATCAGTTGGTGGGCGTGCTCGTCCTGGAAGCGCCGTGGATTCGCCATTTCGCGGTGTTTCCGGAATGTCAGCGGCAGGGCATCGGCTCGGTCTTGCTTCACCGGGCACGCGAGCTTTCGCCCCAGGAGTTGCGCCTGTTCACATTCCAGCGCAACGACAAGGCACGCGCGTTTTACGAAAAACATGGTTTCACGGCGGTCGCATTCGGCGTGAGTCCCGCACCGGAACTTGAGCCGGACGTCGAATACCGCTGGGTCTCGTGATGCTGGCCGGCCAGAAACATGCACCCGGTAGACTAGACGACAATTGGCCGCCGGCACCGGCAGACAAGGAATTCGTCCATGCATGACAGTTATCTCGACCACGTGCGCGCGACGCTCGACCGGATTCGCGCGGATGGGTTCTACAAGACCGAGCGGGTGATCGGGAGCCCGCAATCGTCGCAGATCGGCATCGGCGGCGGTCGCCAGGTCCTCAACTTCTGCGCGAACAACTACCTGGGCCTGGCCGACGATCCGCGCCTCGTGCGCGCCGCCAAGGCGGGCCTCGACGCCTGGGGCTTCGGCATGGCCTCGGTGCGCTTCATCTGCGGCACACAGAGCATCCACAAGCAGCTCGAAGCCGCGCTCGCTGCATTCCTGCGCACGGACGACGCCATCCTCTACGGCAGCTGCTTCGACGCCAACGGCGGCCTGTTCGAGACGCTGCTGGGGGAAGAGGACGCCGTCATCAGCGACGAGTTGAACCACGCGAGCATCGTCGACGGCATCAGGCTGTGCAAGGCCAAGCGCTACCGCTATCGCAACAACGACATGGCGGACCTGGCGGACAAGCTCGCGCAGGCCGACGC
>Ga0315271_10002643_pt1 | contig 11241 bp, 9 predicted proteins | sample C3_top_MG_FD_204664 | JGI IMG/M metagenome (GOLD analysis project Ga0315271, IMG submission 204664) | Sediment microbial communities from Yellowstone Lake, YNP, Wyoming, USA - C3_top | ecosystem: Environmental > Aquatic > Freshwater > Lake > Sediment | place: USA: Wyoming | collected 2017-08-01
CCTCGTACCCGTGCGCGCGAATGTCCGCGAAGAGCGTGCGCGGCTCGCCGCGGCAGACGATCTGCCCGCGGACCAGCACGTGGCCGTGGTCGGCCGGCACCTCGTTCAAGATGTGGCCGGTGTGCGTGACGATCAGCGCGGCCTTCGCGGACCCGGCGCCGTCCCGGTCGAGCAGGCGGCGCATCCCCGCGCCCACCACCGCGATGCTGTCGAGGTCGACGCCGGACTCCGGCTCGTCGAAGAGCGCGAGCAGCGGGTCGAGCGCGAGCAGTTGCAGCAGCTCGGAGCGCTTGACCTCGCCGCCGGAGAGGCCGACGTTGAGGTCGCGCGAGAGCAGCGCGTCGGTGCCGAGGGCGCGGGAAAGCTCCTCGAGCGACGGTCCCGCGGCCCTGCGCCGCTCGACGATGTGCCCGACCAGCGTGCCGACCGTCACGCCCCGGACGGCGGGGGGGCGCTGGAAGGAGAGGGCGATGCCCCTGCGGGCGCGCTCGTCGGCGGGCAGCGCAGTGACGTCGTCGCCGAGAAAGAGGATTCGGCCCGCGGTCACCCGGTAGCCGGGCATCCCCATCACCGCCATCAGCAGCGTGGTCTTGCCGCCGCCGTTGGGGCCGAGCAGTACGTGGACCTCACCGGGCAGCACCGCCAGGGAGACACCCTTGAGCACCGGGCGCTCCCCGGCGCTGACTGAAAGATCGCATACCTCAAGAACCGGATGGCCCACGGGACACCTCTAATGAAAAACCTAGGACTTCCGTCGGGAGATGTCAAATCCCCCGGGCCGGGGCCGGACGGTCCAGGCTAGGGCGCGTTGAGAATTTTGTCGAGGACGAAGCCTTCGGGCGCGGCGCCGACGAACTCCGACTGGTAGTTGAGCATCGTCTTCGGGACGCCGGCGACGTTGTAGCGCCGCGAGAGATCGGGGAACTCCTCGGCGTCGATGACCTCAGCGCGCACCTTGTCGCTCGCCATCGCCATCGAGAAGGCCACCCGGGCCGCCTTTGGGCAGTAGGGTCAGGATTGGGTGACGAACACCGAGAGCTGGACGGGCTTGGTCAGCTTGGCGAGCTTCGCCGCCGACTCCGCCGAGATCCCGGAGTTGTCGTCGCTCACCGCGCGAATGGTCTCGACGAACGGGGTGAAGTCGTAGCCGCTTGGCAGGCCGAAGTAGCGCAGGTTGTAGTCTTTCTTCCCGATCAGCGCGAGCCCCGGGACCTTGTCGATCCCCAGTTCCTTCGCGCGAGCGGCATCCTTCTTCAGGGAGAGAATCTCGACCTTGACCCGCGGCGCCGACGCGGCGATGTCCGAGAGCAGGCCTTCGACCTCGCCGCAGTACTTGCAATCGCCGCCGTCGCGCGAAAAGAGCGTCAGCCGCACCTCGTCCTTCATGCCGTCGAGGGTCTTGCGCACGTACGACTTGTCCTTCTCGCTGAGCATGGAAATGGGGCCGACGGCCTGTTTGCTGCAGGCGGGCAGCGCCACGACCGCCAGCGCGACGATCGCGAGGGCTTTCTTCACGTAACCAGCAGCGTTCATCCTCATAGTGATGCCGCAGCATACCCGAGCGCTGCGTCGATGACAAGGAGCGGAAACCTCGCCCGGCCCGGGCTCGTGCTATAGTTCGGCTGCCATGGTCAAAAGCGCGAATTCGGTTGCGGAGGTGCTGCGGCGCGCCCCCATGCTCGCGGGGCTGGAGCCGGAGGATCTCGCGGCGCTCGCCCAGACGGCGTCCCTGCGGGAGATTCCCCGGGGCGGGGCGATCTTCGCCGAGGGGGACGAGGCGAAGGGCTTCTTCATCTGCGCCGCGGGCAAGCTCAAGGTCTTCAAGTCGGCACCCGACGGGCGCGAGCAGATCCTGCACTTCATCTTCCCCGGCGAGACTTTCGCGGAAGTGGCGCTGTTCACGGGGCGGGCTTACCCGGCATCGGCCCAGGCGCTTGAGGCGAGCAGCGTCGTCTTCATCCCGCGCGAGGGTCTCGTGAAACTGATCAAGAAGCGGACCGACATCGCCTTCAAGCTGCTGGCGGGGTCGGCGCTCTGGGTGCGCCGGCTCACTGACCTGATCGCGGAGTACGCCAAGGCGGTTCCCTCGCGGCTGGCAGGGTACCTGCTGGCCGAGGCGCTGCGCCAGCGCCCGACCGCGCTCGCGGACGGGGCGCGGGTGCGCCTCGCGGTGAACAAGGGGGAGCTGGCGGCGCACCTCGGGACGGTCGCCGAGACGCTCTCGCGGGCGTTCGCGCGGCTGCGCGACGACGGGGTGATCGAGGTCGAGGAGCGCGAGATCACGATCAAGGACCTGGCGGCCCTGCGCGACTTAGCCTCGGGGCCGTAGTTACCTCGCGAAATACTGTTCCCGTGCAGGCTGTGGGGTCCTGTCGCTGCGGACCTCCAATCGGCCTCGCTACGCTCCGCCGTTGGAGCCTCCCCTTCACGCCACCCCTCCGCCCCGCATCCGTTATCGTGACGGCTGGCAATTTTTGCCGTTTGACCTACATTTGACTCAAGTCAAAGACCAACCTCAGCCCGTAGTGTACCTTTTTGCACGAGCATGACTCGAATTGCGAATGCGGCCGCCACGGGCGGCGGGAGGAGACGGACATGAAGCGCAAAATCGTGCTGATCGACGCCGAGAAGTGCAACGGCTGCGGGCTCTGCGTGCCCAACTGCGCGGAGGGGGCGATCCAGGTCATCGACGGCAAGGCCCGGCTCGTCGCGGAAAATCTGTGCGATGGCCTTGGCGCCTGCCTGGGCGAGTGCCCCGAGGGGGCGATCACCATCGAGGAGCGCGATGCCGACGTCTTCGATGAAAAGGTCGTCGAAGAGCATCTCAAGACGATCGGACGCGCCCCATCCCCGGCCCACGCGGGGCACCACGGAGAGCACGAGCATCACCACGGTGGCGACCACCACGGCGAGAAGCACCACCACGACAATCGCCTGCAGCCTGGCGGCCACGGCCATCACGGCGGCGGCTGCCCGTCGGCGCGCCTCATCAGTCACGATCGTGCCCCGGCCGCGGCGCAGGCTCCGGCTGGCGAGGTCGGTTCCGAGCTTGGTCACTGGCCGGTCAAGCTGCAGCTCGTGCCGCCGACGGCGCCCTTTTTTAAGGGGAAGAATCTGCTTATCGCGGCCGACTGCGCGCCCGTGGCCTACGGGGACTTCCAGCGGCGCTTCCTCAAGGACAGCGCCGTCGTGATCCAGTGTCCGAAGTTCGGCGAGCAGGGTTTTGTCGTTGACAAGCTCGCCGGCATCTTCAGGGATGGCGGGATCACCGGCATCACGGTGGTCCGGATGGAGGTGCCCTGCTGCGGCGGCTTGAGCTGGGGCGTCCAGAAGGCGCTGCAGATGTCGGGGAGGACGGACCTGCCGCTGCGCGAGGTCGTGGTCGGCGTGCGCGGCGACATTGTCTCGGAACGCGCGCAAACCACCGGCTTGCCGACGGCCGGCTAGAGGAGCGCGGCGGCTGAAACTCCGCCGTGACGAATGCCTGAAAACACCCCGGCTGTTCAGGGTCGGGTACGGAGGGGGGCGCAGACGGTGAGACGCCCCCGACAATCGCGGGAAACCGCACACACAACCAGGAGGAGGGGACGGATGAAGAAAGCGATGATCACGACCTTGGCGGCAATCGGCTGGCTGGTGCTTGCGGCCGGACCGGCGGCAGCCGCCGAAAGCGCCTGCATTCCCTGTCACGAGAAAGTGACGCCGGGCATTGTCGCGGACTGGAAGAAAAGTGCGATGGCCGACCAGTTCGACTGCACGAAGTGCCACGGCGACAAGCACAAGGACGCCTCGGACGCCGCGAAGACCGCGATGCCGACGCCCGAGACCTGCAAGGAGTGCCACAAGAAGCAGTACGACCAGTACATGGGCGGCAAGCACTCCAAGGCGTGGGTCGGCATGGCCGCGATGCCGACGAACAGCCTGCAGCCCCACCCGTTCATCTCGGGTCTCAAGGGGTGTGGCGGCTGCCATCGCGTCGGCATCAAGCCCGACGAGGAGAAGAAGTACGACCGCTACGGGATGGGCTGCAACTCCTGCCACACCCGGCACGTCTTCTCCAAGGCCGAAGCGCAGAAGCCGCAGGCCTGCCAGACTTGCCACATGGGATTCGATCATCCGCAATGGGAGATGTGGTCCTCCTCCAAGCACGGCTCGATCGCCCTTTCGGGCACCGACACCACCGGTCGCGCCCCGGTCTGCCAGACCTGCCACATGCCCGGCGGCGACCATGGCGTGAAGACCGCGTGGGGCTTCCTCGCGGTGCGCCTGCCCGAGGACGACGCGGAGTGGATGGGGTATCGCGCGACGATCCTCAAGGGGCTCCAGGTGCTCGACGTCGACGGCAAGCCGACCGCCCGCCTCGACGTGGTGAAGGCCGGCGACGTGGCGCGCCTCACGAAGGAGTCCTTCGACGCCGAGCGCGCCAAGATGGTCGCGGTCTGCACGAAGTGCCACGGCATGCCCTTCGTGAAGCAGAACCTGAACGACGCCGACCAGATGATCAAGGAGGCCGACAAGGTCATGGCCGAGGCGATCGAGATCGTCGCCGGCCTCTACAAGGACGGGATCATCAAGCCGCCGGCGGGCAAGCCGGCGTACCCGGACCTGCTGACCTTCTACGACACGCAGACGCCCGTGGAGCAGACGCTCTACGTGATGTTCCTCGAGCACCGGATGCGGGCCTTCCAGGGGGCGTTCCACATGAACCCCGACTACGTGACCTGGTACGGCTACGCGGAACTGAAGAAGGACATCGTCGAGATCCGCCACGCGGCGGAGGCGATGCGCGTGGCGGCGAAGAAGTAGCGCGCGACCGCACGCACCACGCCTGAACACGAAGCCCTCCTCTGGGAACGTCCCGGGGGAGGGCTTTTTTCTGTCAGTGCCAGGCGGGTCTCACCGCTCCACTTCGCCACCGCGCACAGAGCGGACTATGCGTCCGATGACCGGCGGCTGCAGCAGCAGGCGTTTGAGACCGGGGAGCCGCAGCGACCCGTTGACCGCCCGGCGCAACAGCGCGTGGGCTCGGCTGCGCTGGTCGTCGAAGATGAAATTGCCGATCTTGCCGGTGTCGATGGCGGCCATGACCATCTTCTCGATCATGTCCTCGGGCACGAAGGGCCGTTCGGGGCGCAGACGCATGTGGCAGGAGCCGGTCTCGCAGAAGCGGGCGCAAACGCCGCAGCCCAGGCAGACGCCACCGTCGACCGCAGGTCGCCCGCCCGCGGTCGTGATGGCGCCGACCGGGCAGCGCGCTTCGCAGGTCCCGCAGGCGCTGCAGGTGTCCGCGCGGATGGCGGCGACAAAGGCCGAGGGGCTCACGAGGCCCGTGCCGCCAAAGCGCTTGTAGCCCTGCAGCACGTCGCAGCAGCAGCCGCAGCAGTTGCAGATGATCGCCAGCGCGCCCCGCTTGTTGTCGCCGATCTGCACGAGGCCGCGCGCCATGCAGTCGCGGACGATGCGCTGGGCTTCCTCCCGGGAGATGACGCGCGCGATGCCGTTCTCGGCGAGGTAGGCCGCGACGTCATTGAACGTCAGGCAGGTCTCCTGGGGCGCGTCGCAGGCCAGCCCCAGGTGCTGCATCTTGTGGCGGCAGTAGCACAAGCCCACGGTGATGCAGGCGGCGCCGTCGATCCCGGCGCTGACACGGTCGTGCGTGAGCACCTCGGAGGCCACCTCGCCCAGCGTCTCCTCCTCCGCGAAGACCCGCGCGAGGGCCGGGTGGGCCGAGCCCTGCTGCCGGATGAAGTCGCCCTCGATCTGGCAGTACTGGTGGTAGAGCCTCGAGAGGAGCTCCGAGTCGAATTTCCCGTCGGTGCGCATCAGGGAAAACTCGACGAAGCCGAGCACGGGCGGCGCGAGCAGATAGCGCTTTTCGGCTCCCGTGCCGAAGGCGTACACCACGCCCTTGCCCGCGACCGACTCCAGTCTCTCGAGAGCTTCCTCCCGGCTCATGCCCCACACTGCCGCGACCCGCTCGAGCGAGACGCCCCTGAGCGGCATCAGCGCCAGGAGGCCGGCCTCCTCCTCGGTGACCAGGACCTTGAGGATCTCGCACAGCGTGTCGGAGGGGAAGGCTCCCGGGACGTATTGCTCGAGGCGGCGCGCCAGCCGGACGTAACTCTGGTACCCGAGGTGTCCCACGTGCATCCCCTTGCCGGACTGGTGACCGGCGGCGTCCGCGATCCCGACCCGACGGCCACACGGAAAGTGCGCCGTCGAGATGGATTGTCGGCCGGGAATGGGGAAAGAGCAAGCGCTGCACCCGGCTGCTTCACGCCAGCGGGTTTGACTTCCGCCTGCCGCGGCGGGAGAATCGCCGCGCCGCGGGCTTCAGGGCTCCAGCGGATGGCGTCGGATCTAGTCTGCTGGCGCAGCGCCAGGGAAGGAAACCCGTGGGTACCCGGAACGGCGGACACCAGCGAGTGCGGGCGCGGCGGTGATCGAACCGTCTGCGGGAGGAATGACGGCTCCCGGCCGCGTTGCGGTCTTCGGCGCTGTCGGCGTGATGGTGTTCTGCGTCTTCGCACACCTCGCGCTGTTGTCGCAAACGATCGCGCAGACGACGCCAACGGTGGACGAGGTCGCGCACCTGCCGGCCGGCTACAGTTTCTGGGACCGTGGCACCTTCCGCCTCTACCGGCTCAGCCCGCCGCTGGCCCGCTGGCTCGCCGCCGCTGCGGCCCAGAGCGACCGGCCGGCGATCCCCTACGACCGCAGCTGGGTGCGCGACGAGCCGGCGAACCACTGGCGGTTCGCGTTCGAGACGCTGCTCGCCAACGCCGGATCCCCGGCAGCGCAGCAGCGGTATCTCGCCGCCTTCACGCGCGCCCGCCGGGCCACGGCGGCCTGGTCGGCGGTCACGATCCCGGTCCTGTTCGCGTGGGGCTGGTGGTGGTACGGCCCGGCGGCCGGGGCGCTTGCGGCGATCCTCTGGAGCTTCTGCCCGAACGTCATCGCGCACGCCGGCCTCGTGACGACGGACCTCCCCGCCGCCAGCGCCGGCCTCTGGGCCTGTTTCGCCTTCGCCCTGTGGCTGGCCCGGCCGACCTGGCTCCGCGCCTTGGCCGTCGGAGCCCTCCTCGGCGTTGCCCAACTCGTCAAGTTCAGTTCGCTCTGGCTCTACCCGGTCTTCATCGTCTGGCTCCTGGTATCGCTGAGGCGTCGCCGCGGCAGAAAGCCGCTTGCCGCGCGCGCGGTCCTCGCGCAGGGCGCAGCCATGGTGCTGGTGAGCGTCCTGGTGATCGACGCAGGGTATCTCTTCGAACGCGTCGGCGAGCCGTTGGGACGGTTTCCCTTTCTGAGCCGGGCGCTGACGCGGCGCCGCCAGCCGGGGGATCAGCCGCCGCAGCCGACAACCGATTCTCTGTACCGCAGGGTCTGGGAGCAGCGCGTCAACCGGTTTGCGGGCACCTGGTTCGGCGGCATACCCTCCTTGCTGCCCTATCACTACGTCGCCGGCTTCGACGAGCAGGCGTTCGAGGCCGAGGGGCAGTACCCTATGTACCTGCGTGGCCGGTTCGCCGCGGCGCCTCCCTCTTCGCAGACCGTTGGCGGGGTCGAAGCACCCGCGTCGCGTCGGGGCTGGTGGTACTACTACCTGTACGCGCTGGCGCTGAAGGTGCCCCTCGGGACGTGGGTGCTCGCCGGCGCAGCGGCCGTACTGGCCCTCGTCCGGCCGCTGCGGTGGCCGCTGCTCCCGCTCGCGACGCTCGCCGCCGTGCCGATCGCCGCCGTGAGCGTGATGACCGACCTCAATCTTGGCGTGCGCTACGTGCTGCCGGCGCTGCCCTTCGTGTTTCTCCTCGCGGGTTCGTCGGTCGCGACCGGCCGCCCCCGCTGGTGCGCGGCGCTGGCCGTCCTGGCGGTATGCGGCAATCTCGTCTCGCTGGCGCGGGTCCACCCCGGCGAACTCTCGTACTTCAACGCGCTGGCCGGCGGTCCGGAGCAGGCGCGCTGGCATCTGATCGACAGCAACCTCGACTGGGGGCAGGACCTGCGCCGGCTCGCCCGGTGGCTGGACGCCCACCCGGAGTGGGGACGGGAGGTGCGGCTGGGCTACATGGGGCACGTGTCGCCGGAGTTCGAGGGCGTGCGCCAGTACCGGCTGCCACCGCGCGATCTCCGCGCCGTCCCCGACGCGCGCCTGCTCCCCGGGGAGGACCGCGGCCGGCCGGACACCTGGGGGCCGCTGCCGGGAAAGTACGCGATCAGCGTCAACTTCGAGCGCGGGATGCCGTTTCGCACGCCGGCCCCGCTCGCGGAACTCGATTCGATCGTCGGGCGCCGGCCGGGCGCCCTTGTCGGCGGCTCGCAGATGATCGACATGCCGGCCGGCTCGCTGGCCTACTTCCAGTACCTGCCGGCGCGCATCGAGCCGTCCGTCGGCGCCTCGATCCTGCTGTACGACGTCTCGCTCGCGGATGCCAACCGCGCCCGCGGCGCGATCGGGCTGATGCCGCTCGGGAATCCCTGAAGCCAATGGTCGAGAGCGTGTGATGAAGAGGACCGCGATCGGCATCGCGCTGCTGGTGATCCTGGCGCTCACGGCCTACGGCCCGGCGCTGAGGGGGGACTTCATCTGGGACGACGACCAGTACGTCAAGGAGAACCCGCTTCTGAAAGACGCGGACGGCCTCCGGCGGATCTGGACGGAGCCGCGGGCCTCGCTGCAATACTACCCGCTGGTCTTCACCAGCTTCTGGGTCGAGCGACACCTCTGGGGGCTCGACCCCCTCGGGTATCACCTGGTGAACGTGCTGTTGCACACCCTCGGGGCCGGACTGCTCTGGTTCGTTCTCGTGCAGCTTGGGGTCCCCGGCGCCTGGCTGGCGGCGGCGCTCTTCGCTCTGCACCCCGTCCACGTCGAGTCCGTCGCCTGGATCACGGAGCGCAAGAACACGCTCTCCCTGCCGTTCTTCCTGGCGAGCATCGCCGCCTATGTGCGGTTCTCGCTCGGGGACGGTTTCTCCTCGCGCGGTCAGCCCGCCTTGCCCGGCGCGCGGGCGGCCGGCGGCTGGTACCTGCTCTCGCTGGCGCTCTTTGCCCTGGCGCTGCTGAGCAGGACCACAACCGCGGTGCTGCCCGCAGTCGTGCTGATTCTGCTGTGGTGGCGCAACGGGCGTCTCGGCTGGCGGGACCTCGCGCCGCTGCTGCCATTTCTCGCGCTCGGGGCGGCTTTCGGCCTTTTCACCGCCCGGCTGGAGACGGAGCACGTCGGTGCGCTCGGCGCCGACTGGGAAGCCTCCCCCGTCGAGAGGGTTCTCGTCGCGGGACGAATCGTCTTTTTTTATCTGACGAAGCTGCTGTGGCCCGCCGACCTCTCCTTCGTCTACTCCCGGTGGCAGGTCGATGCGCGGGCCTGGTGGCAGTACCTCTTCCCCGCGGCCGCCGCGGCCGGCGTGGCGGCATTGTGGGGTGCGCGGGGCAGGATCGGCAGGGGCCACCTTGCGGCCGCGCTCTACTTTCTGGTCTGCCTGGCGCCGGTACTCGGGTTCCTGAAGGTCTACCCGATGCGTTTCAGCTACGTTGCCGACCACTTCCAGTACTTTGCAAGTATCGGACCGATCGTCTGGGCCGCCGCGCTGCTCGACCGGTTCTCTTCAGGGGCCCTCGGGGGTGAGAGCCTCGGGCGGCTGGCGCGGGGGCCGGGCGGGGCGCTGGCGCGGCGCGCGGGAACAGCGGCGCTCCTGGCGCTGCTCTGGGCGCTGACCTGGCAGCAGAGCGGCATGTATCGCGACCCGGAGACCCTGTGGCGGGCGACCATACGGCGCAATCCCTCGGCGTGGCTGGCCCACGCCAATCTGGCCGAGATCCTCCTTGGCCGGGGCCAGGCGCGGGAGGCCCTGGAGTTCACGACGCGGGCAGTGTCGCTCAAGCCGGATGACGCCGGGGTGCAGGTGATGCAGGGCAAAGCCCTTCTTCTCGGCGGACATCCCGCCGAGGCTATCGGTCCCCTGCAGGAAGCGCTGCGTCTGCAGCCGCTCCACGGGAGGGCCCGGTACTGGCTGGCACTGGCCACCCGGGCGCAAGGCGGGGCGGGACAGACGCCGGGCCGGTGACCGGTGGCGTCGGAGCCCCGTTCGCGCGAGTGTCGCCGCCGCGGGCGGAACGAAAAAGGGGCACCCGGGTCACCCCGGATGCCCCGAACGGTCGGCTTCGAGCAGCTTACTTCTTGGCCGCCTGACTGCGCTTGGAGGCCTTCAGCGGGTTGAGCTTCTTCTCGTCCTTCTTGACGTCCGCCTTCAGGTGCGTCGCGAAATTACAGCGACCGAGCGCCCACTTGGAGGCCGGGTTGGCGAAGACAGCACAAAAGGAGCCGGCGGGGAACTCCCGCACGTTTCCGCAGCCTTCGCACTTCTCGATCACCGTCATGCAACGGCCGCCGCTGTACGAGCAACCAGCCTTGGCCATGAACGTGCACTCGGTTCCATCCTTGATCGTCGCGCATTGCATGTTCGATTCACCCCCTTGCCTGGTAAACTGCAATAATATGCACCCGCCGGGGCCGTTGTCAAGGACGCGTATCGCGCCATCTAAAATGTAACTATGAGGGGATACATCGCGCCATTGGAAATGTAACCCTTGGATCTCAAGGAGAATTCATTGAGAGGGGGTTGCGCCGATGGGAGGAAAGACACGCCGGGAGTACCTCAAGACGATCCATCCTCGCTATCGCAAGGCTGACCGCCACCAACGGCGGTTGATCCTCGACGAGTTCTGCAGCAACTGCGGCTACAACCGCAAGTACGCCATCCGACTGCTCAACAAACCACTGCCGAGCAAGCACCCGCGAAAAACGCGCAACCGGCGTAGCTCCACTCGCTACGGCTCGCAGTTGCTCTCGGTTCTCGCTTCGGTCTGGGAGACGGCCGGATTTCCCTGGTCGCTGCGGCTCAAGGCGCTGCTGCCGCTGTGGATGCCTTGGATCCGCCGGCACTTCGGCATCTCGGCACAGACCGAGCACCAGCTGCTGAGCATCAGCCCGCGGCAGATGGACCGTCGGCTCAAGGAACGCAAACTGCGCCTCAAACGACGGCTCTACGGCCGAACCAAACCGGGGTCGCTGCTCAAGCACCACATTCCCATCAAGACTGACTCCTGGGATGTGACCACCCCCGGGTTCGTCGAAATCGACCTGGTCTCGCATTCGGGCAACAGCGGCGACGGGGAATTCATCTACTCGCTCAACGTCACGGACATCCATACCACCTGGGTGGAAACCCGCGCTGTACTGGGCAA
>Ga0315271_10002644_pt1 | contig 11241 bp, 8 predicted proteins | sample C3_top_MG_FD_204664 | JGI IMG/M metagenome (GOLD analysis project Ga0315271, IMG submission 204664) | Sediment microbial communities from Yellowstone Lake, YNP, Wyoming, USA - C3_top | ecosystem: Environmental > Aquatic > Freshwater > Lake > Sediment | place: USA: Wyoming | collected 2017-08-01
CGTCAGCGTGCCGCCGTGGTTGGTCACGATGGCGTGGCAGATGGAGAGGCCCAGACCCATGCCCTTCCCCACGTCTCTCGTGGTGAAGAAGGGCTCGAAGATGCGCGCCATGACGGCGGGATCCATATACTCCTGTGCAATCTATCCAAGGCCACGATGGCCACGGCCTGGACGCGCCCAGCACGGGCATCGTCGAGCATCCGGTCGAACACGGGCCTGGCCTTCACCGCCGACTCCACCTCTTCGTAGACCACGGGTTCGTACCCGCGAGCCCGAGCGAGCTGCTCGACCGCCAGGCGCTGGTTCTGGACGGTGGAGCGGTCGCAGGAAACCCTCAAATAAACGGCGGCGGTCTTAGGGTTGGCAGTCGCCATGGACGCAGGAGATCACCTCGCCCATGCACGAGTCAATGGGCCTGGGAGCGCCCAGGATCGATCCTGGGGCACGCGGCGTGTCCGCCCATCGCAGTACCCATGACGTGGAGGTCGAGAAGCGCTGCGGGCCGCCTGGATCGTCGTCTTCCTGCCCGTGCCAGTGGGCACTGCCGCGCACCGACCTCGTCGTGAGCCCGCTGACAAGCCGAGCGTCCAGGGCGAGGGCGCCAGGAAAACGATGCCTCCGAATCGGCTGGAGGGCATGCCGGCACCCCGAACCGGCCGACCTCGCCCGAGGACGTGCCCGGCCATGCGAGGAGCCCTGAACCGATGTAGGCACAACGCCTACGCCGTCGAGGGAGCGACCCCTGCTCCTCCGGTTTTTTGCGCTGCTCTCCCAGAAGCGTTTCCACTACGGGTGCGGGTACGACCCAGGCGACCGAAGAGGGCGGCCCGCTCCGCACCAACCCCGCCATCGTCTGTGAACCCCAGCGCGCGCCCTGGGGTGCGGCGCGCTGACGAGAGGGCACGGGCAGCGCGGGCCAGCGATGACGAATGAGCACATCGCCATGGCGACGTATGCCCATGCGGGTCGGGTTGCGTGGTGGACGTCTATCTGGACCGCCCGAGTCCAGACGCCCCCGCCTGGTTCACTCAGGCGAGGTGGCCCCGATGAGTAGGCGGGGGCGCTTGCCGACGCCGAACCGAAGTCCATGCTTGAGTTGAGAAATCCTGCGAGCGCCTGCTGTTTCCTTCGCCATGCAGAAAGTGGGGGAGCCCATGACGCGCTATGTTGGCATCCAAATGGCAGTATTGCTTCTCTTGAACGCGTGTAGCGGAGGTAGCAACGATTGCTCCACTCCCGGCGAGCAGCGCTGTACGAAAAACGCGCTTCAGACCTGCGCGAGGAACTTCCTGGGTGGTTCTCCCTACTGGTCATCTGACGCGGCGTGCCCGTCACCGCAGGTGTGCAGGGTTGACACCGCTGGACCCAGCGTAAACCTCGGCGGGGAGAACGGATGCTTCGATCCGAATGCATTCTGCCCTTATGAAGGATACGCGACGTGTACAGGCTTGTGGTCAACTCAATCACCGCTCTGGTCGTGCGTCCTTCGCGCTTCCGACCAGACATTGCAGTGGTCGGTGACCAACTGTGGCGAGTTGGCCACGCGGGCCATGTGCGAAGGGAACACCCCTCCCGATCTCCCGCCGGCGGCGTGCTATGAGGTCGTAGAGAATTGTCCCCTCTTTCCCATTCCAAACATTCACTGTGAAGGAAACGTCCTATTCAGCTGCAATTGGCAACTAATTGACGACAAGGTTGTGGCCAACTGGGTTACGCAGGACTGCACCCTCTCCAGCCAAGTATGTCGGCTCCCCCCGCTACTCGCCGTCCCGATTTGCACGTCCCCCTAGGTGGCAAAACTACACCTTTGGTGCGACCACCTGGCCACGGGCGGTCCTGGCGACGGGGCCGCCCGCTTCGTTCGTGGGAACGATGCTGCGCCGCCACCGCGAACACCTGACCGGCATGGTTGCAGGACCGCGCCGCCGGCATTCCGCTGGAGCCGGATGTGCCGGTGGTCGAGGTGGTGATCCAGAGCGTGGGGCCGCTGTTCAGGCAGTAGAGCCGACCTCGTGCCGCTGAAGGTAGGCCGCCGCTGCGCGCAGCAGCTTGGGTGAGTCATCGAAGGCGCCCAGCGCCGTGTTGCACGGGTGGCAGAGGAGTCCGCGGTGTCCGCGCGGGTCGTGCGCTTCCAGTCCGTGGTCGTGGTCGACGTGCCAGCTTCCTGCTCCGCGCGGGTCGGCCGTGCCACAGATAGCGCACCTGCCCCCCTGGCGAGCCAGCTTGGAATTGAACTGCTCGACGGTGAGCCCGTAGATGCGGAGGTTCTGCTTCCGTTGCCGGAGCTTCTTGAGCGGGTGGGCATTCCGGTGGCGTAAGTGTTCCTTCACACGCTCCGGGTTGGCGGCCATCCACGCTTGATGAAGCCGGTCGCGCCGCTTACGCCACGGTGGGTCCGTCCGCGCCCTCCTCGACTGCCGCTCTCGGTGGTATGCGCGCTCCCTCTCGCGGTAGGCAACGTCCGAGGCGTAGCGCTCCATGCGCCTCTGGTTCGACTCCACTTGCCGACGGCGCGTCATCTCGTCGCGGCAAGCGTGTGAGCACACCTTGGCTGGCGGGCCGCTCTTGCCCTTGGGGCGAGACGGCAGCGGTCCGTCGCAGGCTCGGCACTTCGGGCTCACCTGGCCCTCTTCTTGGCGTAGCCGTCGAGATAGTCGGCCGCCGCCATCAGGCATGTCGGAGAATCGTTGAGCAGGCCGATGCCGACGTTGCACGAGATGCAGAGAAGTTCGCGAATCCCTCCAGTCGCGTGGTCGTGGTCGACGTAGAACCTGGCCCCAGGTCTGCCCGAATCGGTGCGCCCACAGATGGCGCAGCGCCCCCCCTGGCGAGCCAGCATCAGGTCGTACTCCCCTCGTGTGAGGTTGAAGCTGCGACGAAGCCCGCGCGCCTGCTCGTACACCTTGCGGCGCGGCGTAGCCGACCGCTTGCGCTCGATGGCGCGCGCTTTCTCCGGGTACGCAGCGCGCCACGCGCGCTTCTGTTCTGCATCCTTGCGTCGCTCGACCTCGCGGCTGCAAGCGGGCGAGCAGTAGACCCGCACCCCGTTCCAACGGGGCTCCTTGGGTGGAACGAGCCCGCCGCAGGCTGGGCATATGGCTGTTGGTCGAGGATTGGCCGCGCGAACTCGATGCCACTTCGTTCGTTGTTCAGCCCAGGCACGGGTGTGCGACTCGCGGTCCTTCGCGCGGCGCCGCTCGAGCATGCAGGCGGCGCAGAACTTCGGCGTGTCAGTTCCTGCCGACCGGCGGCGCTACGACCCGCAGCTTCGCCCGGCAGAAGTCGCAGACGACCTCGTCGCCGGGCTGGAGGTGGCGGACCGGGAGGAGGGACCCGGAGCAGGAGAGGGGGGTGGGCACGACGTAGGCTGGCACGCGGGGGTGACGGCGGCGCCCCTGGCGTTCGCGGCTGGTCTACCCGCCCGCCACCTGCGGTGAATCACCCGCACCATCGAGCAGCACCCACGAGGGGCTCGCAGAGCACCCGGGCGGGTGCCAAGAAGCGCCCCAGTCGGGATGACTTCTTGTGAGCACTTGTGAGCGTCGTCGGAACTTCTTGAATCTACTAACAAAAAAGTGGAGGCGCGGGGAATCGAACCCCGGTCCGAAAGACTTCTTGCGACTGGCACTACGCGCGTGTCCCGGAGAATTTACGTGACCGGCAACCTCCGGGCCTGCAACAGATCACGTTCTCGCCCTTACGTCTCGACCTGATCTAGGCGGCTCGCCTCCCGCTCAGGTCCAACCGGAGCTGACACCTTACCCCGCTACCCGGTGCTCACGGGGGGATGCGCGGCACTTTAGGCCGCGAGAGCCATGGGCTCGTTCGCGTTTCTGCGTGGTCGCCTTTTTACGTGGCCTGGTGACCAACCACGGCGCGCGCCATGCGCCTTCCGTCCTCCGTCGAAGCCAGTTCGCCCCCGATTGAACGATCTGATGCAGGCAATATAGGGACGGGGCAGACATGGTCAAGGCGTCGGCCCGTGGACGGTCCGGTTTCACCTGGTTGAAACGCGACATTCGTGTCGCGGTTCAACCACTTGAACCACTTCTTCGGGTGAGACTGGCCGCGGGGGAAACTTCTCGCCGAGAGTCTCGCCAAAGACGGCCAGCACCGCGGGTCGCGTCGAAGCGGGCAGAAGTGCTTCAGCGCGAAGCCGGCCGCGGCGCGTCCGACTGCCCCGCCAGTCCGCGCTTCGCGTCGCCATCCGCCGGATCGAGGGCCAGCGCCGCCTGGAAGGCCGCCCGGGCCTCGGCCTCCCGCCCGAGCTTGGCGAGGTGCTGCCCCTGGGCCGTGGCGAGCCGCGCCTCCTCCGGCGCGATCCGTCGCGCGGCGGCGAGCGTCGCGACCGCGCCCGCGAGGTCCCCTTCCTCCGCCTGGAACCGGGAGTAGAAGAAGAGCGGCGAGGACACGCCCGGCGCCATGCGGATCGCCTTCGCGTACGCCTGGCGGGCCCTGTCCCTGTCGCCGAGTCCCTGCGCGGCGACGCCCAGGTTCACGTGGGCGCGCCAGTATCCGGGCGCCACGCGGATGGCGGTCTCGAGCACCGGTATGGCCTTCGCGTACTCCCCCCGGGAGGAGTAGGCCACCGCCAGGTTGTTGTTGACCACGACGTCGAGGGGGGCCTTCGGCAGCTCCGACTCCCAGAGGGCGAGATCGCTTCTCCAGTCGGCGGCGCGGACCGACGAGCGGATCCCGAGCAACCCCACCAGGACGAGGGCCGCGGCGACGACCGCCGGCGATCGGCGAATGGAACCGACCATTGCGGCCGCGGCGATGCAGAACCCCGCCGAGGGCAGGTAGGTGAGCCTCTCGGCCATGAGCACGCCGATGGGGAAGAGGTGAAGCACCGGGAGCAGGGCCGCGAAGGACCAGAGGAGTCCCGCCGAGGGCAACGGAAAGCGTCGAACGAGAAGGATGGCGCCCACCACCACCGGGAGCCAGGCGGCCGTGGCGAGGAGGAGATCGAGGCCCGGCTCCCGGATGAGTAGCACCCGGGCCGCGTAGGCGAAGTCGGTGCCGAGGAAGGTGGGGAAGGCCAAGATCCGGAGGTACTCGGCCAGGATTCGACTGGTCGTGAAGGTCACGGTCGAGCGGGGGACCCCGGCCAGCCACTGGGCCTCGAGCGGAACGCCCTGCGGAAGCCCGCGAAGGACCAGGTACGGGACGAGCGCCAGAGCCAGGGCAGCCGAGACCGCGACGACGCGGAGAAGCGCGTTGCGACCCGCAGGGTCCCGCAGCCCGGCCCGGCCTCCGATGCCCGCCGCGCCCGGGAGGGCGAAGGCGACGATGCCGTAGAGGAGCGGCGTCACCGCAGCCCCCTCGTTCGACAGGATGCCGAGCGCGAGCAACGCCACCGACCCGGCCAGACGTCCCAGGCTGCGCGCGGCGCCCCGGCCAGAGAACGCGACCAGGAGTGAACCGAGCGCGAAGACCGCAGAGAGCAGTTCCTTGCGCCCGACGATGGGCGCGATCGCCTCGACGTGGGCCGGGTGGATCGCGAAGAGGAGTCCGGCCAGGAGCGCCACCCACGCCGTCCGGTCGGGCATGGCGGCCTCGGCGAGCCGCCGCGCCAGCGAGAGCACGAGCAGGGAGGCCGCCAGGTGGAGCAGCAAGTTGACGAGGTGGTAGCCGGCCGGCGCTCGCCCGTGGACCGCGTAGCTGGCCGCGAAGCTCACGGTCGTCACCGGTCGGAAGACGCCGCTGGTCGTGCTCGGGCCGCCGTAGTTGTAGGGCGAGGTGAAGATGCGGGCGACGTTCCGGAGCCCCCCCTGCACGAGCGGGTTCTCCACCACCGCCCAGCCGTCGTCGAGCACGGGAGGGTAGGGCAGGGTCTGCGCGAAGGGCAGGATCGCCGCCAGAGCGACGAGGACCCACGACCGGCGCAGGATCGCGTTCACCTCCAGGCCCCCGGCCGGGCGTACACCTGCACGAGGGGCACCTCGTCGAGATAGGCGCCGGCCACGGGGCGAGCGGTGCGGAACTCGGTCCAGGTCCGGAACTCCCGGTCTCGAAACTCCTGGTGATACTGCCAGATCGAGACGTCGGCGTCCTCGGGGCTGGAGGCGACGACGAAGTCGGGGCGCAGCTTTCCGTCCCGCTGGTGCTGCTTCACGGCCAGTGTCGTGGCCTCCTGGAACCAGATCCGAGCACCGGGCACCGCGTGGGCGTTCAGCGCCGGGAGGACCGCCACCAGGTCGTCGCCCCAGAACTGCCGCTGCATCCCCATCGAGGCCGCGCCCGGCGCCCCGCCGGCGACCTCGTTCCAGGCCGCCGTGCCGAAGGGGTGTGTGCGCACCACCTGCCAGGCCGCGGGCGCGAGCGCCAGGGCCGCCAGGACGCCCGTGACGATCGCCGGTCGCCGCGGCGAGAGCAGTTGCCCCGCGGTGACGAGCGCGCGCGCGGCCAGCAGCGCCAGGAACGGCATGGCCGGCATCCAGTGCTTCACCCCGCCGAAGTGAGGAACGGTGGGCCAGGCGATGATGGCGATGGGGACGGCGGCATTCAGCAGCAGGAGCCACTCGGTGGGGAGCGAGACCGAGGTCGCCCGCCCGCGCCAGGCTGCCACGATCCGGCCGCCGGCCTGCGCGACGCCGCCCAGCATGGCGACCCCGATCGCGGCGGGCACGGTGAGGGCGGTGATGACGAAGGGGTAGCTCGCAGGGAAGGGCGGCTCGCGGAGCAGCTCCCCGAAGTACATCCAGGGGTAGTTCTCGTGATGAAGGTGGTAGCCGAGCCAGTCGCGGATCCGGGGCAGCGTGTGGTGCCAGAGCCAGGGCCACGAGGCCACCAGCACGAGCGGACCGAGCACGGCCATGGCGGCGAACGCCCAGGGGCCTCCGCCCTCGGCCCGGCCGGCGGCCTCCCCCTTCCGCCCCCGGATCGAACCGAGGAGCCAGGCGGCGAGCAGCACGGGCGGAAGGAAGAACGCGTTGTGCTTCGTGGCAAGCGCCGCGCCGAGGAGGAGTCCCGTCGCCATCGCCCATCCCGCGGTCGAGAGCCTCCCCCGCGAGGCGCTGGTGCTTCGCCAGAAGGCGTAGGTGGTGGCGAGCCAGAGCGCCGAGACGGGCAGGTCGAGAACGGCGGAGCGCGCGTGGTGGAAGTGTCGCGGCACGAGGAAGAAGAGCGCGGGAGCGAGCGCGCCACCGAGCGGTCCGGCCAGGTCGAATCCCCAGAGCGCCAGCACGAGGGCCAGAAGCGCCGCGAAGAGGAAGGCCCCGTAACGCGATCCCTGCACCTCTCCGGTCCAGCCCAGGACGCCGGAGAGAAGGCTCCGGGTCGCCCCGAAGATCCCCTTGGCGAGTCCCGGGTGTTCGTGGTTCCACGCGTAGTGATGATCGGCGAGTTCCAGGACCCGGCCCGGCGAGCGCAGCGCCTCCCTCCAGAACCGCGCGTACGATGCGCCCGCCTCCACGTAGACGCTCTCGTCGCGCGAGATTCCCACGGTCGGGGAGGTCGTCGCCGCGGCCAGGAGAAGGCCGGCCGCCCAGGCCGTCGCGATGCCGTTCCGGAGCTTCACGGGAGGCTCATGAGATCGATGCAGACGCCGCGCGGGAGCGAGCCGGACGGGACCACCTCGAGCGTCACCTGGCGCGTCTGGCCGGAGATGCGGGCGGTGTCGATCTGGAACGCACTCCAGCCCGGGCGCGCGGCCCTGGCCTCGGCACGGCCCATCTCGAGTCCGTCCACCTTCACGCGGAGCGAAACGGATGGGGCGCCAGCGGAGACGTCGCCCACCAGCCCCAGGTGCCCACGCAGGGCCCGGCCCAGCGGGACGGCCTGAAATGCGAGCGTGGCCGGCTCGGGCCGAGGTCCGGGGAAGCTCACCACGATGCAGGTGCGGGGCAGGAGGTCCACCTCCCGGGTCTCCCGGACGACGCGACCCCCCGGATTCTGGATCGAGGCCGATGCCAGCCGTTCCGTGAAGGAGTGAAGCGGGAGGAGCGGGGAGCGGAGGTCGTACCGGGTCAGATCCAGCCGACCCACCTGCAGCGGCCCCTCCGACGCCTCGGATCGGGAGGCCAGTTGCCGCGCGATCCGGGGCGACGCGCCGGGCGCACCGGGCAATGACACCAGCCAGACTCGCCTCACCCCCGACAGGTCCTCGTCGGCCTCGGCATAGGAGGACAGCGCGAGCAGCGGCAGTGCCACGTCGGGTCGGTTGGGGAGGCGTTCCGGCAGGATCTCCCGGGCGCGCTCGGCCCAGGCGGGCGAGAGCGCCACGGCGTCGCCGGGTCGGGCGTCGCGTGCGACGAGGGCTGCCACCGCCTTCCAGTCGGTCGGCGAGGGAAGCCGGCCCGGAAGCGAGCCCAGGAACCAGAGGCCGTGAAGGCCGGCCGCTGCCACGGCGAGCGCGAGGAGCCCGGCCCAGGCCACCGGCCGCGGGGGCCAGAACGTGGCCCGGGCCTTGCGGCGCAACTCGAGCCAGCCGGTGGGATCCGGAGGAGGCGGGGAGGGGAGCTTGTAGCTCGGCCCTTGGTGGTCCGGCGGCTGGCTCACGGACGATGGAGGCCTGCGCGAGCCGGCTCAGGTCTTGGCGAGCCGGACGCGCCTCTCGCTCCTGTCACGGCAGAAGGCGTCGAGCTCGAACTCGGGATCGTCGGGCAGCGAGGGCGACCAGGACGGGTGCATGGCGCACCGCGCGTCATAGCAGTGGTGGAGGTCCCAGAGATGGCCGATGAAGTGGATCGACTCGCGGGCCAGGCGGCGCCGAAAGACCTCGATGGAAGCCTCCGTGACGCCCCGCGGCTTGAAGCGAAAGGTGGAGATGAGGGCACGGTCGCCGCCCTGCTCCGCGTATCCCCAGGCCGGCGGCTCGCCGAGCGGGCCCTTGGGAATCGCAAGCTCCTTGTCGGTGATGTAAAGCACCTTGTCGTCCGAGTAGGCCCGCACCGGAGGTGCGTCCCCGAGGATCCGGATCGCGTCGAAGCGCCCGTCGGACCGCTCGACCTTCTTCGGAAGCGCTCGCTCGCCAACGTGCTCGGTGCCCACGCCGAAGGAGCGGTACAGCGTCTTCGAGAGGTGGGTGATGTCCCCCTCGTCGTAGGCGGCGAGCGTGACGATCCGGATCACTTCTTCTTCCCCTTTGCTGGTTTCGCGCCCTTCTTTCTTGGAGCCGGCCTGGATGCCGCGGGCTTCTTCGTCGGCGCGCCCTTCGTCGGCTTCACGCTCTTCGGAGGCGGCTTCGTGGTCGGCCTGGACATCACCTTGGGCGCCGGCTTCTTCACGGCCAAGGCCTTGGCCGCTGCCCCCTTCGGGCGCGGGGGAGGCGCCTTCCGGGGAGCGGGGACCTTCTGGGTCGGGACCCTCTCGACGGCCTTGACGATCGCGATGGCGGGCACTGCCTCGCCTTCCGCGTCGCCGTCCTCCGCGGCAGGTGCGGCCCCTTCGGCCTCGCCCTCCTCCGACTCCTCGCTCCCGGCAGCGCCCTCTGCCGCGCTTTCGAGCGCGCTCATGTCGATACCCAGCTCCGCGAGCCCGAGGTCGTCGTCGTCCGCCACGATCGGCTTCTTCCGTTTCCAGGGCGGGCCCTTCAGCTCGACCGGGGTCGGGGGCGTCTTGAGCGGCAGCTTGACGCCCGCCGGCGGCATGAGGGCAAAGTCGACGTAGTCCTCGGCGATCACGTCCGGGACGCCGAGTGCGACCGAGATCTCGTTCACCAGGAGGTGGCGGGAGCTGTCGTAGAGCTCCCGTTCCTTGGCGGGAAGGGGGCGTAGCCGCGACAGGGAGTGGAGTCCCTTCACCACCTCGGCGACGCCGAGCACGCCGCCGGCGATGAGCCGCTCCACGTTGTCGCGGTGACGGACCTTCCAGTCGAGCTCGGGATCGCCGTAGTTGGCGCCCAGGTAGTGGAAGACCCCCTCGATGTCGTCGGCGGTGGCGACGCGACGCAGGCCGATGGTTGCGACCTTGCCCAGGGGAACGAGCACCGAGGCGCCGTCTTCCTCACGGGTCATCTTCACGAACTCGAGCCGCTGGCCGGCGATGTCCTTCTGCTCGAGGCCGGTGACCCGGTAGACGCCCTGCTTCGGGTAGACCACCCGGTCCCCAGGCTTGAGATCGGCGGACGAGGCGATGTTTCCGACCGGAGAGGAGGCCTCTTCCTGCTTGTCTGCGCGCTCGCGCTTGCCCAGCGTTCTCACGGCGCCCACCGTTACCATGCGGCCCCGGGGGCGGCAACGCCGGGTTCCGTCACCGAACCCCGGCGGGAGGCAACGGCAGGAAGGCGCTCGTCCGGCGAACGTAGGCCACGTACTCCGGCCGGCGTCCGGCGATGTCCTTCTCGAGCAGCGACACCCCCGAGACCCGCACGAGGAGGAAGGTCATGAAGGCCGGCCCGGCGAGGCTCCACCAGGCTCCGGTGGAAGCGCCGATGAGGCCGAGCCCCCACCAGAGGAGGGAATCCCCGAAGTAGTTGGGGTGGCGGGTGTAGCGCCAGAGCCCGGTCTCCATCACCCGCCCCCTGCTCGCAGGGTCGCGCAGGAAGCGGGCGAGTTGGGCATCGCCCACCGCCTCGAAGCCGAGGCCAACCGCGAAGAGCAGCATCCCGGCCAGGTCCTGAGACCCGAGAGGGCGGGTGGCCCCGAGCGACGCCCCGGCCTGAAGAGGCAGCGACACCACCCAGAGCAGGGCCCCCTGGAGCAGGAAGACCGTGAAGAGGCTCACCAGGGGAAACCGGCCGCCCCAGGTCGTTCGCATGGCCTGGTAACGCCGGTCCTCCTCCTTCTTCCTCCTCCATCGCGCGCCGATGTGAAGCGCGAGCCGAAGTCCCCAGACGGAGGTGAGAGCGACGAGGAGGACGGCGCGGGCCGAGGGCGCGGAGATCGCCGCGGAGAGGACGGCGACGAGCGCGAAGCCCGGACCCCAGAACACGTCGGCGATGGAGGCGTCCCGGAGCCGAAGCGAGAGGAGCCACACCCCGATCATGTAGAGGGTAACCGCGGCCGCGGAGGAGGCGAGGACGGCGGTCACGACCGCGCGCCGTCCGGTGTGCCCCGCCACATCCGGAAGCTCGTCCAGAGGACGAAGAGGAGCCAGATCGGCCCCGCCACCGCGAGCAGCTTCGCCGAGGCCTCGGAGAAGGGCTGTCCGGCCACCGGGATCGAGGCCAATCCGGCGACGATCCCGAAGACGCCCACCGCTCGCTCTCCGCGGCGCCAGAGCGCGGAGGAGAGGGCGAGGAGGCCGATGCCGAGCAGCAGGTTGAAGAGGGCATCGAGGGAGAGGGTCACGCCGAGGAGC
>Ga0315271_10002645_pt1 | contig 11240 bp, 10 predicted proteins | sample C3_top_MG_FD_204664 | JGI IMG/M metagenome (GOLD analysis project Ga0315271, IMG submission 204664) | Sediment microbial communities from Yellowstone Lake, YNP, Wyoming, USA - C3_top | ecosystem: Environmental > Aquatic > Freshwater > Lake > Sediment | place: USA: Wyoming | collected 2017-08-01
GGGCCGCTCCGCTGGGTGGTCATGAAGCGCACGAACGCGAACAGCCAGAGCGCGAACAGCATCACGAACTCGATCACGAACGGCCACGCCGGCCAGCTCACGTCACCCACCAGCGAGCTTGCGAAGAGGAACTGCAGGACGAAGAAGACGCCGGCGACCGCGAGGCCGACCTGCAGGTACCGGTTGTGCACGCCGCCCTCCCACTCGCGCGCGGCGTGCCGCACGAGGAGCACGGCGAGGGCGGCGAAGAGCAGCAGGATCACCAGTTGCGCCGGCCACGAGGTCATGACGTCCTGCAGCCACCGCGCCCACGCGGCGCTGTCGGGATCGGTGACCGCGATCAGGAGAAGCGTGTTCATGTGTCCTCCCTCGGGCCCGCGCGGCGCGGGCCGATCATCCTCCGCATGATACTCCGCGCATGGCGGCTCCCCTCGCCCTACGCACCACTTTCGTAGCAGACGGGGTAGTGTTACGGCCATGGACGAGGGCTGGCGTATCGAGCGCGACAGCATGGGCGAGGTGCGCGTCCCGGCGGACCACTACTGGGGCGCGCAGACGCAGCGCTCGCTCGAGCACTTCCCCATCGGCGTCGACACCTTCCGCTGGGGACGGCCCGTCATCCGCGCGCTCGGCGTGCTCAAGCTGGCGGCGGCGCGGGCCAACGAGGAGCTCGGCCGGCTGCCGCAGCGCAAGGCCGAGCTCATCGCGCGCGCCGCCACCGAGGTCATGGACGGCGCCCTCGACGCCGAGTTCCCGCTGGTCGTCTTCCAGACCGGCAGCGGCACCCAGAGCAACATGAACGCCAACGAGGTGATCGCCAACCGTGCCGACGAGCTCGCCGGCACCGGCCGCGGCGCCGGCACGCCGGTCCACCCCAACGACGACGTCAACCTGGGGCAGTCGAGCAACGACACCTTCCCGGCGGTGATGCACATCGCCGCCGCCGTGGAACTCGAGGACTCGCTCATCCCGGCCATCGAGGCGCTGCGGGACACACTGGCAGCCAAGGCGAACGAGTTCGCGGGCGTCGTGATGGTCGGGCGCACACACCTCCAGGACGCGACACCGGTGACGCTGGGCCAGGTCATCTCCGGCTGGGTGGCCCAGCTCGACCAGGCGCTCGCGAACGTCCGCGCGGCGCTGCCGGGCCTCCACGAACTGGCGCTCGGCGGCACGGCGGTCGGCACCGGCCTCAACACCGACCCGCGCTTCGCCGAGACCGCCGCCGGGCACATCGGCGAGCTGACCGGCAAGCCGTTCCATCCGGCGGCCAACTTCTTCGCCGCGCTCTCGGCCCACGACGCGGTCGTGAACGCGAGCGCGACGCTGCGCACGCTGGCCGGAGCGCTCATGAAGATCGCCAACGACGTGCGCTGGTACGCGTCGGGCCCGCGCGACGGCATCGGCGAGCTGCGCATCCCCGAGAACGAACCGGGCTCGTCCATCATGCCCGGCAAGGTGAACCCGACCCAGTCCGAAGCGCTCACCCAGGTCGCGGTGCGCGTGTTCGGCAACGACGCGACCGTGGCGTTCGCCGGCTCGCAGGGCAACTTCCAGCTCAACGTCTACAAGCCGGTGATGCTCCATGCGCTGCTCGAGTCGGCGCAGTTGCTGGCGGAGTCGGCGCGCGCGTTCGACGAGTTCTGCGCGCGTGGTATCGAGCCCGAGCTCGAGGTCATCCGCCGCCACCTGGACGCGTCGCTCATGCTCGTGACGGCGCTCACGCCGCACATCGGCTACGAGAAGTCGGCGAAGATCGCCCAGACCGCGCACCACGAAGGGCTGACGCTGAAAGAAGCGGCGCTCGACCTTGGCTACGTCACGGCCGAGCAGTTCGACGCCTGGGTGCGACCCGCGGACATGACGCACCCGCTGGACGCGTGAGCGACAAGTCCAGGCCCGAGCGGCGGCGCGCGACGCGCAGCACGTCTCGCAGCGCGCAGACCAGGGCACGGCCGGCCCCGGCCCGGCGGCCGGCCGCCAGGCAGCCGGCGCCGGCGGCCCGCTCCCGCGGCGCCGGCTTCCTCGACTACCTGATCATCGCCCTGCTCGTCGCGCTGGCCCTTATCGTCGTCGGCGGGCTGCTGTTCGTGATCCGCGGGGGATTCTGAGCGGGCCGGCACGACGGCCGGCGCCCGCCGGACCGGGTATCGCATCTCACGGCGGCACCATGCACGGCACCACTCCCGGAACCGCGGCACCGCAGGCAGTGCCGCGTGCGGTGCCGCATGCCGGCGGACACACCACGACACGACCAGGCCAAGGATGCGTGCTGCCTGGTGCGACGCGAAGGAAGCTGGCGGCCTGGTGCGACGCGAAGGAAGCTGGCGGCCCGTCGCCGGACGCGCCGGTCGACTCAGAGGTTCGTGAGACTCTGCGGCTCGATCTCACCCAGCGCCGCCTGGGCCGCGAGGGCGAGCTCCCGCTCGTGCTCGCGGCCCACTGCGAACACCCGGTACAGGTGCGCCTTGGCCGGTACGAACTCGAGGATGCCGCCCAGCAGTTGCTCCTCGATGCGGTCGGTGGCCGGGTCGTAGACCGGCAGCCGTTTGGGCCCGACGAACGGGTTGAGCGGCCGCGGGTCCTGCGAGGCGATGTCGACCACGAACTCGATGCCGCGCACGTCCGGCGGCAGGTTCCGGACGATCGCCGCGTGGAACTCCTCGCGCGTGAGGTCTCGCGTCGCCGGCAGCGGCTGCTGCCGCTCCACGTGGTGCTCGTAGACCATGCTGTACTTGACGTGCCGGTGGATGATGCTCTGCCACTCCTCCGCCAGCTCCCGGCGATGGCTGTGCAGCGGCTCGTCGAGCCAGGCCTCCACCGTCGTGAAGAGCGACCACTCCGACAGCCGCCGGTAGGAGCCGGAGTCGTCGAGCGGGCTGGCCGGGAGGATGAGCTCCAGCGTGGGCCGGAAGATCTCGTGCAGGTGCAGGTCGATGGCGTGCCCGATGCGGTGGAAGTAGACGTTCTCGTACATGTAGAACCGTGCGTTCAGGAACGCGCGGAGTGAGCTCAGTGCGCGCTTGTGGAACGTAAGGCCGTCGGCGGTGCAGAACGTGTAGTAGATGAGCCGGTCGACGTCGATGGGGCCCAGGCCGACGCCGCACATCCTGGCGTCGCGACGCACGTAGTCGAGGTTGTCGACCGTGACCGCGCCGGAGAGCGCGCGGTGGAGCAGACGGACCCACCGAGGGATGGGATCCGACGACGGCGCCGCAGCGGCTGCGCCCGCGGCGCCTGCGCCCCCCTCCTCGGCGCGCACCAGGAAGGCGACGTGCCACGGGTCGACGGCCTCACCGGCGGCGAACTGCCCTGACGGGCTGCGCCGCAGCTCGGCGAGCAGCGACCCGAGCTCGCCGACGATGAGGTGTTGCGAGATCTGCTCGTGATCGATGCCGAACACCGGCAGCAGGTACTCCTCGTCGCAGAAGTGGCTGAACGGGCCGTGGCCGAGGTCGTGCAGCAGGCCGGCCATGCGCAGCGTCTCCTCCACCAGCGGCTGCGACGGCGTGCCCGGCTCGACCTCCGCCAGCGTGGGGTAGACCTGCCGCGCCAGCTCGCCGGCGAGGTGCATGGTGCCCAGGCTGTGCGCGAAGCGGCTGTGCTCGGCGGTCGGGAACACCCACCACGAGCTCTGCAGCTGGTGGATGCGCTTGAGGCGCTGCACCCACGGGTTGTCGATCACATCGGGTTCCGCGATCTCCCCGGAGCGAGAGAGCGTGATACGCAGATAGCCGTAGAGCGGGTCGGCGAGGAGGTGGACGTCGTCGTAGGGAAGCTTCATCGTCTCAGCCTATCGCCGGGTCCGGACGGCCACAAGGATGGCCGGCGGCGAGCGGTGCGGCGGACGCAGCAGGAGCGCGGCACCGGCGACCGGCTCTGGTACATCCGTCTAGGGACGCGTACCCAGGCACCGTGGGTACGCGTCTTCATGGGCAGTTTTGATGAGGTTTTGCGCTTCGAATGACCGGCCCCCTCGCCGCCTGAGCCGATTGGCAGGCTCTATGCCCTGCGACACGCTCGCAGGCCTCTGCGTCGTGCGCTCAAGACCCTCTTTCGACTGCCGATAATGGCCGCATGGAGAGGGACGGACAATGAGGCACATCAACCACTGGAACGTGCGCACGCGCTTGACGATGGCATTCATCGCCGTCGCCATCGTCCCGCTCGTGGTCTTCGTGATCGCGTTGCGCGAGTTCAGCGCCATCACCCTGATGGCGTTCGTCATCGCCCTGGTCATCGCTTGCGCCTCGGGGATCATCATCGCGCACACCATCAGCGAGCCGTTGCGCGGCCTTGCCGCCGCAGCGACCGCCATGGCCGGCGGCGACCTCCACCAGGAACTCCCGACGGAGCGCCGCGACGAGGTAGGCGGTCTGGCGAAGGTCTTCAACACGATGTCGACGCAGGTCGAGGCGCGAGTCGAGGCACTCACGGCGAAGATCCAGACCCTGGCGCTGGAGATCAGCAACCTCAGCGCCTTCGGGGCTACCCTGGCGCAGACGCCGTATCCGCATGCCGAACTCCAGCGACTCGCCGACATGATCCGCGCGATGTTCGACGCGGACAGCGCCGGCGTGTACCTCGTCTATGAGGGACACACGACCCGAGCGGCCTTCAGCGGCAGCGAGCGTTGCCCCGTCCCGTCACCGGCCTCCGACGAATTGGCGGCTTGGGCGGTCCGGGAGCGCGACGGCCTCGAAGTGCACGACGCCGAGACCGAGGAGCACCTCAGCGCGCTTGCGCGCGCCACGAACCAGCTGCGCAGCTTCCTCGTCGTGCCGCTGGCGCGCCAGGAGGGCGTGGTCGGGGCTCTCACCATCGGCTTTCGTGACGCGCACGAGTTCGGGCCGGAGGAACTCCCTCTGCTCACCACCATCGGTGGCCAGATCGCGATCGCGCTCCAGAACGCCGAGGCCTACGAGAAGCTCGACCGCATGTACCTCGAGACCGTGACCGCCCTTGCCGCCGCCATGGAGGCCAAGGACCAGTACACGGCCTCGCACGCCGACTCGCTGGCGGCCATGGCCGTCGCCGTCGGCAGCCGTATGGGCCTCACCGAAGCAGAGCTGCGCATGCTTCAGTACGGCGCAGTCCTGCACGACATCGGCAAGATCGGGATCCCCGGCAACATCCTCAACAAGCCGGCGGAGCTCACCCGTGAGGAGTTCGACACGATGGCGCAACACACGGTCATCGGCGAGCGCATCATCTCCCGCATCGACTACCTGGTGCCGATCGCGCGCATCATCCGTTCAGCTCACGAGCGCTGGGACGGGAACGGCTATCCGGACGGTCACCGCGGCGAGGAGATACCGCTGGCGTCGCGCATCCTGCTCGTCTGCGACGCGTTCGACGCCATGACCACGGACCGGCCGTACCGCACCGCCCTGCCGGTCGACGAAGCCCTGAGTGAACTGGCCCGGCACGCCGGCACCCAGTTCGATCCGCGCGTCGTCGACGTGTTCCTGGCGGCCTACCCGTTCGAGGCCCGTGAGACCGAGCGGCTGGTCGGCCGCCTCAGCGGCTTCGCCGGCGTCCTCGAGCTCAACTAGCTACGCCGCGGGCTGATCGTGAGGGGCGCCGCAGGCGCACCACACAGTCGGCGGCTTACGCGAGCAGCCGCTCGTACGCGGCCTCGTGCGCGGCCACGAACGCCGCACTCCCGAACCGTTCATCCACGGCGCGCCGGCACTCCGCAGGGTCGATCTCGTCGATGCGCGCGTACGCCTCGATCATCTCCTCGGCCGAGTCGACGATGAACCCGGTGCGGCCGTGCTCGATCACCTCGGGCACGGACCCCTGGCGCATGGCGATGACGGGTGTGCCGCAGGCGAGCGACTCGATCATGACGAGGCCGAACGGTTCCGGCCACTGGATGGGGAACAGCGTGCACCGGGCGCGTTCGTAGAGCCGCACCTTGGTATCGTGGTCCACTTCCCCGCGGAAGTGGACCTTGTCGGAGAGGTGCGGCTCCACCTCGGCGGCGAAGTACTCGCGCTCCGGCCCTTCGTTGACCTTGCCGGCCATGATGAGGCGCAGTCCGAGGGCGTGGGCCACGTGGATGGCGGTGTGCGCGCCCTTGTCCGGCGTCATGCGACCGATGAACAGCAGGTAGTCGTCCTTCTCGGCGCTGAACGGCATGTGCTCCACGTCGATGGCGTTGGGGATGGTCCCCACGAAGTCGAGATCCGGGAACCCATGCCGCTGGTAGTCGCTGATCGCGATGAAGCGCAGGTCGGCGCGTAACGAGCTCAGCGCCTGCTGCGTGATCGGGTCGGCGGGACCATGCAGGGTCGCCACGACGGGCTTGCCGGTCAGCCGGTGGACGAGCGCACCCATGGCCCTGCTGGCGAGGCCGTCGTGGTCGTGGATGACGTCGAACTCCCCCGCCCGGGTGTACGCGTCGAGGCTGTGCATGACCTCGAGATGGCCCCCGCCCTCCATCTGCTCGAACGGGGCACGGGCGAAGATGTAGCTCAGCCGCGCGTGCGTCTCGGAGTCGCCGCTGGCGAACAGCGTGACATCGTGGCCGCGCGCCACGAGGCCCTCGGTGAGGAGGCTGACGACGAACTCGATGCCTCCGTAGCGCTGCGGCGGCAGCGGGAACCAGGGCGGAGCGATCATCCCGATGCGCATCGCGGACCTCCAGAGCGGGGCGTTCATGAGTGCGGGCCACCTCATCTTACCCGCAGCGGAGCGAGGGTCACCGGGTACCAGCCCGCCGCGCCGGAGCACGGAGGGCGGCCGCGCGGGGTAGGCTAACGGACATGATCGACCTGCACACGCACACGCTGTTCTCGGACGGCTCGCAGACGCCCACCCAGCTGGTGGAGGAGGCGGCGGCGAAGGGCCTCACGGCGATCGCCGTCACCGACCACGACACGGTGGACGGGCTGCCGGAGGCGCTCGCCGCAGGCGAGCGCCTCGGCGTGGAGGTCATCCCCGGCGTGGAGATCAACCTCGAGCACGACCGGGTCACCATGGACATGCTCGGCTACTTCCTCGCCGGGCTGCCGAACGAGGCACTGCAGGAGGAGCTGGCGGAGCTGCGCGTGTACCGCGCCGAGAGAAACCAGCGCATGGTCGAGCGCCTGGCCGAGCTGGGGCTGCCACTCGACCGCGAGGACCTCGCCGCCGCCGCCGAGAACGGCGCCGTCGGGCGGCCGCACATCGGCGAGGCCATGGTGCGCCGCGGGTACGTGAGCTCGATCAGCGAAGCCTTCGAGCTCTACCTCCGCCGCGGCGCCCCCGCCTGGGTGGACCGCCGCCGGCTGGCCCTGGGCCCCGCCCTCAAGCTGCTGCGCGCGTCGGGCGCCCTCCCCGTGCTCGCGCACCCCGGCATCATCCACGCGGACGCCGCCGGCCTGAACCACATCGTGCGCGACGCCGCCCGCAACGGGCTCGCCGGCATCGAGTGCTACTACCCCCTCCACGACGCGGACACGGTCGCCCGCTGTCTCGGCCTGGCGAAGAGGTACGCGCTCGTACCCACCGGCGGCTCGGACTACCACGGGACCGTCAAGCCCAAGGCGCGCCTCGGCGTGGGCTCGCTCGGCGAGCCCGTCCCGGACGGGGTGCTCGCCGACTTGCGCTGCGTCGCCGAGGACCAGCTGCAGCGTCTCGGCTGAAGAGCCTGCCACCATACCCCTACGGGGCGCGGGTACCTGCGGGGCCAGCCTCCGGCGTTCTCCGTATTGTCCCGCATAGCCCCCCGGGGTATAGTCGTTTGTGTGGAGGAGTACATGGATCAGGATGAGGCAGGGCGCCTGATCAACCGCCTGCGCAGGGTCGAGGGCCAGTCCCGCGGCCTGCAGCGGATGATCGAGCAAGGACGTCCCTGCGAGGAGATCTTCACTCAGCTCGCCGCCACCAAGGCGGCGCTCGACCGCGTGGGCGTGCTGCTCATCTCTCTGAAGATGCGCGAGTGCCTCAACGAGGAGGCCGGAGACGACGTCGCTTCCCCTGAGGCCGTCGAAAAGGCCCTAGAGGCCTTTCTCAAGTACGCCCGCTGCGTGAAATAGCGGGTCCGGCGCGGCGCGTGGCCGAGAAGTCCTCGTGAGCGCGCGGTCCGGCGCCGGGAGGCCGGCGCAAGCCGGCGCAAGCCCCGGCGCAGAGGCCGGCGCGCCGGCTGCTCCTTCGCTCGTCTCTCACGTCAAGGCCACACACGGGCCGGGGCTCGACGCCTCGCTCGAGCGTCTCGTCGAGCCCTTCGGCGGCTGGTCCGCCATCGCCCGGCCGGGAGAGCGCATCGCCGTCAAGATCAACCTCCTCCGCGCCGCACCTCCGGAGAAGGCCGTCACCACGCACCCGGAGACGCTCGGCTGCGTACTGCGCGCGCTCAAGCGGGCCGGCGCCGAGCCGTTCGTCGCCGACAGCCCGGGCGGCCCCAACGGCCCCGCCAAGGTGGCGCGCGCCTACAAGCTCAGCGGCATCGCCGACGTGTGCGCAGCGGAGGGCGTCCTGATCGTCGACGTCGAGGACGACCGGACCGCGATCGAAGCGCCGGAGGGCCGGCTGTACCGCACGTTCCCCATCGGCAAGGCGTTCGTGGACGCCGACGCCATCGTCCAGGTCGGCGTCCTCAAGACCCATCAGCTCATGCGCCTCACCGGGGGCGTCAAGCTGACGTACGGGGTCATCCCCGGGCTGGCCAAGGCGCACCTGCACGTCAAGGCGCAGCGGCGCGAGGACTTCGCCGACATGCTCCTCGACCTGCACCTCGCCGTGCGCCCGCGGTTCACCATCATCGACGCGATCATCGCCATGGAGGGCCAGGGGCCCGGCAGCGGCACGCCGCGAGAGTTGGAATCGCTGTTCGCGGCGCGCGACTGCCTGGCGCTCGACGCGGCGCTGGCCGACCGCACCGCGCACGACCGCAGCCACGTCCACACGGTGGCCGCATCGGTGCGCCGGGGGCTGCTCGACCTCCACGATCCGTACCGCCTCGCCGGCGACCCCATCGAGCCCGATCACGCATTCGAGCCGGTCCGCCGCGACATGCAGGAGCTCCTGCCGCCGGCGCTGCACCGGATGGCGCGCAACCTCATCACGGCGCGCCCACGCCTCGTCGCTCCCGATGCCTGCATCCGCTGCGACGAGTGCGCCGCCATCTGCGGGACCCGGGCCATCGCCATGGACCCGCTCCCCGAGTTCGACGACGCCGCCTGCGTGCGCTGCTTCGCCTGCACCGAGGTCTGCCCGACGGCGGCCATCGACAACGTGTCGCCGCTGCTCGTCAGCCTCTTCTCGCGCCGCTGACGCGCGGTTCGCCCGCTCCTCTGCCGCGGCCGCGGCCGACGGGGCTGCCCGCGGCCACTCTCGCGCCCCTCGTCTTGCGACCCTCTCCTTGTTAGGCTACCCTAACTCTGGTCATTAGGTCATCCTCTCAAAAGGAGTCCCATGCTCTCCTCCCTGCTCATCACGCTTCGCGAAGGCCTCGAGGCGGCGCTGCTCGTCGGCCTGCTCCTGGCGATGGTCTCTCGCGCGCGCTCGGCACATGGGGCCCGATCGGTCTGGCTGGGCGTTGCCGTGGCGGCGGCCGTCAGTGTGCTGGCAGGAGCCGCCCTCTTCGCCATGGGCGCCTCACTCGACGGCACGGCCGAGGTCGTCTACGAAGCCGCCACGATGCTCGGTGCCGCCGCCGTCCTCGGCTGGATGATGATCTGGATGAGCAGGCGGGCGCCCGGGCTCAGGGACGACGTCGGCGGGCGCGTCGCGGAGGCGGCCGGCAGCGCCACGGCCCTCTTCTGGCTCTCGTTCGCGATCGTCGTCCGTGAGGGTCTGGAGACGTCGCTGTTCCTCTTCGCCGCGGTCGGCCGGAACGGCAGCGCCGCCGAAGTCGCGGGCGGAATCGCCGGTCTCGCCGCCTCGGCCGCGCTCGGCTACGCGATCTACCGAGGCGGCGCGCGCCTCAACCTGCGCACGCTCTTCGCCGTGCTGAACGTGCTGCTTCTGGTGTTCGGCGCGTACCTGGTGTGGCGCGGCGTGGAGGAGTTCGGCGAACTCACCGGCGGAGAGCTGGGCGACATCGCCGCCCCCGTCGGCGCCCTGGCCTACGCCGGGACGATGCTGTGGCTGCTGTTCCGGCGGCGGACTACTGGTGCTGCGGCAGCCGCTTGAGCTGGGTCGTCTTGCCCGCGGTCTCCAGCTGCAGGATACCTTCCGTATCGGTGCGCCGCACGACCGTCCGGCCGCCCATCGGCTCGGCGATCAGGAGCTGGTCGCCGTCACGCCTGGCCTGAAAAGCCTGCTTGTCGACGCCGTAGTACAGCCAGTAGGTGTCGCCCTTCTTGCGGATCTCCACGCGCCGGCCGCTGGCGGGTTCCCAGTACAGGCCGGTGAACGGGTCGGCGTTGCCGCCGCACCCGGCGAGCACCGGCGCCGCCAGCAGGACCACGAGGACCAGGGCGAGCAGGCCGGCGGCGGCGCGCCTCATCCGCCGGCCTCCACGCGGAAGACGACGACCTCAGGCCGGCAGAACGCCCTGAACGGCAGCATGCTCGTGCCGACGCCGCGCGTGACGTAGAGAGCGCGGCCGCCGACGTCGTAGGCGCCTTCGGCGAACTCGGCGTGCAGGTCGCTGAGCATGATGCGACGGCCGGGCAGCGGCAGGCAGATCTGGCCGCCGTGGGTGTCGCCGGCGAAGGTGAGGTGGAAGTCGCCCGGCGCGGTCTCCTTGACCACGGCGGCGTGGTGCGTGAGCAGCAGGCGCAGCGCCCCGGCCCGGCGATCGAGCTGCGCCAGCACCGCCGGCAGGTCGTCGTGACCGCCGTCGGTGTCGTCGACGCCGGCGACCTGCACCGCCGCGCCGCCGCGCTCGACGGTCACCAGCTCATTCGTCAGCAGGCGCACCCCGCAGCTCTCCACGAAGCCGGGGTCCGTCGGCTGGACGAAAGGGGCCTTGCTGTCGCCGTGGTCGTGGTTGCCGAGCACGCCGAACACGCCGAGCGGCGGCGCAAGACGCAGCAGCTGGCGCCGCAGCTCACCGAGCCCGGACCTGCCGCCGGCGAAGTCGCCGGTGATGACCACGAGGTCCGGCTGCGCGGCCAGCGCCAGGTCGACGGCCTTGCGCGTGGCGCGCAGGTTGAGGCTCGGCGTGAAGCCCGCGTGGAAGTCAGAGAGCTGCACGATGGTGAGGCCGTCCAGCGCCGCGCCGGCGTCCGGCGCCGGCAGGCGCCGGTCCACGCGGCGCACCCACTGCGCCTCGTGCAGCAGATAGGCGAGACCGGCGGAGGCGG
>Ga0315271_10002646_pt1 | contig 11237 bp, 10 predicted proteins | sample C3_top_MG_FD_204664 | JGI IMG/M metagenome (GOLD analysis project Ga0315271, IMG submission 204664) | Sediment microbial communities from Yellowstone Lake, YNP, Wyoming, USA - C3_top | ecosystem: Environmental > Aquatic > Freshwater > Lake > Sediment | place: USA: Wyoming | collected 2017-08-01
GGGTAGTCTGTTCTTGCAGGATATCCAGGATCTCATCCGCGGAAGCTCCCAGGCGGGAGGCATCCAGTAGAGCCTGGTGGGCCAGGCTGCGCAGGGATTTTCGGCGCAGCTCTTCCGCCAGCTCAGGCGGGGGCAGGGACAGGATATATGTGCCGCGCCCCTGCTGGGTGGAAATGATGGCGGCTTCATCCAAAAGGCGATAGGCGCGGGCGATGGTGTTGAAATTGACCCGCAGTTCCAGCGCCAGGCTGCGCACGGTGGGCAGCTGGTCGCCGGGTTTCAGGTCACCCCGCAATACCATCTGGCTGATATGTTCCACCACCTGGTTGTAGATCGGTATTCCGGAACGAAAGTCCAATTCAAAATTCATCATATTGTATCATTGTCTTATTGTATGATTGTATCATTGTACCAATTGTATAATAAATCGACGCGTTTGTCAAGGAGAAAACATGATTAAATTTGACCAGTTGGGTTTTGGGGTGTCAATACCCGAAATATTCTTTCCCCCCTCCCCGATACGGGGAGGGGTCGGGGGTGAGGTCGAAAACAATGAGTGCGATATAATCAACCTAATCTCACCACCAAGGCTCAAAGACACAAAGGTATATTAAATTAATTATTCTTAGCGTCTTTGTGTCTTTGTGGTTAAAGGAATTAACTAAATGACCGATCCCTCCTATTCCACCTTCCTCCACTCCTACCCTGCCTACGAAACCACCCTCGGTATCGACGAGCTGCGCGCCCGCGATTACGCCCGCCTGGATGCCAACCGGCAGGTTTACCTGGATTACACCGGCGCCGGGCTGTACGCCGAATCACAGGTGCATGCCCACCAGCGAATGCTGGAGGAACACGTCTTCGGCAACCCTCACTCCACCAACCCCACCTCGCAGGCTGCCACCCATCTGATCGAAAGCACCCGTGCCTCCATCCTCAAATTCTTCAACGCAGACCCGCAGGAGTACCTGGTCATCCTTACATCCAATGCCAGCGGTGCCCTCAAACTGGTTGGCGAGTCCTACCCGTTTGACCACGACAGTCATTACCTGCTTACCTTCGATAACCACAACTCGGTCAACGGCATCCGCGAGTTCGCCCACCGCGCTGGCGCGCAGGTCACTTACATCCCGGTCGCCCTGCCGGATATGCGCGTCCGCGAAGAAGACCTGCATTCCGCCCTGTCCCTGGCAAAACCGGGCTGCCACAACCTGTTTGCCTACCCGGCCCAGTCCAATTTCTCCAGCGTTCAACACCCGCTCGAATGGATCGAATGGGCTCACACCCATGGTTGGGACGTCTTGCTGGACGCGGCTGCCTTTGCCCCCACTAATCCCCTCGACCTGGGCAGGTGGAAACCGGATTTCGTACCCATCTCCTTTTACAAGATCTTTGGCTATCCCACCGGGCTCGGCGCACTGATCGCCCGCCGACAGGCACTGGTAAAACTACACCGCCCCTGGTTTGCGGGTGGCACCATTACCGTTGCCTCTGTCCAGGGAGACAAATTCTACCTGGCGGAAGGCGCGGCCGCTTTTGAAGATGGCACCGTCGATTATCTCAACATCCCTGCCGTAGAGATCGGTCTCAAACACATCGAGTCGATCGGTCTGGACCACATCCATACCCGCGTGGTCTGTCTCACCGGCTGGCTGCTGGATAATCTCAAGCAGATGCACCATTCCAGCGGCGAAGCCCTGGTGCGCATGTATGGACCCACCGTCACGGACCGGCGCGGCGGGTCGGTCACCCTTAATTTCTTCGATCCACACGGCATGCCGGTCGATCACCAGTTCATCGAGGAAGCCGCCAGCCGGGTCAACATCTCCCTGCGCACCGGCTGTTTCTGCAACCCCGGCGCGGGTGAGATCGCCCTCGGCATCTCCTCCATGGAGCTGGCCGCCTGTTTCACCCAGCCGGGTCATACCCAGCGCCTGAGCTATGATGATTTCCGCCTGTGCATCGATGGCAAAGCTTCCGGCGCGGTGCGCATCTCGGTCGGTCTGGTCAGCAACTTCGCCGATGTCCAGGCTCTGCTGAATTTTGCCCGTAGCCTTTTGAAATGAACAAATCAGATCCTTCTCCCTTTTCAGTAAATTAGCCGGTTTTACCCACCTTTGTGAAATAAAAATCTAGTATCCATCCACAAACTGGGGGTTGTAACTAGCATACTTGCACTAATATTGAAACCCATGGGCAACCAGACAAACTGGAAGAGACAACCTCTGCCCTGCAGGCCTCATCGGGTGCTGCCTTCCTTTCACAAGAAGGTTCATCCCGATTGGTCTCAACCACAGTTGGCTGGAAAACCAACCGAGAAATCCTCACTATACCGATTGATCAAGAGCCGGGCAACCTCGGCACCCTCGACCTGGGTCCCCGTCATGTCGGCACGGTTTCCACTGACTCTGAGATCTATTTGTTATCTGGTTTGACGTGAGCCACGGAGGCTAGTTGTCCTGAAAAGATCCCATCTTGAAATAATCGTGTCATGTGAAAGGAATTCCAATGAACCAAAAATCAACTGTTCTTTTTAGTCTTTTGCTGATTCTCGCCGTGGGTTGCAGTTCTGTCACCTCCAATCCCACACCACAGGCTTCCCCCAACCTGTCCAACCCAACCAGCCAGACTTTTGCAACCCAACTTGCTCCAACCTCTCCCCCAGCCACCCCCACCGTGGAAGCAGGTCCGATGGATGCACTCTTCTCCGCACCGGCTGATCCCGTCAATGTTATAACCCAATTGGAAGCGGAACAATCCCAATCTGCCATCATCTCTCCTGATGGTGGACAGCTGACCGCCGTGGATGCTGCTGGAAATAACTTCACACTGGATATTCCGGCTGGTGCCCTGCTGGTAAAGACACAAATAATCATGACACCCATCAGCTCATTATCAAACCTGCCGTTGACGAACGGTCTGGTGGCAGCTGTGCAGTTCGAACCGGATGGCTTGTTCCTGTACAAAGACGCCATTTTAACCATCACCCCGGCTCAGAACGTACCGCTGGAGAACCAAGTGCTGTTCGGTTACCTGGGCAATGGTGCAGACCTGCACCTGGCAGTCCCAGGCCCGGATGATAACCAGATCCAGGTGCGCATACCACACTTCAGTGGTTACGGGCTGGGTAGCGGAACAGTGGCAGATCGCACTGCCCTGTCGCTTAAAAATGCCGTTGACATGGATGCCCGCCTGCAGCAGCAGACGGCTAACCTGCTCTCCAGAGCCCGCCAGGCAAGACTGCAAGGTGACCTTCCCGTCGATCTCTCCCTTTTATCCGAATACCTCCAATCCTATTACAACCTGGTGGTTAAGCCGCGCTTGCAGGCAGCCGGCTCGAGTTGTGAGAATGGTCAACTTGCCATCCAGACCGCCCTCGGTTATGAGCGCATGCTGCAGTTGCTCAATATCACTGACAGCAGCTCGTTGCAGGATATTGCCGCCCTGATCGAGACCGTGCACACCACCTGCCGGGCTGAAGCCATCAAGCAGTGCCAGGCCTCACCTGACCCGCAGATCCTGATCAAGTTCGATCTGGGTTACGAACGACAGAAACAGTTGCTGGGGGGCTCATCCGGCGATTCGGTTGAGAACATCGTTGCAGATGCCATCAAGACCTGCGGCTTCAAAGGGTACAAGATCGATTTGCTAATTTCTAATAATGAAATGGGTAATCACACAACCGCAATTATCTGCAGCCTGGAGAAACCCTTTCAAATAACCGAAACAACCAATATTTGGACATACACAGCCACTTTCACTCCATCCTCTCCCACAGGCGGGACCGCTGAAACAAGCTTTACCTTTGGTGGTGGTGTTTTTGAAAAAAGAAGCGGCCCGTATGCAGTGGCATACTATAACAATCAGCCTTACCAAATAAAGTGGGATTTTCATTTAATAGATGAAGGTAAGATGATCGGTGAAGAGGATCTTACCTATTACTACAACCTCCAACCTCTTGATACAGCCGAATGCAGCCAACCATAACGGTGGGTAAATTTTACAACAAACCCGGGCAGGCAATTCCCACCCACCTTGCCCTCTCATTTCCACCGGACACCACACCGCCAAAGCCAACCGGCTTTGGCGGTTACACTTCCAGCCGGAAATACACATCCCCATCTTTCCGGTGGGTTTCTTTAAAGCCGGCGGACTTGTAAAAAGCGATGGCTTCCCGCCAGGTTTCGGTTGTCTCCAAAACCAATTGTCGCATCCCAAACGTTTTCGCCTCCTGGATCAGTCGTTCCAATATCCTGCTGCCCAATCCCCGCCGTCGCAGATCCTTCGCCACGGACATCCGCACGATCTCACCCGTCTCTTTCCCTCTGGCGACCAGCGCGCCAGTACCGATCATCCGTTCCTGCTTACAAGCTACCAGGAAAACTCCTCCCGCATAGGTCTTTCCGATATCCTGCAGATCAGGGTTCTTGCCCGGGTCAAGGGTTCCCCAGTGTTCCACCAGTCCAACCAGGATTAAGGCTCGCGCTTGTGCCTGGTCTTTCGGTTGGAAAGGTTGAATGGTGATTTCTTGATTAAGATCTTTCATACCCGTAAATTTTGAAATGGAGAGACCATATACCTCAGGGGATGATAAAAGTTTAAGGTGTCCAACTGAGTTTACTATATAATAACGATCTGAAGCTAGCTGGCGACCAGCAACAGGGTCTTGACTTGGCGAGGGATATATTGTATACTACAAACTAGTTTACATTACAAACCTGTTTATGACGGAGAGTTAAATGCAACCCGACCTGTCCAAGACCCGGCTGCGAGCCTTTCAATACCTGTATATCGATGGCACCTTCGAATTCACCTTTGGCGGACTGTGCCTTTTGCTGGCAGGGTTTTTTTATATCCAGGCGTCCATGCCTGAGAGTCTGCTTAGCACTATCCTGACCATGTCCTTTGTGATCATCACCCCCGCCGGAGCCGTCCTGATCAACCGCCTGGTCAATCGATTTAAAGAGAATATCACCTACCCGCGCACGGGGTATGTCGCTTTCCAGCGCCCAAAAGAAGGTTTGCGGCGCGGCATTCGCGCCGGTTTCATGCTCGGGTTGACAGCCATCATTGGCGGAACCGTGGCAGCCTTTATCACCCGCAACCCGCAGACTCTGGATTGGATGCCATTATTGACCGGATTCGTTTTTGGCGGCGTGTTCACCTGGATCGGTTTTCGCAGTGCTTTGGCCCGGTTTTTTGTCATCGCCCTGTTGATATGGATCAGCGGATTCTTTCTGACAATGCGAGGCATTGGGAACATGCCCGGATTGTCGCTCTTTTATGCTTTATCCGGATTGATCCTGTTGCTTTCCGGTGCGCTGACCCTTTGGCAATATTTGCGCCACAACCCTCCCTCGGACGGGGTTATTAATGAACCCTGAACGGAACCTCTTCGCAGGGGTGGATCGCCTCATCCATGAGCCCTCGCGCGCCATCATCCTGTCCATTCTTGCAACGGTGGAAAGTGCTGATTTTATCTACCTCCAGCGCGAGACTCACCTGACGCGCGGCAACCTTTCCGTCCATCTCTCGAAACTGGAAGCCGCCGGATACGTACATATAGAGAAGACCTATCGCGGCAAAGTACCGCTTACATTGTGCCAGATGACTCTTGCCGGTCACCAGGCTTTTGATGCGTATCGCCAGCAACTCAAGAATTTTGTAGAGAATACAAAGGAGTAAGACCCTATGTCAGCAGTCGAGGTCACCCATGTCACCAAGACCTTCGGGTCTGTCAAAGCCGTTGACGATGTCAGCTTCAGCATTGAGAAAGGCGAACTATTCGGTCTGCTCGGTCCCAACGGTGCTGGCAAGACCACTGCCATCCGCTGCATGTTGGATATCTTCAAGCCCGATTCCGGTTCGGTGTCCATCCTCGGGGGTCCGATGGACGAAGCCAAAAAAGACCACATTGGGTACATGCCCGAGGAACGCGGCCTCTATCAGGACATTACCCTGGAACGCTGCCTGGCTTACCTGGGCGCTCTCAAGGGTTTGAGCCCGTCCCAGGTCAAGGAGAGCTCGGAGACCTACCTCGAACGCTTTGACCTGGCTGCCCATAAGACCAAAAAAGTAAAGGAACTCAGCAAAGGTATGCAACAGAAAGCTCAGATCATTGCCACCCTGTTGCACAAGCCCGATCTGCTGATCGTCGATGAGCCCTTCAGTGGTCTCGATCCGATCAACACCCAGCTGGTCAAGGACTTATTGCTTCAGCAGCATCAGCAGGGTGTCACCATCATCCTATGTTCCCATCAGATGAACCTGGTCGAGGAGTTGTGTGACCGCATCGCCCTGATTGACCATGGTCGCACGCTACTGTATGGTGATCTGCAAGAGATCCGCCGGAAGTTTTCAGGGCACGCCGTCATCGTGGACACCCTCGACTCCCTGCCCTCCCTGCCGGGTGTGGAACAGGTGGACAAATTCAACGGTTCTCTTAAACTGACCCTTTCTCCCAGTGCTCTCCCGCAGAATATTCTGCGTGAACTGGTGGAAAATAATATTAACCTGGATGGTTTCAGGATCGCCATACCCACCCTGGATGAGATCTTCATCCGTGTGGTCAAGGATGAGTCCAGATGAACAAGACCTGGCAGGTTGCCCTGCACGAATATCAAAGGCATGTCCTCACCCGGCGTTTCCTGTTTGGTCTTTTCAGTGTTCCTTTTTTTATGGTCATACTGGTCGGGTTGATCTTCCTGATCATTTCCATGAACAACAACACCACCCCGCTCGGTTATGTGGACCGTTCCGGTCTGCTTGCCCATCCCCTGCCAGCCCCGCAGGTCAAACTTCCGGACAAACCCACCCCTTTCCGGGCTTTTTCCGATGAAGCCACAGCCCGCCAGGCACTGCAGGCGGGTGAGATCCAGGGTTACTATGTCATTCCGGCAGATTATCTGGCGGCTGGCAGGCTGCAAGTGGTGTTTACTAAAGCGATCAAGTCTGTCCCCCGCCAGCAGTTCTACCATTTCCTGGAGATCAACTTGCTTGCCAATGTGGAGTCTTCGATATCAACCCGACTCATTGCAGGCGATGAGATCATTGCCCGCTCGTTGGATGGCAGCCGCGAGATGTCTTCCAGGAATGGCTGGTTCGGTCTCTTTCTGCCCATCATTGCCGCCATTGGTTTCATCATCGCCATGTTCACTTCCGGCGGTTACCTGATGCAGGCGGTGGTGGAGGAGAAGGAGAACCGCACCATGGAGGTGATCCTGACCTCGATCTCACCCAACCAGTTCATGACCGGAAAAATATTTGCTGACATTTGCATTGGGTTGACCCAGATATTTGCCTGGCTCGTATTCATCATCGTCGGTATCCGCATTGCCTCCAGTTCGATTAGTTTCCTGCAGGGCATCCAGGTCTCACCCCAACTGTTAATTCTGTTCGTTGTCATCCTGATGCCGACCTTTGTGATGGTTTCAGCCTTCATGGCTTTGATCGGTGCCACGGTGAGCGAAGCCCGTGAGGGTCAGCAAATGATCAGCCTGGTCAGCCTGCCGATCTGGATCCCTTATATGCTCATTGGTCTCATAATAGGGAACCCGAATTCGCCGGTGGCAGTCACTCTTAGTATGCTGCCGCTGACCTCCTCCCTGACCATGCTCATCCGGCAGGGGGTTACCATCCTGCCAGCCTGGCAGATCGCCCTCAGTTCCATCATTTCAGTAGTTGGCGCGGTCTTTGCCATCTGGCTGGCAGGCAGGGCTTTCCGGTTGGGTATGCTTCGCTATGGCAAACGTCTTACCTGGCGGGAGATTTTCTCCCGCAGGGGAGGTACCGCATGAAAAAGACTACCATTGTCCTGAAGAATGAGATCATCACCCTGCTCAGCCGCCCGTCCTTTTGGCTGGTCACCCTGGGTATCCCCATCATGGCCTGGCTGGTCTTTGGCCTGGTGGGGCGCCTCAATCAGAACAGCAGCGCCTCCTCGATCCTCTCCAATATCTTTAGCGGACCGGCTGAGTTGCGACCGGAAGGTTATGTGGACCTGGCTGGTTTGATAAAAACCATCCCGCAAAGTATCCCCGCTGGAACCCTGGTGCAATTTGCAGATGAGACCTCTGCCCGCAATGCGGTCGTGCGAGGTTCCATTGTCGCTTTTTACGTCGTTCCAAAAGATTACTTGAAAAGTGGACAACTTATCTACGTGCGCTCGGATTTCAACCCGCTTGCCTCGGGAGGCGGCCAATCGGCTCTGTTCCAGAGGGTGTTGCGGATCAACATGCTGGGAGGGAACCTGCTGCTTGCCAGCCTGGTGAACGGGCCGCTCAAGGTGCAGGAAGTTTCCCTGGCGCCGACTGCAGCGCAAAGTCTCGACAACACCAATCCCCTCTCTTTCTTGCTTCCGTACGGGGTCACCCTGCTATTTTATTTCCTGATCATGGGTTCATCCAGCCTGCTGCTCAGTAATGTCTCAAAGGAAAAGGAGACCCGGGTCATGGAGACCCTGCTGACCTCCCTGACCCCTACCCAGTTGTTGACGGGTAAGATCATCGGATTGGGCCTGGTTGGCTTGTTACAGACGATCCTGTGGTTGGGAACAGGTTATGCCCTCATGAACCTGAGTGGCAAGGTCTTCACCCTGCCTTTCCAATTTCACTTGCCAATATCCATTATTATCTGGGGAATTGTCTTTTTCATCCTGGGGTATGCCGTCTATGCCAGCCTGATGGCAGGACTGGGTGCCCTGGCTCCCAACCTGCGCGAGGCTTCCCAGGTCACTTTTGTGATCATGCTGCCCCTCATCATCCCGCTCTTTTTCAGCAGCAGTGTCTTTGTCACAGACCCCAACGGACCCATCGCCACCACCCTGAGCATATTTCCACTCTCGGCGCCGGTCGCCATGATGGCACGCCTGGCTTCCGGAGGCGTGCCCTGGTGGCAGCCACCCCTGGTCGCACTCCTGTTGGCTGTAACAGCAGTGTTCATTGTCCGGGCTGTGGCCTCCATGTTCCGTGCCCAGGCTCTTCTCTCCGGTCAACCCATCAAGATCAAATCCTACCTGCAGGCGCTGCTGGGCAGATAATGATACCAGTCAGTGATTCTGTCATTGCGAGAAGGGCAGCGACGACACTTGCACCTGCGTGCAAGTGCAGGTGAGCAATCTCCCCCCTCCTCCCTCAACCCTCCAATCCGGTCAACCCGTGCTGGATGGCAAATTTAACCAGGGCGGGAAGACTGTCCAGGTTCAGTTTGGTCATGATCCGGCTGCGGTAGGTTTCCACAGTTTTGGGTGACAGGCTCAACAGAGCTGCGATCTCCGAACTGGTCCGACCCTCAACGGTCAGTTGCAACACCTCCCGCTCGCGGTCGCTCAACCTTTCCAGTGGACCATTCTGCGACTTGGACAGTGTCATCAACATTTTTTCCGTGATCTTGGCGCTGAAGAAAGTCCGTCCTGCCATCACTTCCCGGATTGCTTGCAGCACTTCGGCTCCCGCCGATTCCTTTAAAATGTATCCCTGCGCTCCGGCCTGCAGGGCACGGTTCACATATTCCATATCTGCGTGCATTGAAAGCATCAAAATCCGCATATCCGGGCAGAGATTGCTTGCCTGCCGGGCTGCCTCGATTCCGTTCAGACCGGGCATGCTCACATCCATCAGCACCAGGTCCGGGCAGTTCGCTTTCACCATACTCACCGCCTGACGCCCTTCGGTTGCAATGCCCACCACGCGCATATCCTGTTGTGATTCGATCAGGATACGCAATCCGTCGGTCAGGACGGAGTGGTCATCTGCCAGCAGGATCTTGATCATGGTATGTTACCGTTATTTTGGTCCCCTGCCCGTGACTCGACTCCACTTTCAGGCTGCCGCCGATCGAACCAGCGCGTTCTCTCATCAGCCGCAGTCCCATCCCGGTCTTTTTGGGATCCAGGGTCGCGGTCGTTCCAAATCCTTTCCCGTCATCCCATACGGACATGCTGAAATCAGCCTCGTTTTGGTTTAGCAGGATCTTTACATTTTTAGCCTGGGCGTGTCGGGATACATTTGCCAGTGCTTCCTGGGCAATGCGGAACAGGGCGATCTCCACCCGTGGCTCGAATCGCCCGCACTCGCCTTCAACCGTAACTTTGATGTCCGATCGTTTGGCAACCGCACCAGCCGCCCAGTCCAGGGCTGCCTTCAGACCGTAGTCATCCAGCACTGCCGGGCGCAACTCCGACATCAGGCTGCGGATATTATCCGTGGTCTGGTCGATCAACATCAGCGAATCTTCCAGGCGGCGCTTGAACCCCGGCAAATATTCAGGCATCTGTGCGTGCACAATGTTGAGGTTGATGCTCAGCGCGCTCAAGCTCTGTCCCACCTGGTCGTGCAGTTCGCGGGCTATACGGCGTCGTTCGTTCTCCTCGGCTTCCTCCAGGCGGATGGATAACATCCGCACTTCCTCGTTACGGGAAATGGCTTCCTGCAGCAACCGGGTATTTTCGATTGCAATGGCGGCATGACCGGCAAACAGGTTCAGCAGCTCCTGGTCGGTCTGGCTGAACATCTTACCTTTTTCAAAATGCATCAGGTCGATCACACCATTGACCTGCCCTCCCCAGATCAATGGTACACCCAGCACTGCACTGAAAGGTTTCTCCTTTTCAAAAGTTGATGCCCTTCCAGGCCAGTCCTGGTAGTCCGTGATGTTCATGGGTTGTCCGTTCTCAGCCACCTTACCTGCCAGTCCCTCTCCATGCTTGAGAACCAGACCCACAAAATTATTCGGAGTATGATAGCTGACTGCACAGGACAATTCTTTTTTTATCGGGTCGTTCAGGTAAAGCCCGCCACCGGGAGCTCCCACCAGTTGACAGGCTCGCGCCACGATCGATTCGAGTAATCCGGGCAGGTTCTGGGAGGCAGTGATATCCAGCATGGTCTTCTGCAGCGCATCCAGTTCTTCGGCTCGCCTGCGGATCTCTTTTTCCGCCAGCTTACGTTCGGTGATATCAATGAACGCCCCGACCGCTCCACGCGGTTTTCCTGTTTCATCGAAGAGTGGTTTGACATTCCCAACTTCGTATATGATCGTGCCATCTTCAAAGACGATTTCTTCTTCAAAGTCTGCTATTTCGATCCCTTTCGCAGCGCTGAGTTGTACGGGAAGTTCATTCCGCGCCAACTCCGCGCCATTATGGAGAATCCTGCGGCGGGAGGGTAATTGATCGTCCGGAGAAGTGAGTGAAACATTGCTGTCCAAGGGCAATTTATGCAGCTCATAGGCAGCCCGGT
>Ga0315271_10002647_pt1 | contig 11234 bp, 13 predicted proteins | sample C3_top_MG_FD_204664 | JGI IMG/M metagenome (GOLD analysis project Ga0315271, IMG submission 204664) | Sediment microbial communities from Yellowstone Lake, YNP, Wyoming, USA - C3_top | ecosystem: Environmental > Aquatic > Freshwater > Lake > Sediment | place: USA: Wyoming | collected 2017-08-01
GAGTCTGGGAGAAAGCGGTCGCAAACGTCGCCGGATCGGCCTTGGCGATCATCGCGGCGTCGATCCCACCGAGGCGGTCGGCGATCTTGCGCGGACCGGCGAACGCCACCTCCATCGCGATCTGCTGATCAAGAAGCATGCCGATTAACAGGGCGAACGGGTTGTCGGTGAGTAGTTGGTCAGCTTCGGCGTCACCTGTCAGGCACAGGACTGCCGACGATCTGCTCACACCACCATTTAACCCGGTTCAGCCGGGTTCGGCAGTACCCGTCTGGTGAGGACCCGCTGTGCCGACGGACAATGGCCATACCGAACAACTCTTCACCGATGGTATTCCTGAGGCGGGGGAAGATGAGTGTCCCGATTCTGACAGCCTGTGCCGGCTTTCTGCTCGCGGTGCTGTGGATGGATCTGATGTTCGACAGCCAGGCCGGTCTACGCGGACCACAACCCGACGAAGCCGCACTGGCAGCTATCGGCGCTTACTACCACCGGGCGACCACCACATCCCAGCCGAGGGGAACGCTGATCGCCGGCGTCATGGCCGTCCTGCTCGTGACACTGGGCGTCGACACGGTGCTCGGTGGACGCCCGACCTGGCTTCTCATCGTTTCCGGGGTTCTGGCGGGTGGACCGATTTTGTTGGCGATGCTGCGCACCGTGCCCAATGCGGTTCGGCTGGGCAGGCGTGCCGATACCGCAGCCGAGCAGACCCGACTGGCCCGATCGGTCTATCGGGACCACCTCGTCTGTTTGGCGAGTATGTCGACGTTTCTCGCTCTCCAACTGTTCGCGGACTCGTGGTAGCAGACCTGACCACTCAACGAGAAGCGGTCAGCCGCTCTTGCGCCGGAACTCGCGGCGCCCGCCGCCAATCGGACCGTGCGATTTGGATTGCTTGCCAACACCTTCGGTGCGGGCTGCCGCACCGGCCGCCTTGGCCGCCTTGCGTTCCAGCGCCTCCCGGAACTTGCGCTTGGTATCCTCGCTCGATTCAGACTCTGGGCTTGTTTCAGAAACCGGCTCGGCCATCCTGGCAGGGTAACCCAGGGCTGCTCTGCCGAGTGACATCAGCGACCGATCAGCGCTTTCCGGGCGGCATGCCGTAGAGGTGACTGATCGGCAACCGCAGCAACACCCGCCGGTCAAGAACCATCGCCTGGCGGTACTCGTCCCAGTCCGGGTGCTCGCCGGCCACCTCCCGGTAGAGCGCAATCAACGATTCGACCGTGTCGTCGTCGGGCGCGGCAGCAGGCGGACTCAGCACCGCATCGCCCTCGGCGACGGCGTAGGACCAGCCGTCCTCCGAGCTGACCAGAATCGAAGCCCGCGGATCGCGGCGCAGGTTCCGGGTCTTGGCTCGCGGTTCGGTGACGGACACACCGATACTCAGCGTGCGTGGGTCGAAGTGATAGGTCACATTCGACAATTGGGGTCGGCCGTCACGCTTGATCGTCGCCAGGATGCCCAGCGAGTTACCGGTGATCACCGCAAGCAGTTTGTCGTCAAACACGTGGCGGGTCACGTCGAAAGTCTACTGCGAATCCACCGGTAGCCTCGGAGAGATGAACCGACCCGCGAAAGTCGATGCCAGCATGCTCAGCGGCGTCTCCGAGACCGCCCTGTTGACGTTGCAGGGCCGAGCCCACCAGGCGGGCCTGCCGGACGCGATCATCGACGATCCGATGGCCATCGAACTCCGCGACTCCTTCGACGTCGACTTCGACAGGTTCGGCCGCCGGGGCCAAGAGATGGCGCTGCGCTCGTTGGCCGTCGACTCCTGTGCCATCGCCTATCTGCGTGCGCATCCGAAGGCCACGGTCGTCGCCCTCGCGGAGGGCTTTCAGACCAGTTTCTGGCGCCTGGACAAGGCCATCGACGACCCGCAGTTCCAGTGGGTGTCGATAGATCTGCCCCCCGTGATCGAACTCCGCGAGCGACTGCTGCCCCCGTCCCCGCGGATCACCAACATGGGCCAGTCCGCTCTGGACTACAGCTGGATGGATCGCATCGACTCGTCCAACGGGGTGTTCATCACCGCGGAGGGCCTGTTGATGTACCTGCAACCTGAACAGTCGATGGGCCTGATCACCGAGTGCGCCAAGCGTTTTCCCGGCGGCCAGATGTTCTTCGACCTGCCCCCGACGCTCATCAAAAAGGTCGCCCCCAACGGTATTCGGGCGTCCAAGCAATATCGGGTGCCGCCGATGCCGTTCAGCCTCTCGATCAACCAACTGTCGGCCCTGGTCGGCACCATCCCGGGTCTTAAGGCCGTCCGTGACATCCCCATGCCGAGGGGCCGCGGATTCGTCTTCGAAACGGTCTTTCCGGCGTTCTGGCATTTCGGCCCGATGAAGCCGTTCCGAGGCGTCTACGCGCTACTCGAATTCGGCTGAGTCCGCGCTAGTCGAACTCCGCTGCGAGGTACCGGACCGCATCCTGCTCACCCAGCCCCAGCCCGCGAGCTGTTTGGGCATAGTCATGAGCCGCCGCAGCCATGGCCGCGTCGGCAGGGTCGCATCGGGCGATGAAAGTGCCTCGCCTGCCGCGGGTTTCGACGATCCCGGCGCTCTCCAACTCCCGGTAGGCGCGTGCCACCGTGTTCACAGCCAATCCCAGTTCGCCCGCCAATTCCCGCACCGTGGGCAACCGGGTGCCGGCCGCCAGCCTGCCGTCGCGAACTGCGGCGATCACCGCGGTCCGCAATTGATCGAACAACGGCGCCGATGACTCGCTGTCGATGCGAAACCACTGCACCACTTCCGCCACGCAGCTCAGTATCGCCGCTATCGTGAGCGGGTGCGTATCGCGGTGCTCAGCGGGGCGGGGATTTCCGCTGAGAGCGGAGTGCCGACATTCCGTGATGACGAAACCGGGCTGTGGTCGAAGTACAACCCCTACGAGCTGTCCAGCACCGAGGGGTGGCAGAGCCATCCCGAGCGGGTTTGGGCCTGGTACCTGTGGCGCCACCACCTGGTCGCGCAGGTCGAACCCAACGACGGCCACCGGGCGGTGTCCACATGGCAGGAGTTCGCTGAGGTCACCGTGATCACTCAGAACGTCGATGACCTGCACGAGCGGGCCGGCAGCCGGGGTGTGCACCACCTGCACGGCAGTCTGTCGGAGTTCTGGTGCGACTCCTGCGGTTCGCACTACCACCAGCCCCTGCCTGATATGCCGGAGCCGCAACTGGAGATGATGCCGCCGTCGTGCGAGTGCGGCGGGCTGATCCGGCCCGGCATCGTCTGGTTCGGCGAACCGCTGCCCGACGCGGCTTGGCAGGCCGCGGTCGAGGCGGTGGCTCACGCCGATGTGGTGGTGGTGGTCGGCACGTCGGGCATCGTCTACCCGGCCGCCGGACTGCCTGAGTATGCGCTGGCGCGGGGCACGGTGGTGGTGGAAGTCAACCCGGCGCCCACACCACTGTCGGCGACGGCCACCGTAACGATTCGAGATACCGCAACCGCCGCGCTGCCCGGACTGCTGCACCGGCTACCGACGCTGCTCGGGGACTAGGCCCGCTTGACCGCCCGGCCGACAGCAACCTCGGAAACCGGGATCGGTACCCAACCCGGAAAAGTCCAGAAATGCCGCACCGTCTCGACGCCGAACCCCGCGTTGCGGATCGCACGTTCTGTCTGTCGGTGGGTGTGACAGTTACCGGCGATCCGCGGCCACAGCGTCGCATCCGCCAGTCGCTGCATTCCTCCGCGCCAGCCGGTGCTGGCGACGTGCTCGAAGTAGCGTAATTCACCGACCGGTTTCAGAACTGAATTGATTTGGTGCAGAACGGCATCGGGATCATCAACTGAGCACAGCACCAGCGAGCAGACCACTGCGTCGAACGGTTCGGTAGCGGGCATGGATTCGATCGTCGACTCGACGACGGTGACCGGGACGGCCGCGGCAGAGGCCGCCTCCCGGGCTTTGGGTGCCAATCGGGTTTCCGGTTCCAGTGCGACGACCGCCGAGACGGTATCGGGGTAGTAGGCGAAGTTAGTGCCGGTTCCCGCGCCGACTTCAAGTACCCGGCCGGACAGTCCGGCCAGATTCTCCTGACGCAACCGGCGCAGCATCGGGGTCTCATGGGCGGACATTACCGTCCATATCCGCGCGAAAAAGGGGTGGTCGAGTGTCCTCTCCGGAACTGCCTGCATCGTCCCCACACTAGTCAACCCCTCAGCGGTCACCCCCTCAGCGGTCACCCCCTCAGCGGTCACCCCCTTAGCGGTCGCCCCCTTAGCGGTCACCCCCTTAGCGGTCACCCAGTGCGCCCACCGCGGCACTGTGGCGTCCGCTGGCGGGTCCCGGTTCGGGCGGTTCCTCGCTGATCCCGATGCGCTCGTGCAGTCGAGTCAGGGGCCCCGGCGCCCACCAGTTCGACCGCCCCATCAGTTGCATGAACGACGGCAGCAGTGCCATCCGAACCAGGGTGGCGTCGACCAGTACCGCCAGCGTCAACCCCAGTCCGAAGATCCGCATGAAGGACACCTGAGCCGCAATCAACGCGGCGAAGGCAATCGCCATGATCAGGGCTGCGGCGGTCACCACCCGCCCGGTGTGTGCCAGACCCAGTGCCACACACTCGTCGCTGTCGGCCCGGGTCCGCCCTGACTGCAGCCAGAACTCACGGATCCGAGCGAGCAAGAACACCTCGTAGTCCATCGACAGACCGAAGGCGACGCAGAACATCAGCACCGGGATGTTCGCCTCCATAGTGCCGGTCGGGGTGGTGCCCAACGCGCCGAGATGGCCCTCCTGGAACACCCACACCAGTGCCCCGAAAGCCGCCGACAGCGACAGCACGTTGAGCACCAGCGCCTTCAATGGCAGCACCAGGCTGCCCGTTAACAGGAACAGCAGAATAAGCGTGATTGCGCCGATCAGGCTGAGCACCAACGGCATTCGGGAGGTGACGGCTGAGACGATATCTCGGCTCATCTGCGCGCCGCCCGCGATCAGAATGTCGCGGTCAGCCGGTTCGGCTACGGCGTGCAACCGGTCGAGTTGGTCCTTGGATGCGTCGGAGAACAGCGGTGCGGTGCTGCGGACCGACAGGAAAGCACTGCCGTCGGCGATTCCGGCGGGGGCCGACGGCGGGCCGGTCCTGCCGCCGTTCACGAAGGTTCCGCCGGGAGCCGACACCAGCGTCACATCGGGTACCCGGGACAGATCGGCGGCGTAGCGGTCCAGCTCGGGTCCGGTGGCGCCCGTCGCCTCGGGCACGACGATGCTTAGACCGTTGTCGAGATTGCTTGGAAAGTCATTGCGCAGCTGGTCGCCCACCTGGTGTGCGGAGGCCGACTTGGGCAGCACCCGATCGTCGGGGCTGCCGAATTGGATGCGCAGGAAGGGTGTACCGAGCAGGACTAGGAGGGCCACGATGACGGTCCCGATCGGGACGGCCCGGCGCATGACGAACTTGGTGGACCGGTACCAGAACAATTCCTCGACCGGCTTGGCGACGGGCTCGGCCCGACCCAGCGCGCGGCGCAGCCAACGCCGGATGTCGAAGGAGTTCAGCCGATCCCCCAGGACGACGATCGCGGCCGGAGTGACGATCACCGCGGCGGCCACCGCGAACGCAACGGTGGCAACCCCGGAGTACGCGAAGGACTTGAGGAAATACATCGGGAAGAGCAGCAGCGCTGAAAGCGACAGCGCCACCGTCACCGCGGAGAACAGGACGGTCCGCCCGGCAGTGCACATCGTGCGTACGAGTGCGGCCTCCGGTGTTGAACCGGATCCCACTTCATCGCGGTAGCGGCTGACGATCAGCAATGTGTAGTCGATGGCCAGCGCGAGGCCCAGCGCAGTGGTGATGTTGAGCGCGAAGATCGAGACCTCCGTGAAACCGGTCACTATGCGCAGCACCGACATCGCCCCGAGCACCGCCAGCAGGCCCACCACCAAGGGCAGCATCGAGGCAATCACGCCGCCGAACACCCACACCAGCACCAGGAAGCTGAGCGGGACGGCGATCGCCTCCATTCGCAGCAGGTCGTTCATGGTCACCTGGTTGATCTGCTTGATGATGATCGCGCTGCCGCCGGCCCGGATCGTCATGCCGTCCCGTTCGCCAACCACCGGTTCGGCCAGCTCGGAGGCATACTCCTGCGCCTTGTTCTCCCCGCCGGCCATGGTGGCGACGATCAGGCCGGTCGTGCCGTCGGTGCTGAGAAGCTCCGCGGCGGCGGCGGGCGGCGAGGTCCACGGCGAGGTCACGCTGAGCACGTTGGGCGAGGCATCGAGGCGGGCGACGATGTCGGTTCCGGCTGCGGTGGCCGATGCGCCGGTGGCGCCGGAGGGGTCATGGACCGTGATGAGCAGCTGCTGATCGCTGAGTCCGAATTTTTCGCTGAGCACCTGCGCGGCGCGCGCGGACTCCGAGCCAGGATCCTGGAACCCGCCCGCGGAGAGGTGCTTCGCGACCGGGAGTCCGAGTACCGCGCAGACCACCATCAGCAAGCCCGCAATGGCCAGGATCAGGCGCGGCGAGCGAATAGCCAGGATGGCGATACGATGCAGCACAACCGCTATCCTCCCCCTCGACCAGCTAACTTATGACCTTCTCCAGTGTGGTTGGCGGGATGCGGACCGGTCAACTTGTGGGCGCCGCGGTTACCCAGCGGTAAGAATTGCCACCATTTTCCGAACCGTAACTCAATGATTCCTTAATAGTTACCAATACAGTCCTGAAGTATGTGGATCGACGACACGAGTGCCGACGTCATCAAAGTTGACTTCGAAGCCCTGTATCACGGCGATTTCCTCGTGGAGGGCGACACCTCCGAGCAGTTCGAGGACACGCCGCTGGCCAACGCCAGCTGAACGACCGATTCGGCCACTACCGGCCCTAATGGTCTGATGCGGCCGACCGCCGTGTCGCCCGCTCCTGTGCGGGCATGGGCAATGTAACCAGCCTCTGATCAGATCCCAGCTCGCAGCATGACCATGCCGCCCAGGCGGCCGGTGATGATCTCCTCGGCCTCGCTGACGATCCGGCTCACCAGTTCCGCACAGGTCGGAACGTCGTGAATCAGGCCCATCACGGTGCCCACACTCCAGATGCCGGCCTCGAGATCGCCATCATCGAACACTCGTCTACCCCGAGATCCAGCCACCAAATCCTTGACCGCATCGAACTCACCGCCGCCGGCGAGGATCTCCACCACCTCGCGCGACACCGAATTACTGGCCACTCGTGCGGTGTTGCGCAGGCTGCGGAAGATCAGTTCGGTGCCGCGCTCATCACCGTCGACGATGGCTTGTTTGACGTTGTCGTGGATGCACGACTCCTGAGTACACATGAACCGAGTGCCCATATTGATACCGTCGGCTCCCAGTGCCAGCGCAGCCACCAGACCGCGGGCGTCACCGAAGCCTCCCGACGCGATCATCGGGATCTCGATCTCCTCCGCGGCTGCAGGGATCAGCACCAGGCCGGGCACATCGTCCTCGCCGGGGTGCCCCGCGCACTCGAACCCGTCGATGCTGATGCCGTCCACGCCAAGGCTCTGCGCCTTGACCCCGTGCCGGACCGAGGTGCACTTGTGCAACACCTTGATGCCGTTGTCGTGGAACATCGGCAGATGCGGCGCCGGGTTGGAGCCGGCCGTCTCGACGATCTTGATTCCGGCATCAACAATGACTTGGCGGTACTCGTCATAGGGCGGCGGGTTGATGGACGGCAGGATCGTCAGGTTCACCCCGAACGGTTTGTCAGTCAAATCACGGGTCTTGGCGATCTCGTTGGCGAGGTCGGCCGGCGTCGGCTGGGTAAGGGCGGTGAGGAAGCCCAGCGCACCCGAATTAGCCACGGCGGCAACCAGTTCGGCGCGGCCGACCCATTGCATGCCGCCCTGGGCGATGGGGTGCTCGATGTCGAACACCTCGGTGAATTTCGTGATGAGAGCCATCAGCGGGGCGCCATCCGGATTGCGCCGTCGAGACGGATCACCTCGCCGTTGAGCATCGAGTTCTCGACGATGTGCACCGCGAGTGCGCCATATTCGCTCGGCTTACCCAGCCGCGACGGGTGCGGAACCTGCGCGCCGAGCGACGCCTTGGCCGGCTCGGGCAGTCCGGCCAGCAGTGGCGTGTCGAACAGGCCGGGCGCGATAGTGACCACGCGAATCTGCTTATCGGCCAGATCCCGGGCAATCGGCAGGGTCATGCCTACTACCCCTCCCTTGGAGGCGGAATAGGCGGCCTGTCCGACCTGGCCGTCGAAAGCCGCCACCGAGGCGGTGTTGATAATGACGCCGCGCTCGTCTCCGACCAGGTCGGCGTTGACCATGCGTTCAGCACCCAGTCGCAACACGTTGAATGTGCCGATGAGGTTGATGTTGACGATGCGGGCGAACTTGTCCAGTGGGTAGACACCCTTCTTGCCGAGAACGCGAATCGCGTCGCCGGTGCCGGCGCAGTTGACCACGATGCGGACCGGGCCCATCGACTCAGCGACGTCGAAGGCGCGCGTGACGGCCTCCTCGTCGGTGACGTCGGCGGGTGCGAACCGCACCCGATCGCCGAGTTGTGAGTTCAGCTCGGCGGCGACGTCTTCGCCCTTGGAGGTCGGCAGATCCAAAATGACTACCTTGGCGCCCTCGGCCAGCAGTGCCTCGGCGGTCGCCAGACCCAGCCCTGACGCGCCCCCGGTGACGACGGCTACCGCGTCCTTGATCTCCACTGATTTGTTCCTTTCGAGGGCTCTACCTACTGGTTGGTCGGGACTATACCCAGTCGCGCAACACGGTCTCAGTGTCGGCTCCCGGAACCCCGGGCGGGGTCGGCTTGTCCGACGGCGTGCGGGAGAAGCGCGGTGCCGGCGCCGGCAGGATCGCACCGGCATCGGTGTAAAACGTTCCCCGCTCGGTGTTGTGCGGTTCGGTCTCAATCTCGGCGAAGGACAGCACCGGCGTCACACAGGCATCGCTGTCGGCGAAGACTCCCGCCCAGTGGTCCCGGTCGTGCGCGGCGAAGGTCTCGGTGAACACCGTTCGCAACTCCGGCCAGCGGGCAACCTCGTTCTGACCGGGCAGATCGGCCGGATCGAGGCCAAGCTTGGCAAGCAGTTCGGCATAGAACTGCGGTTCGATCGCGCCGACCGAGACATAGCGGCCGTCGGAGCACTCATAGGTGTCGTAATACGGCGCACCGGTATCGAGCATGTTGGTACCGCGCACATCGCTCCACAGTCCGGTATGGCGGAAGGCGTAGATCATCTGGGCCAGCACCGACGAGCCGTCGACCATCGCGGCGTCGATCACCTGGCCCTCGCCTGAACGCTCCCGCTCCCACAGCGCCGAGAGTATCCCGACCAGCAGGAACATCGAACCGCCGCCGAAGTCGCCGACTAGGTTCAGCGGCGGTACCGGGCGCTCGCCGGCCCGGCCGATGGCGTGCAGGACGCCGTTGAGCGAGATGTAGTTGATGTCGTGGCCGGAGCGCTGGCTGCGCGGGCCGGTCTGGCCCCATCCGGTCATCCGCGCGTAGATCAGTCGCGCATTGACCTCCGCGCAGTCCCGCGGACCCAGGCCAAGCCGTTCGGTGACACCCGGGCGAAAGCCCTCGATCAGCACGTCGGCCTTGGCGATCAGGCCCAGCACCAGATCCCGGCCCTCCGGGCTCTTGAGATCGGCCGCCACTGAACGTCGATTGCGCAACGAGTAGTCCCGGCTGGGGTTGGTCTTGGGTGGATCGCTCGGGCGCTCCACCCGAACGACGTCCGCGCCGAGATCGCCGAGGATCATCGCCGCATGCGGCCCCGGGCCGATTCCGGCCAGTTCAACTACCCGCAAGCCCGTCAGTGGTCCTGCCATATCACTCCACCCTTCGTCGGTGCCGCCCACTCTTTGTACCGCCCGTGCACCGCGGCGGCACAGCGGGTCTAGGTTGCAGGCATGAATTACCCCAACGTCGACTACTCCAGCGTTCCCGATCTAGCCGTGGCACTGAATGAAGGCGTGCTGTCCGTGACCTTCAACCGCCCCGACAGTCTGAATTCGCTGACCGAACTCATGCTCAAAACGGCAGCCGATGCGTTGGACCTCGCGGCCAACGATCCGCGGGTGAAAGTGGTTCGACTCGGAGGGGCCGGCCGCGGGTTCAGTTCGGGCGCGGGAATCAGCGCCGAAGACCAAGCGGCCGCGACTATTTCACCAACGGTCGACCCGCTGCTCGCCGAGGCCAACCGCCTCGTTCAGACCATCACGGCACTGCCCAAGCCTGTTGTCGCCGTTGTACACGGGCCGGCCGCCGGCGTTGGCGTCTCGCTGGCCCTAGCATGCGACGTGGTCTTGGCTTCGGAGAAGGCGTTCTTCCTGCTGGCCTTCACCAAGATCGGATTGATGCCCGACGGCGGCGCCTCAGCACTGGTGGCCGCCGCAATCGGCCGGATCAGGGCGATGCGGATGGCGCTGCTGGCCGAACGCATCACCGCCGCCGAGGCTCTGGATTACGGATTGGTCAGCGCGGTCTACCCGCAGGACGATCTGGATGCCGAGGTGGCGAGGGTGATCAGCACCCTTAAGTCCGGACCGGCGGTCGCACTGCGCAAGACCAAGCAGGCCATCAACTCCGCGACGCTGACCGAACTCGACGACGCGATCGACCGGGAGACCGCCGGTCAGCTGATCCTGTTGCAGTCCAAGGATTTCAGAGAGGGCACCCGAGCCTTCCAAGAGCGGCGGGCGGCGAACTTCACCGACATTTAGCTAAAAACACCGCGCTACAGCCCGAAGATCGGCGGCAGTGCGAGAACCATCATCGACCCCCACACCAGGTGGGTGAGTACCGGTGCGAGCACACCCCCGGTCGCACGGCGCTCCAGCGCGCACACGGTGCCCAGGATCAGCGCTGCGAATCCGAGCATGGGGTTGCCACTGGCCGACGTCGATACCGCGTAGAGCAGAGTCGAGATCAGCACCGGGTAAAAGCGGCCCAGCGCGGTGTAGAGCGCACCCCGGAAGAACAACTCCTCGGCGACGGCATTGACCAGAGCGATCAGGACGATGAGACCGAGCGGGCCGTAGTTGGTGTACTCCAGCACGCGGACGATCCGATCGGCGATCGGCGGGATTTCCCGCACGACCAGACCGCCGACGAGGAAGATCAAACCCAGTAGCACCCCGATCGCGATGCCGGTGATTACCGGACGCTGATTGCGCCCGCGCCAGTTGATCTTGCCCAGATGCAGCGGGCCGGATAGCAGCGTGCCCCCCAGCCATACC
>Ga0315271_10002648_pt1 | contig 11234 bp, 10 predicted proteins | sample C3_top_MG_FD_204664 | JGI IMG/M metagenome (GOLD analysis project Ga0315271, IMG submission 204664) | Sediment microbial communities from Yellowstone Lake, YNP, Wyoming, USA - C3_top | ecosystem: Environmental > Aquatic > Freshwater > Lake > Sediment | place: USA: Wyoming | collected 2017-08-01
TGCACCGGGATCGGGAAGGGCAAGGGCTTGAGATGGATGTGGTCGTCTTCGGCCGCATCGTGCAGCACGGCGTCGAAGTGGATCTCGTCGATCTTGGCCACGGCCGCGATGTCGCCCGGCACGGCGCGCTGCACCTCCACATGCTCGCGCCCCTGCAGCATGAACAGGTGGCCGACCTTGAAGGGTTTGCGGCCGTCACCGATGTAGAGCACGCTGTCTTTCGTCACCGTGCCCTGGTGCACGCGGAACAGCCCCATGCGGCCGACGAAGGGATCGACAGTGACCTTGAACACATGCGCCAGTACATGCGCGCTCGGATCCGGCTGCGACGCTTTGGGTTTGGCGGCGGCACCCTCGCCCTCCAGGAACTCGGGTGGGTTGCCTTCACTCGGCGCGGGCAGCAACTTGACGATCACGTCGAGCAATTCGGCCACGCCCGCCCCGCTGCGCGCCGAGACAAAGCACACCGGCATCAGGTGGCCCTCGCGCAACGCCTGTTCCAGTGGCGCGTGCAGTTCGGCGGGGTCGATGTCGCCGTCGTTCAAATAGCGGTCGACGAAGGCCGCGTCGACCTCGACCACCTGTTCGACGAGTGCGCGGTGCGCAGCGTCGACACTGCCGAAATCGCTGTGACCCGCGCGGTTGTAGAAGCAGTCGACCACCTTGGCGCCGCCCGCGTCGGGCAGGTTCAGCGGCAGGCACTCGCGGCCGAAGGTGGCCTGGATGTCGGCCAGCAACGCGGGAAGCTCCGCGCCGGCGGCGTCGATCTTGTTGACCACCAGCAGGCGGTCGAGGTGGCGCTCGGCGGCGTACTCCATCATCCGTACTGCCATCGCGTCGATGCCGCCGACTTTCCAGCTTGCGGCGTTGATCACCACCACGGCGGTCTCCACCGCTTCGAGTGCCGGCAGCGCCTGGCCGATGAAGTCGGTCGCTCCCGGGGTGTCGATCATGTGAATGCGCGTGCTGGCATGCTCCAGGTGCATTACCGCGGCATTGAGCGAGTGCTGCATCTTGCGTTCGAGGGGGTCGAAATCGCTGACCGTGCTGCCGCGCTCCAGGCTGCCGGCCGCGCCGATCGCGCCGGCGCGGACCAGCAGCGCTTCAGCCAGGCTGGTTTTTCCCGCACCCTGCGGCCCGACCAACGCGAGGGTGCGGATGTTGACGGCGCCTGTGACTGGGCTGGGCATGGGGGTCTCCTTGTGTTGACTTTGGATTGCGGTCAGCCTACGGGATCATCGGCCATGCCACAACCCGGCGTGATTACTGAAACGCGACCTCGGCAAAGCTCCTCAGCTTGCGGCTGTGCAACTGCTCGCCACCCGCTGCGCGCAGCAGTTCGAGGGCGCGCATGCCGATGCGCAGGTGTTGGTCGACCCGGTCGCGATAGAACTGGTTGGCCATTCCGGGCAGCTTGATTTCGCCGTGCAATGGCTTGTCCGATACGCACAGCAGGGTGCCGTAGGGCACGCGGAACCGGAACCCGTTGGCGGCAATGGCGGCCGACTCCATGTCCAGTGCCACGGCCCGACTCTGGCTGAATCGGCGCTCGGGACCCGGATGCGGCAGCAACTCCCAATTGCGGTTGTCGGTCGAGGCCACGGTGCCGGTTCGCAGCAGCCGCTTCAACTCGTAACCCGAGAGCTGGGTGACGTCGGCGACCGCGCGTTCGAGCGCCACCTGAACTTCGGCCAGGGCGGGAATCGGCACCCACAGCGGCAGCTCTTCGTCGAGCACACGGTCTTCGCGCACGTAGCCATGGGCCAGCACATAGTCACCCAGGTGCTGCGTATTGCGCAACCCGGCGCAGTGGCCGAGCATGATCCAGACATGTGGACGCAAGACCGCAATATGGTCGGTGATGGTCTTGGCATTGGCGGGCCCGATGCCGATATTGACCATCGTGATTCCTCCCCCACCCGGCCGCACCAGATGGTAAGCGGGCATTTGCGGCAGCCTGGGGGGGGCCGCGCCCGCCGTGTCGCGCGGGTCGGCCGGCGTGCCGGTTCGGCGCGTGACCACGTTGCCGGGTTCGACGAAGGCGGCGTACTCGCCCGCCGCATCGGCCATCAACTCGTGACCGAGCCTGATGAACTCGTCGATGTAGAACTGGTAGTTCGTGAACAGCACGAAATTCTGGAAGTGCTCGGGCGCCGTGCCAGTGTAATGACGCAGCCGGTGCAGCGAGTAGTCGACCCGCGCGGCCGTGAACAAAGCCAGCGGCTGCGCTTCGCCGGGGCCGGGCTCGTAGGTGCCGTTGGCGATGCCGTCGTCCATTGAAGCCAGATCGGGCAGGTCGAACAGGTCGCGCATCAACAGGCGGCGCTGCGGCGTCAGCGTGCCTTCGAGGTGGTCGTCTTCGGCGAGCGAGAAGTGCACCGGTATCGGCTGCTCGCTGGCGCCGATTTCGAGTGCAACCGCGTGGTTGCGCAGCAGCAGGCGGAACTGTTCGCGGTAATAGCGGGCGAAGAGGTCGGGCCGCGTCAGCGTGGTCTCGAAGCGGCCCGGGCCGGCGGCAAACCCATAGCTCAGGCGCGAATCGGCGCGGGCCACGGTATTGATGCGCACACGCACAAATGGGTAGGTGGCTCGAACGCGTTCGCCGGGCACGTCGCCATCGAGAAAGGCCTGCAAGTGATTGCGCAGGTGGACCACGCCGGCGTCATAGATCGCGCGAGCATGAGCCAGCGCGGCATCGGGGTTGTCGAACTCGCGGCGCGGTAACAGGTCGGGGGCGATCATGGGCCGATTGTGCCGCGGCTACGTACACTGCACATGATGGAAGTCGTGCCATGAACGTGCTGGTGCTTGGCGGTGGGGTGATTGGCGCCACCGCGGCCTACGAACTGGCCGGCGACGGCCACCGCGTGACGCTGATCGAGCGCCAGAGCGGCCCGGCGCTGGAAACCAGCTTCGCCAATGCCGGCGAGGTCTCGCCCGGCTACTCTGCACCCTGGGCCGGGCCGGGCGTGCCGCTGAAGGCGGTGAAGTGGCTGCTGATGCAGCATCGCCCGCTGGTGATCCGGCCGCATTTCGACTGGCGCCTGGTGCGCTGGGTGCTGGCGATGTTGCGCAACTGCACCGCGGCACGCTACGCGGTCAACAAGGGCCGGATGGTGCGGCTGGCCGAATACAGCCGTGATTGCATGGTGGCGCTGCGTGCGGCCACCGGCATCGAATACGACCAGCGCATGCAGGGAACCCTGCAATTGTTCCGCACCCAGGCACAACTTGACGGTGCGGCGTCGGACATGGCCATCCTCGAGCGATACGGTGTGCCCTATGAGTTGCTTGACCGCGCCGGCTGCGTCGGGCACGAACCGGCGTTGGCGCGGGTGCGCGAGAAGTTCGTGGGCGGACTGCGCCTGCCCGGCGACGAGACCGGAGATTGTTTCAAGTTCGCGAACCGCATCGCCGAAATGGCTGCGGCACGTGGTGCGCAGTTGCGCTTTGGCGTCAACATCCGCTCGCTTTCGACCGACGGCAGGCGGCTTACGCGTGTCGAGACCGACCAGGGGCACTTCGAGGCCGATGCCTACCTGGTCGCGCTGGGCAGCCACTCGCCCACGCTGCTGGCGCCGGTGGGTATCGAGATTCCCGTCTACCCGGTGAAGGGCTACTCGATCACCGTGCCGATCACCGATGCCACCGGCGCACCGGAGTCGACGGTGATGGACGAGACGCACAAGGTGGCGGTGACCCGGCTGGGCGACCGAATCCGCGCCGGTGGTACGGCGGAGCTTGCCGGCTACACGTTGCAGCTCCACGAGGCGCGCCGGCGTACGCTGATGCATGTGGTGGGCGACTTGTTCCCCGGCGGCGGCGATCTCGACCGCGCCGAGTTCTGGTGCGGCTTGCGCCCGATGACGCCCGACGGCACGCCGCTGGTCGGCGGCAGTGGGCTGGCCAACCTGTACTTGGCCACCGGCCATGGCACGCTGGGCTGGACCATGGCGGCGGGTACGGCGCGGGTAATCGCCGACCTGATCAGCGGCCGCAAGCCAGCCATCGACATGACCGGGCTGACGATAGACCGCTACCGCTGACGCCGCAGCCCTTGACAGGCCGCCAAGCGTCCCCATCTGCCGCGCGCGATTCACTTTTCCATCTGCCCAGACCATGAGCCAAAAACAAACCCTCGCCTTCCAGGCCGAGGTGCAACAGATCCTGCACCTGGTGACCCATTCGCTGTACTCGAACAAGGAGATCTTCCTTCGCGAGCTGGTGTCCAACGCATCGGATGCCTGCGACAAGCTGCGCTTCGAGGCGCTGGACAAGTCGGCGCTGTACGAAGACGCGCCGGAGCTCAAGGTCCACGTGAGCTTCGATCTTGCCGCCAAGACCGTGACGGTGCGCGACAACGGCGTCGGCATGAGCGCGGAGGAGGCGGTGGCCCACCTGGGCACGATCGCCAGGAGTGGCACGCGCGAGTTCATGGCCAAGCTCGAAGGCGACCAGAAGAAGGATGCCAACCTGATCGGCCAATTCGGCGTCGGCTTCTACTCCGGATTCATCGTCGCCGACCGCATCACCGTCGAGTCGCGCCGCGCCGGCCTGAAGCCTGAGGAAGGCGTGCGCTGGACGAGCGATGGCTCGGGCCAGTTCGAGGTCGAGACGATCACGCGCACCGAGCGCGGCACCGATGTGACACTGCACCTGCGCGAAGGTGAAGAGGACTTCCTAAAGACCTGGAAGCTGAAGTCGATCATCAGCAAGTACTCCGACCACATCTCGCTGCCGATCCTGATGAAGAAGGAGGAGTGGATTGCCGAGAAGGCCGAGACCGTGCTCAAGGACGAGTGGGAAACCGTCAACAAGGCCGCCGCCTTGTGGACGCGGGCCAAGAGCGACATCACCGATGCGCAGTATCAGGACTTCTACAAGCAGATTTCCTTTGACAGCGATGCGCCGCTGGCCTACACGCACAACCGCGTCGAGGGCCGCAGCGAGTACACCCAGCTGCTCTACATTCCGGCCAAGGCACCGTTCGACCTCTGGAATCGCGACAAGCGCGGCGGCGTGAAGCTCTACGTCAAGCGGGTCTTCATCATGGACGACGCCGAGGCGCTGATGCCGGTGTATCTGCGCTTCGTCAAGGGCGTGATCGACTCGGCCGACCTGCCGCTCAATGTCAGTCGCGAACTGCTGCAGGAAAGCCGCGACGTGAAGGCCATCCGCGAAGGCTCGACCAAGCGCGTGCTGTCGATGCTGGAAGACCTGGCCGAGCAGCAGAAGGACAAGTACGCCGCGTTCTGGAAGGACTTCGGCCCGGTGCTCAAGGAAGGCATCGGCGAGGACCACCAGAACCAGGAGCGGCTGGCCAAGCTGCTGCGGTTTGCCTCCACGCACACCGATGACGGGGTGTCGTTCGCCGACTACGTGGCGCGGCTGAAGGAGGGGCAGGAGCCGATCTACTACATCACTGCCGACACGCTGGCTGCAGCCAAGGCCAGCCCGCAATTGGAGATCTTCCGCAAGAAGGGCATCGAGGTGCTCTTGCTGACCGACCGCGTCGACGAGTGGATGCTGTCGCATCTGTATGAGTTCGAGGGGCACCCGCTGCAAAGCGTGGCCAAGGGCAGCGTCGATCTGGGCACGCTGCAGGACGAGGCCGAGAAGCAGCAGGCCGAAAAGGCGGCGACGGCTTTTGCTCCGGTACAAGAAAAGCTCAAGGCCGCGTTGAAGGACCGGGCCAAGGACGTTCGCGTGACCACGCGGTTGGTGGACTCGCCGGCCTGCATCGTCGTCGAGGAAGGCGACATGAGTGCGCACCTGGCGCGCCTGTTGAAGCAAGCCGGCCAGCAGGCACCCAAAGGCCTGCCGATCCTCGAAGTCAACGCCGAACACGCGTTGGTCAAGCGTATCGAGCACGACGAGGCTCACTTCGACGATCTCGCGCACCTGCTGTTCGACCAGGCCTGGTTGGCCGAGGGCGGGCAGCTCGACAACCCGGCCGAGCATGTGCAGCGCGTGACGCGGCTGCTGACCGCGTGAAACCGTAGCCGCCGCGGCGGGGCGCGGCCTGGGCCCGCGCCTGAACGGCTATGCGAGCATCGGTGGCTCGTCCATCACCGTGACCTGCTCGCGCAACTGCGTGGCCTGTTGAGACCAGTAGGCCGCGCCGCCGAACCACGGGAAGGCAGCGGGAAAAGCCGGGTCGGTCCAGCGCTCGGCGATCCAGGCGCTGTGGTGGATCATGCGCAGCGTTCGCAGCGGCTCGACCAGCGCCAGTTCGCGTTCGTCGAAGGGGCGAAAGACACGGTAGCCCTCGAGTACCTGCGCCAGCTGTTCACGCATCGCCATTGCATCGCCGGAAAGCAGCATCCACAGGTCCTGAACCGCCGGCCCGTTGCAGGCGTCGTCGAGGTCGACCACATGCGGGCCCTCGGCGCGCCACATGATGTTGCCGGGGTGGAAGTCGCCGTGCAGGCGCAGCCGTGGCACGGCGCTGAGCTGGGCAAAGGCGCGATCCACACGTGCCAATGCCGCATCGCAGCATGCAGTCCAGATCGCGCGCTCGCCATCGGGAACGAAGTCACCGTCGAGCAATCGCTGTCGCGCCCGGTGACCAAAGGTGGCTGGGTCCATCGTGCGTCGGTGCGCAAACCTTCGCCGCGCGCCGACCAGGTGCAGGCGACCGAGGAAGCGGCCAAGCCATCGCAGCGCGGCGGGATCCTCCAGCTCTGGCGCCCTGCCGGCGTGGCGGTCGCTGACCGCGACACGGTGCACATCGGTGCCGTCGTGCCAGCGGGCCAATGTCGGCGGCTCGCCGAGCAGTTCGATGTCGCTGCCTGCGGACAGAACGCGTGGCGCTACGACCGGCACGTCGTCGGCCACCAGTTCGCGTGCAAACGCGTGTTCCTCGAGAATCTGCGCGTCGCTCCAGCGCGCAGGGCGGTAGAACTTGGCCACCACCACATCGCCGTCCTCGAGAAAGACCTGAAAGACGCGGTTTTCGTATGAATTGAGCTGCAGCAGCCGACCATCGCCTCGCAGCCCCAGAGCGTCGAGCGTGCGCAGCACCCGGTCAGGGTCGAGGTCGGTGTAGCCGGCCGGTGTTGTTGCCACGGTCATGCGCGCATCCTAAGCGCGCAACCGCGGGGTCAGTGGTGCGTGCCTGTGCTGGGGAAGCGCGGCGGTTCCGACTCGACGACCACACCCGAAAGGTCATCGGGCATGTTGTCACCGTAGGTCGATGACTGCGCGATCGTTGCCGCGTCCTGGCGTACAGGGGCCAACTCGCCTGAAACGCTGGTGTCGGTGCGGGTATCGGGTGCAAAGAACGAGTCCTGGAAGAAGCTCGAGTCTTGCCACAATGCATTTCGTTCGCGACGTCGCGCTGCACCCGCGCGCACGCCGTCATCCCGCGTGCGTGGCCTGCTCGGCGCCGGCTGCGGTCCGCGTGACGAAGCGACGCTCTGCGGCACCAGCAGTTGAAGTTCGGCCACCGACGGAAGGTGATCGACCGGGCAACGCAGGTAGCGCACGCGACAAGCACCGAGCACCGCCTGCTTGATCTGCAAGACGCGCCGAGAGTTGCCGCGGTCGGTATCCAGGTCGATCGCGGCCAGCACGCGACCATTGGCGCTGCAGATAGCGAAGGTCACGTGGATCGAGCCGAGCAGCTCGTACCAGAAACGCACCTCCTGCGGATCGTTGGGCTGGCAAAAGCGGACCAGCGGCAATTTCGACAGCACGATGTGGTGCGGCAACGCCTCACGCAGTTGCCGGTAGACGCGGCGCTCATCGGTCGAGAAAACCGGGCGCGGGGCCAGCGACCACTCGGTGGGTAGCGGTTTGGCTGCCGGCTTGCGACCGCGCGTCAGGCGCCACGTCACCGCACCGACGAGCGCGGCGACCAGGACGGCCAGCGTAACGATCCACGGCAGCAGAGGTTCCATGACGAGGCCAGTGTGAGCGCCGCCCACGCGCAGATCGCCACGGACGACATTCGGTTGCAAGTGTCGCAATGTTACTCGGACTCGCCATTCGCCCCATCCCTGACACCGAGGTGTCCGTCACGAGGCGTCGTGCGGGTGCATTAAGCGGCCTTAACGTTGTGCGCGGATTCGGCGTCGCACGCCTACTTCGCTAACGCGCGCCACGTGGCGGCGTGGGCGGCACGGAGCGCCAGTCGACGCGAGGGTCGCGTTCGTCCCACCGTTCAGTTTCGTTGCGCACCGGCACGGGGTTCACCCGGGTACGGTGGACGTTTGCGTGGTCCGCGGCATGGGGTTCATGGGCATCTACCCGCTGGCCTGTCAAACCGCGGCTTCGTTCGCCTATAATCACAGGCTTTCCCGTCAGCGGCGGGGAGTGACATGGTTGGAGTGGAATGCACCGAAGTGCGCATTGCACCGCCCGAGAGGCCGCAGTTTGCCAAAAGCGGTACCGAGGGCGACAACCCGGTCGAACAGCCGCAACCTGACCGTGATGGCATAACGTGCCAGCAAGGTCAACCACCGAAAGACCCTCATGAAGACCTTCAGCGCCAAGCCGGCCGAAGTGAAGCACGAGTGGTTTGTGATTGACGCCACCGACAAGGTGCTCGGACGTGTTGCCAGCGAAGTGGCACTCCGTTTGCGCGGCAAGCACAAGGCCATTTACACGCCTCACGTCGACACCGGTGATTTCATCGTCGTGGTGAACGCAGAGAAACTGCGCGTCACCGGCAACAAGGCCAACGACAAGGTGTACTACCGCCACTCGGGCTATCCGGGGGGCATTTACGCCACCAAGTTCAAGGACATGCAAGCCAAGCACCCGGGGCGCGCCCTGGAAAAGGCGGTCAAGGGCATGCTGCCCAAGGGCCCGTTAGGCTACGCGATGGTGAAAAAGCTGAAGGTGTATGCCGGTGCGACGCACCCGCACACCGCCCAGCAGCCCAAGGCGCTGGAAATTTAAGGAGCGGTGATGATCGGCAATTGGAATTACGGAACCGGCCGCCGCAAGTCGTCGGTGGCCCGCGTGTTCATCAAGAAGGGCACGGGATTGATCAAGGTCAACGGCAAGCCTGTCGAAGAGTACTTCGGCCGCCAGACCTCGATCATGGTCGTCAAGCAGCCCCTGCTGCTGACCAACAACGGTGAGGCCTTCGACATCAAGGTCAACGTCGAAGGCGGCGGTGAGTCGGGGCAGGCCGGCGCAGTCCGGCACGGCATTACGCGTGCACTGATCGATTACGACGCGACCTTGAAGCCCAGCCTGAGCCAGGCCGGTTTCGTCACCCGCGATGCCCGCGAGGTGGAACGCAAGAAGGTCGGCCTGCACGGCGCACGCCGTCGCAAGCAGTTCAGCAAGCGCTGAACGTTTCGCAACACGCCAAACACTCCCGAGGCCGCAATACTGCGGCCTCGCTCGTTTGCAGACCTCAAGATGCGTTGGAAACTGTTTCGCCGCCAACTGTCGATCAGCGCGCCACGAATGATCGTGCGCAGTCACTTGCCTTGGCCGATACGCTGGGTGGTGCTGGCCTTGGCCTTCGGATTTTCTGCGGCGCTGGCGTTGTGGGCCTTCGAATTTGGCAAGGACATCGCCGGCCTGGAGCGCGACGCCAAGGAGGAGTTGGTCCAGTTGCGCGCAGAGGTGCAGCGTCTGCGCGATGAACGCGAGCGCGCCCAGTCGATCGCCAACACCGCCGACAGTCTGCTCAAGACCGAGCGTGCGACGCAGGACAAGCTGACGCAGCAGTTGCGCCAGACGGAAGCCGAGGCGCAGGCGCTCAAGGCCGACCTGGGCTTCTTCGAGCGGCTGTTGCCCGCAGCCGGCGAAGGCCTGGCCGTTCGCGGCCTGCAGGCTGAGCAGGTCCAGCCCGGCCAACTGCGCTATACCTTGCTGGTGATGCAGAGCGGCAAGGCGCCGCCCGAATTCAAGGGCCGCTATGAACTTCAGGTCGCGGGCATGCTCGACGGCAAGCCGTGGACGCTTGCATTACCGGCCGGACCGCAACCTATTTCACTGCGCCAGTACGCGCGTGTCGAAGGCCGCCTCGACCACCCGATAGACGCCGTGGTAAAAACGATCCAGGTTCGGATCCTCGACAACAACGGTGGCCTGCGCGCCACCCAGACCGTGAAACTCTGAAAGGAATCGCAGCATGTGGGCCTACTTCAAGAAGCAACCGCCGATTCGCAGCCTGATCGGCGAGGGCACCGTCCTGCATGGCGAGGTGCGCTTTTCCGACGGCCTGCGTGTCGACGGCGAGGTCCACGGTGACATCGTGGCCGTCGGGGATGAGCACAACATCCTGGTCATCAGCGAGAAAGCCCGTGTCCACGGCAAGGTCAGCGCCGGTCATGTCATCATCAACGGAACCATCGTTGGCCCGGTGCAGTCCGACGAGTTATTGGAATTGCAGCCCAAGGCGCGTATCACAGGCGATGTGCGCTATGAAGCGCTCGAGATGCACCAGGGCGCGACGATCGACGGCGAGTTGCGTGCCCTGAAGACCGCGGACGAACGCCCGACGCTCAAGCTCGCTGCATCGAGCAGGCTCTGATTCACGAACGAGGAACCCCGACCATGAATGCGATTGCCCAACCCCTGAGTACTGACGTCGACGCAATGCCAGTGCCCTTGATATTCACCGACAGTGCTGCCGACAAGGTCAAGCAGTTGGTCGAGGAGGAAGGCAACCCCGAGCTCAAGTTGCGGGTGTTCGTGCAGGGCGGGGGCTGCTCGGGATTCCAGTACGGCTTCACCTTCGACGAAGTGGTCAACGAAGACGACACGCCGATGACGAAGAACGGTGTCACGCTGCTGATCGACGCCATGAGCCTGCAATACCTCATGGGCGCCGAGATCGACTACAAGGAAGATCTGCAGGGTGCACAGTTCGTGATCAAGAATCCGAACGCGACGTCGACTTGCGGGTGCGGGTCGAGCTTCTCGGCCTGATCCACCGACGCCCAAGCCAGAGCCGCCGCCGGGCGGCTCTGTCGTTTAGGCCGGGTAAAGCGCGCCGAGCACCCGCGGGCCCCGTGCGCCGGTGACGGCAACAATGTTGCCCGGCAGCCGTTCGACGAAGCGTTGCGCGAGCCAGGCGAATGCGGCGCCCTCGACCTGATCGACTGGCAGGCCGACACAGTCGGTGGTGGTGACGCGCGTGTCCGGCAACTGGGCGGCCAGCTCCCGCATCAGGTGTGTATTGTGCGCACCGCCGCCGCACGCCAGCAGCACGTTTGCTGCACGCGCATGCTGCCGCACATGCCGCGCGACGCTTTGCACCGTCAGTG
>Ga0315271_10002651_pt1 | contig 11232 bp, 10 predicted proteins | sample C3_top_MG_FD_204664 | JGI IMG/M metagenome (GOLD analysis project Ga0315271, IMG submission 204664) | Sediment microbial communities from Yellowstone Lake, YNP, Wyoming, USA - C3_top | ecosystem: Environmental > Aquatic > Freshwater > Lake > Sediment | place: USA: Wyoming | collected 2017-08-01
CACGCGCGTCATCATCGACTCGCAGGACGGCTCGCGCACCTGGAGCACCATGGGCAGCGACACGAACATCATCGCGGCATCGGCGCAGGCGCTCGCGGACTCGCTGGAGTACGCGATCTGGAAGTCAGGCGCAGAGATGCGGCGACGCGACGAGCGCCACTTCACGACCGCGCCGGGAGGTTCCGCATGACTGCCCCCGTCTCCCGTGACCCGATCAGGCTCGAGCGCTGGACGGTCACGGCAGGTTCCAACGTGACCAGTCGCGCCGCCGTGGTCCTGGCTGCCGGTGGGCGCGACTGGAAGGCGTCGGCCGAGGGCACGGGCGCCGTGGACGCCCTCTACCGGGCCGTGGACACCGCGCTCGCCGAGATCCTCGGTGGGCACCCCCAGCTCCTTGCCTACGATGTCCACGCGATCGCCGAGGGACCGGACGCCGAGGGCCAGGTCACGGTGCGCATCGCGCCGCCCGCCTCGGCCGGGAACGAACGGGCCGCCGGCCGGTTCACGGGTGTCATGTCGTCCACCAACACCATCGCCGCCTCCGTCGAGGCCTATGTCGAGGCGCTCAACGCGATGCTGGGCGCAGCACCCTGGGTCGGCGCCGCGGAGGCCGCGGCCTCCGCCCGAGGCCCGAACCGCGGCCACGAGCAACCCGCCACCAGCGCCGAGCTCGACGCAGAGGCCGAGCCCATCGACGCCACGGAGTGGTTCAACCGGTAGGGGGGAGCGTGCCCGATCGGTCGGGCGCCGCTCCCGCAGGTCCCGCCACGCCGCCGCAGGTGCCGGCCGTCCTGGTGGACGCCGAGGCGTTCAACCGGTTCGAGGCTGCCGGCTGGGAGGCTCGCGCCGGGTCCTACGCGTTCCTCCGGCCGATCACCAACCGGGTCGGCGGGACGCTCCTCGCGGCCGCGGAGGTCGCCAGGGACAGTGAGGTGCTCGACGTCGGGTGCGGTCCCGGCGATCTTGCGGGAGCCGCTGCCGACTGCGGCGCCGACACCGTGGGCATCGACGTCGCGCCCTCGATGGTTCGACGTGCCGCCATCGCCCACCCGTCCATCCCGTTCCGGGTCGGCTCGTTCGAGGCCATCCCGGCCGGCGCCGGGGCGTTCGACGCAGTCCTAGGCAACTTCGTGCTCAACCACGTCGGGCGCCCGGATCTCGCGCTCCGGGAGGCCCACCGCGTCCTGCGATCGGGCGGCTGGCTGGCGCTCTCCTCCTGGGACGCCCCGCGGCGCAACCGGGTGCTCGGCCTGCTCCTGGATGCCGTGGAGGCCGCGGAGGCCCCAGCGCCCGCCGGCCTGCCGGTCGGGCCCACCCATTTCCGGTCCGACGCCGAACTGCGGCAGCTGTTCGACGGCGCCGGGTTCGAGGCCGTTGGCGTGAGTCACGTCATGTTCGAGGCGGCCGTGCCCGATGCCGAGACGCTGTGGCGCGGCGTGCTGGACTCGGCCGTGCGGATCCCGCCACTCGTCACGCTCCAGGCAGCGGACGTCCAGATCCGGATCCGGCAGCGGTTCGAGGAGCTGGTGGCTGTCCATCTGCGTCCGGACGGGACCCTCGCGATCCCGGTCTCGGTCCAGGTCACGCGCGGGCGGCGACCGTGAGCACGATCCGCGTCGCCTACACGGGAGAGCCCGGCGCGTTCGCCGAGGAGGCCGTGCTGGCGTTCTTCGCGTCCCCGGAGGCCGTGCCCCTGTCCTCGTTCCGCGCGGTCTTCGAGGCCGTCCGCGCCGGTGAGGTTGATGCGGGCGTCGTGCCCGTCGAGTCGTCCCTCCTGGGCACGATCCGCGAGAACCTCGACCTGCTCTGGGAGTTCGACCAGCCCATCGTCGGCGAGGTCTCGGTCGCGGTGCGGCTGGCCCTGCTGGCGCTGCCCGGGGAGACGCTGGAGTCGATCACCCACATCTATTCCATCTCCGCGGCCCTCGCCCAGGCGGACGAGTTCCTGCGAAGCCGCCCCTGGACGGTGCAGACGTCGTACAACACGGCGGGTGCGGCCCGGCAGGTGGCCGACCGAGGCGAGCGCGGGGCCGCCGCGGTGGCGTCTGCGCGGGTGGCCGGGATCTACGGGCTGACCGTCCTGGCCGACGACATCCAGTCCGGGACCGACAACCGGACCCGCTTCGCGGTCATCGCACGGCCGGGCGCGGAGGCGGCCGAGAGCGTCCTCGCCGCGGCCCGCCAGGCGGCGATCGCCGGCACGTCGCGCACGTCGCTGGCATTCGCCGTCCGGAACGTGCCCGGGAGCCTGTACCGGTCGCTGGGCGCCTTTGCCACGCGCGGGCTCAACCTTTCGCGGCTCGAGAGCCGGCCGTGGACCGCGCGGACTGCGCGCTGGGAGTATCTGTTCTGGGTGGATCTCGACGGCGACCCTGCCGACCCGGCGTGCGCAGCAGCCCTCGACGAGCTCCGGGGCGAGACCGAACTGGTCCGGATCCTGGGCACCTACCCGAGGGCCCCGGAGGACTGACCCGGCCGGACGGACGTCAGCCGGGGTTGCCGGTCGTGCTCGAGGCGGCGGATCCGTGCGACAGGGTCGGGCGCACGTACGCCAGCCAGTAGACGGCCGCCACGAACACCGCGCCACCCACGATGTTGCCCAGGGTGACGGGCACGAGATTGCCGATCAGCCCGGCGGCGTCGATGGATGCGAAGGCGGCCGGGTCGAGGTGCGTCTGGGTCCAGAACTCGGCGGGTGCGGTCAGGCGGACCAGCATTGCCGCGGGGATGTAGAACAGGTTCGCGATCGAGTGCTCGAAGCCGGCGGCGACGAAGGCCGCGATCGGCGGGATGATCGCGAGGATCCGGTCGGTGGTCGTCCGCGCGGAGTACGTCAGCCAGACCGCGAGGCAGACGAGCATGTTGCACAGGATGCCGAGCAGGAACGCCTCCACGAACGGATGGTCCACCTTCGCGGCGGCGGTGGTCAGCAGGCTTGCCCCAACCGCGCCGCCCCCGTTGTGGTACCAGCCCGCGGCCACGACGAGAGCGGCGGTGCTGACCGCGCCGACGAGGTTGCCTGCGAAGACGATCCCCCAGTTGCGGACCATGCACCGGGTGCTGACGTGCCGGCTCGCCCAGGCCATCACGATCAGGACGTTGCCCGTGAACAGCTCGGCGCCGGCCACGATCACGAGGATCAGGCCGAGCGAGAACGCGATTCCGACGATGAGGCGGTTCAGGCCGTACGGGATGGCCGCCGTCGCAATCCGCGTCCCCTCGGGATCCGTGATCGCGCCACCCCCCGCTCCGACGGTCACGGCGAAGACGCCACCGAGGGCGATGAAGGCCCCGGCCAGCACGGCCAGCACGAACATCACGCTTGCATCGAGGCCGGCCTTCTTGGCCCCGATGTCCACGCCACGGTGCGCCATCTCGTCCGGGAGCAGGGCGTCGAACCGGACCGAGGTCACGAGCGAGGCATGCCTCGTGGCGGCCTGGTGCTCGTCATGGGGCTGTGTCGTTGTATCCGTGGCCGGCGTGTGCAACATGGCGTGGTTGTGCTCCCTGGGACGGCTTGGCGGTCGCATTGTCGCGGGTCTCAGGGAATCGGCACGAGCACAGGCCTTGACGTCGTCCCCTCGCATGCTTAGCATCGCACCATGGTGCTAAGCGCAAAGGTCAGTTCCAAGAACCAGATCTCAATCCCTAGCGAGGCACGTCGTCGACTTGGGATCGAGCCAGGCGACCGGCTGGACGTGCGCGTCCATGACGACACCCTCGTTCTGCGACGGCGGCCAGCGCGCGCGTCCGACAGGCTTCGGGGTCTTGGGCGCGGGCTCTACGGTCCCGATCCGGTGACATTCGTGAGGCAGCTGCGTGACGAGACGGAGGCCAGGATCCGTGAGCGAGAGGCAGTGGTCGCTCGAGACCTTGCTGATGGAGGGGATCCGCGTCGCGATCGACAGCAACGTTCTCATCTACCTCCTCGAGGATGACGGACCGCGGGCGATCGTTGCCGGATCGATCATCGACGCCGTGGGCGCAGGGCGGATCGTGGGAATCGTCGCGTCCCTCGGGCTGACCGAGGTCCTGGCCGGGTTTGCCCGCCACGGCGACGCCGCCCGATTCGAGACGGCCGCTGCCGAGCTTGCGGATCTTGGCCTGCACGTGCGGGCGCTGGATGCGGAGCTGGCCGTCGATGCCGCATGGCTGCGGGCCGAGGGGATCGGTCTCGAGGACGCGATCCACATCGCGACCGCCAGAGCCGAGGACGCCGACGTGTTTGTCACCAACGACCGCCGAATCATGTCGCGCGCCAGGTTCGAGGTCGCGTACCTCGACGATCTCGTCGCCTGAGTCTCGGATGCGCTGACGGCTCGATGGCCTTGCGGGACCCCTGCCGTCCCGGGAGCCGCGACACCGCGCAGCGGCATCGGCCCGGGTCCGCGACACTGCGCGCCATGGACTTCTCGCTGACCCCCGCACAGGCCGAGCTGCGGGATCGCGCCCGCCGGTTCGTCATCGAGTACCTCCAGCCGTTGGAGGCCGAGTTCGAGCGTATGGCCGGCCTCCCGGCCGAGACGATCCAGGAGGTGAAGCGCGCCGCCATCGACCTCCGGCTCCACGGTGGCAGCATGCCCGCGGCCGTCGGCGGCCAGGGCTGGTCGACCGTCGAGCAGGTCCTCGTCCACGAGCAGCTGGGCCAGGTCACCGGCGGGCTGTGGGGGCTGATCCCGGGTGCCTACAACGTGCTCGTCCACTGCTCGCCGGAGCAGCGCCGGCGGTACCTCGACCCGTCCCTGCGCGGTGAGCGGAGCGGCAGCTACGCGATCACGGAGCCCGCGCACGGCTCGGATGCGCGGACGCTGCAGGCCACCGCGGTCCGCGACGCGGCGACGGGCGAGTACGTGCTCAACGGGGTGAAGTGGTTCGTCACCGGCCCGCCCGACACGGACTTCATGATCTTCCACTGCCATCTGCTCGAGGGCGGCGAGCGCCGGCCGACGCTGTTCCTCGTGGACTACGACTCGGCCGGCCTCGTGATGACCCACGACCCGGACTACACGCACACGTTCGCGGACCGGCACCCGCAGTTCACGCTCACGGACGTCCGGGTGGGGGCCGACGCGATCCTCGGCGGGATCGGCGAGGCGGACGTCATGACCAACGAGTGGTTCATCGAGGAGCGACTCCACATCGGCGCGCGCTGCTCCGGCGCCATGGAGCGGCTGCTGACGCTGGCGGTGGAGTGGGCGACCGCGAGGATCCAGTTCGGGGAGCGCATCTACGACTTCCAGGGCGTGAGCTTCCCGCTGGCGGACTCGGCAGCCGATGCGTCCGCGGCCCGCCTCCTGACCCGCGAGGCCGCGGCGCTCATGGACGCCGGCGCGGACCCGAAGCTGGTCCACGCCAAGGCCTCCATCGCCAAGCTGTTCGCGTCGGAGGCGGCGTTCAGGTGCGCGGACCGGGTCGTCCAGGTGTTCGGTGGTCGGGGCTACATGCGCGAGTTCCCGGCCGAGCGCTACCTCCGCGAGCTCCGCGTGGACCGCATCTGGGAGGGCACTTCGGAGATCCAGCGGATCGTCATCGCCCGCGCTCTCGAGAAGCGCGGCGTCGGTCGCGTGGTCGGCTAGGTCTGCCGCCCCACGCCCGCGGCGCAACGACGAGCCCATGACGATCCCTGATCCCACCACGGCACCGGCTGCGGACCTCCACGCGCTGTTCGCCCCTCGGTCGATCGCGGTCGTCGGGGCCACGTTGCGGGGAGGGCTGGCCACCATCGTGCGCGACAACCTCCTCGTCATGAACAGCGAGACCCGGTGCTACTTCGTCAACCCGAAGTACGCCGAGGTGGACGGCACGCCATGCTGGCCCACGCTGGAGTCCCTGCCGGAGCGGCCCGACACGGTCGTGCTCGCCGTGAACCCGCTCCGGGCCGCCCGCTTCACGCAGGAGGCGGCCGACGCCGGGATCCCGGCCATCGTCATTCCAGGGGGTGGCGTCGTGGAGGGCGGCGAGGCAGCCGCCGAGATGCAGCGCACGGTCCGGGAGATCGCCATCCGGCACGGGATCGCGCTCCTCGGGCCCAACTGCATGGGCATGATCGACTGGACCACGAACACCTCGATCTACCTCTCCGACGTCAACCCATGGCTCAAGCGGGGTCACGTGGCCGGGCTCGCCCAGTCCGGCAGCGTCACCGATGCCTTCATCCACGGGCCCGGTCCGCGGATCGGGTTCAGCCGCGTCGTCTCCGTCGGCGCCGAGGCGACCCTCGATCTGTGCGACTACCTCGCCTACTGCCTGGACGACCCCGAGACGCACGCCGTCATGCTGTTCCTTGAGGGGTTCAAGCGCCCTGAGCGGTTCCTCGCGCTCGCCGACCACGCCTTGGCCATGGGCAAGCCGATCATGGCGGTCAAGGTGGGCCGCTCGCCCCAGGCGCAGGCGGCAGCGATCGCCCACACCGGGAACCTCGCGGGCGAGGACCGGGTGACCGATGCCGCGCTCGAGGCTGCCGGCGTCATCCGGTGTGGGGACCTCGACGAGCTCCTCGAGCAGGCGGAGCTGGTCGCCGGGGCGGGTCGCCTCGGCCGTAGCGTGGGCCGTGGCCGAACGGGCGTCGTGACCGTGTCCACCGGCGAGGCATCGCTGGTCGCGGACTTGGCATCCCGGACCGGCATCGACCTGCCGCCGATCCCGGACGCCGCGCGGGCAGCGATCCTCGAGGGACTGCCGACGATGGGCTACATCGGGAACCCCCTGGATCCCTGGGGTGCCGACGACGAGGCCCGCGCCTACCGGGTTGCCTTCGAGGCGCTGGCGGCCTCGGGCGCCTACGACGTGCTGGCCATCGTCCATGACAACCCCTTCCGCGATGGGCCGAGCGAGGTAGAGGTCGCCACGACGGTGTCGGCGGCGCTGATCGAGGCGACGGCCGAACGGCCCGAGCTGCTGCCGGTGTTCATCTCGCTGACTGCCGGGGACGTGAGCGAGCCGGTGCAGGCGTTCCTCAAGGCGTCCGGCGGGATGCCCATGCTCCGTGGCGCCGTGGAGTCGCTCGCTGCCATCGCGCGGCTGGCCCGATGGGAGCGCTGGCGGGCGGAGCGCCTGGCGGCCGGGCCGCGTCGGGATGGGTGGCCCGCCCTCGCCGCCGACCACGTGCCGTGGAGCGCCGACGCCACCCTGGACCCGCTGGCCCGCGAGGCGTCGGCGGCAGGACGGCGCCACGCGCTGTCGGAACGCGAGAGCCTCGAGCGGCTCACCGCCGCCGGCCTCGCCGTCACCCCATTCCGAGCGGTGCCGGCGGTCCCCGAGGCGGTCCTCGCGGCGTGGCGGGAGCTGGGTGGCGGCGCCGTCGCCCTCAAGCTCGATGCGGAGGGCCTCGCCCACAAGACCGAGGCCGGGGGCGTGGTCCTCGGCCTGGCGGACGAGTCCGCGATCACGGCCGCGGTGGGGGAGCTGCTAAGCGCGGCGGACCGCGCGGATCGGTCGGGCGCGAGGGTCCGGGGCCTGCTCGTGGAGCCGATGGCGCCCGCGGGCGTGGAGCTGATCATCGGCGGCAGACGTGACCCGATCTTCGGGCCGGTCGTGCTGGTCGGGTTCGGCGGCATCCTCACCGAGGTGCTCGATGACGTGGCCGTGATGCTGGCACCCGTCCCGGACGCAGAGATCCGGCAGCGCATCGACGGCCTGCGCGGCGCGCCCATCCTGCGCGGTGTGCGCGGACGGCCCGGCGTGGACCTCGACGCGCTCGGGGCCCTCGTGGCGGGCGTCGCGCGGGTGCTGGTTGCCGACCCCTCGATCGTCGAGATCGACCTTAACCCGGTTGTCGCATCGGTGTCGGGAGCGGTCGCGGTGGATGCCCTGCTGGTGGTCCAGACGGCCCTGTCCTGAGCCCAGGATCTCGGGCCGCCGGAGGACCGCCCGGTGCGCCGGGGCACCGGGCGGGGGCCCCGCCCAGACGCTCATTTGGTGAGTCTTGGCACCAAGCCAGCAGGACCAACGTACCCCTGCCGAATGGCCCCCGAGTCCCGTAGGCGCAGCCCCAGATCCCCTGTCTGATACGCGGAGCGAGACCGCACGCCGGATCTCCGCCGGCAAGAGCCCGGATCGACCCCCACCGACAGCCTGACAGGGAGCGCCCGCACGCATGGACCACACGATCATCACGACCGCCACCGCCGCTGACCGCAGCCGGAAGCGCCGCCGCGCCCTGTTGGCGATCGTCCTCGGATCATCGATCGCGATGCTGGGCGCCGGGACGATGTCCCTGGCCACGTTCACGGACTCCGATGCAGTGGGCTCCAGCTGGACCAGCGGCACGATCATCCTCGGCGTCAGCCCCTCGACGGCCTTCAGCCCGACCAGCATCCTGCCGGGCGATTCGGGCAGCCAGACCCTGACGCTCGCGAACACCGGCACCGGCCAGCTCCGCTACGCGATGACCAGCACGTCCACCAACACCGACGGCAAGGGTCTTGCAGCGCAGCTGACGCTCACCGTCAAGGCGGGGACCTGCGCGGCCCCCGGCAGCACGCTCTATTCCGGCTCGCTCTCGGCGGCAGCCCTTGGCAGCACGACCCCGGGCGACCAGGGTGCCGATCGCACCGTCGACGCCGGCAGCAGCGACTCGCTGTGCCTCGCCTGGGCCTTCCCGGGTAGTTCGGGCAACGGGTTCCAGAGCGCGGCGACCACCGCCACCTTCACCTTCGCGTCCGAGCAGACGGCCAACAACCCGTAGGCTCACGCTCCCGGCCGCGTTCCGCCGAAGTGCCCTTCGGGCGGAGCGCGGCCTGCCCATTCCCGCCACCGGAGTCCCGGGCATGCTCTCGACGGCCACCGCCATCCGCGTCTCGCGACGCTTCCTCGACGTCGCCCTCCTGGCGTTCGTCGGGTTCATCCTGCTGACGGTCGCGCTCGAGCGGGGGATCCCCGCGGTCACCGGCGGGAGCACGTTCGTGGTCGGCGGCGGGTCGATGGAGCCCACGATCCCGCTCGGGTCCGCGGTTGTCTCAGTGCCCGTTGCTGCCGATGCGCTCGCCGTGGGCGACATCGTGAGCATCGGCGTTGGACCCCGGCACGCGGTCTTCACGCACCGGATCGTCCGTACGGTCCAGCGCGACGGCGCGCTCTGGCTTGAGACGAAGGGCGACGCCAACGCGGCGCCCGATCCGGCGATCATCCCGGTCTCGAGCGTCATCGGCCGCGTGGCCCTGTTCGTCCCCTACGCCGGTTACGTCGTTCGCGTGATCGGCACGCCCCAAGGCATGGCCTTCCTCATCGCCCTCGGGGTCTGCCTGTTCGCCACCACCCTGCTGCTCGAAGGCTTCGAGCGGGACCGGCGCCGGGTCGGGCGGGCCGGGCAGGCCCCGGACGTCCCGGCACACGTGGACGGCCAGCTCGAAGAATCGGGCGCGTTCGGCTGATGCGCCGCCTCGCTGTCGTGCTGGGCATCGCGGGGAGCCTGGCCGCCCTCGTGGCGACCCCGGTCACGCTGGCCCGCTTCACGGCATCGAGCAGCTCGACGGCGACGCTCTCGACGGCGTCGCTCGTTCCTCCAACGTCCCTCACCGGCATCGGTGGCGCCACCGCGGGGCTCTCCTGGACGGCGTCCACCTCGACCGTCGCCGCTGGCTACCAGGTCCTGCGCAGCGCGACGTCTGGCTCCGGGTACACGCAGGTCGGCACCGTCGCGCCTGTCTCCGCGACGTCCACAACCGACAGCCCTGCCGCCGGCACCTGGTACTACGTCCTGCGCACCTACGCGGGCACCTGGACGAGCGCCACCTCCAGCGAGGTCGCGGTCGTCGTCGGTTCGACGGTGAGCACGGGCCTCAAGGGCTGCGCGTCGAATGCCGCGGACACCGGTGGCGACGGCAACGGCTATGAGGGCACCCCGGGCAACGGCTGCGCCGCCGATGGCGCCCTGGCTGTCGACGCAAACTCGGGCACCGACACGACGCTCTCGTGCACCGGCGCCGGCAAGGACCGCCACCGCTTCTGGGGCTACGCCTTCGGGCTCCCTGGTGCCGTCACATCCGTCAACGGGATCACGCTCCGCCTCGACGCCGGCATGAGCAACAACGGCGGGACGTCCATCCTGTGCGCCGAGCTCTCGTGGGACGGTGGCGGCACCTGGACCGCGCCCAAGCAGGTCACGCTGTCCGGGACCTCGGTCGCCACGTACACGCTGGGTGGTGCCTCCGACGCCTGGGGCCACAGGTGGACCCCCACGGAGCTCGCCACGGCGAACTTCCGGGTCCGCCTGACCGATGTGACCTCACAGTCGAACAAGGACTTCCGGCTCGACTTCGCGGGAGTGGGGGTGGCCTACACGCCCTGACGGCGGCTCGGGCCACCACGAACCGGACGGCATCTCACGTCCAGGATCAACTGACTCGCACCGCCGGTGGTGGTGCGCCGACGCAACCCCTGGTGGCGGGCCCGTGCGTACGAGAGTGCTAGGGACGTCTCCAGGCCTGGCGCGCTAGGGTCGGAACGGCGTCGGAAACCCGGCGCGAACCGAAACGGCACACCCGTCGCGAGGCGGGGTCGCAAAGCCACGGGCCTGCTGCCGAAGCAGGTAGCCGGGTTGCCGAAGACGCGCAGCCACGCGTGGCCGCCCGTCGCTCTGCGCCTGGCCCGTGACGCGGCCCCGGTCGACCCTGCATCGACGGGAGGAGGCTGCAATGCGCACGAACCGCGTCCCGGTCGCGACAAAGCTGGACGTCTTCAGCTCCTCGGCATCGTACGTCCATCCGTCGCAGCGTCCCGGGTCGCGGCTTGTGATCTTGGCGATCGGGATGCTGATCCTTGCTCTTGTCGTCCCGGCAGGCGGCGCTGCCGCTTCGTCCCGCTCCATCAAGGCGTCACCGCAGCCTGCCCTCGCGGGGCGGATCGTCACGGTCTCGGGCTCCGGGCTTGGCAGGTTCAGGTCGGGATCGGTGATCCTCGACGGCCGCCGCATCATTGGGTCGTTCAGGACCGGGAGGACCGGGACCTTCAGGGTCCGCCTGCGCCTCCCGGCGTCGATCAGGACCGGCACACACACCCTGGTCGCCGTGAGCCACGGCCGGAGGCTGGCCGCGACGCGGCTCAAGGTCGTCCGTCCTCGCCCCCTGCCCACGCCGACACCCACGCCGGCACCCCCGCCGACACCCACCGCGGTCCCGACGGCGCCTCCGACGACGGCTCCGACCCCCACACCGCCAGGCACGACGGCACCGGCGCCGACACCGACGGCCACCCCGGCACCCACGCAGGCGCCGGCTCCCAACGCGACCCCAA
>Ga0315271_10002652_pt1 | contig 11229 bp, 9 predicted proteins | sample C3_top_MG_FD_204664 | JGI IMG/M metagenome (GOLD analysis project Ga0315271, IMG submission 204664) | Sediment microbial communities from Yellowstone Lake, YNP, Wyoming, USA - C3_top | ecosystem: Environmental > Aquatic > Freshwater > Lake > Sediment | place: USA: Wyoming | collected 2017-08-01
CCGTCTTGGTCGCGACCTCCTTGAGGAGCTGCGCGCCCATGTTCTCGAACGGGTCCTCGAGCTCGATGTCGCGAGCGATCGTGACGCCGTCGTTGGTGATCGTCGGTGCGCCGAACTTCTTGTCCAGCACGACGTTGCGGCCCTTGGGGCCGATCGTCACGCGGACTGCGTCGGCGAGGCGGTCGATGCCGCGCTTCAGCGAGCGACGAGCGGTCTCGTCGAAGATGAGTTGCTTGGCCAAGTCAGGAACCCTCCGGGATGTGGTGTTCGTGCTGCTGCGTCGGGCGCGCGTGGCGCCGCGGCGTCAGTCCTCGACGATGGCGAGGATGTCCTTCTGGCTGACGATGAGCAGGTCTTCGCTCTCGACCTTGAACTCGGTCCCGGCGTACTTCGCGTACAGGACCTTGTTGCCCACGGCAACGTCCATGGCCTCGCGGGAGCCGTCGTCGAGCGTCTTGCCCGGGCCGACTGCGAGGATCTCGCCCTCCTGGGGCTTCTCCTTCGCGGTGTCCGGCAGGACGATGCCCGACTTCGTCATCTCCTCACGCGGCGTGGGCTTGATGACGACGCGATCGCCCAGCGGGCGGAGCTTCGTCGAAGAGGCGGTGGCCAAGGTGCATTCCTCCTGTGGCGGCCGTGACTGGTCGCCGATGGCCTGTGACGTGGATCGGGCCGACCGGGCCGTGCTGGCCGCGGACGATCCGGAGTCCTCCATTGCGAGCGCCTTGTCGCAGTCGCGATCGGGGGCCGCGGTCCCATCCCCCGGGGACCATTCCGGTGCCCCGGCCGGGCCACAGCGGCTCGCGTCCCGCTGATTGGCACTCTACCGTTGAGAGTGCCAACAAAGTAACCGAGCCCGGCCCGGCTGTCAACCGGAAACGAACGGGCGCAAGCATCCCGACGTCCGTCCCTGGCGCGTCTGGCGCTAATCACGCTCCTGCCCACCCGCCCGCGACTCGCAGATGAGTGAGATCGGGCATGGCCAAGCACGGCCGGACACCCGAAACCCGAGTTTGCCCGCCCCGGCCACGCTCCGCCGAGGCCGCCCTGACTCGCAGCCGAGTCGCGCGGGGCGAACGGACGGCCGGGGGTGAGGACCTGGCCGGTGCGATCTCCCGCAGCACGGCAGATGGGAGGCGTCCCGCGAACGACGCGCGAAACGCCGGGACCCGTTTCCGGCCGGAACCGCGTGAACTTACGGCGGAGGCAGGACGACGACCTCGCCCTCGAGGACGACGACGCCGTCCTGGTTCTTGCAGACCGTGCTCAACCGGACACGCCCGCGGGACGCGATCACCTCGACCACCTCGGCGAAGGCCGTGATCGTGTCACCGGGCCGCACGGGTGCCACGAAGCGGAGATCCTCGCTCTCGAGGATGGAGCCCGCGCCAGGCAGCTTGGTGCTGACCACAGCGACCACCAGGCCCGCCGTCAGCGCTCCTGGGGCGACTCGCCCCTGGTAGCGGTTGGCGGCGGCGAACGTCTCATCGGTGTACAGGGGATTGAAGTCCCCCGTCATGCCGATGTAGAGGTAGATGTCGGTATCCGAGACGACTTTTGTGACCGAGGCGCGATCACCAACGGCCAGCTCGTCTGCCGTCCGTCCAAGCGCTTGCGTCACCGCCGGCTCCTTTCGCCGTCAGGCCCCGGGCGCGGTCCCGAGGTAGTTCTCCGCGTAGATCTCCTGGTTGAGCAGGATGCCCGCGGTCCGCATCGCGGCCATCAGCTCCACGTCGAACGGATCGAGGATGGCGCCGTCGAGGCCGGCCGCCATGGCCATGACCAGGTACGTGCGGTTCACCAACGGCCGGTTCGGCGTCCCCTGAGAGACGTTGCTCAGACCGACGACGATCTTGGGCGCCGGGTCGCACAGTGCCTTGAATGTCGGGATGGCCTGGAGGGCCGCCGCGCTCTGGTCCTGCGCCGCGCTGACGGGCAGCACGATCGGGTCGAGGTAGAGACGGTCCGGCGAGATGCCGGCCTCGAGTGCCGCGGCGACGATCGTGAGCGCGATCTCGGATCGGGCCTCGGCGTTGCGCGGGATGCCCCGCTCGTCGATGGTCAGGCCGATGAGGCTCGCGTCGTATTGCGCCGCCAGCGGGAGGAGCGTCGCCAGCTTGGCCTGGGCGCCGGTCGTCGAGTTGATGATGGCCGGCCGCTTCACCGCCCGGAGGCCGGCCTCGATGACCGGGATCTTCGGGGTGTCGAGCGCGAGCGGCACGTCGACCTCGGCCTGGATCGTCTCGACGAGCCAGCGCATGACGTCGGCCGGGTCACCCTCGGTGGGGCCCGTGTTGACGTCCAGCGCGTGTGCCCCCGCCTCGACCTGCCTGCGGGCAAGATCGCGGATGAAGGCCTCGTCCCGCTCCGTGATGGCCTTGGCCACCGACCGGAACATGCCGTTGATGCGCTCGCCGATGATGAACATGCTCATGCCTCCGACGCGCCGGCCGGGCGCGCTGCCAGTTGGTCGATGGTCCGCTTGATCGACGCGATCGCCGCGGGATGCAGGAGCACGACGATGTCGGTCCCCGACTGCAGGAAGGCCGCCGCCGTGGCCGCCTCCCATGCCGGGCCGCGCAGCGCGGCGTCGCCCCACTGCGGCATGTCGGACTCCGGCAGCCGCGCCTCCTTGGTCTTCCAGGCCTCGTCTCCGACGATCGCGATCACCGGCTGCGACAGCATCTTGTCGCCCTGGAGGCCGGCCAGCCGGATGCGCTCCATGATCGAGTATTCGTACTCGAGGCCGTAGCCCAGCGAGGCGGTCCCCGGGTGGATCACGATCCGGTCGTTGGCCAGCCCCATGTCGCTGATCAGGATCGTGAGCTGCTTCTGGATGTTGACGTCGATCGGGGCCTCGGCGAGCATCACGTGCCCGTCGGCGAGACAGCTGACCACAAGCGTCTTGTAGTTCTCCGGCAGCCCGATGCCGAGCAGGCACCGCTCACCGCGTGCCTCCTGGGCGATCCGAGGCCAGAGGTTGTTGTCGACGTCGGGATCGCCGCAGCCGAGGATCACGAGTGGCACGGAGACCGCGTCGAGGACGGACCTGACGGTCTTCGCCGCCTCGTCCGGGGAGGTGCCGCGGGACTCCGGATGGCAGGACGAGAGGCGGAGGCAGATGAGGTCCACGCCCATCTCCTCGACCCCCATGCGGGCCCAGGCGGCAGGTGACTCGATCGCGTCGCCGAGGGCCGATCGCAGGGCCTCCGGCCACTCCTCGGGAACCTCGTCACGGACCTCGAGGCCAACCATCGGCCGGTTCGCGATGGGCGCATCGACGGTCATGAACGGCAGCGCGGCGTGGCCGCCCACCGTGATCGTCGAGGACCGCGTCCCGCCATCGGCCGGGGTCGCCCCCAGGGTGACGGTCAGGACCCTGCCTGGCCAGGTTTCGCGCAAGGGCTCGACCGTCATGGAGTTCCTTCCTTTCCGGGGTGCGACACGGATTTCTCGAGCCGGCGGGCGGCCATCTCCGCCAGCACGGTGACGGCCTCGGCGTCGAGATAGCCCTCGACCGAGGCGTCGAACACGACGTTGACGCTGGGTGGGAACTCGTCGTCCCCACCCCACACGATGAATGCGAGCGGCACGCGCGGCAGCGCCTGCAGCAGGACGGCGACATCGCCCATCGCCAGGGGTGCGCCGTCGAGCGCCACGGCGGCGGGGGCAAGCGCTGCCGGCCGCCCGCCGTACGACCGGAGCACCGGGGCGACGACCCGGCTCCGGAACGAGCCGATGTAGCCCGCGCCCCCGACCAGCTGCTCGAAGGCGACCCAGCGCTCCTCGAGCGGTCGCCCCGACGCCTCGGTCAGGTACAGCAGGAGCAGGATCGCGTCGTGCTCCGGCGTCTCCGTGCCGTCGGCGTCGCGGACGGTGCCCTCCGGGTAGGCCACCTCGTACTCGCGCCCGAGGCAGCGAAGCCCGATGCGATCGGGAGCGAGCCTGCGTGCGCCGCTGTTGGCGACGATCCGGTCGAGGTCCAGGGCGGCGAGCTTCGCACGCAGGACGTCGTAGGCCACGTGGTAGGTGTTCACGCCGGGAGCCCTCCGCCACGAAGATTGGCCAGGATGCGGCCCACCGCCTGCGCGGCCAGCGCGTCGTCGGGAAGCTCGAGCAGCGGGCGCCCCGACAGCTCGAACTCGGGCACGAGCGGGTCGTCCGGTACCAGTCCGACGAGCTCGAGGTCCGCCGCCTCGATCGCCGCCTCCACCGACGGCGGCAGGACGGAGGCGCGGTTGACGATCAGCGCGATCCGGCGGACTGGCAGCTTGAGCTCCGCGACCAGGTCCCGGATCCTGGCCGCGGCCCGGATCCCGACCTGGCTGGGATCGCTCACGATCAGGAGCAGGTCGACCTCGCGCGTGGTCCGCCGGCTCAGGTGCTCCATGCCCGCCTCGTTGTCGGTGACGACCGTGCGGTAGGACCCCATCAGCCGGTCCATGTAGATCCGGAGCAGGTTGTTGGCGGAGCAGTAGCAGGCGGGGCCTTCCGGGCGACCCATCTCGAGCAGGTCCACGCCACGACCCTCGGCGACGCAGTTCTCCAGCTCGTACTCGAGGTAGGTCTGCTTGGGCGTCGTCTCGGAGACGTCGCGCAGGCCGCGGCTCGAGTGGAGGACGTCCGACACCGCCTTGTCCGGGAACAGGCCGAGCGCGACGTCGAGGCACGCGTTGGGGTCGGCGTCCACGGCCAGGACGGGGGTCCGCCCGCCGCCTACGAGAGCTCTGACGACGAGCCCGGCGATCGTGGTCTTGCCGGTCCCGCCCTTGCCCGCGAGCGCGATCACGTCTGCCATGCCCGTGCCTCAGGCCACCCCGAGTGCAGCGCAGGCCCGGGGGAACTGGCCGCAATCGGTGTGGGGGAGGAACAGGGCTGACACGTACTCGTCCATGAACGCCTCGTCACTGCTGAGGTCTCGGTAGGTCATCCGGGCGGCCACGTCCGTGGCGCGCCGGAGCGCCTCGTAGGAGAGAAGGACCATCTTGGCGCCGGTGACCGACCCGTTGCCGATGAAGGTCACCCGGTCGCTTGCCACGTCGGGCAGGAACCCGATCTGGATCGCGTTGTCGATGTCTAGGTAGGTTCCGAAGCCGCCCGCGACGAGGACGCGCTCCAGGTCGGTCATCTCCACGCCCACGCGCCGGGCCAGGAGCGCGGCCCCGGCGTACACGGCACCCTTCGAGCGCAGGAGCGTCTCGAGGTCGGCGCTGGTGACGGTGATGTCACGCCCGATGGCCGTCTCCGCTGCCGGCACGATCAGGATCTCGAGCCCGCCCGGCCCCACGCGGACGAGCGGGGCGTCCGCACGCAGCCGCGCCGACCGGTCCACGTGACCGGACCGCAGCATGGTCGCCATGAGGTCGATCAGGCCGGAGCCGCAGATGCCCCGTGGCGGCGCTCCGCCGATCGTCGCCCAGGCCAGCTCGCCGTCCTCCGTGATCTCGACCCGCTGCACGGCGCCTCGGGCGGCGCGCATCCCGGACGAGATCCCGCCTCCCTCGAACGCGGGGCCCGCCGAGCAGGCGCAGCAGATCAGGAAGTCCCGGTTGCCGATGACCGTCTCGCCGTTGGTCCCGGCGTCGATCAGCATCGACAGCTCGGTGGTGGTGTCCATCCCCGCGGCCAGCACGTCGGCAACGATGTCCCCGCCGACATAGCTCGCGACCCCGGGCATCATCGTGACCGTCGCGCGGGGGTGGATCCGGAGGCCGACCTCGTGAGCGTGCTGGGCCGGCGGCACCGTCGCTACGGGGACGTACGGCTCGCGCCGGATCTCGTCGGGCGGCAAGCCCAGGAACAGGTGGGCCATCGTGGTGTTGCACGCGATCACGGCCGCGATGATCTCGTCGCGCCCGACGTCGTGGGTGTCGGCCAGCCGCCCGATCAGGACGTTGAGCTCGTCCACCACGGCGTGCTGCAGCTGCTCCAGGCCGCCGGGCTCGCCCGCCCGGATGATCCGGGTGATCACGTCGTCGCCATAGGCGACCTGCCGGTTGAGCGCCGCGGCGGCGCCCAGGGTGTCCCCGTTCGCGAGGTTGACCAGGTGGACGACGACCGTGGTCGTCCCGATGTCTACGGCCAGCCCGAACGCCCGCGTGGCTGCCGTCCCGGGGCGCAGGTCGATCAGCTCGTAGCGATCGCCCGAGCGGCCGATGACCGCGGTCACGGCCCAGTCGGACTCGCGGAGCACGCGGCCCGCGGTCCGCAGCACCTCGAGCGGCACGACGAGGTCGTGGATGTTCCTGCGGCGGAGCAGCTCGCGCTCCAGCCGCTGCAGGTCGCTCAGCGGATCATGCAGGGTGGGCCGGGGCAGCTCCAGCGGCAGGGCAAAGGCGAGCGGGCTGGGCACGAGCAGGTCTGCCGATCGGGGCAGACCCACGGCGACCAGCTCCTCGGCCGCCGGCAGCTCGCCCGGGCGCTCGAGGCCGGTGAGGATCTCCTCACCCTCGATGCGCGACGCTGCGGGGACTTCCACGGTGACGGGGCCCTTCGCCGACGCGAGGCACGCGAGCACCTCGCCCGGGTGGGTGCCGGCGCCCTCGGGCAGGACGCTGACCTCGCCCTCGAGCACGTTCACCCAGCAGCGCTGGCAGATGCCGCGGCCGCCGCAGACGCCGGCCAGCGGGACGCCGGCCGCGATCGCGGCATCGAGCAGCGAGCCGTCGTCCGCGAGGACCGCGCTGCGGTCGTCGGGAACGAAGGTGATGGGGCTCCCGGTCACTGGGGGTCTGTCAGCCTGCTGCGGCGCGCCAGCGCGTCCGCATGAACACCGACATGCCGGCTGACTCGCGCGGGCCGACCATGATCTCGAGGCCGCTCAGCTCCTCCAGCTTGCCGCTGATGGCTGCCACGCCGCCCGGGATGACCACCTTCCCGTGGTCAACCCGCTCCATGACCTTGGAGTCGGCGATGGCCTTGGCGAGCGTCTCCGCGCTGAACTTGTCCGCGGCCCAGGCGGTCATGACCGACTGGCCCTCCGTGTCCACGACGAGGATCCAGGCCGGCGTCTTGGCCGACTCGACGTCCGCCTCGACGGTGAAGTACGTCAGCGAGAAGTTGGTGGTCACCAGGACGGGCGAGCTGGCATCCGGACTGCCGACGCTCATGACGCCGGGCTCGACCTGGATCGGCTTCTGCGGGTCGGTGTAGATGTTCTGGCGGCCGGTGACGAGGGCCAGGGCCTGCCAGGGCTCCAGCATCCCCGTGACGACGAGCCCGGCGTACTTGCAGATGTACGCGGTGCCCTCGGTGACGACGTCGAGCGGGTCCGTGGCCGTGACGAAGGCCATGGAGGGGAAGCCCAGCGGCCGGAACTGGCGGCGGAGCGCCAGGCGGCGGATCTGGGTCAGGTCGGCGAGCGTGGCGCCGAGGCTGCGTGCGCCGCTGTCGAGCACGAGGTCGTTGACGCCGGCCGCGGTGATCTTGCGGGTGAGGTCGGCCAGGTCACCGATGTCCGTCCCATGGACGGCGAGCGGGCAGGCCCGCGCCTTGGCGATGGCCGCCATCGCCTCCCAATTGTCGGCGGTTGCGGCGTACAGCAGCGGGCGCTGGCCGGGGATCGCGGCGGCGGCCGCGTCGAGCGCGTCCGCCGAGTCGCTCACGAGGACCAGCGTCAGCTCCGCTGCCGCGACCGCGACGGCTGCCGCGGCATAGGTGGCGGGGTTGCCGTCGCCGTCCTCGAGCGCCACGGCCTCGACCCGGACGAACTGGCCGACCCGGTCGTAGACCATGGCCTTGACCCGCTCGATGTCCGCGGCGAGGGCGTCCGCACCGCGACCGGTCCGCACCCGGACCGCGATCGCGGTGGGATGGTAGAAGGTCTCCTCGTGGCGGAACAGGACCGTCTCAGCACCCATGATCACGCACTGGGCCTCGGGGCCGACGCTGACCTTGCGGATCGGCGGAGCGGCGGCTCCGGCCAGCGTCGCCTTCGATTCGTCCGTCGCGTACGGACAGGCCTCGATGTCGGCCTTCTTGGTCGCCAGCTGCATGGCGAACGCGAGGCACGTGGGCACACCGCATTCGCCGCAGTTGGTCTTCGGCAGCACCTTGTAGATGTCGAGAGCCGTGAGCGGCATTGCCTCTCTTCTCCTCGGGTATGGACGCTTCGGTTTGGGGCCTGCGCCCGTTACAGCATCGAGGGCATGCCCAGGGCGGGGTGTCCGACCCGCTCGAGGAACACCTGGAGCTCGTCGATGGTGGTCGCCACGGTCTCGTCGGCGATCTTGTCGACGAAGCCCTCGTCGCCTATCTCGCGGCCGCGTGCCTCGAGGCGATCGCGGAGGGCCTCCTTGAGCTCCTTCGGCATCCAGACCAGGCGCGGCAGGCCGCCGTCGGCCGGGATGAACTTCTTGCTGGTGAGGTACAGCCGTCCGACGCCCAGGAAGCCCGGGGTCTGGACACCGCCGCCGACGACGCCGGCGAGGTTGCTGAAGGTCATGCCCAGCGGCGTCATGCCAGCGAACTCGCGGTTGACGACGATCACGCCGTTGACCTCGGGGACGAGGCCCATGATGCATTCGAAGCAGCCGCACGAGGTCATGGGCGCGACGAGCATCGAGTACAGGCTGACCTGCTCCACCGTCTTGTTGGACTTGGAGTAGACGAACTGGTTGAGCCCGTCGTACATGCCCAGGGTCGGGTCGAGGCAGGCGCCCTTCTCGAGCGGCTGGTTGGGCCCGGTCGGGTTGATCTCGTTGCTGACCTTGCCGTCGAGCCAGTTGTAGGCGCCGCACAGGCCGAGCCGCTCGGGCGAGATGACGCACACGTGATTGGGTGCGTAGGACTGGCACAGGGTGCAGGAGTAGTAGACATCGACCGACTCATCGGTCATGCCGGCGACGCGAGCGTCGCGCTCGGCCCACTTCTGGCGGGACTCGACGAGGACCTCCTCGATCATCACCGGGTCCGTGATCAGGGTCACGGACACCTTGTCCACGATGGCCGGGAACTCCTCGAGGTACTTGGCGTGGAGGATCACGCCGATGTCCCGGAGCCGGAGGCCCGCGTTGACCGCGTCGTGGCTGATCCGGATCCACGGCAGGTCGCGCTGGCCGATGTGCATCACGCCCATCGCGCCGTTGACGAACCGGTGGACGTTGCGCTCGAGGATCGGCTCGAAGTCCTTCTGGAGCTTGCGCCCCGCGACCTCGATCACGATGCCCAGGGGCATCGAGCCGCCGACGGGCGCCGAGTCCAGGTCCGGACCGATGACCTCGACGTGGCCGTCCTCGATGTCGGCGAGCTCGCGGCTGCGCAGGTACTCGAAGGCCTGGAAGCCGCCGCGGCCGAACTCGACGCGCAGCTGCTCCTTGCGCACGCGCTCGCCCTCGAAGGCCGCGCTGTAGGAGACCGGGATCGGGATCTTCGTGATCTTGAGCTTGAGCCCGCGGACCTCGACCGCCCGACCGACCATCTTGTCGTGGGGGATGTTGGCGACCACGTGCTCGTAGGTGCAGATGCCGCTCGGCAGGATCTCGGGGATGTCGGTGTCGGCGATGACCGGGAAGCCGAAGTTGATCGCGCCGGCCGCGGTCGCGTACTTCTGGTCGTCCACCTCGCCCAGGGCGAGGACGAACGCGAACACCCGCTCCTTGTTGTACAGCAGGATCTTGCGCGCCTTGTTGAGGTCGCCCGGCGCCAGCCCACCGAAGGTCATCGCGGACCGGGCCGCGAAGTTGAGCGCGTGGACGGTGGTGCTCGTCTCCTTGCCGTAGGGCACCAGGTAGGTGTCCCAGTTCATCTCGACGCCTTCCTCGGCAAGCTGCTCGGCCATCGAGCGACCGTTCGTGGAACTCGAGATGAAGGCGAGGATGTTGCGCTCCTGCAGCTCGCGGGCGAGCTTGACCGCGGCCTCGTTGGTCGGCATGGCACCGACGCAGGCCGCGAACCCGGGCATCCGGCCGTCCACCAGCTTGATGCCCTGCGTGCGCAGGATCGCGTCATCCGTGAAGCCGAGGTAGATGCCGCCGGGCTGGGTCCCGTTTACGAAGCGCAGCGCCTCGATCACCTCCTGGGCGATCAGGGTCGCGATGCCGCAGTCGAGCGTGTCGCCGAGGTACGGCAGCCAGTGGCGGTCGGTCGGGATCGGGGCCAGCAGCGACCGCGCGATGCGCAACGGCGCCATGGCGTCCTCGACGGTCTTCACCTCGATGCCTGTGGTGGCCAGGATCAGGGGGAGGTAGAACGCCGTGTTGGGAAACGCGAGGGGCGTCGCGCCGCCCTTGGACTCGAGGACGGCCCTGAGGTCGGCCTCGGCCTGTTCCACGTACTGGTGGGCGCCCGTGATGGCGGCCGTTGCGATGATCCTGGACATGTCGTGGTGTGCTCCGTCGTAGGGCTTCGCGGGCCAGCGGGTCGTCAGGTCGTCAGGCGGTGGCCGCCAGGGACAGGGACTCGTACATCATCGGGCGCAGCTTGAGCGCCTCCCGCTTGCGATCGAGGTGATCGATCATCACGTGCGCCGCCTTGATCGGGTCGGACTCGAACGCGAAGCGGCCACCGAGCAGGTTCTCGATGTCGTTGGTGACGAAGTTCGTAAGGTTCTCGCTGCCGAGGATGTTGAGCGGCGACGTGAGGACGGTCAGGATCCCGGACGCGACCGCGTAGAACCCGATCGCGATGGCCTTCTCGGACCACCAGCCGGGCGCAGCCGCGGCGACCGGGAGCTCAGAGAAGTCACGGCCGATGCCGCCTTCCTTGACCATCTCGATGGCCACGGTGAGGATGCGGCTGTTGTCCACGCACGACCCGACGTGCAGGACGGGCGGGATGCCGACGGCCGCGCAGACCTCCTGGAGACCGCGGCCGGCAACCTCGAAGGCAGCCTCGGGCCGGAGCAAACCGGCCTTGCCGCAGGCGATCGCGGAGCAGCCCGTCTGGGCCACGAGGACGTCGTGGCGAAGGAGCTCGCGCACGATCTCGAGGTGGAGCTGGTCCTGGGGCTGCTTGGGGCTGTCGCAGCCGACGACGCCCACGACGCCCCGGATGCGCCCGGAGATGATCGCGTCGTTGAGCGGGCGGTAGCCGCCGCGGTACGTCCCGCCGAGCATGTGCGTGATCGACTTGGTGGTGAAGCCGGCGACCACGTCCATCTTCTGGTCCGGGATCTGGACCCGGTTCCGATCCCGACGGGTGTAGTTGTTCACCGCGCGCGACACGATCTCGAAGGCCGCCTCCTTGGCATTGTCCCCGTGGAGCGGGATCGAGAGCGTGCCCGGGAAGTTC
>Ga0315271_10002653_pt1 | contig 11228 bp, 9 predicted proteins | sample C3_top_MG_FD_204664 | JGI IMG/M metagenome (GOLD analysis project Ga0315271, IMG submission 204664) | Sediment microbial communities from Yellowstone Lake, YNP, Wyoming, USA - C3_top | ecosystem: Environmental > Aquatic > Freshwater > Lake > Sediment | place: USA: Wyoming | collected 2017-08-01
ACCAGCGGCAAGTGGGGGATGATCGCGACCAGCGCCGGCAAGGCGATGAAGGCGGTCAGCAGGCCGTTGAACGCCGGCGCCTCGTCGAACTTCTTGTCGAGTCCACTCTCCAGCCCGAACGCCTCACAGACCGCGTAGGCGGTGGTGAGCGGCAGGATCGCCGCGCCGAGGATCGAGACGTTGAGCAGGCCGAAGCCGAAGAGGAAGGACGCCGCCTGCCCGGCGAGCGGAGCGAGCGCCTTGGCGGCGTCCTGCGCCGTCTCGACGACGATGCCTTCTTTGTAGAGCGTCGCCGCGCAGGCCAACACGATGAACAGGTCGATGGCGTCGGTGAAGACAGCTCCCATGTACACCTCGATCTTGGTGTACGCGTACCGCGCGATCGAGATGCGCTTGTCGACGATGTAGGCCTGGATGAAGAACTGGCCCCACGGCGTGATCGTCGTCCCGACGGCGGCGATCGCGGTGAGGATCCAGAGGCTGTTCATCTGTACCCGCGGGACGAACGTGCCGTGGACCGCGGCGCCCCAGTCCGGCTTCGCCAGGAACCCGGCGATGAAGTAGGCGACGTAGACGGCAGTGAGGGCGAGGAAGACACGCTCGACCCTGCGGTAGCTGCCGCGCGTCACCAGCAGCCACACGCCGACGGCGATGGGGGGGACGGCCGCCCACGACGGGACGTGGGCGAGGCTGAAGGCGGCGGCGATGCCCGAGAACTCTGCCACCGTGGTGCCGAAGTTGGCGACCAGGAGAGCAAGCATTGCGAACGCGGTGAGCTTGAGGCTGAACTTCTCACGGATGAGCGCCGCAAGGCCCTTGCCGGTCACGGCGCCCATGCGTGCGCCCATCTCCTGGGTCACGGCGAGGATCGGCGTGATCAGCAGGAGCAGCCACAGCATGCTGTAGCCGTAGCGGGCGCCGATCACCGACCACGTCGTGATGCCGCCGGCGTCGTTGTCGGCGGCGGCCGAGATCAGCCCCGGCCCCAGGATGGCGAAGAAGATGAGGAACTTGCTGCGGCCGACCCGGCCCGCGAGGCGGCGGCCTACGTTGCGCGGAGTCTGCGCCATCGAGGCCTCCTCAATGGAAGATCCTCGGCAGGCGCTTCTTCCATGCGAGCGGAAGCACCAGGTCGATGGCGTCGTCGATGGTGATGATGCCGTGCAGTTCGCCCTCGGCGTCCACCACCGGCAGGGCGAGCAGGTTGTACTTGGCGATCACGGCGGTGATCTCGTCTTCGCTGGCCTCGAGGCGCACGGAGACGGGGTTCTCCGTCATGAAGTCGCGTACCTTTCTGTCCGGCGTCGTCATGACCAGCTCGCGCAGCGAGAAGACGCCGCGGAGGTGCTCGGAGCGGTCGACCACGTAGATGTAGTAGACCGTCTCCGCCTCTTCTTCCTGCTCGCGCAGCCTCTCGATCGCCTTGTAGGCGGTGTCTTCCAGGCGTGCCCAGGCGTAGTCGGTCGTCATGATGCCGCCGGCGGAGTGCTCAGGGTAGCTGAGCAGTTCGCGCATGTCCTCGGCGTCGCCCTTCTCCATCATGGCGATGAAGTGCTGGCGGCGGTCGTCGGGCAGGTCCGCCAGCAGGTCGGCCGCATCGTCCGGCGACATCTCGTTGAGGATCTCGCTCGCCTTCTCGTCCGGCAGGTCGAGCATGAGCGACGCCTGGTACGACGGATGCAGCTCCTCGAACGTGTCGGCGGCGAGATCGTCCTCGAGGGCGTCGAAGACTGCCGCGCGCTCCTCGGGCGAGAGCTCGTGCACGAGTTCGGCGATGTCGGCGGGGTGGAGGAGCTCGAGCTTGGTCTGCGGCACGGCGAGGCGCACCGCGGCTTCGTCGGTCTGCTCGATGTCGACGTCCTTCCAGTCGATCAGGTGCGGCTTGGGCTTCTGGCGCGTCTTGGAGATGCGGTCGCCGACCTTGGCGAGGCCGACGCGCCGCAGGATCGCGTTGCTCGAGACGTCCACGGCGGCGACGTGCACGAAGGGCCCGTTGCGCAGCAGCTGGATGTCGTTGACGCGGATGACCTTGCGGCCCTCGGTGTCCACCAGCTGCTTGTCCAGGAAGGTGGCCGAGAGGGGCAGCTCGTCGGGACCGAGTCCGCGCTCGGCGAGGTCAGAGCCGGGGATGCGCAGCAGCAGGCCGGACTCCTCGAAGCTGCTGACGGCGTCCCACGGCGCGAAGAGGACCTTGCCGCGCCGGCGCACGCCGACCGCGGTCACGCGCGGGTAGGCCTGTGTGGTGTTGACCACCAGGTCGTGCAGCGTTCCCACGGACTTGTTCTCGACATCCTTGACCGGACTGCTGAGCAGCTTGCTCAGGTAGAACACAGGCCTCACCTCCTTCGCGTGACGACGTACGGTCGCCGGACATACAAAAGCCTCCCTGTCGGGGAGGCTCCGGACGCGCAGAGCGAAGGGGCGATCCTCTCTCGTCCCAGCTTTAGCACAACACACCGTAGAGGTCAGGGCCTCAGCCGTTTCGGGCAAAACCTTGTGCCGGTAGTGCCTGTCCTACCCGTTGGCGTCTCTGGACGTTTCCGGGCAACGGCCTCTATGTGTGCCGGAGCCTCACCTAACGAGGAACTGCGCCTGGTTGACGCTTCGTGAACGTACCGCCGTGCTCCGGCAGTGTCAAGGCGGGACGCGGTGGTATACTGGGCTCCGTCGAGGGCCGGCGCCAGACAGGCGCCGGCTTCTGTGCGAAGGGTCACGGGAGGCCAGCGTGATCATCACCGTCACGCCCAATGCTGCGGTCGACAAGACGCTCACCGTCCCGAACTTCCAGTCAGGGTTCCGCCACCGCGCCAGCGAGAGTCTCACGCTGCCGGGCGGAAAGGGCGTCAACATCGCCCGCGCGCTGAAGACGCTCGGCGAGCCTGTGGTCGTCACGGGTCTGGTCGGCGGCCGTGCCGGCCAGCAGATCGTCGAGGGCCTCCAGCGCGAGAACGTCCTCAACGACTTCGTACACATCGGCGGCGAGTCGCGCACCTCCACGGCCGTCGTCGATCCCACCACCATGACCCAGACCGAGGTCGTCGAGTACGGCCCCGTGGTCACCGAGCCCGAGACCGAGGCGCTGCTCGACAAGATCGAGTACCTCGCCAAGGGCGCCCGCTTCGTGGTGCTCGCCGGCTCGCTGCCGCGCAAGATGTCGGAGGACTTCTACGCCGTGGCGCTCCAGCGTATCCGCAAGCACCGCTGCTTCGTCGTCCTCGACAGCGCCGGCGAGCCGCTGCGCCGCGGCGTGCGCGGCCGCCCCAACCTCGTCCTCCCCAACCGGCGCGAGGCCGAGGACCTGGTCGGCCACGAGTTCCACGATGACCAGGACCTGGTGGACGCCACCGCCATCGTCTGCGACATGGGCGCGCGCAACGTGATCATCAAGACCCAGCACGGCTGCGTGGCGCGCTTCCAGGTCGGGCGCAAGCAGCGTATCTTCCGTGCCTCCGTCACGCCCATCGAGACCGTGGTGAGCACGGTCGGCTCGGGCGACACCTTCCTCGCCGGCTTCGTCAGCGCGCGCTTCCGCAAGCTCGACTTCGGAGAGTGCCTGCGGCACGCGCTCGCGGCCGGCGCCGCCAGCACCCTGCGCTACGGCGCCGGCGTCCTCGACGCCGGCCTGACCAGCGAGCTCATCCGCAGCACTGAGGTCGAGGAGCTCAACCTCCGCTCCTGAGGCCCGGCCGGCGTCCACCCGCGCCGCGCCGCCCTGCGCCCGGCTCGGCCCTGGGCTCCGCCCTTCCGCCGGGCCACCGGCTACGAAGACGTTCACATCTCCCGCTCCTGGGACATACTGCATGTCGAGTGCACAGTGAGTCGTGTGTATCGGAGGTCGGGGACATAGACCAACTTGAGGGCACCGTTCTCCTGCACGTGCAGACCGCGGCCATGGCCGTCGACGAGCGCGGCTGCGTCGGGGTGTTCAACCCAGCTGCCGCGCGCGTGCTCGACGTGCCCGTCGACCGGGTCCTCGGGCGCGACCTCGACGAGCTGGCCGGCGCCGAGCCGGGCCTCGCGGCCCTCGCCGGCGTCCTCCAGGAGACTCGCCGGACCGGCGTGGCTCAAGCCCGTCACCAGGTCACCGTGACGATGCCCGACGGAACGCGTACGCTCGGCTACACGTCGTCGTTGCTGGGCGGCGGCGGCGCGACGGCGCTCTTCTTCACCGATCTCACCGACGCGATCGCCGAGGAGCGCCGTGCGGCCGAGGCGCAGCGGTTCGCCGAGGTCGGCCGCATCGCCGGTGCCATGGCGCACGAGCTCAAGTCGCCCCTGGCCACCGTCGAGCTCTACGCGAACCTGATGCGGCGGGCGCTCGTGGACGACCCCGCCGCCGTCCAGCAACTCGACGTCATCAAAGACCAGACGCGGCTCTGCCTCGAACGTCTGGGCGCGATCATGCATTCCATCAATCCCGGCGCTGCTCGCGCCGGCGGCGTGGTGCTCACGCCGGTGGCGCCGGTCGTGCGCGACGTGGTCGCGGTCATGCGCGGCCGCAACGAGAGCGCGATCGTCACCCTGCGCGTGAGCGGCAACGGCACGCGCGCGGCGATCGCCGAGAACGACCTGCGCTCGGTCGTGAGCAACCTCCTCTCCAACGCGATCGAGGCGTCGGGCGGGGCGGGCCCGGTGAGCGTGTCGGTGCGCACCGACGGCGACGTGGTGACGATCACCGTGGCGGACCGCGGCCCGGGGCTTCCCGACGGAGATGTGTTCGAGGCCTTCTACACGACGAAGTCCAGCGGCACCGGCCTCGGGCTGTGGCTCGTGCGCCGCGTGGTCGAGGACGCCGGCGGCAGCATCGCCGCCGGCGGCCGCCGAGGGGGCGGCGCCGTCTTCACCGTGGAGATGCCGCTGCCCCGTCACGACCGGCTGCGGGATGTGCCCATCCTCCTCATCGAGGACGAGGCTCCCCTTCGCCGAGCGTCCACGGAGGCGCTCGAGAGTTGCGGGGCGCGAGTGACCGCGGCCGCCTCGGGGAAGAATGTGGCACTGGAGGCCGGCGAGTGGAGGTGCGCCGTCCTCGACTATCACCTGCCGGACATGGACGGCATCGAGATCGCGACGCGGCTGGTTCCCGACACACCTGTGCTTCTGGTGAGCGGAGATCCCCTCGCGGGCGTTGCGCTTGCGGAGGTGCGTGGGAGGCGCGCCTGGTATCTGCCGAAACCGTTCGAGGTCGACGTATACCTCGACCTCGTCTCACTCCTCGTGGGGGCGACATGAACAGCCAGCGTAGGCAAGGTATCGAGCGGGGCGCCGGAGGCACGCCGCTCCGCGACAAGGGAAAAGTGATCATCGCCGACGATCACAGCCTGTTTCGCCAGGGGCTGCGCCAGCTACTCGAGAGCGAGGGCTACGCGGTCGAGGCTGAGGCCGGGTCGGGCGAAGAGGCGCTGAAGGCTGTGGCCGAGCACCAGGGCTGCGTCCTGCTGCTCGACATCGCCATGCCGGGCATGAACGGTCTCGACGTCGCCCGCCGGCTGGCCGAACGCGGGGACGACGTCAAGGTCGTCATGCTGAGCGCCCGGGAGGACAGGGACGCCCTGTTCAGCGCCATCTCCGCCGGCGCGCGCGGCTACGTCGCCAAGGACGCCGAGCCGGACCAGCTCTTCGCCGCCATCGATCTGGTGGTGCACGGCGGGACCGTGCTCAGCACCGGCGTGGCGCAGAACCTCGGCGAGGGCATCCGCCAGCTCGACTACGCGCCCGGCGCCTACGAGCAGCGGCGCCTCTCGCTCACCGACCGCGAGCTCGAGATCCTGCGCCTGCTGGCGACGCCCAAGTCGCCCGCACAGATCGCGTCGCAGCTGTTCCTCAGCAAGAAGACGGTGCAGAACCACATCTCGGCCATCTACCGCAAGCTGGACGTGCGCAGCCGCTCCGAGGCCATCGTCAAGGGCATGGAACTGCACCTCATCGACAACAAGAGCTGAGCCGGCCGGGCCCCGATCCCCACCTGGCCCTCGCCGTTCTCCCCGACGATGCGGGGGCAGGTGCCTATAGCGTGGGGGAAGGCGTACGACGATGATGTTGGGGAAGGCTGAGATCCCCCGGATCGTGCGGAGACGCGAACGGGAGCGCGCCATGGCTCCCACATCGGGTCCGGAGGGCACTCTGGAAGCTGCCCACAAGGAGGCGCGCCTGGTCACGTCTCACGCACTCATCGCCTTGCCTGGCCTCTAAGGGGCGAGCCTTGGTCCATCTCGGACCGTCGCTCGCCCCGGCCACGTACGAAGGGCGCGACCGGCGAGGCCCCGAGCGCCTCGTCCCACGCGCGCGTCCGCGGCAAGGGCGCGCGTTGATTCTCGGCGGGGCCGCTGGTAGAGTCGGACCACGTTGCCACCGCAGACAGCAAGCTCCCAGAGAAGCACCACTCTGAGTTCAGAGACCCCGGCAGGACGTCCGTGCCCGGGTCTTTTGTGTATCTCGCATCGCGCCCCTGTCAGGAGGACCGCATGGAAGTAGAGATCGGCCGCGGCAAGAAGGGCCGCAGGGCCTACGGATTCGACGACATCGCCATCGTCCCCAGCCGTCGCACGCGCGACGCCGAGGACGTCGACATCACCTGGAAGCTCGGCGAGCACACGCTGCCGCTGCCGTGCCTCGCCTCCGCCATGGACGGCGTGGTCGATCCCCGGTTCGCCGTCACCATGGGCAAGCTCGGTGGCCTCGCCGTGCTCAACCTCGAGGGCGTCCAGACTCGCTACGAGGACGCCGACGAGCAGCTCGACCGCATCGCGTCGCTGCCCAACGACACGGCCACGCGCACGATGCAGGAGATCTACAAGGAGCCCATCAAGGCGGAGCTCGTCGCCAAGCGCATCAAGGAGATCAAGGCCGGGGGCGTGCTCGCCGCCGCGTCGCTCACGCCGCAGCGCGTCGAAGACTACTACCAGATCGCGCTCGACGCCGGCCTCGACGTGCTGGTCATCCAGGGCACCGTCGTCTCGGCCGAGCACGTGAGCACCAGGGTCGAGCCGCTCGACCTCAAGAAGTTCATCTCCGGGTGCGAGGTGCCGGTGATCGTGGGCGGTGTGGCCAGCTACGCCACCACGCTGCACCTCATGCGCACCGGCGCCGTCGGCGTGCTCGTCGGCGTCGGCCCGGGCCACGCCTGCACCACCCGCGGCGTGCTCGGCATCGGCGTTCCGCAGGCCACGGCCATCGCCGACGCTGCCGCGGCGCGCGTCCAGCACGTGCTCGAGACCGGCCAGTACTGCAGCGTCATCGCCGACGGCGGTATGCGCACCGGCGGCGACGTCAGCAAGGCCATCGCGCTCGGCGCCGACGCCGTCATGATCGGCTCGCCGCTGGCCACCGCCAGCGAGGCGCCCGGCCGCGGCTACCACTGGGGCATGGCGACGTTCCATCCCGAGCTGCCGCGCGGCACCCGCGTCAAGGCCGGCACCAAGGGCACGCTCGAGGAGATCCTCCTCGGCCCGGCGCACGAGAACGACGGCACGCGCAACCTGTTCGGCGCGCTGCGCACGAGCATGGCGACCTGCGGCTACGAGACGCTGAGCTCGTTCCAGAAGGCCGAGGTCATGGTCGCCCCGGCGCTCATGACCGAGGGCAAGAAGCTGCAGAAAGAGCAAGACGTCGGGATGGGCTGAGGTCGCCCCCTTCGGGGGTCGCTCAGCCCTCACGTGAGAGCACAGAGGGAGGCGCAGTGACGCAAGGTTCGCCGGAGGCCAAAGGGTTCGACACCGTCCTGGTCCTCGACTACGGGGCGCAGTACGGACAGCTCATCGCGCGCCGCGTGCGCGAGTGCAGGGTGTACTCGGAGCTCATCCCGTACGACGCCTCGATCGAGCGCATCAAGAGCTACGATCCCAAGGGCATCATCCTCTCCGGCGGACCCATGAGCGTCTACGTAGACGACGCGCCCAGGGTCAACCCCGAGATCTTCGAGCTCGGCGTCCCCGTGCTGGGCATCTGCTACGGCGCCCAGGGCATCGCCCTCGAGCTCGGCGGCACGGTCGCGCGCACCGGCCTCAGCGAGTTCGGCAAGACCACGCTCAACGTGATCGAGCGGGGGCTCATCCTGGACGGTATGCGCGGCGAAGAGCAGTGCTGGATGAGCCACCGCGACAGCATCACCGAGCCGCCCCCCGGTTTTAAGGTGCTGGCGGCGAGTGCCGGCGCGCCCATCGCCGCGATGGAAGACCCAGAGCGCGGCTTCTACGCCGTGCAGTTCCACCCCGAGGTCGTCCACACACCCAAGGGCATGGAGGTCCTGCGCGCGTTCCTCTACAAGGCCTGCGGCTGCGACCCGTCGTTCACGCCCGAGTCGATCATCGAGGAGTCCATCCGCAAGATCCGCGAGCAGGTCGGTGACTCCAAGGCGATCCTCGGCCTCTCCGGCGGCGTCGACTCGTCGGTGGCGGCGCTGCTCATGTACCGGGCCATCGGCGACCGCCTCACCTGCGTGTTCGTCGACCAGGGCATGATGCGCATGCGCGAGGCGGACCGTGTGGTCGAGACGTTCTCGGGCACGTTCGGCATCCCGCTTGTATCGGTCGACGCCAGCGACCGGTTCCTCGGCAAGCTCGAGGGCGTCACCGAGCCCGAGCGCAAGCGCAAGATCATCGGCGAGGAGTTCATCCGCTGCTTCGAGGAGGAGGCGCGCAAACTCATCGACGCCAGGTTCCTCGTGCAGGGCACGCTCTACAGCGACGTCATCGAGAGCGGCACCCGCCAGGCCGCCAAGATCAAGAGTCACCACAACGTCGGCGGCCTCCCCGAGAAGATGGACTTCGAGCTGGTCGAGCCGCTGCGCTGGCTCTTCAAAGACGAAGTCCGCGCCGTGGGCGAGGAGCTGGGGCTGCCGGAGCACATCGTCTGGCGGCAGCCGTTCCCGGGTCCCGGCCTCGCCATCCGCATCATCGGCGAGATCACGCGCGAGCGCGTCGACGTGCTGCAGCGCGCGGACGCGATCGTCCAGGAGGAGATCCGCAAGGCGGGCCTCTACCGCGAGCTGTGGCAGTGCTTCGCCATCCTGCCGGTGATCCGCAGCGTCGGCGTGCAGGGCGACGAGCGCACCTACGGCTACCCGATCGCGATCCGCGCCGTCACCAGCGACGACGCCATGACCGCCGACTGGGCGCACCTGCCGTACGAGCTGCTCGAGACGCTTTCGTCGCGCATCATCAACGAGGTGCCCGAGGTCAACAGGGTCGTCTACGACGTCTCGAGCAAACCCCCGAGCACCATCGAGTGGGAGTGATGTAGCCGCGCGCACGGCCCCGGGGTCGCGTCGCTGCGGAGCGCGGGTATCATCGGAACATGCTGCCTCGCCGCGCGGTCATCTTCCTGGCGCTCGCCTGGATCCTCGTGATGCTCTATCCGGATCCGGGGATGCTGCTGCGCAGCGTCCGCAACACGGTGCGCCCACAGATCCAGCCGCAGGCGGTCGCGGCCATCGCGCGGCGCCTGCCCAACGATCCGAAGGCCATCGAGGCCTACGTGCTCGACAAGCAGGTGCCGTACGCCTATGACTGGCAGTCGGCCGGCGTGCCCTGGTACTTCCCGACGACGGCCGAGGCGGTCCGCGCCAGGCAGGGCGACTGCGAGAGCCGGGCGCTGGTCCTGGCCGGCATCCTCACCGCCAAGGGCATCCCGAACTCGCTGCGGATGAGCTTCAACCACATCTGGGTGGACTACCCCGGCAAGCAGTCGAACGCGCTGGAGAATGCCGGGGTGCAGTTCGCCGGCAGCGAGAACGGCCATTTCTTCATCCACTGGCCCAAGGACTTCCGGCTGGGGCAGGAGATCTCCGACCAGGTGGCGATCTTCGTGACGCCGGCGCCCGTGTGGCGCGTGCTGCTTCTCTTCGGCGGGCTCTCGCTCGTGGTGCTCTGGAACGCGCTCGCCCGGCTGCTCGGCGCCGGCCGGCTGGCCGCCGACGGCCTGTTGCCGGCCGGGCGTCCGCCGCGCCGCCGCCGGTTCTTCGGGCGGCCCGGCCCGGCGCGGGCGCCCGGCGCCGGTTCCGGGGCGCTCGCGGGCGCGCAGCACGCCTGACCGCTCCGCGGCCTCGCCGCGGCTCACGATCCCTCCCGGCCTGCTTGTCCCGGCACGGTGCGATACGCTCTTGCGTGGATCAGTACCCTCGGCCGAGGAGGCCCCATGAAGACCGTCGACCTGCGCAGCGACACCGTCACGCGGCCGTCACCTGCGATGCGCGCGGCGATGCTCGAAGCCGAGGTCGGCGACGACGTGCTCGGCGACGACCCCACCGTCATCGCCCTGCAGGAGGAGGCGGCGCGGCTGCTCGGCAAAGAGGCCGCGCTCTACTTCCCGTCCGGCACCCAGTGCAACCAGGCCGCCGTGCGCGCGCTCACCCGCCGCGGCGACGAAGTCTTCCTCCACGCGCAGGCCCACATCATCTTCTACGAGCAGGGGGCGGCGTCAGCGCTCAGCCAGGTACAGCTGCGCGTCTTCGACTCGCCCGACGGCACGCTCGACCTCGAGAAGATGGAGGAGTACGTCCACACGGACGCCGACGTGCACTGGGCGCCGACGCGCCTGGTGTGCCTCGAGCAGACGCACAACCACTGCGGCGGCGTCGTCGTGCCGTTGGAGCACATCCTGGCCGTGCGCGAGCTCTGCGACCGGCACGACCTCAAGATGCACCTCGACGGCGCCCGGCTCTTCAACGCCGTCGCGGCCACCGGCGTGAGCGCCGCCGAGTATGCGGCGCCCTTCGACACGGTGAGCATCTGCCTGTCGAAGGGCCTCGGCGCCCCCGTCGGCTCGGTGCTCGTCATGGGCGCCGAGACGCTGCCGGCCGCGGCGCGCGCCCGCAAGGTGCTCGGCGGCGGCATGCGCCAGGCGGGCATCATCGCCGCCGGCGGGCTCTACGCCCTGCGTCACAACGTCACGCGCATGGCCGACGACCATCGCCGCGCCCGGCGCCTCGCCGAGGCGCTCACGGCGCTGCCCGGCCTGGACGTCGACCTCGACACGGTGCAGACCAACATGGTGTTCGCCGGCACCCGGGGGACGGGCGTGCCGGCTGCCGAGCTGGTCGAGCGCCTCGCGGCTGAGGGCGTGATCTGCCTCGACGAGGCGCCGTGGTCCGTGCGCTTCGTCACGCACCTCGACGTGGACGACGAGGGACTGGACGCCGCGATCGCCGGCGTGACCAAGGCCCTCGGCGCCTGAACCCTGCGGGCGGGCAGCGGCGACGCGTCGCCGCCCGCCGGTCCGTGGCACCGTCACGG
>Ga0315271_10002655_pt1 | contig 11221 bp, 11 predicted proteins | sample C3_top_MG_FD_204664 | JGI IMG/M metagenome (GOLD analysis project Ga0315271, IMG submission 204664) | Sediment microbial communities from Yellowstone Lake, YNP, Wyoming, USA - C3_top | ecosystem: Environmental > Aquatic > Freshwater > Lake > Sediment | place: USA: Wyoming | collected 2017-08-01
CCGTGTTCATCGCGGCGATCTTCAGTCTCTACCTCGGCTCCTGGGGGTCGCTCGCCGGGGCAGAGCGTCTTCGTGCGAAGGCGTTTCCGTTCGGCGCCGGCGCGCCCGGCATGACGGCGCGGGCGGCAATGTGGCTCGACGTGATGAAGCCGTCGGCGTTCTATGGCACGCCGTCGTTCGCGCTGCATCTCGCCGAAGTCGCGCAGGGCGAGGGCTACGATCCGCGGGCGTTCGGCCTGAAGACGATGTTCTTTTCCGGCGAGCCGGGGGCGTCCGTGCCCGGGGTGCGCGACCGCATCGCCAACGCCTACGGGGCGCGCGTGATCGATTGCGGCTCGATGGCCGAAATGACCCCCTTCATGAATGTCTCCGGCACCGCCGAGACCGACGGGATGCTGTGCTGGCAGGACATCGTCTACACCGAGGTCTGCGATCCGCAGACGTTTCACCGCGTCCCGTATGGCCGGCGCGGCACGCCGGTGTACACCCACCTCGAGCGGACCTCGCAGCCGATGATCCGGCTCATGTCGGGTGACCTCACGCTGTGGACGGACGGCCCCAACCCCTGCGGTCGCACGTACCCGCGGCTGCCGCAGGGCGTGTTCGGCCGCATCGACGACATGTTCACGATCCGCGGCGAAAACGTCTATCCGAGCGAGGTCGACGCAGTGATGAACAAGCTCGCCGGGTACGGCGGCGAGCACCGGATCGTGATCTCGCGCGACGGCGCGATGGACGAGCTCCTGATCCGCATCGAAGCGGCGTCACCGGTGCAGGCCGGTGGCGATGCGGCGCTCCTCGTCTTGCGTGACGAGACGGCGAAGGCGCTGCAGAAGATGCTCGGCCTGCGGGCGAAGGTCGAGGTGGTGGCGCCGGGAACCTTCCCGCGGACCGACTTCAAGGCGAAGCGCGTCATCGACGATCGCGAGGTCTTCCGCGCGATGAACCAGCGGCTTGGCGCGGCGGGCGGCGCCTGATGGCGTACGTTCCGTCGCACGAACTGGTCGCCGGCGTGCTGGCGGGCGAGGTGCGTGCCATCGCCCGGATGCTCACGCGAGCCGAGACGGGTGCCCCGGAAGCGCGGCCGGCGCTCGACGCGATGTACCGCCACGCCGGTCGTGCGCACCTGGTCGGCATCACCGGCGTCCCCGGCAGCGGCAAGTCGACGCTGGTTGCATTGCTTGCTGCGGCCATCCGTCGCTCGGGTCGCCGGGTCGGCATCGTCGCGATCGATCCGTCGAGCCCGTTTTCCGGCGGCGCGATTCTCGGCGACCGCATCCGCATGGGCGAACTCGGTGGCGACCCCGGCGTGTACGTGCGCAGCATGGCCACCCGCGGTGCGCTCGGCGGGCTCGCGCGGGGCACGCTGGAGGCGGCCGACGTGCTCGACGCGGCCGGCTTCGAGGTGGTGATCATCGAGACCGTGGGCGTGGGGCAGGACGAAGTCGACGTCGCGCGCGCGGCGCACACGACCGTCGTCGTTTCGGCACCGGGTCTCGGCGACGACATCCAGGCGATCAAGGCCGGCATCCTCGAGATCGCCGACATCCACGTGGTCAGCAAATGCGACCGGGCCGACGCGAACCGCACGATTGCCGATCTCGAGAACCTGCTCGCGATGGGGATCGGAAAAATGGGAACAATGGGGTCAGGTCCAATTTTCGGCGAGCCCCGGCCCGCCGCGGGGTCTTCGCCGAGAATTGGACCTGACCCCACTGTTCCCATTGTTCCCGAGGCTGGCCGGGGTTTGCCGAGAATTGGACCTGACCCCATTGTTCCCGGATGGCGACCGCCCGTCATCGCCACCAGCATGGTGCGCGATCAGGGCGTCGCCGAGCTGGTGGCGGCAATCGACGGCCATCGCGAAATGCTCGCGCAAAGCGGAGAAATCGAGGCGCGTCGCGCGCTGATCGCCGAGCGGCGGTTGCTGCAGGCGGGTGAGGAAATCCTGCGCGACGAATTCGCCCTGCACCGCGATGACAACGTGGCGGCGCTGCGCGACCAACTCAAGTCGAGGGCACTGTCGCCGCGCACGGCGGCGATCCGGCTCCTGCGCGAGCTGAAAATCGGAGGAGAGTCATGACGGATTCACAAGCCCGCAGCGATCTGGCCGCGCAAGTCCAGGCGTGGGAACGCGACGAGGTCGCGAAATTCCTCGCGCGCGCGCCCGAGCGGCGGCCGGAATTCGCGACGCTCGGCGGCTTCCCGGTCAAACGCACCTACACGGCGCTCGATGTTGCCGATACGCCGCCCGCCGACATCGGGCTCCCCGGCCAATACCCGTTCACGCGCGGACCCTACCCGACGATGTATCGGGGCCGCACCTGGACGATGCGCCAGATCGCCGGCTTCGGCACCGCCGAGGATACGAACCGGCGCTTCAAGTATCTGATCGCGCAGGGGCAGACCGGCCTGTCGACCGACTTCGACATGCCGACGCTGATGGGCTACGACAGCGACCATCCGATGAGCGAAGGCGAAGTCGGGCGCGAGGGCGTGGCGATCGACGCGCTCGCCGACATGGAGCTCCTGTTCGACGGCATCGACCTCGAGCAGATCTCGGTATCGATGACGATCAACCCGAGCGCCTGGATCCTGCTCGCGATGTACGTCGCGCTGGCGCAGAAGAAGGGCTACGACCTCGACCGGCTCTCCGGGACGATCCAGGCGGACATCCTGAAGGAGTACCAGTCGCAGAAGGAATGGATCTTTCCGATCGCGCCGTCGGTGCGCATCGTGCGCGACTGCATCACCTACTGCGCGCGCAACATGAAGCGCTACAACCCGATCAACATCTCGGGTTACCACATCTCCGAGGCCGGCAGCTCGCCGCTCGATGAAGTGGCGTTCACGATGTGCAACCTGATCACGTACGTCGAGGAGGTCACGAAGACGGGGATGCACGTCGACCTGTTCGCGCCGCGGCTCGCGTTCTTCTACGTCTCCCAGGCGGATTTCTTCGAGGAGATCGCGAAGTTCCGCGCGGTGCGCCGCGTCTACGCCAAGATCATGAAGGAGCGCTTCGGCGCGCAGAATCCCGAGTCGATGCGCCTGCGCTTCCACTGCCAGACGGCGGCGGCGTCGCTGACCAGGCCGCAGTACCCGATCAACGTCGTGCGCACGGGGCTGCAGGCGCTGGCGGCGGTGCTGGGCGGCGCGCAGAGCCTGCACACCAACGGCATGGACGAGGCTTTCGCCATCCCGACCGAAGAGGCGATGAAGATCGCGCTGCGCACGCAGCAGATCATCGCCGACGAGAGCGGCGTCGCCAATGTCGTGGATCCGTTGGGCGGCTCGTATTTCGTCGAGAGCCTCACGACCCAATACGAGCGCGCGATTTTCGCGATCGTCGACGAGGTGGACCGCGGCGGCGGCACGATCAGGATGACGGAGCAGAGCTGGTTCCAGCGCCGGATCGCCGATTTTGCCTACCAGACCGCGCTCAGGAAGGCGAGCGGGGAGAAGCCGGTGATCGGCGTCAACACGTATGTCGAGCCGGGCGAGAAGTTCGACATCGAGCTGCATCCCTACGACGCGACAACCGCGGATCGGCAGATCGCGCGGCTCCACCGCGTGCGCAAGGAGCGCGACCATGCGCAAGTCGCCTCGCTGCTCGACCGGCTGGTCGAGGTCGCGCAGGACGAGCGGCAGAACATCATGCCGGTCACCATCGAGCTGGTCGCGGCGGGGGCGACGATGGGCGACATCATCGAGCGGCTGAAGACGATCTGGGGCACCTACCGCGAAACCCCCGTATTCTGACGCTCTTCGTCTTCGGCTGCGCGGCATGCTCCTCGATTATCTGCAGTACTTCCCCGCGGCGGCGGCGCCCGACGTGGCCGCGTCGGCGGCGCTGATCGGCCGTGCGACGGCCGGCGCCCACCTGCGTCTTCGCGATTGCGCGACGGTGCGCGCGGACGGTGAATGGGTACGCATGGGCGCCAACGTGTACTTCGGCGAGCGCGCAACCGTGCACATCGCCGACGGCGTCCTGGGCACGCACATAGGCGACGAGGTGACCGTCGGACGGTACGGCCTCGTGCATGCCTGCACGCTTGGCGAGGGCGTGGTCGTCGGCGAAGCGGCGTCGGTGCTCGACGGCGCGGTCGTCGGTCCTTATGCCCTGCTCGCCGGGGACAGCCTCGTGCCGCCGCGCAAGCAGCTGCAGGGCGGCTGGATGTACGCCGGGAATCCGGCGCATCCGGTGCGCGAAATCACCCGCGCGGAGGTCGCGGAAGCCGCACGCGACATCCGTGCGGGGCGGGCGAGCTCCGCCATCGCGGCCAGCGCTTTGCCGCCGCTGTCGCTGGCGTCGTTCGTCCCCGACGCCGGTCGTCCCGGGCCGCTGCATGCGTACGCCGGCCATTCACCGCGCATCACGCATGCGTTCATCGCGCCGACCTCGGCCGTTGTCGGCATGGTCGACGTGGGCGACTCGGCCAGCATCTTTTTCGGCTGCGTCGTCGCGGCGGGCGGGGCGCGCATCGTCGTCGGGCCGCGCACCAACGTGCAGGACAACTCGATCCTGGTGACGGACCGCTCGCGCGGCGACCTCGTGATCGGCGCCGGCGCAACCATCGGCCACAATGCGCAGATGGGCCCGGCGGACATCGGTGAGAACGCGCTGATCGGCATGGGCTCGCGCCTCTCCGATGAAGTGGTCGTCGAGGCCAACGGTTGCGTGGCCGCGGGCGCGTGGGTCGAGCCCGGCGCCGTCGTCAGGTCGGGGTGGATCTGGGCGGGACGTCCGGCCCGGCCCTTCCGGGAGATCAAGCCCGCGGAGCGCGAGGCGTTCGCGCGGTTCAGGGACATCTACGTCGGCTACTCCGCCGCGTATCGCGCCCCGCCGCGGCGGCGCGACAGGGGCTAACTCCGGCCGGCCGGCGCCGACGCCGACGCCGCGGCCGGCCGCGGGCGACGTCGGGGGGCTGCGCGGTCGATGCCGATGCGCATCGCGTCGGTGCTGATACCGTGCCCGGCGCCCCGGCATGCCGCGCCAAGGCCGAAACCTGACTGGCGAACCGTATAATCGGATTTCCCGCCACCCATACCGTCCGCCATGAACCTCGACCGCGTCCCCGCCGGCAAAGACGTCCCCAACGACTGCAACGTCATCATCGAGATTCCGATGCACGGCGACCCGATCAAGTACGAGGTCGACAAGGAGACCGGCGCGGTGTTCGTCGATCGTTTCATGTCGACGGCGATGTATTACCCGTGCAATTACGGCTACGTCCCGCGCACGCTCTCCGACGATGGCGACCCGAGCGACGTTCTGGTGCTCTCGCCGGTGCCGCTCATCACCGGTGTGGTCGTGCGCTGCCGGCCGATCGGGATGCTGAAGATGGACGACGAAGCGGGTGGCGACGCCAAGATCCTCGCGGTGCCGATCGACAAGCTGTCGGCGCTCTACCGCCAGATCCAGTCGCCGCGCGACCTGCCGGAGATCACGACCCAGCAGATCGCGCACTTTTTCGAGCACTACAAGGATCTCGAACCGGGCAAGTGGGTCCGCATTTCATCGTGGACCGGTCCGGAGGAGGCGAAGCGGGAGATCCTCGACAGCGTCGCGCGGTACGAAGCGGCCAACGCGCAGCATCCGTAGCACGGGTTGAGCGAAGCGAAACCCGGGACCGCCGCGCACGCCCGCCGCCAGCTGGCGTTCCCGGTGCTGTTCGTGCTGCTGTGGAGCACCGGCTTCATCGCGGCCAAGTACGGGTTGCCGTACGCGCCGCCGCTCACCTTCCTGCTCTACCGCTTCGCTTTCGTTGCGGCGCTGATGACGGTGGTCGCCCTCGCCACCGGCGCGACCTGGCCGCGCGGCGCGCGCCAGATCGGGCACGTGGCGGTCGCCGCGTGGCTGGTCCACGGCACATATCTGGGCGGCGTCTTCCTGTCCCTCGCCGCAGGCATGCCGGCGGGCATCAGCGCGATGCTGGTCGGGCTGCAGCCGATCCTGACGGCGCTGATCGCGCGCGCCTGGCTGGGCGAGCGCGTGGTGCCGCGGCAGTGGTTCGGCCTCGTCCTCGGCCTTGTCGGCGTGTGGCTCGTGGTCCGCGGCAAGACGAGCTTCAGCGGCGACCTCTCCCTGATGCTGCCGTCGGCGATCGCGCTGGTGGGGATCAGCGTGGGAACCCTGTATCAGAAACGCTACTGCAGCCGGATCGACATGCGCAGCGGCGCGGCGATCCAGTTCAGCGCGTGCGCCTTGGTCTACCTGCCGCTCGTCCTGCTGTTCGAAGGTGCGCCGGTGCGCTGGACCCACGAGTTCCTGTTCGCCATCGGCTGGTCGGTCGTGGTGCTGTCGGTGGGCGCGATCAGCCTTCTCTACTGGCTGTTGCGGCATGACGCTGCGTCGAGCGTCGCCCGGCTCTTCTACCTGGTGCCGCCGGTGACCGCGGTGATGGCGTGGAGCATCTTCGGTGAAACACTCGATGCGACGGCGATCGCCGGGATGGCGCTCATTGCCGTCGCGGTCGCTCTTGCCCGGCCCTCGGGGGATCGTTGAGGGTCGGGCCCGTCCGTCACTCGGGATCGCGGACGATTCGCGTCCCGGCGATCCGATCGTGCAGGAACAGACGGTCGGGGTCGATCCCTGCCCACGCATAGTTCAGGGCCATCAGCCAGAGGGCATGCCGCGCCTCGCCCGCCGGTTTCAGCGCGGCATAGGCGAGGAGCGCCAGCGCGGGACCGATTCCTGCGGCCAGATATCGGATCGCCGCCGACCGACGGCCGACAGGGGTGCCGTCACTCCGGGTGAGGCGCAGGTGCCACGTCTTCATCGGCAGCGTGCGCCGGCCGCCGGTCCACGACCAGCAAAAATAGAGCGCGCCGACCCCGCACACCGCAGCGAACAGGAGCATGCGGGCAGGCATGGCAGGCAGTGGCAGCAGTCCGCCCGCAGGCGCGCCGCTCCTCGGCGAGACCCACGGCGCCAGCAGAAAGCCCAAGGCGAGCAACACCGCGCCGAGCAGCAGCCCTTCGTAGGCGACGGATGCCAGTCGGCGCGCCAGCGACGCGGGCGTGATCGCGCGCGCATTGGCGGTGGGGTGGCCGCCGGATGCCGGAGTGAGCGGTCCGCCGGCGGCGGGGGGCATGCGCGTTGCCCCGGTCAAAGCGGAGCAGGCTTGGCCCCGGGCGCCGTGGCGGGGGCTCCCGCCGGAGGATTGGCCGGCGGAACCGGCGCGGGCGCGGGCACTGCGGGCCGATTGGTGCCCGGCGGAGCCGCGGGTCCCGCCGGACGTACCGGCGTGGCCGGCGCAGGCCGGGTTGCGAGGTCGCGCCTGGTCTCGGGCGGCAGGCTCTGGTATTCCTCCCATTTCTGCCTGACCTCCTGCTTCTTCTCGGGCGGCAAGGTCGTCATCGACTTGTACTGTTCGCGCGCCGCACGGCGCTGGTCGGGCGAGAGTTCGACCCAGGTGCGCATCTGCTGCTGAACCCGCTGCTGCTCGTCGGGAGACATTTTGGGGTACCGCTGGGCGATGCCACGCCACTTCTGCTTGCGTTGGGAATCGAGCTGGTTCCAGTCCGGCGCAAGGGGGGCGAGGACCTGCCTTTCGGCGGCAGGGAGGTCATTCCATGCCGGGGAACCGACGCCGATCGGTTGCGCAAAGGCGCCTGCGGCCGGGACGACCGCAAGCGCCAAGCACACCAGAAGGGTCCGCGTTAGTCGTCGGTATCGTGTTTCAGCCAATTCTGGAATCCCCGGTCCAGGTAGGCATCGATCGGCAGGTCGGAGGACAGGATCGCGGCGTCCGTTTCCGTGATTTCTCTTATTTGCTGGTACGCCTGCCACTGCTGGTACCCAAAGCCGGCCACGACGATCACCAGGATCCCGAGCCAGAGCCAGAGGTTCGACCGCAAGGTTCGACCGCTGCCCGCGGTGCCTGTGCCGGTCCCCGCGCCAGCCAGCGCCGGGGTCATCCGAACGGCAGTCGCCCGCTGCGGATCCTTGATCCGGGCGAGCGCTTCCTGCCGCGCCAGCTGCAGCTTGTACGCCGTTCCGGCCTTGAGATTCGCCGTGCCGTCGTCGAGATAAGCCGTTAATTTTTTGGCGAAATCGCTGTCTTTGCCGCTCATGGCGTTATGCCCTTGGCCTTAAGCAAATCCGCGAGCGCGTGAACCGCCCGCGAGCAGTGGGTCTTCACGCTGCCTTCGGAACACCCCATCGCCGCCGCGGTTTCCGCTACGTCGAACTCTTCCCAGTAACGCAGCAGAAAGGCTTCCCGTTGACGCGCCGGCAGGCGGGCCAGCGCCTCTTCGATGAATGTCATAACCTGGCCTCTTTCGAACTGCTCCGCGGGATCGACCGTCGCGGTCGAATCTGATTTTGCGGCGAGAGTTTCAAGCGGATCAAAATCGTCGTCCTTTTCGTCTCTTTTCCCCAGGGCGGACAGCAGCGTCGTCCATGTCGACCGGACCTTCTGCCGCCGGAAATAGTCGTGGATCGTATTCTGAAGGATGCGCTGGAACAGCATCGGCAACTCGCCGGCGGGCTTGTCCGAGTATTTTTCGGTCAGCTTCAGCATGGCGTCCTGGACGACATCGAGCGCACCGTGCTCGTCACGGAGCGCGAACATGGCCTGCTTGTAGGCGCGCCGCTCGATTCCCGCGAGAAACGCCGAAATTTCTTGAAAGGTGGCCAGGAGGGAATCCGTCGGATCCGAAGTCGCCCCATTATAGGGACACGCGGCGAAGCCGGCATTGTAGGGGCACGCGGCGAAGCCCGCATTGTGCGCCGCAATGCACTTGACCGTCGACGGCGCGCCGGGTAAGGTTCTGTCGTCGGCCGGGAACGGTCGATGCTGTACTGCAATAATGCGGTCGCAATACCCCCTCCCGGGGCGCCAAAAGCGCGTCTGGAGCATCCCTCGGGGTGCGATCGTCGCTGTTCCAATCGCGGCTATCTACCCGATCAAAGCCTTGGTGGGCGCGCCCATCCTCATTGCGCGCCGTGCAGTAGTGCAGAGCCTCGTGCGCGTGGTCGTTTCGCGACCCGGCGCCGGGGGTGGCCACCATTTCGCTTAGGGCACTTCATGCAACTTACCGGCGCAGAAATTGTCATCCGCTGTTTGGTCGAGGAGGGCGTGGAATACGTCTTCGGCTATCCGGGCGGTGTCGTCCTCAACATCTACGACGAGTTCTTCAAGCAGGAAAAGGTCAAGCACGTCCTCGTACGGCACGAGCAGGGCGCCGTTCACGCGGCCGACGGCTACTCGCGGTCGAGCCACAAGGTCGGCGTCTGCCTCGTCACGTCGGGCCCCGGCGTGACCAACGCGGTCACCGGGATCGCCACGGCGTATATGGACTCGATCCCGATGGTCGTGCTGACGGGACAGGTGCCCACACACGCGATCGGGCAGGACGCCTTCCAGGAATGTGACACGGTCGGGATCACCCGTCCGTGCGTCAAGCACAACTTCCTCGTCAAGGACGTCCGGGACCTCGCGGTCACGATCAAGAAGGCGTTCTATCTCGCGGCGACGGGCCGGCCGGGCCCGGTCCTGGTGGACATCCCGAAGGACGTCACGCAGGCGACGACCGAATGGAGCTACCCGAAAACGGTGTCGCTGCGCTCGTACAACCCGGTGACCAAGGGCCACCCGGGGCAGATCAGGAAGGCGGTCCAGCTGCTGCTGGAGGCCAGGCGGCCGATGGTCTACGCCGGCGGCGGCGTCGTCCTCAGCAACGCCGCGCCGCAGCTGACGCGCCTCGTGCGCCTGCTCGGATTTCCGTGCACCAACACGCTGATGGGCCTCGGCGCTTTCCCGGGTACCGATCCGCAGTTCACCGGAATGCTGGGCATGCACGGGACCTACGAGTCGAACATGGCGATGCAGCACTGCGATGTGCTGATCGCCATCGGCGCCCGCTTCGACGATCGCGTCATCGGCAACCCGTCGCACTTCTACCGCGCCGACCGCAAGATCATCCACATCGACATCGACCCGTCGTCGATCTCCAAGCGGGTCAAGGTCGACGTGCCGATTGTCGGGTACGTCGCCGATGTCCTCGACGAGATGCTGAAACTGATCGAGTCGTCGCCGCAGCGGCCCGATCCGGCGGCGCTGAAGTCGTGGTGGGCCGAGATCAAGGACTGGCAGCGCAAGGATTGCCTGCGCTACGACCGCAACAGCGCGCTGATCAAGCCGCAGTTCGTGATCGAGAAGCTCTACGAGCTGACGAAGGGCGACGCCTTCATCACCTCCGATGTCGGCCAGCACCAGATGTGGGCCGCGCAGTACTACAAGTTCGACCAGCCGCGCCGCTGGATCAATTCCGGCGGCCTCGGGACCATGGGCTTCGGCCTTCCCGCGGCGATGGGCGTGCAGATGGTCAACCCGGGCGCGACCGTAGCGTGCGTCACCGGCGAGGCCTCGATCCAGATGTGCATCCAGGAACTGTCGACGTGCAAGCAGTACCGCATCCCGATCAAGATCGTGAACCTCAACAACCGCTACATGGGCATGGTCCGGCAGTGGCAGGAGTTCTTCTACGGCAATCGCTACGCCGAGTCGTACATGGACGCGCTCCCCGATTTCGTCAAGCTGGCGGAGGCCTACGGCCACGTCGGCATGAAGATCGAGAAGCCGGGCGACGTCGAGGGCGCGCTGAAGGAGGCCTTCGCGCTGAAGGACCGGCTCGTCTTCATGGATTTCATCACGGACCAGAAGGAGAACGTGTTCCCGATGGTGCCGGGCGGCAAGGGGCTGACGGAAATGATCCTCTACGAGGAGGTGTGATGAACGACCCCCAAGCTCGCTTTGTGCGGCAAAGCCGCATCCCGCTGCGCGGGACCAGCCTTCGGCTGTCCTTCGGCCCCGTGCCTCGTGTTCGCTGCCCCCGGAGGGGGCGTTGCGTGCCCTTCGGGCTGCCGGGCGGGCACTGAGATGCGCCACATCCTTTCCATTCTCGTCGAGAACGAGTCGGGCGCGCTGTCGCGGATCTCGGGTCTGTTCTCGGCGCGTGGCTACAATATCGAATCGCTGACCGTCGCCCCGACCGAGGACGTGACGATGTCGCGGATGACGATCGTCACCGTCGGCTCCGACGACGTGATCGAACAGATCACGAAGCAGCTGAACAAGCTGGTCGACGTGGTCAAGGTCGTCGACCTGACCGAGGGCAACCACATCGAGCGCGAGCTGATGCTGGTCAAGGTGCGCGCTGCGGGCAAGGATCGCGAGGAGATGAAGCGGCTCGCCGACATCTTCCACGGCCG
>Ga0315271_10002656_pt1 | contig 11219 bp, 8 predicted proteins | sample C3_top_MG_FD_204664 | JGI IMG/M metagenome (GOLD analysis project Ga0315271, IMG submission 204664) | Sediment microbial communities from Yellowstone Lake, YNP, Wyoming, USA - C3_top | ecosystem: Environmental > Aquatic > Freshwater > Lake > Sediment | place: USA: Wyoming | collected 2017-08-01
GGTCTGCTTGGCGTTGCCGACGATCCACACAGTGGCATCGAGGCCCGCCGGATACCGGGTGATGTACTCGCTGTGGTGCTGCTTGGCGAGCGGCACCATGCCTGCCCGGAACGCCGCGTTGAACAGCGTGGTGGACGTGGTGCAGATGCCGCCACCCAGTGCTCCGGTGACCGTGATCTTCCCGTCGACGATCGCGTTGCCGGGGCCCACGCCCGGGATTCTGCTGATGTCGCCGACGACCTTCCAGAAGTCGAACTTGGTGCCTGCCGGCACGACCGTGCCGTTGATGGCCGTTGCCGGCCCCTCGATGTTCCCGCCCCAGTGGTTGTTGACGATCACCCAGTAGAAGACGCTGTACGAGCTGATGAGCTTCATCTTGGGAGCGAAGTCCTTGGCGTTGGCCAACGACAGCTTGGGATCGACAGCCTTGACGACAGCCGCGACGCGCTGGGCCGCGGTGCCGGCCTGGCGGGCCCCGATCTCGCTGATGATGGCTGCCTTCGTCTCGGCAACCTTGAGCGTGCGGCCCTCACGGCTGGTGCCGGTGGCGATCACGCGCCTGCCGACCAGCTTGAGGCCCGCGTCCCGCACGGTCTGCTTGACCTTCGAGGCCAGCGTCTCGAGGATCGGGTCGAGGGCCGACTCGTCAAAGACGGGGGTGATGCTCCCGTCGGCCGCGGTCGAGAATGAGATCCGCGGCGCGAGGCTCATGCCGGCGATCGTCCAACTGTCCTTGCCCCGGGCGACGACCACGTCGGCGGCCATTCGATCCGCGGCCGCCTTCGCCACCTCGGCCGAGGCGGTGGCGACGGCGGGTGCCAATGACACGACCGGCACGACCATCGTTATCGATGCCGGCGTGCCGAGCGCCGCGAGCTGCGGATCGAGCGCGGTCAGCACGGCCGCCTTGTCCACGGCGCGACCGTCCTTCGCCGCGGAGACGCTGAACGTCCCGCCCTGGCCGGGCGACACGAAGGCGTCCACGGGGGTCTCGTCGATGGTCGTGGCGAGGGTCTCGACGGCGGCCGCCAGCTTGTCGCGGTCGTAGGCAACGGCGGAGTCGAGGGTGACGCCGTGGATCGCGGCCTTGGGGGCGCCGAAGAGGTCCACGAGGGGCTCGCCCTGGCGGCCTGCCGCGAGTGCCGCGTGGACCAGCGCCGAGGTGTCGGGGCCGCGGCCGACGTCGGCGTAGCTGATGGTCGTCAGCTGGCCGTCCGGGCCGGTGAGCGCGATCTGCCCGCTGCCGAGCCACTCATAGGCGTTCGCGATCTCCGCCTCCGCCTGCTCGCGGGTGAGCCCGCCGAGTTCCGCGCTGCCGACGCGGACGCCGGGCAGGACCCGGCCGTCGTACTGCTGGCCCCATGCGTACAAGGCGCCGGCGCCGATGCCGACGGTGAGCAGGAAGCCCACGACGAACGAGACGCCGAAGCGGAAGGCGAGCGACCGTCGGCGCCGAGGCCGTGCCGGGGGCTCGCCGTCGGTCACGGCGGCCGCGAGGGGCCTGACTGGCACGGCATCGACGCCGGGCTCGGCGGCCAGCGAGGGGTCGGCGTCGTCCGGCGGTGCGTAGCGCCGGACGAGCGCCGCGAGCTCGGGGTCGCCGGCGGGCGTCTCGCCGTCGGGTGTGGAGGCGTTGGCAGCCCGGTCGGCTGCGGAGTCGGGCAGGTCGGTCATCAGATGCTCATGCGCGGTCGGCCGGCGCCGGGCCTCGTCCCCGGCAGCCGCGCTATCTTCGCGCGTACACGCGAATCTGTCATGCGACGGTCGCTCGGCCGGCGGGACTGGGACGCGGGACGCCCCTCAGATGTTGCGCGGCAGGACCACCACACGCCGATTCGGCTCCTCGCCGATGGACTGCGTCGCCGCGCCGGGCTTGTCCCGGCAAGCGCGGCACACAGGCCACGACGAACGTGGCCCGGGTCCCGGCAGCCTGGGCCCTGGTGGTCGCTCGGTACGCCTCGGCGGGGCGACCGAGGCTCGTGACAGTCGCCCTGGTCGGCGACGATGCGAAACATCACGACCGCCCACGCGTCTTTCAGGCGTACTGCGGGAGGCTCCGACAGCCACCGACGAACCGACCCCGCCGACAAGCCACCTGGAGGTGGAGTGATGGGAACGAACCTCACGGCCAAGCGTCTTCTCGGCGGCCTGACTGTCACCCTTCTGCTGACCGGCTGCGCCGCCGGGGCGACTCCCTCGTCGTCGGCGACGGCGGCCCCTATGACAGCCGTGGCGGTTGGCACGTCACCGCCGACCCCCGCGCTCTCACCGACGCTCTCACCGACCGCCGCGGCATCGTCTGGAGCGGCGAGTTGCGTGAGCCTCAACATCGACTACGCACCGGACGCTCGGGGGAAGGCAGGCGACCTTGTCGACCTCGCCAGGACCGCCATCGCCGGTCTCCAGGCGGGCGACGTGGTTCAGCGTGACGTACCAACTGACGTTGGATCGAGCGTCCAGATCGTCCGGGCCGGCGAGGTCATCGGCACCGTCGTCTACTTCTCGGATGGGCATGGGGGCTGGCTGCTGGTCTCGGGATCGTTGTGCGGCGGCCTCAGCGTCTCGACGGAGCCGGAGCCATCGGTGGCGAGCGGTGCGCCGGCGGCACCGACGGGAGCGACCTACCACGACGACAGGGGTGTCGCCCCGGCCGTGACCGTGACCGTGGCGTGGAACGAAGCGCCGCCCGAGGGGGTCAGCATCTGGGTGTACGGCGTGACTGACTGTCTCGCGTCGGCCGACGGCGCCGCTTGCGTGACCGAGACCACCAACATCCCGGCGTCCGCCTTGTTGCTCATCAGCAAGGTTGCCGCTGCAACAGGCACGACCGCGTGGACCTTCAGGGATCACAACATCGGCGGCGCTCTCGGCGTGTACAACGACGTCGCCTACTACGCGATCATCCTGCGCGCCGTCAACCAGGCTGGCCAGTCCCCGTTCGCGGTGGCGGGGACGAACAACAGCTGCTCCAACTGTACCTACTGACGCTTCGCCCCGGCTCCGGTCCCGGGCCTGCGATCCCGCCCCGAGCGGCCAGCGGTCCGGGCCGCTGGGCGCACAGTAGGGCGCCTGAAGCCGAACGCCAGGTGGTGCGCGGCAGCACCACCAAGATTCGCTCAAATCGCGACGTCAGAGTGGCGGAGAGGTACGATCGGGGTTCACGGGGACCAGCGAATACCTGAGGAGGGCTTTGGATGACCCGTCGTCATCGCACCATAGCGGGCTCGATCGGAATCGTGCTCGCGGTCGCCTTGGTCATGCCGGCAGCCGCCATGGCGGCGGGTCCGACCTTCAGGGTCGTGGCGTCCGGGCTCCACAGTCCGCGCGGCCTGTCCTTTGGCCCGGGCAACATCCTGTACGCCGCCCAGGCTGGCGACGCGACCCATTCGGGTTCGATCATCAAGATCACGAACTCGATGTCGCGCCACCCGAAGGTCCGAACGGTACTCGGAGGGATCGCCAAGGTCGGCGGCGGAGGCGAGTTCCTCGGCATCTCCGGGATCTCCGTCCGCGGTCGCGGGACCAACCAGAGGATCTTCGGGATCATGGGAGAGTCGCCCCAGGGGACCGGCGGCAACACGGCGTTCGGCGCCCTGATCAGCGTCAACCGGCGTGGGCACAGCACGACCGTGGCGAACGTCGGCCAGTTCATGCATGACTGGACCGCCGCCCACAGCACTCTCTGGGAGGAGTTCCCCGACTCGAACCCATACGGGATCCTGGCCGTGCGCGGTCACATCTACGTTACCGACGCGGGCGCGAACACGCTCAACGAGGTGCATCCGAACGGGGCGATCGATGTCCTCGCCTACTTCCCCAACACCACCCTCCGCGACGCGATCCCAACGTGCGTCGCCAAGGGTCCCGATGGCGCCCTGTATGTCGGAACGCTCGCGCTCGTCGACAGCGTCTTTCTGGGCCCGTCGGCCAAGGTCTACCGCGTCGATCCGGCGCACGTGAACCTTGCCGATCCGACCGCGACACCGATGACCGAGTGGGCCACCGGGTTGTGGCCGATCAACGGCTGCAGCTTCGGCCGGGACGGCAACTTCTACGCGTCGCAGATGTTCACGAACCCCGCGCACGACATCCCGACGGTCTTCGGCGACCCGCACGGTGACGTTGTGAAGATCCCGTTCCATTCGCCCGCCACACACACGCTGCTGGCGGGCGGAGCCCTCGGGCTGACGGCCGGGGTCGCGGTCGCGCCGAATGGCGTTGTCTTCGTGGCGGACGGCACGGCCTTTGCGCCGAACGGCCGGATCGTTCGCCTGGCAAGCCACTAACCCGACACTGAACGGCGGGGCGGCCCTGGCCGTCCCGCCGTCCCCTAGGAAGTGGCGCAGGCTGCCGCGCCAGAGCGCCCGGCCAGGCCGCGCAGCAGCTGGACGCGTTCCGGCCGGGTGGCGAAGTGGAGCATCGAGAGCAGGATCGCGCCGGACCGCAGCAGCTCGTAGCGTCCTTCGGGTGCCCGGAGCACGACAACGATGTCCTGGCCATACGCCGTAGCCTCGTCGACGATATGGACCCTCGGCGACAGGCCCGCGTAGGCGTCGTCGGGAATGCCCATGCCGGCCCCGCTCCCGGCCTCGACGAACACGTCGACATCGGTGTTCGCGAGCAGGCCGATCAGCGGCGGCAGGAAGGCTCGCCGCTCGCCCGGTTCGTTGTACATGCGCGGGAAGCCGATCGTGAGTCGGCGGTCGTCTGCCATCTCCTGCCTCGCGACCGGCCCCATCATCCCGCCGCACTCGCCTCCAGGAAGGCGGCGACGTTCGCCCACGGTAGGTCTGGCTCGTCGATATCGTAGGCCGGGCAGAGCACGAGCCCCGCCCGGCCCAGCGTCGCGATCCGGGTTCGCACCTCCTGGCGGATCTCCCCGGGGCTGGCGAAGGCGAATGTCGTCTGCCGGCCGACGGTGCCCCACAGCGCGAGTCGCGAGCCGAAACGCCGCCGGATGCGGACTGCGTCCATGTGCTCCGGCTGGAGCGGGTTGATGGCGGCGACGCCGATGTCCACCAGGTCGTCCAGGATCGGCTCGAAGTGGCCATCGCTGTGGTAGATGACCCGGACATCGGGCCTGACCGCCCGGGCTGCCTCGATGATCCCGGCCAGCCGCGGCCTGAAGAACTCGCGCCAGGTCGCCGGGCTGATCATCATCGTGCCCGGCATGCCGATGTCATCGTCGAGCGCGAGGACGTCGACGCCCGCCGTCGCGAGGGTGACCGCGTTGTCACGAGCGAGCTCGGCCAGGCGGTCGAGCAGGAAATGGGCCATCGCCTTGCGCTCGATGAGGTCCACCAGGAAGTTCTCGAGGCCGCGCAGGCGCCAGGCCGCCTCGAACAGCTCGCCACCCAGGTGCGGCGTGTTGCCCCCGGCAGCCAGCCCCAGCCGGTGGATGTCGTCTACCTGCCGGGTGAGCTCCGCGACCACCCGCGGGCCCCTGACCAGGGGGAACGGGAAGCGCTCGAGATCGGCGAGGCTCGTTGCCAGCTCCAGCGGATTGCGTTCGTCCGGCGCCTCGGGGTGATAGTTCCAACGGGCGTAGCGGGCTACCTGTGATGGGCTGCCGAGCCGGGTGTCGCCAGGATACGGCATCGCCAGGCGCCGAAGCTCTTCCTCCTCGGCGGAAACCGGGAAGTCGACGAAGTCGATATCGATGAGGTCGGCTCGCCAGGCCCCCGGTGGCGCCAGCGCGGCCCCGTCGACGCGGTAGAACGCGAGCGCCAGCGGGACCCTGTCCGGCTCCTGACCGTCGAGGGCCGCCAGGATCCGTTCCCGACCGGTCATCGAATACCTCCATCAAGGTATGGGCACCGGGCCGCCCCCGGTCGCTCCACCAGAGTATGCCGCGGGGCCGCCCATGCCCGGGACGACCGAGGGTCACCGGACCTCGCCGACGGCGCCGCCCTCGGCCAAGAGAGGGACCATCTGGAACCGGGGCTCCGGTTGTTCGCGCGCGCCCGCCGCCCTCCGAACGGGCCACAGACTCGACTACATACCCTGACTGCCAGAACGGTGGGCACACGGTCGCGGTGGTCGCCGTCTCCTTCGTCCAGCTGCCGCAGGCATGGACGGTGTCGTCCGCCTGGAGCGATATCCAGTCCCGGGTGACTGGGGGGTCCGCCGGGCCTGAGCTCGGCTATGAGGTCGCGAGCACCTCGGCCAGCGCGTCTGCGAACAGGTCGAGGTTCGCGGCGGTGAAACCCGCGACGTTGATCCGGCCCCTGCCCACGACGTAGACGCCGTGCTCGTCCTTGAGGCGCGCCACCTGCTGGGTCGTGAGGCCCAGGAGGGCGAACATGCCGCGCTGCGTGGCGATCGCGTCCCAATCGCCGGGGATGCTCCGGGCCTCGAGCGCGGCGACCAGCGCCCGGCGGTTGTCCTTGATGCGGTCGCGCATGCCGGCCAGCTCCACCTCCCAGCGAGCACGGAGCTCCGGGTCCGCGAGGATGGTCCGGACGACGTCCGCACCGTGCGCGGGCGGGTTGGAGTAGTTCACGCGGATCGCGACCTTGACGTGGCTCTGGGCGGCGGCTGCATCGGCGGCCGTTCCCGCGATGACGATCATTGCGCCGACGCGCTCCGCGTACAGCGAGAAGGTCTTGGAGAAGGAGGTCGAGACGAGGAGCTCCGCACCCGGCCGCACCAGCTCGCGCAGTCCGGCGGCGTCCTCGTCCAGGCCGTCACCGAATCCCTGGTACGCGAGGTCCACGAGTGGCAGCAGGCGCCGCTCCTCGATGACGTCGCCGATCTGCTTCCACAGGTCGGGCGAGGGGTCCACGCCGGTGGGGTTGTGACACGCGCCGTGGAGCAGGACGACGTCGCCCGGCGAGGCCCCGTCGAGGGCCGCGAGCAACGCGGCCTCGTCGATCCGGCGTCCGGTCGCGTCCGTGTACGGATAGGTCCGGATCTTGAAGCCGGCGGCGAGGAATAGCTGTGGATGGTTCGGCCAGGTCGGCTCGCTCATCCACAGCGTCCCGCCCGCGCCCGTCTGGCGGAGCAGATCCGCGCCAACCCGCAGGCCCCCCGTGCCGCCCGGGGTCTGGGTGGCCAGGGCCCGGCCCGATGTGATGGCCTCGTGGTCCTGCCCCAGGGCGAGGGCGCGCACCAGCTCGCGGTAGGCGACTTCACCATCGATGGGCCGGTAGAGCTTGCTGCCGGCCGCGTCGGCCAGTCGGCGCTCGGCCTCGATGACTGTCGAGAGGACGGGGGTCTGGCCGGTCGCGTCGACGAACACGCCGGAGCTGAGGTTGATCTTGCCCGTGCGCGGGTCGGCCTTGAACGCTTCGGCGAGACCGAGGATGGCGTCGGGCGGGGCGGGGATGCGGGAGAGCGACGGGAGTGACACGCGCGTGACCTCGACGGGCTGGTGGACTGGGCGGCGACGCGACTCTACACGCCCGGGCGGGAAGACACCCGGTGCTCACGCCGGTAGACACCTGACCCGGGATCGCCGCGCGCGGTCACAGGCCGACCTACGGATATCGGCTTGACGGAGCCTCGTCCGGAGGCACCGGGTAGGTTGCGCGGATGCCCCGACTGCGTGTCCCACCGCCGAATTGCACGAGTTCGCCGGCATGGGGCACGCCTCGATCTATGGCCACACACAGGACGAGCTGAACGCCCGGATCGAGGAGATCGCCCACCGCTACCTGTGACCGGCGCGTTCACGACGCTGGGGCCGTTTGGCAGTTGCGTCACCTGATAGCCTTGGTAGGTGGCCCACGGACGCCGCCCGCGACTCGCATGCCGAGGCTCTGACTGATGACAGAGACAGCACCCCTTCTCGTGTGCCATGACCTGCGCAAGCGGTACGGCGAGCGGACCGCGGTGGACGGCATCAGCTTCTCCATCGCCGCGGGCGAGACCTACGGGCTGCTGGGTCCCAACGGCGCCGGCAAGACCACCACGATCTCCATGATCTGCGGGCTGCTCCGCCGCGATGGTGGCGACGTGATGGTGGCCGGCCGGCCGGTCGATATCGGGGCGACAGAGGCCAAAGCCTCGATCGGCTACGTCCCGCAAGACCTGGCGATCTACCCGGACCTGACCGCGCGCGAGAACCTCAAGTTCTTCGGTCGCCTCCAGCGTCTTGGTGGGCGCGAGCTGGACCGACGCGTGGACGAGATCCTGGCCCTGACCGATCTGGCCGATCGCGCGAAGGATCGCGTCGACAGCTACTCCGGCGGGATGAAGCGCCGGCTCAACATCGGCATCGGGCTCCTCCACAAGCCGGCGCTCCTGGTGCTCGACGAACCGACCGTCGGTGTCGATCCCCAGAGCCGGAATGCGATCCTCGCCAGCGTCGCAGACCTGGGTCGGGAGGGGATGGGCGTCCTCTACACGACGCACTACATGGAGGAGGCCGAACGACTTTGCGATCGGATCGGGATCATCGACGAGGGCCGGATCAAGGCCGAAGGCACCCAGCGCGAGTTGGTCGCGCTGGTCGGCCAGAAGGACCGCGTTGAGCTGGTCGCCGGTGGCACGGTGGGGCCGGCGACAGCAGCCCTGGCGGCCCTGGCGTTCGTCGAGGGCGCGACCCTCGGCGACGGGATGATCGAACTGGTGGTGGACCAGGCGAGAAATCACCTCCCGCGCATCCTCGAGACGGCCGCCGACGGTGGCGCGATCGTCAGAAGCGTCGAAGTGGTCGAGCCCGATCTTGAAGCGGTCTTCCTCCACCTGACCGGCAAGGCGCTGCGGGACTGACCGGTGCGCGCATCCCTGGTCATCGCCGCAAAGGACCTGCGCCAGAAGATCGGCGATCGCTCGGCCTTGTTTCTGGCCATCCTGGCGCCGCTCGGGCTCGCGTTCCTGTTCTCCACGATGATCCCGAACCAGGACGGCTTCCATACCGATTACGTCGTGGTGGACCTCGACGGTGGTCCGATCGCCCAGGGCCTGCTGGCCGGTCCCCTCCAGGGTCTCGCAGACGCCAAGGTGGCGACGATCACGACCGCGGACACCGAAGGAGCGGCGCGGGCGCAGGTGGACGCCGGCGATGTGGACGCCGCGATCGTCATCCCGGCCGGGTTCTCCGCTGCGATCCAGGCTGGAGAGGCGGCGCGCCTGCTAGTGATCGGCGGCGACTCGACCCTGTCGGCGGAGATCGCCCGATCCGTACTCAACGGATTCGGTAGCGACGTCACGGCTGTGCAGGTCGGCGTCCGCGCGGCCCTGGCCGCCACGGCGGCGACACCTGAGCCGTCGCTCATCGCCCGGCTCGCCGGTGACGCGCTGGCGATCTCGGCACCGATCGTCGTCTCCGCGGACGCGACGGCCGACCGCCAGGCTTCCAGCAAGACCTACTACGGCGCGTCGATGGCGGTGCTGTTCGTCTTCTTCGCGGCGCAGTTCGGTGTCGTCGGGCTCCTGGCGGAGCGACGGAATGGCACGCTGGCGCGGATGCTCGCCTCGCCGATCGGGCCGAGCACGATCCTCTTCGGCAAGGTCCTCGTGAGCCTGGTCATGGCGGTCGTGTCGATGAGCGTGGTGGTCATCGCGACCACGATCCTGCTTGGCGCCAGCTGGGGCGACCCGCTGGCCGTCGCCGGGCTCGTGCTGGCAACGGCGATCGCCGCCACGGGCATCGCGACGCTCGTCGTCGGGTTCGCCCGGACCGAGGAGCAGGCCGGTGGCGCCATCGCCATCGTGGCCTTGACGCTAGCGGTGCTGGGCGGGTCGTTCTTCCCGCTCTCCCAGGCACCGGAGGGGCTCGCAGCGCTCAGTCTGCTGACGCCGCACGCCTGGTTCATCCGGGGGGTCAACGACCTCGCCGGCGGCGGCGGGATCGGGACCGTTGCCGGATCTATCCTGGTGCTGCTCGCGGTGGGAGCGGTGACCGGTGGGGTCGGACTTGCGAGGGCGCGCCGGGTGGTGACGCCGTGAGGGCTTTCGCGATCGCTGGAGTGAACCTGCGGCGCCTGTTCCGAGACCGGATCGGCCTCTTCTTCATCTTCGTCCTACCGGTCGTCCTCATCGTCGTCCTGGGGGCGGTGTTCGGCGGCCGCTCGGCACCCCGACTGGGCATCGTCGTGCTGGACGGCGGACCGCTCGCCGCCGACCTGGTCCAGTCGATCCGCGACGGCGCGGTGGAGCTCGAGATCAAGACGCCGTCAGACGAGGCGCGCCTGCAGACCGCCGTCGAGGACGGTTCGCTGGAGCTCGGACTCGTCGTACCGGCCGGCTACGACGCCGCCCTGCGCGACGGTGGTCAGGCCAAAGTGACCGTCATCGGTCCTCCCACGACGGTTCTATCGGCACTCCGACGCGCCGTCGATACCGCCGTCGCCGAGCAGGCGGCCCGCGTTAAGGCAGCCCGACTCGTGCAGGCCAAAGCCGGCATCCCGTTCGAGGAGGCCCTCACGATCGCCGCGGGCATCCAGGCCGGGACGCCCGTCATCGACGTGACCGTCGAGCGGCTCGGCGAGGGCCTCTTCCCGGAGGGTACGACGGCCTTCGCGCCGGGCGCCCAGAACCAGCTGGTGATGTTCATGTTCCTGACGTCCATGACGGCCGCGACCCAGGTCATCCTGAGCCGGCAACTGGGCGTGTCGCGGCGGATGCTGGCCGCGCCGATCGGCATCACCACGATCGTGGTCGGCGAGGTCCTGGGCCGCTTCGGGGTGGCGATGGTCCAGGGGCTGTTCATCGTGTTCCTGTCAGCCTTCGCGTTCGGCGTGCCGTGGGGGGATCCACTCGCTGCCGGCCTGGTCGTGGTCGCCTTCGCGCTGGTGGGAACGGGAGCGGCGATGGTCGTTGGCGTGTTCGCAAACGATGTGGACCAGGCGGGCGCGCTCGGCATCATGGCCGGGATGCTGCTCGGCGCCCTGGGTGGCGCGATGGTGCCACTCGAGATCTTCCCCGAGCCGATGCACTCGATCGCCTTCCTGACGCCGCACGCCTGGGCCATCCAGGGCTTCCGCACCGTCGGGTTGCGCGGTGGCGGCGTGGCCGACATCCTGCCGGAGCTCGCGATGCTTGGCCTGTTCGCACTGGGGCTGGTGGCACTCGGCAGCTGGCAGTTCCGCCGGGTCCTCTCACGCTAGCGGACTGCGGGCGACCCGGGTGCCCCGCTCGGCTGGAGAGACGCCGAGGATGACGATCCCACGGCTCATGGCCGCCGTCCGACTCGTGGGGCACGGTGGCATGGACCAGCTGCACTACAGCGAAACGATACCGGTCCCGATCCCGGCGGACGACGAGGTCCTGAT
>Ga0315271_10002657_pt1 | contig 11218 bp, 6 predicted proteins | sample C3_top_MG_FD_204664 | JGI IMG/M metagenome (GOLD analysis project Ga0315271, IMG submission 204664) | Sediment microbial communities from Yellowstone Lake, YNP, Wyoming, USA - C3_top | ecosystem: Environmental > Aquatic > Freshwater > Lake > Sediment | place: USA: Wyoming | collected 2017-08-01
GGGGGACCCCTGACCCCCATCGATCTGGCCCGAGCCACCGGCACGAACGAACGCTACATTCGGGAGTGGCTGGCCAACCAGGCGGCCGGCGGCTACGTCTCCTACGATCCAAAAGCCCGATCCTACTTCCTCTCACCCGAACAATCGGCCCTTCTCGCCGACGAGACGAGCGCCCACTTCATTCCTGGGGCCTTCGAGATCATCGCCTCCACCGTCAAGGACCAACCCCGCATCGAGCAGCGCTTCCGAACGGGAGCGGGCCTGGAGTGGGGCGACCACGAACCGGGCCTTTTCCACGGTACGGAGCGATTCTTCGGTCCCAATTATGCGACGCACCTGGTCAAATCCTGGATCCCCGCCCTGGACGGGGTGGAGGAAAAGCTGAAGCGGGGCATCGAAGTGGCCGATGTGGGCTGCGGCCACGGCATCTCCACGATCCTCATGGCCAAGGCCTACCCCAAGTCCCATTTTGTAGGTTATGACTACCACGAGGCGTCCATCCAAGTCGCCCGCGCCCGGGCGAAGGCCGCGGGGGTTGAGGACCGCGTCAAATTCAAGGTGGCCAAGGCGCAGGACTTCCACGGAACCTACGATCTCGTCACCTCCTTCGACTGCCTCCACGACATGGCCGACCCCCTCGGCGCCGCCAGGCACACGAGGGAAAGCCTCCGGCCCGATGGCACCTGGATGATCGTGGAGCCCAGGGCCGGTGACGACGTGTCGGAGAACCTCAACGCAGTGGGACGGGTCTATTACGCCGCGTCCACCATGATCTGCGTTCCCTGTTCCTTGGCCGGCGAAGGCCCGGCTCTGGGGGCCCAGGCCGGTGAAAAAAAGATCCGAGAGGTCGTCGAAAAGGGTGGTTTCCACCGTTTCCGGCGAGCCGCTGAAACGCCCTTCAACATGGTCCTCGAAGCTCGGATCTAACCGCCCGTCCGTTCTACTCGATCCGCCCGTGGAGGGGGCCCGAGGGCCCTCTCCACTTATTTCAGGCAAAGACTGGACGGATTATGGCAGTATGAGGAAGGGGGATTCCTCTGCGGGCCTAAGTTCTGGCGACTTTCCAAACGGAATCGATGACCGTGCCGTCCACCCACTTGACGGCAGCCACGACCTCGCCACCCCGCCTCGGGGGAATGGGCGCCCCACCGCACATGTGGTAGACCTCCCGCTGAATGTCGCCGATGTCCCGCACCGGCAGGTCTTTGCCCTTCACCGCGTCCAGAAGGTCCAAGCGCCTCGGATTGATGGCGATGCCGCGCTCGGTGATGACCACGTCGATGAGCTCTCCGGGCCCCGTCAAGGTCGTGACCTCGTCCACAATGACCGGGATGCGGTCGCGCACGGCCGGCACCGCGAGGATGGTGCACCCGCTGAAAAGGCAGTTCTGCCAACCGCCGATGCCGTGCAGGAGCCGGCCGTCGGAGTGGGTCACCACGTTGGCGTTGAAGTTCACGTCCACCTCGGTGGCGCCCAGCACCACCACGTCCACCATGGATCCGAAGAACCCCTTCCCATGGTAGTTGTAGCTCGTGAAGGGGCTCGTGGCCACGTGGCGAGGGTTGTCGCGCATGGAGGCCACGCCGTCCAGGTCGAAGGTCTGACCGTCGAGGATGTAGTCCGTGAGGCCTTCGTCCAGCATCTCCACCAGGTGCTTGGTGGAGCCGCCCCGGATGAAGCGCGCCTTCACGCGAGCCTTTTTCATCATCTCTTTGAGGTAGATGGCGAAGGCCAGAGCCGTGCCTCCGGCGCCCGCTTGGAAGGAGAACCCGTCCCGCATGATGCCCGCGTCGCGCACGAAGCGCGCCACGAGCTCGGCGAGCAGCAACCGATCCGGGCTCTTGGTGACCTCCGTTGTCCCCGAGACGATCTTGCTCGGGTCCCCCACCATATCCACCACCACCACCGCGTCCACGTGGTTGCCCTGGATCTGCCAGGGGATGGCGGGGAAGGGGACGAGGTGGTCCGTGACCACGATGACCTTGTCGGCATAGAGGGAATCAGCGAGTGCGAAGTTGAGGGAGCCGCAGGCGGCCGGGCCGTCCACGCCGTTGGCGTCCCCAAAGGGGTCGGCGCAGGGGGCCGCGATGACGGCGATGTCCACGTGCACCTCGCCGTCCTGGATGGCCTGCCATCGCCCGCCGTGGGAGCGCAGGACGCCCAGGCCGCGCATCTTGCCGTCCGTGCAGTAGTCGCCGAGGGGCCCGTTCATGGAGCCCTCGATGTGGTGGACGACACCCTTCTCCATGTGCCCGATGACGGGCTCGTGACACGGGAAGGAGGCGGAGGGGAACCACATGAGGTCCCGCCTCCCCATCTTTGCCGCCGTGTCCAGGAGCAGGTTACCCACCAGGTCGCCGTTGCGGAAGTGATGGTGAGTGGAGAGCGTCATTCCATCCGCGAGGCCGCACCGCTCGAGGGCTTCGGCCAGGGACTTCACCCGCTTGTCGCCGTTTCCCGGAAAGTTGGCCGCGCACGCAATCGGTGGCGCCGCCTGCCGTCCCGTGGCGACGAACTCGTCCACGCCCTTGTAGGGGACTTGCCTCTTGCCGTTCACCACCGCTGGCACCAGACGACCGAGCTGGTTTCTTTTTAGATCGAGTCTCATTCTAGCCATGGGAGGTCCCCTTTGGTGAGTGAGTCAACGAATCAACGAGTGAACGAGCCAACAGAGAAATGCATCACTCCCGCCCTCGTTGTTTCGTTGGTCCATTGGCCCGTTTTCGCCATCCCTTCGCGAGAAGGCCCAGGGCCTCGGCCATCTTGACGGTGCGCAGGGCGCGCTTAACAATGGGCGGGTCGATCATCTTGGACCCCAAGCTCACGACACCGAGTTTCTGTTTCTCGGCCGCCTCGAAGGCGAGGACGATGCGCCGCGCCTTCTCGATCTCGTCGGCGCTGGGCGCGAAGGCCTCGTGGACTATGGGCACCTGGCGCGGGTGGATGCAACCCTTGCCCTCGAAGCCCAAGCCCTTCGCCTCGATGCACGCCGCGCGCAGCCCCTCCATGTCGGCCACGTCGGAGAAGACCGTGTCGATGGGGGTGACGCCCGCGGCGCGGGCGGCGTTCACCACCACGGAGCGGGCCCAAAAGGACTCCCTTCCTTCGAGCGTGCGCTGCGCGCCGATGTCCGCCGTGTAGTCCTCCAGACCGATGGTGAGGGCCACCACGCTGGGGCTCGCCGAGGCGATGTAGGGGGCCTCGAAGCACCCCAGGGCGCTCTCGATGATGGGCATGAGGAAGGGGGCCTGCTTGAGCCCAGCTGCAGCGGCGAGTTTTTTGGCCCGCGCGTCCACTGCGCGCACGTGTTCGGCGGTTTCCACCTTGGGGATGAGGATGATCTGGACGCCCTGGGGTACCACGGCGTCCAGATCATCCAGACCGCGCTCACCCTGGTTGATGCGCACCATGCGCTCGGCGCCGCAGAAATCCACGCAACGCAGGGCGTTGCGCACGAGGAGGCGGGCCGCGTCCTTCTCGGGAGGCGCCACCGAATCCTCCAGGTCGAGGATGATCCCGTCGGGTCCGTGAAGCCCCGCGTTAAGAAAGAACTTGGGCTCGTTGCCCGGCAGATAGAGGCGCGAGCGCCGGAATCGGTCCCGGACCACGGGCGACGCAAAACCCGTTCCAGGATCGGGCAAGTACGAGCGGCCCTCGCCCAGGCCGGCCCGTTTGACGGCCGCCTCCACCCGTGCCGCGAGGACGAAGTCCAGGGCCCCGTGATCTTCCACCGTGACGGCCGCGTGCTTCACCCCGAGCGCCTCGAGGGTTCGGATGCAGGTGGCGCGCACTGCGTCCCCGTACATGGCCTCGACCTGGGTCGTCACCGAGAGCTTCACCCCGCCGCGGGTCTTCGGTTCCACCTGCACCCAGCAGTCCGACCTCACCTTGTCCCCGCGCCGTCCCGCTTCTCCAATCATTTGCATGGCCCACTCCGATTGTTTTCCAACAGAGCCCACGAGCCCACGGACCCACGGATCCACGAGAGACGCGTCAACTCGATCCTTCGCGGCCTCGTGGGCCCGTGGAGGCGTGGACCCTCTCCGGCAATCTAACCCCAAGCATCAACGCTCCCGACCTGCCGCTAGCCGTCTACGGGCATACGCAAGCAATCCGCCGGCGCCGCGGATGGCGAGCATTTCGGGCGGTAGGGCGGGGAATGAGAAGGCCCGTCCCCCCACCGCAATTTCGCCCCTCTCCAGGTCAAGTGAAACGGCGTCCCCTTCCCTGTAGGCGTCCACCGCCGCGGGGCACTCCACCAGCAGGAGCCCCTGGTTGGTGGCGGCGCGGAAGAAAATCCGCGCGAAAGATATGGCCACCACAGCCTGAATGCCAGCCGCCTTGAGCCCCAAGGCAGGCTGCTCGCGGCTTGAGCCGCACCCGAAGTTCTTGCCCGCGATGATCACGTCTCCTGGCTGGACTTTCGTCGCGAAGTCCTTGTCCAGGTCCTCAAGAAGATGCGGCAGGATCTCCTCCGCCTTGCCGCACGTGTAGGTGTACCGCCCCGGAAACAGCAGGTCCGTATTGATGTCATCGCCGTACTTGAATACATTCATCGCAAGGCCCCTGAACGAATAGAGTCAACGAGGCAACGAGTGAACGAGCCAATGCAAAAGTCCGCGACGCGAAGCCGTTCTTTTCGTCGGACTCCTGGCTCGTCGGCTCGTTCCATCACATGACTTCCCGCGGGTCGGTGAGGACGCCGGTGAGGGCGGAGGCCGCCACGGTGAGAGGGCTGCCGAGGAAGACCTCCGCGTACTTGCTCCCCATGCGTCCCTGGAAGTTCCGGTTGCTGGAGGAGATGCAGCGCTCGCCGGGAGCGAGGAGGCCCTGGTGGGCGCCGAGACAGGGGCCGCACCCTGGCGGTCCCACCATGGCGCCCGCGTCCACGAGCGCGGCGATGGTGCCGTCGGCGAGGGCCGCCTGGAAGATGCTTCGGCTGGCCGGGATCACTAGGAATCGGACGCCCTGGGCCACGTGTTTCCCCTTGAGGATGGTGGCCGCCTCGTGCAGGTCACTCAGGCGCCCGTTGGTGCAGGTTCCCAGGAAAGCCTGTTGGACGGGCAGTCCCACCACCTCCGAGATGGGCGCCACATGATCCACGGTGTGAGGGCGGGCCACCACGGGTTCGAGCCTGGACAGGTCGTAAGTCAGTTCGTGGCAGTAGGCCGCTTCGCCGTCGGCCCAGACCGGCTCGTAGGCCGCGCCCGGCGCGTGCTCCGCCAGGTAGGCCACGGTGACCGAGTCGACGGGAAAGGCCGCGATCTTGGCCCCCATCTCTATGCCCATGTTGGCGATGGTGAACCGGTCGTCCTGCGGGAGGGCGGTGAGGTCGCCGTGGAACTCCACGGCCATATAGTTGGCGCCGTCCGCGCCGATGTCCCCGACGATGCGGAGGACCAGGTCCTTGCCCATGACGCCCCGGGGAAAGCGCCCGGTAAGCGTGATCTTGATGGTCTCGGGCACGCGGAGCCAGGTCTCGCCCGTGAGCAGGAGGACCGCCGCCTCCGTGCGGTCGATGCCCGTGGAGAACACGTTCAGTGCCCCGTACATGCACGTGTGGCTGTCGGAGCCCAGCACCAGTTGGCCGGGAAGCGCGAGGCCCTTCTCCACCACGAGCTGGTGGCACACGCCCTCGCCCACATCGAAGAAGTGCGTCACCCCGTAGGCCTTCACGAACTCCCGGATCTTGGCGTGGCCCACGGCCGTCTTCTCGTCCACGGCGGGCACCACGTGATCGATGGCGATGACCGGCAGGTCTGCGCTCACGAGGCCGTAGGTCTTCAGGTCTTCGAAGACCTTAGAGACGATGGCGCTCGTGTTGTCGTGCATGAGGAGGTGGTCCGGCCTCACGGTCACGATCTGTCCCGGCACCACCTCGCCCAGTCCGGCCTTTTTCGCGAGCACCTTTTCAGCGAACGTCTTGCCCATGAATCGCTCCAACGAAAAGCCTCACCACAGAGACACAGAGGCACAGAGGCACAGAGGCACAGAGAAAGCCCTCTTAGTCAAGAAAATTAGGACGCGGATCCGCTCCCAGATTCTTGTTCTTTCTTCGAAGGAGGTAGTCGGCCATCGAAGTCATTTGTTCCTCTGTTTATCTGTGCCTCTGTGGTTCAATTGCCCATTCACCCCAGCAGTCCGCCGCGCTGGTAGGTCTGCACCTGGACGTCGGGCCAGGGCCTGGCGGGAATCGTGTCCTGGTCGCGGTGGCGCAGGATGGTGCCCTTCACGAGGTCGATGGTGATCTCCTCGCCGTCCTCGATGCCCATGTCCACCAGGTCGCTCACCACGATGGGCAGCGCCGCGTTGATGGCGTTGCGCTCGTAGATGGCCCCGAAGCTCCGGGCCACGATGGCGGAGATGCCCAGGGCCTTGAAGCAGTCCACGGCCTGCTGGCGGCTACTCCCGGCGCCGAAGTTCTTGCCGGTGACCACGATGTCCCCCGGCTTAACCTTCTCGGGGAAATCCTCCCAGCCCGGCAGGTTCCCGAAAGCGTGCTGCCCCATCTCTTCCAGCTTGGTGATGGCCAGGTGCCGATTGTGAAAGATCATGTCCGTGTCGATGTTGTCCTTCATGACCACCCACACGCGGCCCTTGAGGACCAGAGGCTTTTCACCGCCGGGTGCGGTCGCGCCACAGGAATCGGTTGGGCGGGCACCCTCGCCTCTGGACCCTGTGGGGCGGGCGCCCTCGCCCGCCATTTCGCTGCCGGGGGCGGCCGCGCCACGAGTGAAAAGGGTCGGGTGCTCGGGCAGGTTCTCGGGATCCGTGAGGATGCCCGCCACGGCGGACGCTGCGGCGACGGCGGGGCTCGCCAGGTAAACCTCGCCCTTGCCCTGCTTCCCTGCGAAGTTTCGGTTGCCCGTGGAGACGGTCACTTCGCCCGGCCCGTTTTGGCCCACCTGGCCCGCGGCGCACCCTCCGCACCCGGCGTTGGAGATGAGCGCGCCGGAGGCCTTGAAGACGTCGAAGAGTCCGTCCTTCATGGCGCGGCGCCACATGGCGTCGGTGGAGGGCACGATCTTCAGAACGACGCCCGGGGCCACCCTTCGCCCCCTCAGAATCTTGGCGGCCTCCTCCAGGTCCTCGTAACGGCCGTTCGTGCAGGAGCCGATGAAGACGCTGTCGATCTTCCGGCCCCGAACCGACTCCAGGGGCACCACGTCCTCGGGATGACCAGGCCGCGCCACCATGACGCCCACGGCGCTCAGGTTCACCGCCTCCATCCTGGCGTAGACCGCACCGGGGTCCGCCGCCAGGGGGGTCAGGTCTTGCCTCCCCGTAGTCGCGCGGCAATGGGCCAGGACCGCCTCGTTGGGCGGGAGGAGGATGATGATGGCGCCCATTTCGGTGGCGAGGGAGGCGATGGTGATGCGGCCCGCCAGGTCCAGGCCGTCCACGTATTCCCCGTAAAGCTCGGCGGCGCATCCCAGCAGGCCGTTGGCCCCGAAATTCCTCAGGAGCGCCAGTCCCACGTCCTTCGGCGCGGCCCCGGTCTTGGGCCGGCCGGCGAGCTCGATGCGGATGGTCTCGGGCACCTTGAACCACACCTTCCCGTAAGACCAAGCCGCGGCGATGTCCTGATCTCCCATGCCCTGCCCGAAGGCCCCGATGGCGCCAAGGATATTGGCGTGCGAGTCGGTGGAAACGAGCGTGGACCCGGGCCAGGCGAGGCCGCCGTCGATGGCCACGTGGGTGCCGATTCCGCTGTCAATGTCGAAGACGCGTATGCCGCGCTCTCGGGCGAATATCCGGCAGGCCTGCTGATTGGCGGCGTATTTCTGGTCGCTGCCCGTGGGGTTGCAGTCGAAGGTGAAGAAGGTCTTGGAGGGGTCGGCCACGGGCAGGCCGTGGGCCACGATGTTCTGCACCACGTTGGCGCCGCCGAAGTCCCTCGCCACTCGGGCGTCGATGGCCACATCGACGATCTCGTCGGGGATCACCCGGTCCCGGCCTGAGTGGGCGGCCAGTATCTTCTCTATCATGGTCATCGGCATTCCTGCAGTCTCCTCACGAAGGTTCCCGGCTTCGCCGGACAGCGTCAACGAGTCAACGAGTCAACGATAAAACGAAGGACAAAACATCGCCGCAGGATCATTTTCTCCTTCCTGGTACCGGCTCGTCGCTTCTTTGACTTGCTGCTTTCCTCTTGCGTTGGCTCGTTGTTTCGTTGTCCCGTTGGCTCTTTCCCTTCGTGGAACGGGTGTGCTTATTGAATGAGCGTCCCCTTGGCCATCATGACCAGGGGATCGAAGGTGGCGTAGTCGGCTTGGTGGATGAGGACCGTCTCGATGACCTGGGGGCGCCCCTCGCCCTCCTTGGCGTGGCAAGCGATGCAGTTGAGCACCTCGTCGGGGAGACCGACCTCCGCGGCCAGTGCCGCGCCCGAAATGGGGTGGCGCATGCAGAATCCGGCGCGGCTCTTTTGGTGGCCGCCCTTTCCGTCGGGCTCGATCTCGAGGATCTTGCCCACGTCGTGGAGTAGGGCACCCGCGATGAGGCGGTCCATGTCGACGTCGTAGGGCATGGCCCGGTAATGTCCCGCCTGGGCCTGAGCAAGCCCCACGGCCCCCGCCGTGACGGCGAGGGTGTGCTCCACAAAATTGAGGCCCCGGGTGTCGGTGAGCAGCGTGAAAGGCATTTTCTCCAAGTCGGAGAGGCCTTGGTAGCCACTGCGCTGGAGGGCCCTGTCCCAGCAGGTGATGACTTTTTCCCGCAGTTCCTCATCTTGGATCCGACCGATCCAGGGCAGGAGCAGTTCGTTGATTTCCGCGCGCGTCATGGCTTGATCTCCTCGGGCCGAACCCATAAAGCAAGTTATTGTGTCACCAATGGGTTGCGTCCTCAAGGCTTGAGGGCCTTGCTTAAATTCTGCGATGGAGCTTTTTTGCCTTCGGGGGGGGCTGGCCTCGGGTGTGTGCCGCCTGGTCTCCGAGACGGGGAGGGCCCGTGGTGTTTGGTCTTCCGACCAGAGGGCCAAGCCCGGTGATTCGCGAACCAGCTTGACGGCATGGACGCGACGACACTAAAGTCGGGAGGAGGTCAACCTTTCGCGTGGGTGCTGGGGGGGAGGCCCGCCATGAATCGAACGGACGCGCGTGCACGGTACACCCTGGTCGTCCTTCTCGGAGCGGTGTTGTGCTTCGGGGCGATGGCGCTGGATCCTGCGAGGGCCGTCACTCAGTACGGCCTTCAGGCCTGGACTACCGCGCAGGGGTTGCCCTCCAACGCCGTGAACGCCGTCCTCCAATCGAGGGACGGCTACCTTTGGCTGGGGACCGAAGACGGCCTCGTCCGGTTTGACGGCCTGCAGTTCACCCTGTTCAACGACCGGAGCACGCCCGCCTTCAAAGTCAACGCCATCACCGGTCTCGCCGAGTCTCTCGACGGCGCTCTGTGGGCAGCAACCAATGGAGGCGGCGTCGTCCGCTACCGCAACGGCACCTTCGACCGATTCGGCCGCGAGGCGGGGATGCCGGACGAACGAGTTTGGAGTATGTGCGGTGACGGCGGGGACGGGGTTTGGGTGGGTACGCCGGCTTCGGTTCTCATCCGGATTGAAGGTGGGAGGGTTCGGGCCGAGGCCGAGGGCCATTTTCCCGGCGGTCTGGGCGTGGTCCAGCTTGCTCCCAAAGGTGGATTCGGTGTGGGGGACCAGGAGCCTGGTCTCTGGGTGTCCCACGGGGCGCATCTCGAGCTCTACCAAAATGGGCAGATCTCGCCGGTGGTTCGCCCGAGCTCCTTTTCGGCGGGGTCGGTCAAGGCCTTGCTGCACGATCGACGTGGCCGCCTCTGGGTGGGCACCGACATCGGCGTCGTCCGAATGGGACCCGGTGGTCACAGAGTGTTCACGACCCGGGAGGGGCTCCTGGACAACAGGATCTTTTTCCTGACCGAGGACCGGGACGGGAACATTTGGATCGGCTCCTATGGTGGGGGCCTGGCCCGGGTCACGGCCGATGATCGCGTGGAGGTCCTGACGGCGGCCAAGGGATTGGCAGACGATCGTCCGCTCTGTTTCTTCGAAGACCGGGAGGGGAGTGCGTGGGTAGGCACCCGGGGAGGTGGCCTTAACCGGCTGACGGACGGGCCCGCCACCGCCTTCACGACGGTGGAAGGACTCACCAGCGACCAGGTCTACCCCATCCTGGAAGACCGGGCGGGCGCCCTGTGGTTGGGCACCGCCGGGGGCGGTCTGAACCGGATTGAAGGCGGCCATATCACGGCTTTCGGCGTCCGGGATGGCCTCTCCAGCGACAGGGTGTACGCCCTCTGTCAAGACCGCGCAGGCACCCTTTGGGCGGGCACGTCCGACGGTGCGCTGAACCGATTTGATGGCCGGCGGTTCCAGACCGTAAATTTCCAAATCGGCTCCAGCCGACACCGGATAGCCTGCATCGCACAGGACCTTCAGGGTCGCCTGTGGGTGGGCACGCGCGGAGGCGGCCTCTGGGTCGAAGAGAGAGGGACCTTCAAGCAGGCCAGTAGCGGGAACGAACCTCCCGGGTGGGGCATCTACTCCATCTTTATCAGCAAGGACGGGACGATCTGGCTGGGAACCTCCGAGGGGCTTTACCGGTTCGCAGGGAACCACTTCGTGCCTTTTATCCAGGAACCCGACCTCGGTCATGAAAAGGTGTTCGGGATATGCGAGGACGCGCGAGGGAGCCTCTGGATGGCCACTTACGGGGGAGGCCTGGTGAGAGTCCGGGACGGCCGGGCCCGGCGAATCACGGGGACCGACGGACTCGGAAGCAGCACCTTCTACCAAGTGCTGGAAGATGGGAGAGGAGGGCTCTGGTTCACGGGTAACGCCGGAATCCGGGTGGCCTCCCTGCGAGAGCTGGACGCCTTCGCCGAGGGGATTGCGGGGTCGGTCAGCGTCCGGGTTCTCGGCATTGAAGACGGGCTGAAGACGCTCGAATGCAACGGCGGTATTCAGCCCGCCGGATGTCTCGCCCGCGACGGCAAACTCTGGTTCCCCACGGCCCGGGGGGCGGTGGAAGTGGACCCCGGGAGCGTCTCGGACCGGAAGGCACTTTTCCCCGCCCGCATCGAAAAGGTGCTGGTCAACGGGCGGCTCACCGCGCCTGGATCCCCGGTCTCTCTCCCCCGAGGCGAGGGCGCCTTGGAGTTTGGTTTCTCCGTTCCCAGCCTGCTCAACCCCAGCCAAATTCAGGTGCAATACCAGCTGGAGGGGTTCGACCGGGCCTGG
>Ga0315271_10002658_pt1 | contig 11215 bp, 7 predicted proteins | sample C3_top_MG_FD_204664 | JGI IMG/M metagenome (GOLD analysis project Ga0315271, IMG submission 204664) | Sediment microbial communities from Yellowstone Lake, YNP, Wyoming, USA - C3_top | ecosystem: Environmental > Aquatic > Freshwater > Lake > Sediment | place: USA: Wyoming | collected 2017-08-01
TTCGAGCGCGCCGCCTTGCCGTTGAAGGTACCGGGAATGCCGGAGAGGTTGGCGAGCGCAAACTGGAAGTTATCCAGGTCGATCAGGAACACGTCGAAGCTGTAGCGCAGCCGCTGCTCCAATGCCGTGCCCTTGATGCCGAGCTCGTAGTTCTTGGCCAGGTCCGGCTGGAAGGTCTGGTATATGGGGAGCGAGGCATAGCCGCCACTGCTCGGCAGTGCGTTGGCGCCGCCACGACGGAAGCCCTCGGCGTAGGTCGCGTAGATCTTGGTGTCCGGGCCAAGGTCGTAGGAGGTGTTGAGCTTGATGACGTGATCCTGGACGGACTGGTGGACTGTCGGACCGTAGTCCGTGAACGGATCGGCGAGCGGGATCAGCTCCACCGCTACGCCGTCAAATGACTGGTGGAAGAAGCGTGCGCCCGCGGTGAACTGCCAGGCGCTGGTGGCGTGCCAGGTGAGCTCGCCGAACAGTGCCTCGTCGACGAAGCGCGTGTCACGATCGTAGCGGAATTCGAGGTCCGGATAGGCGGCGGCATTGCCGACCGGATCCACCCCGGTGACCGTCCTGATGAAATCCGTGGCGCCGGTCAGGTACTGGCGCGTGTCTGAAGAGACGCGCTGGTTGCGGTAGAAGGCACCGACCACGTAATCGAACCGCTGACCGTTATTCGAGACCAGGCGGATTTCCTGCGTGAACGAGTTTTCGTTTACCGGCGTGGTTTCCAGCGCCAGCGGCCGCGGGTAGTTGTGGTAATAGGCAGAGTAGGCATCGAGGTAGTTGAGGCCGCCCGGGATCACGAAGTTGCCGATGATCTCCGTGGTCGCCTCCGACTGGTCGCGATAGAAGGAGGTGGCGCTCGTGAAGGTCGCCAGGCCCAGGTCGACAGTGCCGACCAGGCTCCCCAGGTCCATGGTGTCCTCGTAGGGCTGGAGCGCGCCATTGGTCGCGTCGTAGGTGCCACCGGCCGGCACGGTGAACGCGGAGGTTGGAAAGCGGGTATCGGTAGTAGCGGTGCCGCAGTCGCGGCCGATGGCCAGGTTCACGACGCAGCCCGGGTAAGTCGGGTTGGAAGTCTGCACGTCGTCAACCGTGGTGTGCTGATGCAGGTAATCGAGCTGCAGGTCCCACTTATCGGCCGGCTGCCAACGCAGCGCCGCCCTGGCGTACAGCTGCTCGGAGTTGTTGGTGGCCTTGCGCGCCGGCCCAAGTACCGGACCGCTATACAGGTCGCCGGCGATGCTGGAGGTCGCCGGCGCGTAGCGGCCCGTTCCATCGCGCTGCCACAGGGCGACCTGGTTGATGAACCCGGCCAGGCGCTCATCGCCCGCGACCAGGCGCAGGGCCAGCTGGTTCGACAGCGGCAGGTTCAGCACGGCATCGATGCTGCCGTTGCCCTTGCCGTCTGCGCCTGCCGTGGAGCCGCCACTCACGTTCACTTCACCACCTACGGCGTCAAATGTCGGTCGTTTCGGGATGAAGCGGATCGTGCCGGCCTGGGCGCCGGACCCGTAGAGCGTGCCCTGCGGCCCGCGCAGCACCTCGACGCGCTCGATATCGTGCAGCGCGATCGGGAAAAAAACCGGTGTCTCGCCGAAGTAGGTCGAGACCGAATTGACCGTCTGGGCTGGCACGTCGGTGCCATTGTTGCCGGCGCCGCCCGGCCCGTCCGTGCGCAGGCCACGCAGCGTCAGATCGTTGGTGTTGCCGCGCGCCGCGGGGCCGGCATCGACTGCCGTCAGGCCCGGCACATTGTGGGTGAGCTGACTGAGGCTGGTCGTGCCGCTGCGCCGCAGGTCTTCCGCGCCGACGACGCTGATGTTGTAGGGAATGGCCTGGATGTTCTGTTCACGCCGCTGCGCCGTGACCACGATTTCCTCGAGCATCTCGCTCCTGGGGGTCACGCCCTGGGGCGGCAGTGCGGGCGCTTGCTGCGCCTGTGCGAACTGCGTCGATGCGAGGATCAGGCCAACGGACGCGGCGATGGAGCGGTTCGGCGGCCGATGTTGGGCTGGCGTTTTCATGGTTCGCTACCTATTTTCTTGTTGTGCAGGTGTTCGCACTATAACCGCTGAGTAGGAACGGCAGTAGAGTCCGACAGGTACCGGGCCAGCGGGCGCAGCTGCTGCTCGTAGTGACGCCACTTGCCGATCGAAGTGCCATACAGCGGCCGACGCACCTGCGCGGCGCTCGCCGTGGCGACACTTCCGGCTCGCCCGTGAAACTCGAGACAGGCGGCCTGCCAGGGCAATCCGCAATGCTTGAGGATCCGCCGGGTCACGGCTTCCTGATCGCCCACCAGCTCCTCGTAGCGAACCACCAGCAGGGCCTCGCCCAGCACTTCCTGCCAGTGCCGCATCAGGCGTTGCCAGGCGACGAAATAGCGGCCAAGGTCGTCCAGGTCGTAGGAGAACGGATAGGCGCCGGTGAACAGCGCCTTGTACATCGCGTAGCAGCTGTCCATCGGTTCGCGTGCGAGCGCCACGATGCGCGCGCGCGGCAGTGCGCGCCGGATCAGCCCGGCGTACAGATAGTTGAGGGGCAGCTTGTCGGTGTAACGGCGCTTGCCGCCGCTCAGTGGCTGCGTGGCGGCGCTATAGCGCCCACCCAGTTCGCGCGGGTCGAGGCTAAGCGCGCGTTCGACGAACGCGAGCTTGGGCACCGCCGCACCGCCCAGCGCCTGCACCGCCTGGATGCACGCCTGGGGAAAGGCCTGCAGCTCGCCACCTGAGCGCACCTCGCTGTGCGAGGCGAGGATACTTTCGACCAGCGTCGTGCCGCTGCGTGGCAGGCCGATGATGAAGATCGCGGCGTCGTCGTCATGGCCACGGCCCGACGCCAGGGCCGCGGCGTCGTGCGTGGCGATGATCCGCTCCATGGTCGCAACGTCCTCGGCGACGTCGTAAGTCAGCGCCGCGCGCTGCAGCCTGCAGCCCTGCTCGAGCTGCTCAAAGGAAGCGGCGTACTCGCCCAGATCCTCGAGTTCCTTGGCGAGCGCAAAGTGCAGCATGACCTGCGCCCTTCGATCCGCCACCCCCTGCTGCAGCAGGGCGCGCAGCGCGCTTACGTGGTTGCGTTCGTGAGTCTGCGTGCGCAGATCGGCACGCGTGTAGTAGGCGGCGTAATCCTCCGGCCTGGCGGCGATGACCTCATCGAGGCTGGCCTCGGCGGCGGCGAGTTCCCCGACCATGCGTTGCGCGGTCGCGAGGTTGTACCGGTAAGCCGCAAGTTCCGGTGCGGCCGCCACCGCGCGCGCATACAGCGGCAGCGCGCGCGCTGGCTCACCGCAATGGCTGTAAAGCGTGCCAAGTCCGTCGGCGAGGGCGGCGGTGGCCAGGGGCAGGGCGGCGGCGGCTTGCGCCACGGCCAGGGCCTCGCGCTGGCGGCCGAGCCGGGCCAGGCACTGGCCATGGCGAATCAAGGCCGCGGGGTCGGCGGGCGCGCGCTCGACGGCGCGCTCCAGGCACACAGCCGCCAGATCGGGGCGCTCCGCGCGCAGGTGGACGGAACCCATGAGTGTCCACGGCCGCGGATCGTCCGGGAAGTTTCGGATCAGCTCGAGCGCCAGCATCGAGGCATCGCGCAGCTCGCCGGCGGCGAGCCGGGCCTGCGCGCGCGCCAGCTGCGTTGAGATCGGCGTCCGGTCGTCAGAGTGCTGCATGAACCGATGCTCCTGGCCAGGCTCAGCCCGCAGCAGGCGGCTCGTGCTCCCGGTGGTAGCGGTGAATGGTCCACAGGTAGCTTTCCATGAGCGAATCGCGACCCAGCTCTGCGAGTACGGCGTTGCGCCGGCTCTGCTCCGTGATACGCGACAGCTGCCCTTTGGCGCGGCTGAAATGATTCAGCTGGTTGCGGTACTGCCACAGCAGCTCGCGCGTCGCCATCTTGTCCTGGTGCAGTTCCCACACGCCGAGCAGCACCGCCAGGAAGCCCATGCAGAAGGTCAGCAGGTTGCTCAACATGACTCCCATGCCGATTTCGTAGTGGTGCATGGGCTCGCCAAACAGGAACAGCGTCACGATCACCACCAGGATGACCACGAACACGGTGTCGCGCAGTATCCGCACGCGCCGGCTGCTGCGCTCGAGCCGCGCCACCTTGGCTGTGAAATACCGGTGCTGATTCTCGATCCACGACTTTTCGACGCAACGCGAACGCAGCATCGCCTCGCTGTCGCGCTCCGCGGCGTGGACGTCGAGCGCCTCGACGCCGTTGAGCACGTAGCTGATCCAGTTGAAACCGTGGAACCGGTCGATGCCCGACAGCGCCAGCACCGCCAGGGTGTCGACCCGATGATCGACGCCCGCCAGCCGCAGGTAGAATTTTGCCCGCATGGTCTCGGCGAGTGCCCGGTAGGTCAGGTGCTTCACGAACCAGCGCCGGCGCCGCAGCAGGTAATAAACCCCGAGGCTCGAGAGCAGCACGAAGGCATAGGCGACCAGCAGCAGCCTGGAGTCGATGAGTTTTTCGTAGGCCAGATAGGCCAGGCCCATGGCGAAGGTCATCAGGCCAAACAGGTCGAACAGCCGGTCGGAACGCAGCTGGTAGTAGATCGCGAGCGCGTCGGCCTTGCCATACTGGGCATCGATATCCTCAAGCATCATCGGTTTCTGCAGCGGTGCATCGGCTGGCAGTGCCGCCAGCAGCGAATCGGGCTGACCAAGGCGCTGATCACGGCTCAGCTCCTGATACTCCTGGTTGTAGTGATTGAGCAGCGCCAGCTGCGAGGACAGCTGCGTGGGCATGGCGCGCTGCATTTCGAGTGCGTTGTCGCCGATGCCCCGCAGGAAACACGGCTCGGTCGTGTCGGCGGCAACGCCGCCGCTGCTGCGCGCCGTGGGTGTCCAGAAAACCAGCCGCTCGGCCGCATCCATATCCTCGTCGGCGTCGACAAATATGATCGGTTCATCACTGGTAGTCTCATCGGTGCGCACGCCCAGATAACGCAGCACCGTATCGGCAGTGCCGCCGGGCAGGTGCGAGAGATTGCCGTCCCACAGCGCCAGCAGCAGGCCGCTGCGGCGGACCAGTACCGCGGTGAGGTTCGCGTACATCGCGTCGCGATTGGCAGCAATTACGGTGCCGTGCTCATCGAGGATGTGCGCGGGCGGTGTGAGCTCGACGCAGCGCACGTCCGGCCTTGCCAGCAGGCGCCTGAGCAGTGCCAGTGAATCGGGGCTGAAGTCGGCGGCGTACTGGTCCAGTGACATGGGCAGCACCGCCTCGACCACCACGCCGAGGTCTAGCGCGGTCTGGGCGACCAGCAGATCGGCGCCGGCCGCCATGCCCACGACGATCCGCAACTCGGTGTTGGGCAGATGGCTATTGAGCTGCTTGACGAATTCCGCGACAGCCTCGCGCAGGCGCGGGAAATCGTTCGGATCCAGGTCGCGATGGCCTGAAACACCGACGATAAACGGGGAGTTTCCACTGGGTTTTTTTTCGGACAAGTCTGCAGTTCCACTGGCGAGCCTGGCCCATAATAACGCCTGTCAGCCGCGGTGCATGGCGCCCCCGGTTGGGGCGTGTGTAGGGCCCCCTGAGCCTGCCCGGCAGGCAGCCACCTGCCATTTCGGCTGCGCATATCTCTCATAAACGATTGATTTAATGGCGCTCCCTACGAGATTCGAACTCGTGTTCCAGCCTTGAGAGGGCCGTGTCCTGGGCCTCTAGACGAAGGGAGCGAATCTTCGGAAGGTGAGGCGAAAAGGCGCGGTATTATAGGCGGCCGCTCCGATTGCTCAAGCTATTCAGGGTTGATTTGAACGAACCTTCGTCAGTTTCCGTGGCGCCAGGCGCGCCACGCATCATTCCGCGCGCCGAACATCCGGTATCGCGGTCCGATATTTCCCCTAACGCCTTGCGCGTGCTGTATCGCCTCAAGGAGGCCGGTTTCCAGGCTTTCCTGGTGGGTGGCTGCGTGCGTGATCTGATCATTGGTCGGCACCCGAAGGATTTCGACGTAGCGACCGACGCCTTGCCCGACGAGGTGCGGCGCCTGTTTCGCAATTGCCGTCTGGTAGGACGGCGCTTTCGTCTGGCGCATATTGTTTATGGCCGCGATGTCATTGAAGTGGCAACCTTCCGCGCCGCGAGCGCGCCGCCGCCGAGTGAAGACCCGGTGCCCAGCCGCGAGGAAGATGAGGAAGAATTGCTGGACGAGGACGATGAGGCGGGTGAGGAAGCGGGTGAGGAGTCCGAGGCCGCAGCGCCGCCAGCCTATGAGTCGGCCTACCGCCGGGATGGCGGCGAGAGCGTGCATCGTGTACAGAATGATCACGGCCGCCTGCTGCGCGACAATGTCTACGGCAGCATCGACGAGGATATCTGGCGGCGCGATTTTACCGTCAACGCGCTCTACTACAACATCGCCGATTTCTCGATCTGGGATTACACCCACGGGCTCGCTGATATCCATGCCAGGCGCCTGCGGCTGATCGGTGATGTCGAAACCCGTTACCGCGAAGACCCGGTGCGCATGCTGCGGGCGGCACGCTTCGAGGCCAAGCTCGGTTTCACACTCGACGTCGAAGGCGCGGCGCCGATTCCGCAGCTGCGCCAGCTGTTGGCAGGCGTGCCGCCGGCGCGCCTGTTTGACGAGATCACCAAGCTCTTTCTCGGTGGTCATGGCGCCGAGAGTTATCGCGTGTTGCGCGAGCGCGGACTGTTCGGCGTGCTGTTCCCGGCGGCGGAGCGCTACCTGCAGCAGCACCCCGGCAGTCTGGTTGAGGCGCTGCTGATCCAGGGCCTGCGCAACACCGATGCGCGCGTGGCTGAAGACAAGCCGGTCACGCCCACATTTCTGTTTGCCCTGCTGCTATACGGGCCAATCGCTGCGGCCATCGAGGCGCTGCCTGCGCAGCGCTGGCACGAGGCGCAGGCGATACTCGAGGCCTGCGATCAGGCGCTGCGCGAGGCGCAGCAGCGCGTGTCGATACCGCGGCGCATTGCGCTCGGGGTGCGTGAGATGTATGCGCTGCAACCGCGGCTGGAAGTACCGGGCGGACGTCGCGCGCTGCGCCTGCTCGAGCAGCCGCGCTTTCGCGCCGCCTTTGATCTGCTGGCGTTGCGGGCGGCGATCGGCCTGGCACCCGCGGAAACTGCACAGTGGTGGACGACCCTGCAGGTGGTCAGTCCTGAAGAGCGCGAGCAGATGGCTGACGCCATGCCGCGCAGTGCGCGCGGCGCACCCAGCGCGGCCGACGATTCGGGCACTGCGCCGCGCCGCCGCCGGCGCCGGCGGTCGCGTAGCCGCGGCGGATGAACTGGATTCCGGCCTATGTGGGTCTCGGCAGCAACCTGCACGATCCGCCGCAACAGCTGCGGCGTGCCCTGGCGGCGCTGGCGGCCTTGCCCGCCACGCGGCTCGTGTGCCAGTCGGCGCTCTATGGGTCCAGGCCTTTCGGTCCGGTATCGCAGCCAGATTTTTGCAACGCTGTGGCAGGGCTGCTCACCCAGCTTGAGGCTCCCGCACTGCTGGCTGAATTGCAATCGTTGGAACAGCAGCTGGGGCGTACCCCTGTCGCGGAGCGCTGGGGGCCGCGCGTGATTGATCTTGATCTGCTGGTTTACGGCAGCGAGCGGCGCAGCGATGCCGCCTTGACGCTGCCGCACGCGGGCATCGCCGAGCGCAGCTTTGTGTTGCGACCGCTTTGCGACATCGCCCCTGACTTGATGGTGCCGGGACTGGGCACCGTGGCGGTACTTGCCGCCGGCATTGCCATGACCGACCTGTGGGCCATGCCATGACTGAAGCGCCTGCAAAAGTGAGCGCCAGAAAGCCCGCCGCCGCCAGGGTCGCGGCGCCTCCGGCCCATCGCTTCATCGTGCTGGAAGGGCCTATTGGCGTGGGCAAGACCAGTCTCGCCGCCAAACTCGCCACCACCCTGGGCGCCGAGCAGGTGTTTGAGCAGGCCGAGCAGAATCCCTTTCTGGAACGCTTCTATCGCAATCCGCGCGCCGGCGCACTGCCGGCGCAGCTCTATTTTCTGTTCCAGCGCACCCAGCAATTATCGGCGCTGCGCCAGCAGGATCTGTTCGCGCCGGTACGCGTCGCCGATTATCTGCTCGACAAAGACCGCCTGTTCGCGCGGGTCACACTCGATGAAGAAGAGTTCCGCCTGTATGAGCAGGTGCACCAGCGTCTGAGCATCGATGCGCCGGTGCCCGATCTGGTCGTGTATCTGCAGGCGCCGGTCGACGTACTGCTCGAGCGCATCGCGCGCCGCGGCATCCGTCATGAGCATCTGATCGAGCGCGCCTATCTCGAAAAACTCAACGACGCCTACGCTCGCTTCTTTCATGAATATGAAGCCGCGCCACTGCTGATCGTCAACGCGGCGGCCATCGACCCGCTGCACAACGACTCGGACTACGCCGAGCTGCTGGCAGCCATTGCCCGCATGAAGCGGGGGCGTTTGTACTTCAACCCGCTGCGGCACCAGGCGCTTTAGGGCGCTCAGGCCCGTGGCTGCCAGCGAATGGCGCCAAAGTTGCGCGCCGGCCGCCACTCCGTCATCCTCGATACCATGTATACACAGCTCGAGCAGCGGGAATCCGACCGGCCACCGGTAACCCTGACCACGCTGGCACAGATGCGTGCGGCCGGCGAAAAGATCGCCTGCCTGACCGCCTATGACGCCAGTTTCGCTACGCTCGTTGATGCGGCCGGCGTCGATGTGGTCCTGGCCGGTGATTCCCTGGGCATGGTGATTCAGGGTCACGACACCACCGTGCCGGTGACCATGGACCAGATGGTCTATCACTCCAAAGCCGTGTCACGTGGGCTGCGACGCGCCATGCTGATGGCCGATCTGCCGTTCATGAGTTTTGCCACCCGTGAGCAGGCGCTCACCAACAGTGTGCGCCTGATGCAGGAGGGCGGGGCGCGCATGGTGAAGCTCGAGAGTGGTGGCGCGCAGCTCGACATCGTCGAGTTCCTGGCGCGTCATGACATCGCGGTGTGCGCTCATCTCGGACTCAAGCCGCAATCGGTCCACAAGACCGGCGGCTTCCGGGTGCAGGGTCGCGATGATGAAGCCGCCAGGCACATGCTGGTCGAAGCGCGCGCGCTGGAAGGCGCGGGCGCCGATATGCTGCTGCTCGAGTGCATACCTGCGGCGCTCGGGCGCGAGATTACCGAGGGCGTGAACCTGCCGGTGATCGGCATCGGCGCCGGTGGCGACACCGACGGGCAGATTCTGGTGCTGTACGACATTCTCGACATCACCACCGGGCGCAAGCCACGCTTCGTGCGCAATTTCATGAGCGGCGCGAGCGGCTGCAGCGATGCGATGCGGCGCTATGTCGAGGCCGTGAAATCGGGCGCCTATCCCGCCCCCGAACATTGCTTCTGAGCTGACAGTCATGCAAACCGTCATCACGGTCGAGGCCGTGCGCGCGCAGGTTCGCGCCTGGCGAGCCGCCGGTCAGCGCATCGCCCTGGTGCCGACCATGGGCAATCTGCATGCCGGGCATATGAGCCTGCTGGCGGCCGCGCGCGCCCGCGCCGAGCGGGTGGTGGCGAGTGTGTTTGTCAATCCGCTGCAATTTGGCCCGGCCGAGGATTTCAAGTCCTACCCGCGCACCCTGGCAGACGATGAACAGCTGTTGCGCGAGGCGCAGTGTGATCTGCTGTTTGCGCCGGGTGTCGAGGAGATTTATCCGGACGGTGGTGCGCAGCCGACCGTTGTTACGGTGCGCAATCTCGCCGGCATGTTATGCGGGCAGTTTCGCCCCGGTCATTTTGATGGCGTGGCAACCGTGGTGGCCAAGCTGTTTGGCATCGTGGCGCCCGATGTCGCGGTGTTTGGCGAAAAAGATTACCAGCAGTTTGTCATCATCCGTCGGATGACGCGTGATCTGGCGCTGCCAGTGGAAATTGTGGGTGCGCCCACGGTGCGCGCAGCGGACGGTCTGGCCCTGAGTTCGCGCAATCGCTTCCTGAGCAGCGCGGAGCGCGCCCGCGCGCCAGTGGTGCATCAGGCGCTGCAGCAGACCATTGAGCGGCTGGCAGCAGGCGGACGTGATTTCAGTTCGCTGGAAAGTGCTGGTTGGCAAAAACTGGCGACTGCGGGTTTGCGGCCCGACTATTATTCGGTGCGCGATGCGCTGGATCTGCAGGCGCCGCGCGCCGATTCGCGCGAACTGGTGGTGCTGACGGCCGCACGCCTCGGGAGCGCGCGCCTGATTGATAACCTGCGACTCACCCTGCGACCCTGACAGGCGCAACGCCTCAGGCTGCCGGCGCGGCAGACGCGGCAGGCGCTGCATGCGCGGCCTGCGCCGCATGACGCGCCAGCGCCCAGTGCACGTGCTCGCGCACCAAAGGCGACGGATCTTCGCGACGCGCCGCCAGTGCGGCCAGCGTTTCCTCAGTGCCCGGCGCATTCCCCAGAGCCACTGCAATATTGCGCAGCCAGCGCTCATGACCGATTCGGTAAATAGCGGAACCGCTCAGGCGCGCCGTGAACTGCGCCGCGCTCCAGCTGAACAGTTCGCAGAGGCGCGGCGCGTCCAGCGCGTGGCGCACTTTGAAATCCGGGTGCGCGGCGTCGCGCGCGTATTTGTTCCACGGACACACCAGCTGGCAGTCATCACAACCGTAAATGCGATTGCCCATGGGCGCGCGCAGCTCCTCGGGAATCGCGCCGGCCAGTTCAATGGTCAGGTAAGAGATGCAGCGACGCGCGTCCAGTTGATAGGGTGCGACGATCGCGCCGGTAGGGCAGGCCGGGATGCAGGCACTGCAGCTGCCGCAATGCGCACTCGCCGGTGCATCCACGGGCAGCGGCAGGTCGGTGTAGATTTCGCCAAGAAAAAAATACGAACCCGCGTCGCGGGCGATCAGATTGGTGTGCTTGCCGATCCAGCCAAGGCCAGCATTGCGCGCCAGGGCTTTTTCCAGCACCGGCGCGCTGTCGCTGTAGACGCGATAGCCGTGGGACCTGAGCAGTGTGCCCAGCTGCGTGGCCAGCTGTTGCAGGCCGCGCCGCATGAGCTTGTGGTAGTCGCGGCCCAGGGCATAGCGTGACAGGTAAGCGAGGCTGGCATCGCCGAGCACGTCCCCGGGCGGGCGGGCAGCGCCGGGCCAGTAATCCATGCGCGCGCTGATCACCCGCACCGTGCCCGGCAGCAGCTCGGCGGGCCGGCTGCGCTTGAGGCCGTGGCGCGCCATATAGCCCATTTCACCGTGCCTGCCGGCCGCCAGCCAGGC
>Ga0315271_10002659_pt1 | contig 11215 bp, 9 predicted proteins | sample C3_top_MG_FD_204664 | JGI IMG/M metagenome (GOLD analysis project Ga0315271, IMG submission 204664) | Sediment microbial communities from Yellowstone Lake, YNP, Wyoming, USA - C3_top | ecosystem: Environmental > Aquatic > Freshwater > Lake > Sediment | place: USA: Wyoming | collected 2017-08-01
TGGCACCCCGAGAACCTTGCCACCCTCAAAGGCCCTGCGGGCGATGCAGCGAGGACCCTGTTCGCGGCGTTCGTGCAGGCCGCAAAGCAAGGACAGGGTTAACAGGATTAAAAATTTGATTAACATCATTAAAGACAATGATTTTTAATCTTGAATCCCGTTAATTCTTCAAGATCCTGTTAATCCTGTCCTAGTTTTCCGCTTTTGGAGCCCCCATGTCCTCCGATATCCTGTTCGAGATTCGCGACCGCATCGCCACACTGACGCTGAACCGACCGGATCGTCTGAATGCCCTCCTTCCCTGGATGCGGGAGGCCTTCGACGAGGCTCTGGCCATGGCCGCTGAACCGGCCGTGAAGGTCCTGGTGCTCCGGGGCGCGGGGCGGGCCTTCTGCGCCGGGGGTGACATCGCCTGGATGGCGAAGGCCATGGCCGAAGGCAACTGGACCGAGATGCATGCACTGCTGGATTTGGGATGCTCGGTAGCCTATGCCCTGGCCATGCTTCCAAAGCCTGTGGTGGCCGTCGTGCAGGGCGCGGCGGCGGGAGCGGGCATGAGCCTGGCTCTCTGCGCGGATGTGCGCGTGGCCTCCCCCGACGCCCGCTTCAGCATGGGCTTCGCCAAGATCGGCCTGCATCCGGACTGGGGTGGCAGCGTAGCGCTCTCCCGCCTGGTGAACCCCGCCGTCGCTGCGGAGCTGATGTTCCTGGGCGACAGCCTCACCGCGGAGCAGGCCCGAGGCCTGGGCCTGGTCAATCAGGTCGTTCCCGCAGATCAGCTGGATCTGGCCGTTGAGGCGCTCACGCAACGCCTCGCCGCGGGCCCTTCGGAGACCTTCGCCCGCATCAAGGCCACGGTGCTGCGCAACCAGGGCCTCGATCCAGACAGCCTGCGCAGGCGCCTGGAGGCCGAGGGCGCCCAGATGAAGGCCGCCATGCGACATCCCGATGCGCAGGAAGGGCTGGCCGCCTTTCTGGAGAAACGGGCGCCGCAGTTCGCCTAGGTCCTTCGGCCACCGGATCTCCAAGGAAGGGCTGGTCACGGAAGACACGGAATTCCTCGGAGGGCGCAGAAGATGCCATGGCCCTTGCTGTGCGGACCCGTCATAGGCGGCTTCCGTGTCCAGGGCTTATTTGGTGATCCTTAGGTTCGAGAGCAAAACGGAATCACCCGCCCGCCGCCTGGAACCGGAGGCGGGTCTGTTCCAGTTCGGTCCGAAGTTCCGGAGCCCGCCGCTGGAGATCATTCATGGCTCGGCCCAGTTCCGCCAGGGCTGCGTCTCGATGACCCGACAGGAAGGCGAGCCAGGCCTTGGCCCGATGCACATAGGGCGAGTCTGTATCTGGGGGGCGGAGGAGGGCCAACCGCCGCTCGAATTCCTTGGCATCCAGCCTCGCCATGCGAAGCAGGCACTCTCCGAGCGCCGCCGCGGCATTCCCGCGCACCTCCGGTGTCACCCCCTCGGGCAGAAGCTCCAGCACCCTCTGATAGCCCGCCCGGGCCTGGGCGAACCGCTGCTGGAAGCGGGCCAGCTCGGCTGCATAGAACTGACACTCGGCCTCGATGGTCCGCAGACCTGTCGTCTTGGCCAAACCCAGCGCCCGGTTGTGCAACACCTGGGAGGCGGCAGGCTGGCCCTTCATCAAGGCGAGGATGCCGAGGTTCCTCAGGCTGGTGATCTGCCCCACCTTGTCCCCGAGAGCTTCCCGGATCCCAAGGGCCTGGGTGAGCAGACCCTCAGCGCCAGGCAGGTCCTCGGCGACAAGGGCCGTGACCCCAAGATTGTTCAGAGCCAGGGCCTCACCCCAGCGGTTCCCGAGACCGCGCTGGAGTTGCAGGTTCGTTCGGTACAGGGCCTCCGCCGCTGTAAGGTCCCCCCGTTTCAGCGCCTGGTTCGCGAGGTTGTTCTGGGCCAGGGACATGTAGAACTGGTCTCCGGTCTGCTGGCTGAGGCTGAGTGAGCGTTCATAGTGGCTCTTGGCTTCCGCGTCCCGACCCCGCTCCCCCGCGATGAGCCCCAGGTGATTGTAGGCGATGATCTCCCCGTCCCGGTCCCCGATGGTCTGGGCCAGCGCCAGGGTAGCCTCCCGCAGACGCTGGGATTCATCGAGATCCCCGAGGTCCTTGGCGAGATAGGCCTTCAGGCCAAGGGCGCGGTTCTCAGCCCAGCGGTCCCCGGTGGCCCGGGCGGACATCAGCGCCCAGTTGGCCACGGGCAGGGCCTGGTCCCGCCCCAGTCGGCGGAGACAGGCGGCATAGGCGGACACGGCACTGGAGAAGCCGGGAGCCTGGGTCGAGGCCTCCCGCAGGTAGGGCTCACTGCTCTTGAAGTCCCCCTTGAGGAAGAGGGCCTTGCCGCGGGCGTAGGTGGCGAAGACATCCGGCGAAACCGGCGGATCCTGAGTGCTTCGGGACCGGAGGGGATCCACCTTCCGGAGGAGGTCATGGGCGGCGGGATCCACCAGGGCGTAGGGAGTGAAGGAGGCCTGCAGGGCGGCCCTGGAGGTCCCCGCGACGCGGATGCGCCCCCCTCCGTCCACCAGCTCATAGGTCAGGGTATGGGTATGGCTCCCGGTGTCCTGGCTCAGGGTTCCCCGCAGGAGCAGACGAGCGCCCAGGGCCTTGGCGAGGCGGAACTGGTTGCCAGGTTCCAGGCCCTCGGCCGGACTCATGTGGAGGCCGGCGATTGCCCGGGTGACGGATTCCGGTTCCATCACCGCCAGGCTTGGCGATGCCTGGAGGGCCGCCGAGAGGAGCTCGGGCATGCCCACCGCCACGAGGGCATCAAGACTGGCGTCCCCAGTGGCGTTCCGGATCGGCAGAACGGCCACCCTGGGCGGGTGGCCCTTCACCAGGTCGGCGATGCTGCTGCGACCGAACAGGTAGTAGCCGAGGCAGAGCAGGACCAGCAGGGCTGCCGCGGTGCCCCCCGCCCACCACACGGCGCGGTCCCGGTTCAGCTGGCGGGCCAGCAGCTCGGCCACCCGGCCACTCGTGGGCCGCTTGGAGGGATCCAGTTGCAGCATGGCCCGGAGGAGGGCTTTCAGGGGCCGGGAGAGGCGCCGTCCCCGCAGGGAGTTGCGCTTGCCAGCAAGGGTCGCCTCCATCCTCGCCCGGCCTTCTCCCGGGAAAGGGTGGTCCCCCAGGAGCAGTTCCCAGGCCACCACGCCCAGGGAGAACACATCACTCGCGGGGCCCACCCGTCGCCCGGACATCTGCTCGGGAGACGCGTAGGTCGGACTGCCCATGAAGACCCCCGCCTCGGTCATCTCCTCCCAGCCAGAAAGGGGGGAAGAACTCCGGAAGGGGGTGGGGACGGTCACCTCTTCCTGGTCAGAGGCCGGGAACGCCCCGCGTGTCAGTCCCTCTCCGGCCTTCTCCTCCAGGCCCGGAAGGCAGGCTGTTTCACCGGTGGCAGCCCCCTCCGGCGCCTCGGCGACATCCACCAGTCGGGCGAGGCCGAAGTCCAGGACCTTGACCTGCCCCTGGACATCCACCATCACGTTGCCGGGTTTCAGATCCCGGTGGACGATGCCCTTGGCATGGGCCGCTTCCAAAGCCTGGGCGATGGAACCCAGGGCCTCCAGTTTCTGGCGCAGGTCCAAGCCAGGGGCCACTTTGGCCAGGGTCTCCCCGGCCACGAACTCCATGGCGATATAGGCATTCCCCCGCGCCTCCACCCAGTCATGGACCTGGCACACGTGCCGGTGGTTGAGCTGGGCCAGCGCCATGGCCTCCCGGCGGAAGCGCTCGGCCGTGGCGGCCTGTCCATCCTTGCCCAGCCGGATGGACTTGAGGGCGATCCGCCGCTCAAGAACCGGATCCCAGGCCAGGTAGACCGCGCCCATGCCGCCCTGTCCCAGGAGGGATTCCACCTGGAACCGGCCCACCAGCTTCCCTGGGGCAAGCATGCCCGGGCCCCGCTCCCGGCGGCCATCCGCGCCCGAAGGCGCTGGAGTCAGGGGGGACGGGACCACGGTGGTTCTACTTCAGCTGCCGGCTTTGGGCCGCCTCGATGAGTTCCTTGACGCGACGGGCATCGGCCTTGCGATGACCGTGACTGGTGAGGGGATCACTGCCGCCGGTGCTCTCCACCAGGAGGTCAGCCCAGAACACGCCCGTGTCGATGCGCACGCTGGCCACCTTCGAAAGGTGGATGCTGATCTCGTTCACGGAGAACCAGGAACGCTTGCGCCGGATGACCGCTGCATCGGTCACCTCGATGACCGTGGTGAACAGGTGGTTGCCCTTGGTCCAACGACTCGCCTGGAAGAGCTCGCTCATCGGAGGGCATCCTTCGCGGCGGCGACCACGGCCTGGGGCGTGACACCATAGGCCTCCAGCAGCTTCTCGGGCTTGCCACTCTGGCCGAACAGGTCCTTCACGCCCACGCGCCGAACGGGCATGGGATGGGCCTCGGACAGGATCTCCGCCACGATGCCCCCCAGGCCGCCGTGGATCTGGTGTTCCTCGCAGGTGACCACGGCCTTGTGCTGCCTGGCCAGGGCAATCAGCGTGTCGCGGTCGAAGGGCTTGAGGGTGGGCGCATGCAGCACGGTGGCCTCGACGCCCTCGGTGGCCAGCAGCTCCGCAGCCTCCAGGCAGATGGAGGTGCCCAGGCCGCAACCCACCAGCAGCACATCCTGGCCCTGGCGCATGACCACTGCCTTGCCCATCTGGAAGCGGTAGTCCTCGGCATGGATGCGCGGAAACTTGTCCCGGGTGAGACGAATGTAGACGGGACCCGGATGGGCGTAGGCGAAGCGAACAGCCTGCTTCGTCTCGATGGCATCCGCCGGCGACAGGACCGTCATGCCGGGAATCATGCACATGAGGGCCAGGTCCTCCAGGCACTGGTGCGTGCCACCATCCTCGCCCACGGTGAGGCCCGCGTGGGTGGCCACGATCTTGACGTTCTGATGGCCCACCCCCACGGCCTGCCGGACGAATTCGTAGGCCCGGCCCGTGGCGAACATGGCGAAGGTGCTGACGAAGGGCACCACCCCCGTGGTGGCGGCTCCGGCGGCGGCGGCCACCATGCCCTGCTCGGCGGCACCCATGTTGAAGAAGCGCTCCGGAAAGGCCTTGGCGAACTTGCTGGTGCGGGTGGAACCGGCCAGGTCGGCATCGAACACGATGAGGTTGGCGCCCTCGTTTCCCAGTTCCACCAGGGTGTCGCCGTAGGCGTCCCGCAGGCTATCCATCACGCCGCCCACCCTGCCGCCCACGCCCGCCGTTTCCAAGCCCGCCATGACCACTCCCCAATGAACCCCTTCATTCTACGCGAGGTCCCCACAGGACGCCGCCGCCGAGCGGCGACGCCAGGGCCAGCGCGCGGCGCTCCGCAAAAAAACGGGAAGAGGCCGTAGGCTGGAGGCATGGCAACGCGCCTCCGTCCCTCGTCCCTGCTTTGGGGCGTCTTCCTCGCCTTGAGCGTGGCCGCCCTCGCCCTGCGCCTCCGGACACCCGGCCACTGGGCCCTGCCCTGGCTCATGAGCGCCATATTGGCCCTGCTGGCCCTGCGCCTGCTCGCCATGACACTGGATTGGCGGCGAGGCCGGATTGCCGGCACGCGGATGCTGCTGCCAGCCCTGGTGCTGGTGGAAGGCCTGGGGCTGCTCCTCACGGGAACCTCCCAGCTGGCGCTCCGACTGCGCCTGGGCACCGCTCTGATCCTTGAAGTCCTACTGCTGGTCCTTGCGGTTCGGGCCTGGCGGACCTCCCGGGCTCTTCCAGGCGGCTGGCCCGAAGACCGCATCGCCCTCGCCTTTGAAACCTTCGTGCCGCCCCCCGTGGCGCGGCTCATGGCCCTGGAGCTGGTGCTGCTCGGCAGCGCCTTGCGCTTTCTCGCGGGTGGTTTTCGGGCCCCGGCCCCCCCTGGCTTCAGCTTGTACAGGGAGACCTTTCTCCGGGCCTTCCTCCCGGTCCTGCCCCTGCTGATCCCCACGGATCTGTTCCTGCTCCATGCCCTGTTCCCCCGCATGGCGCCCTGGCTGCGGTGGTGCCTGCACTTCTCCACGGTCTACTCCCTGCTTTGGATGGTCGGCCTCTATGCGACCCTGAAGCAGCGCCCCCACCAGATCGATGCATCCTCCGTGAGCCTCCACATGGGTCTGCTGGGTTCCATGCGTTTCCCCAGGGAGGCGCTGGTTTCGGTGGCTGCCCTGCCTGAATTCGCCGACGACTGGGCCAAGCGCGAGCACATGAAGGGCATGGGCAAGCTCCTGCGAACGGGGGCCCCTGCGGTGGAGCTGCGCCTGGCTGTGGCCGTTCCCATCATGGGTCTGCTGGGCCCCAGCTCGCGCAAGTGCGATCGCGTGGCAGTGTCCGTGGACGACCCATCGGCTTTCATGGCCGCCCTGGGACAGCCGTGCGCCTGAACCTGCCCATCGACCCTCTGCTGCCCCAGGTCGTCGAGTCCCTGCGGGGAAATCCCAATCTGGTGCTGCAGGCAGACCCTGGCGCGGGCAAGACCACCCGTGTGCCGCCCGCCCTGCTGGACTCGGGCCTTCTGGGGGAGGGCGAATGCTGGATCCTGGAGCCCCGCCGCCTCGCCGCGCGCCTGGCCGCCACCCGCGTGGCCGAGGAACTGGGCGAGCCCCTGGGCCAGCGGGCGGGCTACGCCGTGCGCTTCGAGCAGAAGGCGTCGAAGGCCACGCGCCTGCGCTTTGTCACCGAGGGCCTCCTGCTGCGACGCCTGCACGACGACCCCCGTCTGCGCGGAATGGCCGCCGTGGTGCTGGATGAGTTCCACGAGCGGCACCTGCAGACGGACCTGGCCATCACCCTGCTGCGCCGCCTCCAGCGCCATGGGCGGCCTGATCTCAAGCTCATCGTCATGTCGGCCACACTCGATCCCGGCCCCGTGGCCGGCTACCTGAGCGCGCCGGTGATGAAAAGCGAAGGCCGGGCCTTTCCAGTGGACACGGCCTTCCTGGCCCGGCCCGATGATCGGCCCCTGGAGCAACAGGTGTCGGAGGCTCTCGACCGCCTCTACGGCGAGGGTCTGCACGACCACACGCTGGTCTTCCTGCCTGGCGCCGCGGAGATCCGCGCCTGCCTGAAGGGCTGCGAGGCCGTGGCCTGTCGGCGGGGCCTGAGCCTCCGGCCCCTGCATGGCGAGCTCTCGCCCGATGCCCAGGCCCACGCGCTGGAAGTGACCGAAACCCCGAAAGTCATCCTCAGCACCAATGTGGCCGAGAGCTCCGTCACCCTCGACGGCATCGGTGCCGTGGTGGACTCGGGCCTGGGCCGCGAGGCCTCGCACTCACCCTGGTCAGGGCTTTCCGGCCTGCGCACGGTGCGCATCAGCCAGGCCCGCTGCGTGCAGCGCACGGGCCGCGCGGGCCGCACGGGACCGGGCCGCTGCCTCCGCCTCTTCACCGCAGCCGATTTCGGTGCCCGTCCCGTTTTCGATACGCCCGAACTGCAGCGCGCGGACCTGGCGGAGCCGCTGCTCGCCTTGCACGGTATGGGCCTCGGCGACCCTGGGAACCTGGACTGGTTCGAAGCGCCCCCGGCCGCCTCCCTGGCCGCCGCCGAGATCCTTCTCACGCGCCTAGGTGCCCTGGCGGATGGCGTCCTCAGCCCCGTGGGACGCCGCATGGCGAACCTGCCCCTGCACCCGCGCCTGGCCAGGCTCGCTGTGGCTGGTGAGGACCTTGGCATCCCCCAGCTGGCCCTGCGCGCTGCGGCTCTGCTGGAGTCCGGCAGCCTCTCGGCCAGGCAGGGTCTGGAGCGGATGCCGGCGAAGTCGGGTCACGGCGCGGATTCGGATCTCCTGCTGCGGCTGGATCAGTTCGAGGAGGCGGAAGCCGGGGGCTTTGGCGCAGGCGCCTGCCGGGCCGCCGGCCTGGATGCCTCCGCCGTGCAGCGGACCCGGCGGGCCGTGCACTCGCTCGCCCGACACCTTCCCTCGCCAGCCCATCCTGTGGATGCCGAAACCCGCCTGCTGAAGGCCCTCCTCCTGGCCTACCCGGATCGGGTGGGCCAGCTCTCCGCCAACGGCACCTGCGCCTTCGGCGGCGGGGGCGGTGCGAAGCTGGATGCCGCCAGCCGCGTGCGCAGGCCAGGTCTGGTCCTGGCTCTCGAAGCCGATGCCGTCAAGCAGGGAACGGGGGGGCAGACGCTGATCCGCCTGGCCTCGCGCTGCGAGGCCGACTGGCTGCTGGATGGATTCCCTGAGCGTCTGGAGGAGGTGGATGAGGTGGTGTTCAATGCCTCGGCGGGCCGCGTGGAGCGCCGCTCCGAGCTCCGCTACGACGGCCTGGCCATCGATGCCAGCCGGGGTCCCGCCGATCCGACAGATCCCCGCGTGGCGGCCCTGCTGGCCGAGGCCCTGCGGAGCCGCCCCCTCGACGAGATGCCTGCGCGGTTCCTGGCCCGCCTCGCCTTTCTGCGCAAGCATCGCCCTGAGCTCAAGCTGCCCGAGGATCTGCTGGCGCCCCTGCTGACGGGGGCCTGCGCAGGGCGGACGACGCTGCGCGAAGTCCAGGATGTGGACTGGCCCGCGGCCTTGCGCCAGGCCTTTCCAGCCGAAACCCTGCGCCTGCTGGATGCCTGGGCGCCCGAGGCCCTCCAGCTGCCCAAGGGCCGCCCCACCAAGGTCCACTACGAGGACGATCCCCCGTGGATCGCCTCTCGGCTGCAGGATTTCTGGGGCCTGAAGAAGACCCCTGCCGTAGCCGGTGGCGCCGTGCCCCTGGTGCTGCACCTGCTGGCGCCGAACCTGCGCGCTGTGCAGGTCACCACCGACCTGGCCGGCTTCTGGCAGCGGGCCTACAGGGAACTGCGGCCGGGGCTTTCCCGGCGCTATCCCAAGCACCACTGGCCGGAGTAGGAGTTAATCTTTCCCCATGCTCTCCTTCCGCCCCATCCGCCCCGAAGATGACACGGCCGTCGCCGCGATCATCCGCCAGGTCATGCCCGAGTTCGGGGCAGGCGGTCCGGGCTTCGCGATCGATGACGCTGAAGTCGACCGAATGAGCGCGGCCTACTCGGTGACCGGCGCGGCCTACTTCGTGGTGACGGATGAGCCGGGCCGGGTGGTCGGCGGCGGGGGCGTCGCGGCGCTGGAGGGTGGAGAACCCGGTGTCTGTGAGCTGAAGAAGATGTACTTCCTGCCCGAAGCCCGGGGCCAAGGCGTGGGCCAAGCCCTCCTGCGCCACTGCCTGGCGGTGGCGCAGGAACTCGGCTACCACACCTGCTACCTGGAAACCCTCTCAGGCATGGACCAGGCCATCCATCTCTATCGGAAACTGGGCTTCAAGCCCCTCTGCTCACCCCTGGGCCACACGGGACACGGTGGCTGCGACCACTGGTTCGCGTTGGAGCTGGGATGTCCCGACCGCCGGGTGGTGAAGCAGAGCCCGGGGGGCTCTGCGGAGCCGGGCCCCGGCGAGGAGGGAATCAAACCACCTGGGGTGCGGCCTTGATTGTCGGCCTCGGAACGGACCTCTGCCCTCCGAGCCGCTGGCTCCACTTGATCGAGCGCTTCGGGGCCGAAAAGTGCGCGGGCCGGATCCTCCACCCCGAAGAGGTGGCTTATCTCCTGAGCGGAAGTCGGAAACGGCTTCCAGAGCGCCTGGCGGGACGCTGGGCCCTGCGCGAGGCCTTCGGCAAGGCGCTCGGAACGGGCCTGGACGGCTGGACCTGGAAAGAGTTGCGCTACGAGAATGGCCGCCTCTGGGCGGTGGGGACCCTGGCCGATCTGTTGGCATCCAGAGACATCCGGACCCTGCATGGCAGCGTCAGCCATGACCGGGACCTGGCGATTGCAATGGTCCTCCTGGAAAGGTGAAACCTGCGGAAATTCAAGCCCTGGAATCCAGGGCCGATCCCGAAGACAGGACGACCCGATGGACCCCATTCAGGCCAAGCAGCAGATGACCCTTAACGAGTTCCGGAGCCTCCGGGACTTCATCTATGCCAAATCCGGCATTTTCTTCAGTGAATCCAAACAGTATTTCCTGGAGAACCGACTTAGCAAGCGAATCGGCGAGCTGAAGCTCCGGAGCTATGGGGACTACCTATCCCTACTCCAGGGGAGCCAGGGGGCCGCTGAGCTGAAGAAGCTGTTCGTCGAGATCACCACCAACGAAACGAGCTTCTGGCGCAATCCTCCTCAGATCGAGGCGTTCCAGAACATCGTGCTCCCGGACGCGGCCAAGCAGGCCCGCGAGCGGGGCCAGAGCCGCCTCCGCATCTGGTCGGCGGCCTGCTCCAGCGGTGAGGAGCCCTACACCCTCGCCATGATCTGCCAGGACCTGAAAGACACCGTCCTCCGGGGCTTCACCGTGGAGATCCTGGGCACGGACATCAGCGAGAAGGTGCTCGCCCAGGCCCAGGATGCGGTTTACAACAGCTACACGCTTCGGAACCTGACCCCGGAGCAACTGCAGCGGCACTTCAGCCCGCTGGGCAAGGACCTCTTCCAACTGAAACCCGAAGTCCAGCGTCTCACCAGCCTTCGCCACTTCAATCTGGTGGACTACCAGGCCTACCGCCAGCTGGGTGCCTTCGACGTCATCTTCTGCCGGAATGTCCTCATCTACTTCGATGAAGCCGTGAAGGCCCAGGTGCTCAAGGGCTTCCATGGCCAGCTCCACCCCAGGGCCTACCTGCTGGTGGGACACAGCGAAAGTATCCATGCTTTCAATACCGGATTTGAGCTGCTGCATTTCAGCAAGGCCATGGGATACAAGAAACGGACTTGAATGGCTGGGAGCAGATCATGCCCATGACACCCCAAGAACTCATTGCGAATCTCGGCGATCTGCCGCCGCTTCCCCAGGTGGCCTCCCAGGTCCTGCGGGTGTCGGCCGATCCCGATGCCAACGCCGAGGACCTGCGCAAGATCATCGCCATGGATCAGGCCCTCACCAGCCAGATCCTGAAGATCTCCAATTCAGCCATGTTCGGCATGGTGCGCGAGGTCACCACCCTGACCCAGGCGATCATGACCCTGGGCTTTTCCACCATCAAGAGCGTGGTCATCGCCAGTTCCGCCAAGAACCTCTACCACCGCGGCACGGTGGGGCTCCAGGAGCGGCTGATCTGGGAACATGCGCTGGTTTCGGCCATGGCCAGCCGCGCCTTCGCCAAGCAGCTCCGCTTCCCGCGCATGGAGGAGGCCTTCATCGGCGGCCTCCTGCACGACATCGGCAAGTCAGTGCTGGGACTGAAGTTCCCCGAACGCTACGGCACGCTCCTGCG
>Ga0315271_10002660_pt1 | contig 11213 bp, 11 predicted proteins | sample C3_top_MG_FD_204664 | JGI IMG/M metagenome (GOLD analysis project Ga0315271, IMG submission 204664) | Sediment microbial communities from Yellowstone Lake, YNP, Wyoming, USA - C3_top | ecosystem: Environmental > Aquatic > Freshwater > Lake > Sediment | place: USA: Wyoming | collected 2017-08-01
GAGCGCGGCTTCAACTTCCGCCCGGCCGCTGGCATGGAAAACCGCAACCAAGCGCTCAGGAGCATGTGGATGCTTTCGAATAACGGCGTGGAATCCCGAATCGCTGATCTTGAGGTCGCCGAAAAGACCAGAAATCAGGGGATTTTCCTTGCCAAGGAGAAGCACCGCAGGGTTTTGCTCAATTGCACTGTTTGCCTCGGCCCTGGCGACCTTGAGGGCGACGCCTCTTTGTTTAAGCGCCCTGATGATATCCTCAGAAATATCGGCGGGGAAAGGCGGCCGGACGACTATCTTCGGCCCTGCTGCCACAAGTCGTTTCAACGTGGGGGGGTCTTCGCCGGGGGATAGTTTGCGGAAAACCTCGAAGTTTTCATCGAGCACCAGTTCTTGCGGAGGTGAGTCCAGCAGGAAGGTGAAGGTTTCCCGTCTCTTGCTCAATGTCACGGTAAAATGTTGCGAAACCTGGTCCCGGTAAAAGGTGACGGGTACCAACAGCCTGGAGAGAGGGCCCCGCTGGCTCAGGGTGACGGCGGCCTGGAACTGGTTTCCGGCGGCCGCCACCTTGATGTCTTCCACCTGGATCTCAGGCAGGCCCAAGCTGTTCAGCCACTGATTAAAAAACCATGTCAGGTCCCGGTTGGTCCGTTTTTCAAAGGTTTTTCTCAGGTCATTCCAGGAGGCCGCCCGGAAGGAATGCTGTTGCATGAAGTCCCTGACGCTATTGAAGAAGTTCTCTTCTCCCACCAACCTTCGGAGCATGTGGAAAACCATAGCCGACTTGCCGTAGCCCACCGAACGGGTGACGTCGTCCTCGCGTTCGGAAAACTTCCGGAGGGGTATTTCGTTCCGGGCATTAACGTGAGTCTTGAAGTTTGACAAGATACGGCGGCGGCATTGCCAGCCGACTTTTTTTTGCTCCTCCAGAAAATGATCGGCCAGATAGATGGTCAAGCCTTCATTCCAGTTGCCCAGGTCGAAATTCGTAAACACTGTATTGCCGAACCATTGGTGGAGAATTTCATGGGCCAGGACAGACCTGGCATACTCGTCTGAGCCGATCTCTCTCCCACCCAGGAGAACATAGGTGGGCATGGAGTAAGCCGAGGTCTGGAAGCTCTCCACCATCGAGAACCGTCGGTAGGGATAGGGCCCCAGGAGGCGCTCATAGGTTTCTAAAAACTGGCGGGCCTGAGCCAGATATTGCCCGGCAAACCCGGCATGCTCGGAAAAGAAAAAGGTATATAATTCAATGTCGCGGTAGCTACCCCGGGAAACCATAAACCGTGGAGAAGCCGCCAAGGTTATACCGTCGGCGTCATTCAGGGGATGGAAAAATTCAAAGCGAAACGTTACCCCTCCCTCGCCCGGAGATTTCGTTATATGGTCCGCCTCGGAGACCGCCTCATAATCCGGGGGCAGGGTAGCAGCCAAGGTATACAGGCAGCGTCCTGATACCACCGGGTGCCAGATACCTCGGAGAATGATGCCTTGTTGATCAATAATATTGTTGTCCGGATCCTTGAATGCCCCCGCATAGGTTATATCAATCACGCCGCCTTCCACTTCCAGTTCTGTCGGGTCCGCCATTTTTCTCAGATCAACGTGCCTGCTGTTCACCCTGAGGTTCAGAACTTCCAGGTCAGCCAGGAAAATGGTGAACCGCCGCCCCTTTGGGGCGGTGATTTTCGCCACTCCCTTGATCTTGGAGTGGGGAATATCAAAAGAAACCTGCAACTGGTAACGGGGTAACTCGGCGTAACTATCGGGTTTGGCCTCAACCTGGGCCGAAACGAAGTGTAGGAAAATGGCAATGATCACACTGTGAAGCAATACTTGCATTGCCCCGCTTCCTTTGCGGACCACCCTCACCATCATCGCCGCGGTCGGCCGCCCCATGCCGGAAGGCCATCTTGGTCACGCAACTTCAGGGTTTTCTTCCCTTTTTTCACCTCTGCGGCGATGAGGTAGGGACTTTCCTCAAAGGTGATCCGGGATCCCCGGACTTCCAGGGCGTCGCCTGGATTAAAAGTGACTTTCTGTTGTTCCAGGTACCAGGCCGGACCCAGGATGATAGGAATCGCTTTTTGGTCGGTCTGCAAATAGAGCCGGCGCCAGCCAGCCCCTGAACCCTTTCCGGAAGTCAAATTATCCACGGCCGTCACTTTCCCGGTGATAGTCTGCACCGTCTGGGGGTCATACCTCCGACCCCATCCCATGCCTCCGTGCTCTTTCAGGCTGCGCCATTTCCAACCGCCCTGGGCCCATGCCCCGGAAGAGGGCGCCAGACTCCAGAAAATTGTAATTATGGCCACCAAGGAAATTGTTTTGATTTTCATAGTCTTTCATCTACGCCTTGAAGGTATGGCTTAATAACTATCATCAGCCTTTAGCTATAAGGGTCTGGACCATGATTCCAAAAGAACCGCAGAGGGCCCGTTAATTGGAAGAAACGGACCCTCAGATGGAAAGACCATAGCTTTTCTTAGCGGCTCCTCGGACCCATACCGGCGCCGGCCCAGGCCGGGACCCCGGCTGCATCCCGCAGTTTCAGGACCTGGCCGCCTTTCTTCACTTCCCCGGCAATGATGGCCGGTTGCCCTTCATAGGTGATCCGGGAGCCGGTGACTTCCACCTTATCCCCGGGGGCAAAGGTCATGCCTTGTTTCTCCATGTACCAACTGGGGCCCAGGTGGACTGAAATCGCCTCTTTTTCGGTCTTCAGGGTAAAATGCACCCCGTAAGACATCTTCCTCCCAGGGGTGAATTTGTCCACGCTCACCACTTCGCCGCTGAGTGTTTCTACGGTTTTGGGGTTATACATCCGGCTGTAAGCATCGCCGGCGCCCCAGCCGCGGCCCTGTCCGCCTCCTGGCCCCATGCCGGTCTGGGCCCACGCCACCGTAGTGGCCAGGACCAGGGTGAGGATACCGATCAGGCTGATAAACCTTCCGAATTTCTTCATGGTGCTTCCCTCCTTGAATCAGTTGGTTATGGTAAGGCCGGAATGATTCCATCCTGCACATTGCCTTTCACCCCTTGAACCTTCTCCCAACCCAGCCGGTTGGGAGAAGGTGGGGGAGGGGAAAGAATAAGGGGGCGGCCACCTTTCTCCTCATTAACTTATCACCGGTCCCCGGGGCGGCCGCCCGGGCCGGGTTCCTTAATTTTTCTTGACCGTTACGCTGATCCCTTGGGCTCGCATGTTCAAGAAAATGGTCTCCAGGTTTGGATTGCTAGTGATGGCTTTGATGAACCGGGGGTCGGGCCTGGGCTTGCTCATGTTATCAGCCAGGATCAATCCACCCGGACGGACCAGGGGCAGAAGCTGGTTGAAATAATCCAGGTTACCCCCCTCGGCATCCAGAAAAAGTATATCGATGGGCTCCTTCAGTTGGCTGACCGTCCGGTGGGCGTTGCCCACAACCAATGTAACCATGTTCTCGACCCCGGCCCGTTTGAAGTTAGCTCTGGCCTCTAAAACTCGTCTATGTTGTATTTCGTGCGTAATCAGCTTGCCTCCCGTTGATTTAAGGCCCAGGCACATCCAGAGGGCCGAGTAGCCGGGCCCGGTGCCGATTTCTACGACATTCTTGGCCCTCGTGGACTCGACCAGAATCCGCAGTAATCTCCCGTGCAAATCATCCACGATGGGCCCCTCAATTTCATCGAGAACGTCTAATATCCTCTGCTCTGCTTCGTCTTTGGCCAAGGGCGGATGGGCCGAGGTTACTGAGTTACAGTCACGTTGCCGGCCACCCGTCTGGCCCAATCCCCAGCCTGGCGCCAAAGCGATTGCCGCTATGGCCATGGCCGTTATCACCACTAAGAGCCCTAGAGATTTTGCTCCTTTCATCTGCTCCATCCTTTCCATCATGCTTGAACATCCGGGTATCCGGTTGTTATCATATAAACCCTTATATCATCCAAATCCGGCGAGGTCGACAAAAAAATTTTGGCGAGGAAAGATTTTTGGCGAATACATACTGCTCTGCTGATTTTAGGGAACTGAATTGGGCAGCGATTTCTTATGGATATATAGTTAGTTGGATGATATGGGGAGGAAGCCGCGGTCAATCACGGGTAGAGAAGATGCTCACCCCAGGAGGCTAAGATTTCTTCTGACCGGATTTGTCCTTTCACGGAAGAGGGTTTAAACTCGGGGCGAGAGATTCCGGGCACGATTTGGGCCGCTGAGAGATAGAATGTCGCATAATCCCGATTGGGGGGATATTATTGGAGGCAGCGCCTGGGAAAAGGCAAACCCATGAACATATTTTTCAGGCTATGGCCCGTCTTTGCCGTGCTCGTCTCAAATACGCTAATCGCCGCTTTTCTGACTGAATTCACTTTTCTTAGCGGAGTTGCGGCGTTATGGGAAGTTCCGGCTCGATATCTGCGCATTTCTCTTAATCTGACGCTGCCCCTTTTTCTGCTGCCGGTTTTCTGTTTGATGGTGCAGGGGCTTATCAATCGCCGGGAAAAAGGGTTAATGGGCACCCAAGATCGGAACCTCAAGATCTCCCAGGGTAAGACCTGGTTTCTGCGTCCCTTCCAGGGTATCGGCCTATCTTTGCTGTTAGCCGCCAAGTTGCTGGCGGTCTTACAAGACTACTCCGGCACGCCGTTAGTATCGTCTGTAGTGTTGCCACCCGGACAATTTCTGCTGGGCCGCTTTTTCGCGGTCTTGAGCATCGGTATCCTCGTTTCCCTGCTCCTTTCCTTTGTGTGGGCTCTGGATGACTTGGGTATTCGCTACCGGAACGGCCGCACCGGGGAGGTGAGAATGGTGGGCAAATACTTGGGGGTGATACTTCCCATAGTCTTCGGCTTTTATGGTTTCATCAATATTCTTAAAGATGTCCCATTTCTTCAAGCCGTCTACTATGTTTTGCAGATGGCTGTGGTTCTGTACCCGCCCTTTTGCACGCTTACAGTCTGCCATACCGTCTATGTGCGCCGATACGGCACACTTCTCTTGAAAAATCTAAAGGTTGCTACAGTGCCGTCCAACTTCATGCAATAGTGCTACTTGTAAGAGCATTTGGTTTCGAGGATCATTGGGGCGATTTCCTCAGGCCAAGAGGTCCAAAACCCCGTTTTTTGACTGCGGTGGCCAAGTCTGCCGCATAATCTCGGATAATTTGTCTGGGCAATCTGGCCGAAAAAACCTTAGCTTTGGGTGGGTTTTTGGCTATTCTTTTAAAATATAAAGAATAAGGCAATGGGACGAAAAAAACCAATCATGGCCGAGGGTCCCGGCCCCGCCGGCTTCCGGATCAAAGGGCGCCTCTGGCTGGAAAAGGACGGCGAAACCTACCTGAGTCGGGGCCGGCTGGTGCTCCTGGAACGCATCCGGGAACTGGGCTCCATTGCGGCCGCGGCCCGTTCCCCGGACATGGCCTACAGTCATGCCTGGACCCTGGTGGCCGAGATGAACCGCCTGGCCGGCCAGGAGTTGGTGTCCCGAACCTTTGAGTTCTTTATGGTCGGGCTGGCCAGTGACCTGGCCAAAATCGCCGCAGCCATAAACGCCCTGGACGCCTACCGCCGCATCGCCAAGGCCCATTAATATGGCCGGAGATAAAACCGGTAACGGAAAGAAAGTGGGAGAGAAGCCAACGATAATCAGCAGTTAGGTAAAAATGCAAAGGAGAAAAAGGTGACCACTTTCCTAACTGAAAGAGGGGAACAATGAAAAAGTTTATAGTCTTTGGGGTTGTTCTGGCCTTGCTGGTCCCTTCGCTGGTCATGGCCGCCACGGAATTTTCTTTGGGCGGCTTCGTTAAACTGGACGCCATGTGGGATTCCGACAACGGTGAGGGGAAAACCATCAATGCGCCGCCGGCTCGCAACAATGACCCCAACCGCAAGCATGGGCGGCTGAAGTTCACGGCCCAAAACTCCCGTTTCAGCTTCACCATCAAGGGCCCGGATCTCTGGGGCGCCAAGACCAGCGGCTTGCTCGAAATGGATTTTAATTCAAATGAAAAAACGCTTATGGGCACTGGCTTTACGGCATCCAACTCCTACGTGCCTCAACTGCGCCACGCCATGTTCCGGTTCGACTGGCCCACCTCCGAACTGATGTTAGGCCAGTACTGGTCCATGTTCTGCGAATACCCCGCTGAGCCGGCGGAAGACACCCCGTTGACGATGACGGGCGCCGCCAACAATCGCCTGGCCCAGGTCCGGTTCACCCAGACGTTTATGAGCGACTGGACCGTGGCCGCCCTGATCGGCGACCCCACTCAGGTTAACTTAGGGAACAACGCTGGCCCTTATAATCCCAATGTCAACAACGGCCAGTCGGCGGAATCACCCCGGGTCGAGGGGAAAATCCGATACGCCCGCGACTTCTGGGGTAAGGCCGCTTTTTGGGGCAAGCCCACTCCCTTCATGGTTCAGTTCACCGGCGGCTGGCAGCGCAACGTTATGCGGAATAGTGCCTTCAACGCCTCTGCCTTCGGGGAGAACAACTACGCTGCTACCGGAGTTATCAACGTCAAGAATCAGTATCTCAATCCCTGGCTGGCCATGGGGACCTTGTTCATTCCGGTCATCCCGACTCAATCCGCCAATCTGGCCGGGACCGCCTCCATCCTCACCCAGTGGTGGATCGGCCAGGGCATCGAGGCCTTTGGGTTTGCCGGCGTGGCCAGCAACAAGTACCGGTTTGTCAACAACTTCTTCGGCCAGCTCAATTACGAGGCTGATTTGCTTCAGAAATTCGGCGGCTTTGTCCAGGGCCAGTACTACTTCACTAACCAGTGGTTCGTCAACGCCGTCTATGCCTTCAGCAAGGCTTACAATGTGTCCCGCTCCCGGGCCCTTTTGGGTGGCGGGGTAGCTGGTCTCGGGAACATGGAGTACGCCTTCACCGGGGATAACCCCTCAACGATCCAGCAGGTGGACCTGACCCTGTGGTACCGTCCCATCCAGGCCATCAAGTTCGGCTTGCAGTATTCGTATGCCGCGGCCAACTACTTACAAATAGCCACCACTCCTGCAACTACCCATAATTCCAGCAGGTTTGGGGGCCTGCACCGGGTGGAGTTCGTCGGGTATTTCTACTTCTAACCTTAACATTGGTTGACTTTAATCAGCCACCTCAAGTTTAATCAGCCCACAGGATACTAATCCTATGGGCTTTTCAAGAGATATGGAGGTGGCTATGAATCCCTTAGGCATGGATTTCGACAAGGAAGCCGCCGTCTGGGACGCTAACCCCGGTCGTGTCAAACTTGCCCATGATGTGGCCGACGCCATCATCAGGGAGCTCAAACCGACTCAAGACCTGGATGTCCTGGATTTCGGCTGCGGCACGGGTCTGGTGACGCTCCGGCTGCAACCGCTGGTGCGGGCCATTACCGGAGTGGACAGCTCGCAGGGCATGCTGGCGGTGCTCCGGGACAAGGTGAAAAAGCAGGGACTGCAGAATGTGAGCCCCCAGTTCGTTGACTTCGAAAGCGGCGACCGCGTGGCCGGGCAGTTCCATCTGATCGTCAGCAGCATGACCATGCATCATGTGCCGGATATTGCGGCGCTGCTCCGACTCTGGTTCGATCTCTTGCTGCCGGGCGGATGCCTGGGTGTCGCCGATCTTGATAAGGAAGACGGCTCCTTCCATGGAGACAACACCGGCGTTTATCATCTCGGCTTTGAACGAACCGCCGTCAAGGAGCTTCTCGAGGAGATCGGTTTTTGCCAGGTCCGGGCTCTGACCGCGGCCTCCATGGTGAAGGAGATCGCCGGCAAAGGGGACAGAGAATTTACCGTGTTTCTGATTACGGGGAGGAAATGAGGAGGTCGGCTTACATTAACTCCGAAAACCCTGGCTAATTAATTAAGGCGACCGGATTATCAAGGAATCAGGGCAGAGGATAGCAGCTTATCTGGCTAACTGATGCATCTGCCCTGAGAAATTTCCCTGGCAGCAGGCTCACCCCAAGCATTCTTTGGCGATGCGCACCGCTTCCCGTATCATCTGATTAGTATAACCCCACTCGTTATCATACCAGCTCATGACTTTGACCAGGTCGCCGTCCACCACCTTGGTCATGCTTAGGTCCACGATGGAAGCCCGGGGGTCCATAATGACATCCGAAGAAACTATGGGGTCTTCCGCCACCCCCAGGACACCGCGATAACGGGGACTTGCCGCTTCTTCCCGGAAGATATTATTGATTTCCTCTTCCGTGGTGGACCGCGCCGTCAGGAAGACGATATCGGCCAGGGAGCCCGCCGGAACCGGGGCCCGTACCGCCACGCCGTCGAATTTGCCTTTGAATTCCGGCAAGATTTCGGTGGCGGCAATGGCGGCCCCGGTGGAGGTGGGGACCAGGTTGGCGGCCCCAGCCCGGCCCCGCCGCCATTTTTTGGCGGGCCCATCCACAATCGCCTGGGAGGAGGTGTACGCATGAATGGTGGTCATGATGGCTTTTATTACCCCAATCCTTCTCCCCATAACTTCCATCACCGGGGCGATGCAGTTGGTGGTGCAACTGGCGCTGGACACCAATTCACACGAACCTCCCGGCACATTGACGCAACAGACCACCATGGGGATGTCACCCTCACCCTTCACCGGCGCTGAAAGGATAACCCGCTTGGCCCCGGCCTGGAGGTGTTTTTCCAGGTCCGCCTTGCGAGTGAAGACCCCGGTGCATTCAAAGACGATATCCACGCCTAAATCTCGCCAGGGAAGCCGGGCTGGGTCCTTTTCGCTTAGGAATTGATAACGTTTTCCAGCCACAACCAAATCGCTGCCCGCAATTTCCACTTTTTTGTCGTACCTGCCGTACACGGTGTCGTATTTCAGCAGGTACACCAGGTTATCCAGGGCCATGAGATCGTTGATCGCCACCAACTCCAAGGCCGGGGTTTCGAGAATGATTTTCAGAGCCGCCCGGCCAATACGTCCCATCCCGTTAATTGCCACTTTAGCCATAGCATCCCTCCCTTATACAGCGCCTTCCATAAAGATGACGCCAGCAGTCACCTAATAGCCTAATAAATCTAACCCCTTTAACTAATTGCATTTGTTTCTCCACTTTAGTAACAACATAACATGCAATATTTTATTTGACAACATGCGATTAACCGGTTATTAGATAAATATGAAAAAGGAAGCTCAACTCTTTAAATCTCTGGCTGATGAGACCCGCCTGAAGATGCTCTGGCTGCTGATGGGCCAGAAGGAACTCTGTGTCTGCGATGTCATTGACGTCCTGGGCATCACCCAATCCAAGGCCTCCCGGCACCTGCGCTACCTCTATCATCTGGGTTGGGTCACCGACCGCCGGGAAGGGGTATGGATGAATTACCGGCTGAGCGTCGCCCCCGGCAGCCCGGAAGATAAGCAGCTGAAGCTATTGGCGGATATTTTAAGTTCCCAGCCGGAGGCCCAGGCCTTACGAGACCGATTGGAGCAATGGCTGGCGGCCAAAGGGCAGGGCAAGGACGGCGCCACTGCATGTCAATGCTCCTGAGCTGATTATCCAGGTCTCTTTTAATCAATTTTTTATCTTGACTTACCCGGTAAACCGGTTATAAAGAAGTATCATGAGAACAGAGGCGCGATTCTTTAAATCCCTGTCGGATGAGACCCGTCTGAAAATTCTCTGGCTCTTGTCAGGGACAGAAGAGCTCTGCGTCTGCGATGTTATTGACGTCCTGGGCATCACCCAGTCCAAGGCCTCCCGGCACCTGCGCTATCTCTATCACCTGGGTTGGGTAACGGACCGGCGGGACGGCCTGTGGATGAACTACCGCCTGTGCGTGCCTCCCGGCAGCCCTGGAGAGAAACAGCTCAAACTCCTGGAGGAAATATTGGCGCCCCAGCCCGAAGCCCAAGCGCTGCGGGGGCAGCTGGCACTTTGCCTGGAGACCAAAAGGCACACCGAATGCGCTAAGAGGCGGAAGTCCAGCCAAAAGAGGTCGCTGCAGGAGTTGCCGGAAACTTAAAAAATTTTTTGATTTATGATACTTAATAAATCGGTTATACAGATATTAAAGAGATAGGAGCACTTATGGCCGCCACAGTTGCCAAACGTCTGGGTTTTGTGGAGCGTTTCCTGACCCTGTGGATTTTCTTGACCATGGCTGGGGGCGTAGCTTTAGGCTACTTTATCCCGAGCTTCACCAAGGTGCTAACGTATTTCCAGGTGGGCACCACCAACATTCCCATCGCCATCGGCTTGATTTTGATGATGTACCCGCCCTTGGCCAAGGTGCGGTATGAGGAACTTCCCCAGGTTTTCAAGAACTACAAGGTCCTGACCCTCTCCTTAATCCAGAACTGGGTGATCGGCCCCATCCTCATGTTCCTGCTGGCCATCGCCTTTCTCAGCGGCTATCCGGAATACATGGTGGGCCTGATCATCATCGGGTTGGCCCGGTGCATCGCCATGGTCATCGTCTGGAACGACCTGGCCCAGGGGGACACGGAATACTGCGCCGGCCTGGTAGCCTTCAACTCCATCTTCCAGATGCTGTTTTTCTCCGTCTACGCCTATATTTTTGTCTCGGTACTGCCCGCCTGGCTGGGCATCGCCTCGGGCCTGGAAGTTAAGATCACCATCCTCCAGGTGGCGGAAAGCGTCTTGATCTACCTCGGCATCCCCTTCTTCGCCGGCATGATCACCCGCTTCTCCCTGGTCAAACGCAAGGGGATCAAGTGGTATGAAGAAAAATTCATGCCCAAAATCAGCCCCATCACCCTTCTTGCCCTGTTGTTCACCATCGCCGTGATGTTTTCCCTTAAGGGCGAGTATATCGTGCAGCTCCCCCTGGACGTGGTGCGCATCGCCATCCCTCTGACCATCTATTTCTTCGTCATGTTCTTTGTCACGTTTTATATGTCGGCCAAGGCCGGGGCGGGCTATCGCATTTCCGCCACCCTGTCCTTTACTGCCGCCAGCAACAATTTTGAGCTGGCCATCGCGGTGGCGGTGGCGGTCTTCGGGCTCCAGTCCGGCGAGGCCTTCGCTGCGGTGATCGGCCCCCTGGTGGAGGTCCCGGTGCTCATCACTCTGGTGGGCGTGGCCCTATGGTTCCGAAAAAAATATTTTACTCCTTTGTGCTGTGTGGATTGTGGCATTGAGGCGACTAAAGCCACTCTCCTGAAGGGGCGGCGTGGGGATCAGGATTTATATGTCTGTCCCACGTGCGCCCATGCGAATCCGCCCCCGCGGACTGATTAATCCGAGGTGATA
>Ga0315271_10002662_pt1 | contig 11208 bp, 7 predicted proteins | sample C3_top_MG_FD_204664 | JGI IMG/M metagenome (GOLD analysis project Ga0315271, IMG submission 204664) | Sediment microbial communities from Yellowstone Lake, YNP, Wyoming, USA - C3_top | ecosystem: Environmental > Aquatic > Freshwater > Lake > Sediment | place: USA: Wyoming | collected 2017-08-01
ACGGGCGATCGCGTGATCGACCGACGGAGCGACATCTATTCGCTTGCCGCCGTGACGTATGAGATGCTCACGGGGGAGCCGCCGCACACCGGGAGCACCATGCAGGCGATCGTGGCCCGGCTGCTCACCGAGCGGCCCCGGAGCGTGCGGTCGATGCGGCCCAATCTCCCCGAGCACGTGGAGTTCGCGCTGGACCGCGCGTTGGAGAAGCTGCCGGCGGACCGGTTCAGCTCGGCGCGGGAGTTCTCGGAGGCGCTGCAGGGGAAGGGGAGCACGGGGGCATCGCGCGGCACGGTGTCGCGCTTCGCGCCGGCGCCGGGGGCGAAGCGGAGATCTCCGCTGCGGGACCCCGTGACGGCCGGGCTGCTCGTCGCCACGGTGTGCGCCCTGGTGTTCGGCGCGTGGGAGTGGCGGGCGGCGCACGTACCCGATGACGCGCCAGTGGTGCGCTTCACCCTCGCGCTGCCCCGCACCATTCGAGCGTGGTCCGGGAGCAACCAGTCGACGAAGGTCGCGCTATCGCCCGATGGCAAGACGATCGCCTTCATCGGCGCCGCCGATGATGGGATCTCGCGCATCTATGTGCGTGCGCTCGGCGACCCGCGCGTGCGCCCCATCGCCGGGACGGAGAGCGCCGTGACGCTCTTCTACTCCCCCGACGGGAAGTGGATCGGCTTCGCGACGCCGGGGCAGATCGCGAAGGTGCCTGTCGAAGGGGGGCCGCCGCTGCCGGTCACGCCGACGGCGGCCACCGGATCGCTGAACGGCACCACCTGGTCCTCCGGCGGGTTCATCGCCTTCGGCGATTCCCGCTGGATCCAGACCGTGTCCGACGGCGGCGGGACGCCCAAACGGCTCACCGAACTGCCGTCGGCGAATATCAATGAGTCCGAGACGCAGCCGCTCGCACTCCCCGGCGGCCGATACATCCTCTTCTCCCGATGGACTCTCTCGGTCGCTGCATCCGCTCGCATTGCGATCACGGACCTGCAGAAGAAGAAGACCACGGTGCTCGATATCGCGGGGATCGCTCCCCTCGGTGTCATTGATGGCTGTCTCGTGTACGCGACGGCAGCGGGCGTCATCATGGGAGTGCCCTTCGATCCGGCGAACGCCCGTGTCCTGGGAACGCCGTTCGCCATCCAGTCGGATGTGACGGTGAACAACCTCTCCGGGGCGGCGCAGGCTTCGCTCTCGCCGAGCGGATCGCTCGTGTATCAGTCGGGGTCATTGACGTCGCAACTCGTGACCGTGGGCCTGAAGGGTGGTGTGACGTTGGTGACGCCGGAGCTCCGCTCCTATGCGTATCCGCGCTATTCGCCGAACGGGCGAAAGGTCGCGGTGGGGATCGTCGCATCGAACCGGAGCGACATCTGGGTGCTGGATATCGCGTCGAGCACGCCCACGCGCCTCACGACCACGGGGAGCATCAATGAGCGGCCCGAGTGGAGCACGGATGGGTCGCACGTCATCTACCGTTCGGATCAGGACGGGCGGTCGTCGATCTGGTGGCGGCCGGCCGATCTGAGCGCGCCATCCGCGCCGTTGTTGTCGGAAGCGAATCACAACTTCTTCGAGGCAGTGATGACGCCCGATGCGACGGCGCTCGTGTATCAGCTCGATACCGCGGGGGCGGACATCTATTACCGGCGATTGTCCGGCGACACGGTGCCGAAGCCGATCGCGACGGGGCCGCAGTTCACGGAAGAGATGGCGCGGGTGTCGCCTGACGGTCACTGGGTCGTTTATGCGACGGACGAGTCCGGCGCGCTGCAGGTGGTCGTGCAGCCCTTCCCCGGGCCGGGCGCGCGGACGCAGATCTCCACGGCGGGCGGGGTGGAACCGGTGTGGTCGCGGGACGGACGGCGGATCTTCTACCGCAGCAACCAGCAGTTCCTGGCCGCGACGGTGAAGACGGATCCGGTATTCACGGTCACGTCGCGCGAGGTGCTCTTTGAGGATCCCTATCTGGGCTTCACGTTGCCGCACGCCAACTACGATGTCGCGCCGGATGGGACGCATTTCCTCTTCCTGCGGTCGGGAGGGAGCGCCGAGCTACAGGTGGTATACAACTGGCGCGCCGATCTGAGGGATCGGATGAAGGGGAAGGCGCAGACGCGGTAGCGGAGGGCGGTGCTCGGCCCCCAGATTGGGCCATGCGCACCCACACTGTCATCCTCGCCTTCGGCGCACTCGCGCTGGCCACCGTCGCGCGCGCCCAGTCCACGGTCGTGGACCTCCATCTCCACGAGGGCACGAACATCGCCGCCGCCGTCTCTCCCGACGGGAAGACGATCGCCTTCGACCTCCTCGGCCGCATCTGGGTGATGCCGCGCGCGGGGGGCGCAGCGACCGCGCTCACCGGCGCGCTCGAGGAATCGCGGCAACCGGTGTGGAGCCCCGACGGCGCGCGCATCGCCTTTCAGAGCTTCCGCGATGGCACCTGGCACATCTGGAGCATCGCGAGGGAGGGCGGTGACGTGCGCCAGGTGACCTTCGGCCCCTTCGATGATCGCGAGCCCGATTATGCGGGCGACGGGAAGGGAATCGTCTTCAGCTCTGACCGCAGCGGGAATTACGACATCTGGCAGATCGATCTCGCGAGCGGGGCGTTGACGCAGTTGACCACCGATCCCGCCGAGGACGCAATGCCGTCGGTGAACCGTGCGACCGGCGCGATCGCGTTCACGTCCACGCGCGCGCCGGGTCACGGGATCTGGGTGCGTCAGCCGGATGGGACCACGAGCATTTGGAATGCGACCAGCGGCACGCCGAACGCACCGAGCTGGTCCCCCGATGGGAACGCGATCGCCTACTCGGAATTCTCGGTGGGTGTGACGCAACTGATGCTCGCCGAGCGTGCGGCCGCACCTCGTGCGGTGAGCCCCGACGGCAGCGACATCTTCCCCTTCCGCCCCGTGTGGCTGTCCTCGAGCGATGTGCTCTACACGGCGGACGGAGCGATCCGCGTCATCCGTGTGTCCGGCGAAGCCGGACCCGCGGTTGCGGTTGCCTTTGACGCCCACCTGTCGTTCACGCGCACCGCGTACAAGAAGCGCCCCCGCGACTTCCGCGGTACAGCGACGCGGAAAGCCTACGGGATCATCAATCCGGCACTGAGTCCCGATGGATCAGCGGTCGCTTTCGGCGCCCTCGGCGATCTCTGGCTGTTGAAGGGTGGTGCGCTCCAGCGGTTGACGAAGGATGTCTTCGTGCAGTACGACCCGGCATGGAGTCCGGACGGCGGGACGCTCGCGTACGTGAGCGACAAGAGCGGCACGATGGAGCTCTGGCTGTACGACCTGGCGAGCGGCGCGCAGCGCGCGTTGACGACGCACGAGGGCGGGGCCGCGCTTCCGGCGTGGTCGCCGGATGGCCGCGAGATCGTGTACCAGGTGCAGCGCGGCCTCGGCACCGAGATCCGCGCGGCGACGGTGGCGACGGGGGTCATTCGCGTGATCCGGTCGAATCTCTTCCTGCCGGGGCGGGTGTCCTTCTCCCCCGATGGTTCACTGATGGCGATGGCCGCGCTCAAGCAGTACTCGACGCGGTTCCGCGAGGGGCGCAACGACATCCTGGTCATCGACCGCAATGGCGGCGGCGATCGCTGGTACGTGCCGCCGGGCGGGCGCGGGATCACGACGCGCGGCACGGACGGACCGGCGTGGTCGCCCGATGGCCGGCAGTTCGCGTACGTCCAGGATGGGCTGCTGGTGCGCGTCCCGGTCACGGCGATGGGGGAACCGGACGGTCCGGTGACGCGGCTCTCGGCGGAGCTCGCCGGCGTGCCGACATGGAGCGCGGACGGACGGACCATCCTGTATCAGGCGACCGACGGCGAACGCCGAGTGGATGTGGCGAGCGGCGCCGTGACGCGCGTGGAGATCCCGCTGGAGTGGAAGCCGCGTCATCCGTCGCACCGGATCACCGTGCATGCGGGGCGCTTCTGGGACGGCGCGGCGGATTCGGCGCGGAACAACGTGGACATCGTGATCATCGGGAACCGGATCGACCGGGTCGTCGCGCACGCGGCGCGATGGCACCGGGACAGCGTGGTGGATGCGTCGGCGTACACCGTGCTCCCCGGGCTCGTGGATGCGCACGCGCACGAGGGGTTCGGCGTGGGGGAGGGGTTGGGCCGCACCTGGCTGGCGTACGGGATCACCACGGCGCGCGATCCGGCGTCGGAGCCCTTCCAGATGCGCGAGCGGCGGGAGGCGGTGGAGAGCGGGGTGCGGGTGGGGCCGCGCGCGCTCTCGACGGGGCTGATCTTCGATGGCGAGCGGATCTATTACGGACTGAACAATGCGATCACCGCCGGCGCGAACATGGGGCAGCAGCTCGACCGCGCCGTGGTGCTGGATTTCAGTTTGATCAAGACGTACGTGCGGCTCGACGATGCGGAGCAGGCGCGGATCATCGCGTTCGCGCACGCGAACGGGATCCCGGTGGCGTCGCATGAACTGTATCCGTCGGTGGTGTACGGCGGCGACCACGTGGAGCACATCAGCGGGACGAGCCGGCGGGGGTATTCGCCGAAGATGAGCGCGCTCGAACGCTCGTATGGCGATGTGACGCAATTGCTGATCGCGTCGGGGATGAGCCTGACGCCGACGATGGCGCTGCAGGGAGGGTTCGACCTGTTGGTGCGCCGGGATCCCACGATCCTGGATGACGCGCGTCTCGCCATCGCGTACGGGGCTGGCTATGCGGCTGGGTTGAAGACGCAGTACGCCGCCCCAATGCCGACGTCGGGACCGCGCGCGGTCACGCCCGAGATGGTGGCGTCGCTCGGGAAGACCGTGACCACTGTGGTGCGCGGTGGTGGCAAGGTCATGGCGGGGACGGACTCGCCGATCATCCCCTTCGGGCTGGGGCTGCATGTGGAGCTGCAGAACTACGTGGAGGGGGGACTGACGCCACGTGAGGCGCTGATGACCGCGACGTCCGGCTTCGCGAAGATCGTCGGGCTCGACCAGGACATTGGGACGATCGAGGCGGGGAAGCTCGCGGATCTCATCGCGGTGGAGGGGGATCCGCTGGTGACGATCACCGACTCGAAGCGGGTGCGGATCGTGGTGAAGGACGGGGAGGTGTACACCGAGGCGCGATTGGTGGCGGGGGCGGTGACGCCGTAGGGGGATCGCCGGGTGGCGGACGCCATGGTTTGATGGTTCTCATGCCAGAGTCGGAGTGCAAGATGTGGCATGAACCATTGCCCCCTTGGCGCTGGAGAACCCATAGTATGGCCATGCCATCCTACGACACGCGTTGGACCGTGGAGCAGCTGCTCGACCTGCCGGACGACGGCAAGCGGCGGGAGATCGTCGACGGGGCACTGTTCGTGAGTCCGTCGCCGCGCTTCGTGCACCAGCGGGCGTGCGACGAGCTGCTCTACCGGCTCATGTCGTACTGTCATCCGCGGCGGATCGGGATCGCGCTGACGTCGCCGGCCGACATTGTCCTTGATGACCGCACGCTGGTGCAGCCGGATGTGTTCGTCTCGGAGCTCGTCGAGGGGCGGCAGCCGGAGCGCTGGAGCGAGGTGACGCTCAAGCTAGCGGCCGAGGTGCTGAGTCCGTCATCGTTCCATTGGGACGCGGAGGTGAAGCGTCGCCGGTTGCAGCGCGCGGGGGTGCCCGAGTTCTGGGTGGTGGATGTGGATGCGCGGTCGGTGACCGTCTGGCATCCGGCGGATGGTCGCGGCGAGGTGATGTCGCGGCAGCTGGTGTGGGCGCCGGTGGTGGGAGTGGAGCCGCTGGTGATCGACCTGCCGGAGTACTTTGCGGTGGTCAAGGGGGAGCGATGATGAAGACCCGAGGGATCGCGGGGTTGATCGGGATCGCGGCGGTGGCGTTGGTCGCGGCCGGCAACATGGCGCCGGGGGGGACGGAGTCGACATGGCGGATGCCGCGCGTCGTACGGCTTCATACGTCGGCGGTGTTCACGTACTTCCCGGCATCGCTCTTCGTGATGTCCGCGGCGGTCGGGGGTGAGCCACAGGGTCTCTTGCTTCGAGATGGCGATCTCGTCGCTGGAGATTCGACTTTATTCATCTATCGCGACTCGGATGGGCCGGAACTGACCACCGGGATTCGTTCCGGGATCGTTTCCGTCGGTGGCGTCCCGGTCAGCATGGGGCTCAATGAGATCGGGGCGCGCGGGTGGCTCGACCGGGCGAGTACGGCCGAGCTCGCGAGGCTCCGCCTGGTCGGGTTCGCGGACAGCATTCCGGCTGGCCTGTGGCCGGCGATACGGCGGCTTGCCGCGGCCAATCCGAACGTCGGCATGTCGTTGGGGTCTTCGGAGAATGCGGCGGCGCTCCTCACCCTGTTCAAGCCGACGCTGCTCGTCGTGGGCGAGTGGAAGAGCGATCCGCTGCCGTCGCTTGCCGATCAATCCCAGCTCGAGACGCTGCTCATCCCGGCGGACGACTCTGGAGCGCTGGATGGCCTTGATCGCCTTCCAAAGCTGCGCCAGCTCTTCCTCGGGAAATGGGACGCTGATGTCACGGGCCCGCTGCCGGAGGGGATGAAGGCGCTCCGATCGCTCGTGGCCACGGAGTGGTCTGGGGACTCGACGCTCGCGCCGCTCCACAACGCACCGCCGGAGCTCGAGGAGCTGTCGCTCCTGGGGGCGAGGGTTACCGACATCAGCGGGGTGCGCGCCTTCCCGGAGTTGCGGACCTTGCTGCTGAATCACTCGCCGAATCTCACCGACCTTCGGCCGCTCGCAGCGTTGACGAAGCTGCAATGGCTCGGCTTGCCGCCGAAGACATCACAGGCACAGTTCGATGCGATCGTGATATCGCACCCTGCTCTGAAGATCATCGACCTGACTTCGGTCGAGGGTGTCACGGATCTCGCCTCGCTCAAGGGGCTGAAGGACCTTCGAGCCCTCATCCTCTCCGATACGGTGTACGACCTGCGGGCGCTGCCCGATCTGAAGACGCTGCAGTTCGTCGGTGTGGGAGCCCCTAGCAAGGATAGCGCTGCGGCGGTGGCCAGGCGTGTGGCCGCGGTACGGAAGGCACTTCCGGACGCGCTCGTGGTGCCCATGAGCCCGATGTGCCTCGGCTCGGGCTGGATCCTGCTGCTCCTCCCGGTCGTTGCCCTATTCTGGTGCGCCGCGACGCGGTCGCGGCCGAGGACGCTCGCGTCGGCAGTCAGTGGCTGAAGCCGGAGACGCTGCCGGTCACGGGCGTGCCGATGCGGCCATCGATGTCGCCGTGGTCGCGGCATCCATGGTCATCTTCGCGCTCACGCGGGCGCGGGATTGGCCCTGGTCAGCTGCGGGGGCTATCGGCCTGCTGGGCGCCGCGATCCCGATCGGTCGCTCTCTCGCGCGGACTGCCAACCCGAGCACGATGCTCGGCATCCAGGGCGGGAGACCATTGCCGTGGCTCGTGGCGATCGCCGCGATCGCGATCGGCGCGGCAGCAGGAGCATACCACCGACAGGGTCTCGGTCTCCCCCTCTGGCCCGCGGGCGGCCTCGAGTGGTTCGTCATCGTCGCTTGTCTCATCGGTGCGATGGAGGAGCTGCTCTATCGCGGCTGGCTCCTCGGTCGCGCGAGTGCGTTCGGACCGGTGGCCGCGATCGTGATCGCCGCCGCCGCGCATGCGGCCTACAAGGCGGCGCTCTTCACCGGGCCGCTCGCCCCCGCATCGATCGATCTGCCTTCAATGGCACTGTGGACCTTCGCCGGCGGCATCGTTCTCGGCGCCCTCCGCGTATATTCGCGGAATGTCCTCGTCCCCGTCCTCGCCCACGCGGCCTTCGACTTCATGGTCTACGGCGCCGTCGCCCACGCGCCCTGGTGGGTCTGGAGCTGATGCGCGCTGACCGCCGCCGCGGATCCTTCATCGCGTTGGCGGGGGCCACACTGCTCGCGATCGACGCGACTCGAGCACTCGCCCAGACGGATGAGATCCAGGTGTACGACGGCTCGCTCGCCGCCGTCCACGAGTTCGCGCTGACCTTTCACACGAACTATGTGATCGCCGGGAACAGCCAACCGGCCTTTCCGGGCGCCGTCGTCGCGAACCATTCGCTCAACGGCGTCCCTGAGCTCGCGTATGGCGTCACCGACTGGTTCGAAGCGGGGCTCTATTTCCCGGTGTGGAGCGCCGACGCGACCAGCGGGATCGGCTACGACGGATTCAAGCTGCGCGCGCTCTTCGCGGTGCCGCATGGCGACGCCCGGAAGTTCGTCTACGGCGTGAACCTGGAGTTCAGCACGAACGCGCCGCGATGGGACCCCACGCAGTTCACCTCCGAAGTGCGCGGGATCCTCGCCTGGCATCTTGGCACGATGGACATCATCGTGAACCCGATCTTCGACACGTCGTACGATGGGATCGGGAACACCGACTTCGTCCCCTGCGCGCGCGTGGACTACAACGCCGGCACGATCTGGAGCTTCGCCCTCGAGCAGTACTCGGACTTCGGGCCGTTGAAGGAATTCCTGCCGCTGAACGAGCAGTCGCACCAGCTCTTCGGCGTGGTGGACTGGCACGGGAAGAAGTGGGACGCCGAGTTCGGCGTCGGGGCGGGGCTCACGAGCGCGTCGGACCAGTGGACGGTGAAGCTGATCCTGTCCACGTCGCTGAACGGGAAGTAGGGGCGGCGGGCTCGGCCCGTAACGCTCAGCTCGCCTTACGGCTCCGCCATGGAGTGAGCCGGCGGCCGCGATTCGGGTCGGGGCGCGGTCCCGGGGCAGCAAGCGCCACCGAGATCCTCGGCGCGATGATGCCGACGACCCGGCCTTGAGAGGTGAAATGCTCGATCGTGTGATCCGGCGCTCGCTTGCCGAACAGCGGCATGTCGAACGCCGGATCGCTCTTCCCGGTCGCGACGATGCGGGCACACTGGTAGATCCACCAGCACGCGCAGACGAAGACCGCGCCCGCGAGCCAGATCCCGCCAGTGGGATGCGCCTCGCTCACCAGATGCCCCACCGAGAACCCGGTCTCGATGACCAGGATCAGGCCGGCCAGGCCGATCAGTGAACGCCGGATGGTGGAGTAGCTGTGCATGGTGTCTCCGACTTGGTGAAGGTTCCGGGCCACGCCGCTCGAGAAGAGCAGCTGTCCCGCGGTCGGAGATGTGTAACGGACGGGATCGGAAGAATTTCGAAGGGGGCGGGAAGCATCGCGCTTCGCCGCCCCCTTGGCCTTATCACCCCTTGGCGTACCCCTTGTCCTCGTCGTCGTCCTTGTGCTTGTGCTTGTGTCCTTCCTTGTCCTTGTCCTTGTCCTTGTCCTTCTTCTTCTTCTTCTCCTCCGGCGGCACGTTCGCGTCGTACGCGGTCTGCAGTGCCTTCAGCCGGAAGATCCCGTAGATCGCGGTCACTACCATGGCGAGGCAGAGGCCGCTGTCCACCACGCGCTCGACGACGAACTCCCCCTGGCGATTCGCCAGGAAACCCGTCACCGTCACGATGAGGATCAATCCATTGATCAGCCAATTCGCGCGCTTCGAGACGACGTAGCTGAGCGTGCCGAAGCCGCCGAGCTGGTAGAGCAGGTACGGGAAGAGCGCGAACATCGGCACGAGTTCCGATGCGCCGAGGGAGATGTCGACCGCTCCCGGCGCGGCCGCGTGGAGCAGGGTGCCGGTCACCAGTTGGTGGAAGAGCGGGGGGAGTGCGCAGAGGAAGGGGACCGCGCTCAGGAGCTCGAGCACCAGCGCGCCGCTCCAGACGCCGGTACGCGACGTAGAGGTCGAACCGCCGGCGGCGGACTGCGTGCCGACGAAGAGCCCGGCGACGAGCGCCGCCGCACTGGCGAGCATCAACAGCTCGACCGTCAACGCGAAGCCGGCCGGCTCCCCCGCCTTGATGAGCAGGAGGGCCATGAAGCCCGGCGTATAGAACATGACGCGCACCATCCGGGCCCAGACGCGCGCATCGCGGTCGGGGGGGAGGATGGGAAGTGGCTGGCCGTTCAATCCAACGGTGGCTCGTTCTTTGGACATATCACTCACGAGATGATGATGGGATCGTGCCTTGAAGAGCGGATTATGGCGAGATGGCGTGATGCGCGCAACGCGGCGAGCGCCGCCGCTCGAGGGACCCGTGCCCTCACCAGCGCCCGAGGAGTCGCCGTACGGAGCTTCTCCGGAGTGCCTGCGTCACCTCTTCGGCGTGGGTCCAGTTCCACTCGGGGAAGGGTTCGCGAAAGTCGGAGGGCGTTGCCACGAGATCCGGGGCGTGCGTTGTGATCGCGACGTCGGCGAGGGCGTAACCTTGGTTCTGCAGGATCATCGCTTCGGCGTCGCTGAAGACGTCCTCGTCGGTGCGGATGTGCGCGATGAGATCCTGCGTGCGCGCGTCACCGTAGCCCGGCGCGGACGCGGCGAAGTGCCGGACATCGCTCCCGATCCCCCAGTAGGCGCCGGTGAGCTCGCCGGCGAGGAAGCTCGAGAGAAGCCAGCGTTTGCGCAGGGAGACGACTTGTTCGTAGAGGATGTCCGCGTAGCGCCGGACGAGGGAGAAGAATCCGTACTGTGCCTGCGGGACGAAAGGCTCGCCGCCGTCGGAGACGAGCACGGTCGCGGCCTTCTGCCAGACAGGCTCGAGGCCGAGGTTGTCGTAATCGCCGCCATCGGTGAGGCGAATGCCGCGGACGAGGCGGTCGCGCACGGGGTGTGCGGGGTCCGGATCGGCGAAGGCGCCACCCAGCAGCGTCGCGGGATTCAGCCGCATGCGCAGTGGATTGAAAACGGGGGGGAAACAAGCCGAGGCCGCCACGGCGCGCGCGACGTCGTCCTCCTCGCGCGGTGCGGCGTGACCGGCCTGATCGTCGCCCATCGTCTCACGCTCGAAGACCCAGGCGACGCCGAAGACCATGTCGGCGGCGCAGAAGCTGAATCGCGGCTTCGCGGGAAGGTCGCGGAGATGGAAATCCGGCAGGGCGCGGCGCACGGCGCGCGCGATGGCGCGGACGCCGCTGTCGGAGCGGAACCAGTTCCAGGGCAGAAGCCGCTGCAGGATCGCCGGCGTCCGCATGTTGTGGCGGGTGAACTCGCGGAGCGGGCGTGCGAACTCGGCATCGAAGTCGGTGATGACGCCGGCCGGCGCCCGGGCGATCGCGCGGGCGAGGAATCCGGCGGCGATGCTCCCGCCGGACACCGACGAGACGTACGCCAGCTTCGGGAGGATCCCCAGCTCGTGGAGCCGCCGGAGACCACCCAAGTGGAAGAGCGC
>Ga0315271_10002664_pt1 | contig 11206 bp, 7 predicted proteins | sample C3_top_MG_FD_204664 | JGI IMG/M metagenome (GOLD analysis project Ga0315271, IMG submission 204664) | Sediment microbial communities from Yellowstone Lake, YNP, Wyoming, USA - C3_top | ecosystem: Environmental > Aquatic > Freshwater > Lake > Sediment | place: USA: Wyoming | collected 2017-08-01
TGTATCGTGCGACGGCCCGCGCGTGAGCTGTCGGGCCTCGCCCGTGGCGGTTTCGAAGACCGCGATGTCGTAATCGCCGTCGCCCACCGGCGACCATCGGTGCGTGGTGCCGACGAGCGCCGATCCGTCGGGGAGCCAGCCCTGCACCACGTCGTCGCGGTACTCGCGCGTCAGCCGGCGTGTGCCGCTCGGGGTGCGGATCCAGATGTCGAGCGTGGTGCTGTCGCCCGAATCCTGCGTCCATGCGGCGGACCGACCATCGGGACTGATGGCGGGTGCCCGGTCCTGGTATCCGAGCGCGGCCTCCGCGAGCGCTGAGGACCCGCGCCTCGCAGCGAGCGGCGCGTTCCGCCCGTCCCATTCCTCGTCGCGCATCGCGATCACGCGCACGGTCTTCGCGGAGTCCGCAAAGACGAGCCGCTGCAGCGAGGCCTCGCTCGCCGAGCGCAGCCAGAGCGCGCCAGCCACGAGCGACGGCGCGAGCACGAACACCATGGCGGCGGCGAGCTGTCGCGTGCGCGACCAGAGCCCGGTGCGCCACGCGAGCGGTAGCGCCGCCGCCAGTGCGGTGGCCTGTCCTGACGTCGCGTCTTCACCGATCAGTTCGGCCGCGAGTTGCGCAAAGGTCCGGCGGTCGCCGCGCGCACGGGCGAGTTGCGCGTACCGCCGGTACAGGCGCTGCACGGCCGCCGCGTCACCGGCGGCGATGAAGTGGCGCGTGGCGCGGACAATGGCATGCGGGTCATCGCCGGCGACGCGCGCGAAGTACTCGCCCACGCGTCGCTCGGCGTCCGTGCGCTGCGCGTCGGTGAGCCCCGCGCGCGCCGCCTCCGCAATCTCGTCGTGCGCCGGCATCCAGCCCGCGCTCGTGCGCGTGGCGAGTCCGTGGCGCTCGAGCGGCGCCGTCAGGTCGGCGAGCTCGGCGCGCGAAATGCCGGCAACGGCGGCAAGGACGTCGTCGTCGAGTGGAATCCCCGCGATGGCCAGCACCGAGAGCAGCGAGCCCTGCGCAGCGGGCAGCGCGCGCACCCGTTCGCGCAACGCTTCACCCGCCTTCAGCAATGAGGCAAGGCGGCTGGCGTCGAGGCAGCGCCATTCGGCGCCGTCCAGCGTCAGTGTGCCCTGGTCGAGCGCGAGCTGCAGCGTCTCGAGCACGAGCAGCGGACTGCCGCGCGTGGCGGCGTGCAGGCCGGCCACGAGCGACGCACTCCATGGCTCGTTTGCGGGAATCGCGCCGAGCGCCGAGACCAGTCCGCCGACCTGCTCGACGCTGAGCGCCCGCAGGGGAAGTTCGACACAGCGTTCGCCGCCCGGCTTTCGCTCGGGGCGGGACGCGGTGAGGCAGAGCACGCGCGCCTCGTTCAGGCGGCCGAGCATGCCCTCGACCACGCGATACGACGGCGCGTCCAGCCAGTGCAGGTCGTCAATGGCGAGCACGAAGCGCTGTTCGTGCGCCACGGACTGCACCAGGTCGGTGAGCGCATGAATGCGACGGCGCAGCGCTTCCTCGCCCGTGGCGGTGTCGGCGTTGCCCGACAGCCACGCGGAGAGCGCCGGGTTGAGCGCGAGCAGCGTGGCGGCCGACGCGGGCGCGACGCCGGCAGCGCCCGGCAGCGTGACGAGCGCGGCCGCAAGGTCGCCGGCAAAGGCATACGGCACGTCGCGGTCGCCGGGCGTGCCGCGCAGGTGCACCATTGGCGCGCCGGCCGCGGCCAGCCGGGCGAGGGCGTCGCGCAGCAGGCGCGACTTGCCGAATCCGGCGGGGGCGCTGAGGTGCAGGTGACGCGCGGGGCCCGCGCGCACCGCGTCCCACGCCGAGGTGATGGCGAAGAACTCGCGTTCGCGCCCCGTGAGTTCGGCCATCAGGCGCGAAGCGCCCGTGTCATCGGCGGTTGGCGGCGCCACGCGCCGGGCGCGGGTGATCGCACTGCGCGTAGCGGGCTCCAGCACCACCTGCTCGGCGGCGGCCCACTCCTCGAGTGCGTTGGCCTCGACGGAGGCGCCCACGAAGTCGCGGCCGGCGACGGCCGCCTCGAGCACCAGCCGCCACGCTGCTTCCTCGTTCGGTGCGAGGTCGCGGACGGTGCGTGCGATACGCCGGGCTTCCTTGATCCGCGATTCGTTCAGGTGGCGGCGGGCGAGCAGTTCCGCGCAGCGAATGAAGCTCGACTGCAGCCGCCGGCGCTCGAGGTCCGCCCAGTGCTCGAATTCCGCGCCGCCCGGCACGCCGAACGCCGGCAGGAAGTCGCCCTGGTACAGCTCCACCGCGTCGTCGAGCTCTCCGCGGTCAATCGCAGCGAGAAATCGGTCGCGGTCGCTGTCAATGCGCTGGCTGAGCGTGAGCTCTTCCGTGCCCGCAATGGCGTCCTCGCCGACGAGCCGTCGCAGGTGGAACAGCGACTGCCTTAGAGCAGGCCGTGCGCGCTCGGGCTCGAGGTCCGACCAGAGCAGGCCGATGAGTGATTCGCGCGAGGCGCGCCGGCCCGGCGCGAGGGCGAGGAAGACCAGCAAGGCCAGCGGCTTTCCCGGGCCGAGGACCGATGCGCCGCCCGGCTCCACGCAGAGCGCCGCGCCGCCGAGCGTTCGCAGCGTAAACGACGCGCTGGCTTGGACTTCGGGGCCGTGCTCAGGTGGCATATAACGGGGTCGTAACTCGCGACGGCTCTATTGGATGCCGAGTGGCAGCAGGCTGGCCACGAGAACACTAGAGTGCGTGGCTGGTCCCAGCAAGCATTGCACATGGCTCCCCACCAGGACCGCAAATGAGAGATCTTCAAAAGACCCTCCTCATCGCCGTCTTCGTTGCCGCGTGCGGCGGCGGCAGCAGCGATGGCTCCACCGCGCCCGCGCCCGCGGCGAACGCCAAGTACCAGGGCGTCTTCGCGTCCGGCAGCGAACGCGGCACCGTCAGCCTGACCGCGGGCTCGCCGGCAAGCGGGTCGCTGGTGCTCGGCACGGCGGCGCCGGTGGCGCTTACCGGCACGTACACCGCCGCCACCGCCGCGTTTGCGCTGTCGGGCGGCGGCTATGCGGTGCAGGGTACCGCGGCGAACAACGCGGTCACCGGCACGGTGAGTGGCACCGGTATCAACGGCGTCGGCACCATGTCGGCGGTGGCCGCGGCCACGGCCGATGCAACGACGCGCTACTGCGGCGTGTACACGGGCGACGACTCCGGCATGGCCGACGTCATCGTGTCCGGGAGCGTCGCGGCCGCGTCGGTGACCGGCATGGGCGGGGGCTTCGGCATGATCGGCACCGTCAGCGGCTCGTCGGTCGCGCTGAGCGTGACGGGCAAGGAACCTGGCACGGGCAGGACGAACACCATCACCGCCAACTTCTCGATCAGCGGTTCGACGATAAGCGGCGGTGGCTCGAGCACACTGTACCCGACGCAGCGGGTGACGTTCACCGGCTCGACGAGTGGTTGCGGTGCGGCAGCGGCCACCGGGCCATTCACGTCGTATGTCGGATTCGCCGGCAACAACGGCGTCACCGGCCTGCTGCAGCTGAACGCCACGTCGCCCGCCACCGGCAGCATCAAGTGGAATGGCGGCGCCACCACCGCGCTGGCCGGCACGTACGACGCCGCCACCGGCAAGTTCGTGGTGACCGGCTCCGACGGAGCGACCATCACCGCCACGGCCAGCGGCGCGAGCCTGACGGGCGCCATCAGCGGTCCGCCGAAACCGTACGGGGGCGCGGGCGTCTGGGCGCTGGGCTCCAGCGCCACCACGCCGGTGAACCGATACTGCGGTGCGACCTCCGGTGCGACCGCCGGCACCGTGATCCTGCTGTCCGCCGGGTCGAACATCCTGGGACTCTGGATCAACAGCAGCGGGTCAATGCTGCTGAACGGCTCCGGTGGCAATGGGTGGGTCTACGCGGCCGGTGGCGGCGCGCAGATGTACTTCGCGGCCACCGGATCGGGCTCGTCGTACTCGGGCACGTGGGCGCACGTCAACGACACGGCGGGTGCCTGGTCGGTGTCGGGCTGCTAGGCGCGCCCCGCGCCGCGTCCATCATGCACGTTCATTGCGCTCCACGAAGTCCGTCCCCCACCCAGGCATACCTGATGCGTCGTGTCTCCCTGCTGATGTTGCTGCCCGCACTCGCAAGCTGCGACAAGATTGCCGCGCTGGCCGGCCCCTCCGGAAGTTGCCAGGGACCCCAGTCGTACGCGGTGGGCGCGACGGTCGCGAGCAAGCTGGGCAACAACGAATGCGGCGGCCCCGGAGACATCAGTGGGCACCTGTATGCGGTGACGCTCACACAGCAATCCAACTTCCTGGTGAGCATGACGCCCTCGGGCTTCAAGGGTGCCCTGGGCATCTGGACCTCCGACAAGCGGAGCATCTTCGAGACGAACGGCAGCGGTGCGCAGAGCGCCAAGGTCTTCCTGCCGGCAGGGCTGTACACCATCGCCGTCGGCCGGCAGGGCCTGGACGGCGGCAACTACACGCTCACCACGGCGCCGACTTCCGTGGACGGAACTCCTTCGCCCCCCTACGTCTGGACGGTGCGCGGCGCGGTCATCGTGGGGACCGTGACGTCGAGCGACGGCGCCGGCAACGTGGGCGCGAAGTGGGACGGCTACGAACTCGTGCTGCAGGCGGGCGAGAGCGTCACGGTGACGGCGACCATGGACCAGGCAGGGACCTTCAGCTTCGCGCCGAACCCAGGGACGGAGGTATCGAAGGTCGTGCCAAGAGGGGGATCGGGGACGATCACCTACACGGCGCCGACATCCGGGAACTACATCCTGCGCGTCTTTGGACAGTCCCCGGCACTGCCCAACAACTACACGGTCAGCATCAACTAGCTGCAATTCCCGGAACACGATCCACTGAACCCAGGAGTCCAGCAATGCGTCGCGTGGCCCCCGTGCTGTTCCTTCTGTCGCTCGCCAGCTGCTCCAAGATCGCCGACCTGGTCGGCGCCGGCGGCACCTGCAACGGTCCGCAGCCGTACACCGCCGGCTCCACGGCGACCGGGACGACGAACAACAGCACCTGCAAGGGCCCCGATGGCACCAACGGGCAGGTGTACAGCATGACGCTCGCGCAGCCGAGCGGCATGGACCTCACGCTGGCCGCCTCGGGCTTTCCTGGCCATCTCGGCTTGTATACGGCCGCCAACGACCTCGTCGCGCAGACCAACGACGGAAAGCTCAGGGTCTTTCTGCCGGCCGGCGCGTACACGGTGTTCGTGTCGAGCACCAGCAACAAGGATGGCAGCTACACGCTGACGAGCCCGGCCACCGACCTGGCCAATTGCAACTCGCCATTCGCCCTCACCGCCAGGGGCGCCGTCATCAGCGGCACGGTGACCGCCACGGATTGCGGCAACTCGTTCTCCAGGGTTGACCACTTCGACCTGCAACTGAAGGCGGGCACCACGCTGACCGTGACCTTCACGGTGGACCGGGTCGCCGGGCTGCTTGTCCAAGCCGCGACAGGCCTGCTCGCCTCGAAGGAGATGTCGGGCGCCGGCACCTGGACCACCAGCGTGACCATACCGACCACCGGGTACTACGGCGTGCAGGTGGAGTCCCGCACCACCGGCAATGGCGCCAGCAACCTGCCCCTCGCCTACACCATCAGCCTGAACTAGCGCGGCCCTCCCCCGCGTGAAACAGGGCTTCCTTTCTTGACGCTCGGCGCCCCCGGCACGAGAATCAGGCGGCCCTCCGTATCCCCATGACGCGGGATACGCACTTCACGCGCACACAGGACCCCGCATGCCGTTCCAGGCGAGCATCCACCTCGGCGCCGTAGACTGGGCCATCCTCGGCATCTACTTCGCCTTCGTCATCGGCATCGGCTGGATGCTGAAACGCGGGATGAAGAGCTCCAACGACTTCTTCATGTCGGGCCGCAACATTCCGGCGTGGATTTCGGGGCTCGCCTTCCTCAGCGCCAACCTGGGCGCGCAGGAAGTGATGGGCATGGCCGCCTCGGGCGCCAAGTACGGCATGATGACGGCCCACTTCTATTGGGTGGGTGCCGTGCCGGCCATGGTCTTCGTCGGCGTCTTCATGATGCCGTTCTACTATGGCTCCAAGGCGCGCAGCGTCCCGGAATACCTCAAGCTGCGCTACGACGAAAAGACGCGGACCTTCAACGCGTTCAGCTTTGCCGTCATGACGATCTTCTCCAGCGGCATCTCCATGTACGCCATGGCGAAGCTGCTGAACCTGCTGCTCGGCTGGAACTTTGACGTCTCGCTCTGGGCCAGCGCCGCCATCGTGCTCGCCTACGTCTTCCTGGGCGGCCTGCGCTCGGCTATCTACAACGAAGTCATCCAGTTCTTCCTGATCGTGCTCGGCTTTGCGCCGCTGGTGTTTCTGGGGCTGCGCGACGCGGGCGGATGGTCGGGACTGGTGCAGCGGCTCGACATCGTCGCGACGTCCAGCCACAACCTCGCAGGGCAGGCGTACGCCCCCGGCGCGTGGGTGAGCACGTGGGGCCACATGGGCACGCCGGCCAGCAACCCGATGGGCGTGGAGTGGTTCGGCATGGTGATGGGCCTGGGCTTCGTGCTGTCGTTCGGCTACTGGTGCACCGACTTTCTGGTCGTGCAGCGCGCCATGGTCGCCGAAAACGAGACGTCGGCGCGCAAGGTGCCGCTGATTGCCGCCGTGCCCAAGATGCTCTTTCCGTTCCTCGTGATCCTCCCCGGCATGATCGCCATTGCGCTGACGTTCAAGTCGGGGCAGTCGGGCTTTGCGCTGCCGGTGAAGGGAAACGCGTACGACTACGACATGACCATCCCGCTGATGCTCAAGCAGTATTTCCCCACGGGGCTGCTCGGGCTCGGGCTCACCGCGCTGATGGCGTCGTTCATGAGCGGCATGGCCGGCAACGTGACGGCGTTCAACACGGTGTGGACGTACGACATTTATCAAAGCCACATCGCCAAGAACAAGAGCGACGAGCACTACCTGTGGATGGGGCGCATGGCGACGGTGTTCGGCACCGCGCTGTCCATCCTCACGGCGTACATGGCGATGCACTTCAACAACATCATGGACATGCTGCAGCTGGTGTTCGCGTTCGTGAACGCCCCGCTGTTCGCCACGTTCCTGCTGGGCATGTTCTGGAAGCGCACCACGGGCCACGGCGCCTTCTTCGGCCTGATGTCCGGGACAATCGCGGCGGCTATCCACCACGGCCTCACGTCGCCTGTCGGCGCGGAGAGTTTGTTCAAGGGCGGCTGGCTGGGCCCCATCCTGCACACGTATCCCAGCGAGATGGCGCAGAACTTCTGGACGGCCATCTGGTCGTGGACCACCTGCTTTGCGGTGACCATCATCATCAGCCTTCTCACGCGCCGCACCAAGACCGACGACGAACTGCGCGGCCTGGTGTACAGCCTCACCACGCGCCACCCCGAAGGGCACCTGCCGTGGTACCAGCGGCCTATCTACCTCGGGGCGGTGATCCTGGTGGCCGTGACCGTGCTTAACCTCATCTTCGCCTAGGGAGGCGCCATGCAACTCGACCTTCGCCTTCCCATCGGCATCCTGTTCTCGCTGTTCGGCGTGATCCTCATCGCCACGGGCCTGCTGTCGTCGCCGGCCGCGTACGCGCAGTCACTCGGCATCAACATGAACCTGTGGTGGGGTCTCGTGATGCTCGTGTTCGGCGTGGTGATGTTCGCCTTTGCCATGCGCGGCCGGGCCAAGCCGCAGTGAAACGGCGCACGTTCGTGCAGGCCATGGCCGCCACGGCGGCCGCCACGGCGGCCGGCTGTGCGCTGCCCGCGCGGTACTCGGCTGGCAGCCGGCACCTGAAGCGCGTGAGCCTGGAGCTGTACTCGGTGCGCGCCGAGATGAAGAAGGACCCCGAGGGCACGCTCGCGCAGCTGGGGGCCATGGGCTACGACGACGTGGAGCTGCTGTGGACGTTCGGCAACTTCGGGCGCACCGACGAGCAGGTGAAGGCGGCGCTGGCCAATGCGGGCCTCAAGGCGCCGTCGGCGCACATTGATCCGTCGCTGCTCACAGGTGACTGGCAGCAGAGCGTCGAGCGGGCGGTCAAGCTCGGACAGCAGTACCTGATTGTGCCGAGCCTGACGTCGGCCGACGAGAAGTCGCTGGATGCGTGGAAGCGGTGGGCCGACATCTTCAACACGGCCGGCGCCACCGCGCGAAAGGGCGGCATCTGGCTCGGCTTCCACAACGAGCCCAACCACTCCAAGCCCATTGACGGCGTGGTGCCCATCGAGCTGTTCCTGCAGCGCACCGACCCCGCGTATGTGCGGCTGCAGCTCGACACCGGCAACATGCGCCTGGGCGGCGCCGATCCGCTGCCGTTCCTCAAGAAGCATGCGGACCGCGCGTGGAGCTTCCACCTGAAGGACGTGGTGGCCGACAACTCGCGCGACTGCGACCTGGGCACCGGCACCGTGGACTTTGCCGCGATCCTCGGCCTGGTGAAGGACATTGACCAGAAGGTCTGCGTGGTGGAGCAGGAGAGTTCGCCCGCGCCGCTCGAGAGCGCACGGCGCAACCAGAAGTACCTGCGCGGACTCGCCTTCTAATGAGAGAACACGAATGACCAGGTTGTTCGCGACGATGGCCGCCATGGGCATGGCGATTCAGGCCGGGGCGCAGCGTGCTCCGGCCGCTGTGCAGGCGGGCGCCACCGGGCGCAGTGTCGCGCCGCCGAATGCGCGGGCGAGCGTGGTGCTCACGGATTCGTCCATCGTGCTGCGTTACGACGGCGGCGCGATCTTCGAGGCGCGCGTCACGGGCGAGCGCGGCGCTCCGCGCGTGCGGCAGCTCGTGGACTCCGCCGATGGCCGAGTGACCCAGGTCATCAGCTTCGTTTCGGGCGTGGGACGCATCGCGGTGCGCGGCGTCGCGCACACGTCGGGCGATGCATTCGCCGTGGACCCCGAACCGCGCGAGGATGGCGTGCCGGTGGTGCGGCACAGCGTGGGCCCGTCATTCAACCGGCTGAACCGCGCCATCTACGCGCGCGATCGCGACTGGCTGCTGAGCGTGGACTTTCCGGCCGCCGTGCAGGTGACGCCGGTGGCGGGCGGCGACTCGTCGGCGTTTGGCGTGGACGCCAGCGGCTACGAGGTGACGCTGCGCTTCAGGCCGCGCTTCTACCAAAAGCACCGCGGGCTCGCGCAGTACACGCCGTGGACGTTCAAGCCCTGGCCGGTGTCGGTGGCCGGATGGACGTCGTGGTTCGCGTTCAAGGACAAGGTCACCGAGGCCGACGTGCATCGCGCGACCGATGTGATCGCCGAGCGACTCGCGCCGTTCGGCTACGACGTGCTGCAGATAGACGACGGCTTTCAGCGCACGCCCATCTCGGTGCCGGCCAACTGGCTCAACACCAACGAGAAATTCCCCGGCGGACTCGGCGGCCTGCAGTCGTACATCGCGGGCAAGGGACTCACCGCCGGCCTCTGGACCAACACCACGTTTCACGATTCCGCGTGGGCGGTGGCGCACCCGCAGTATTTCGTGCGCAACGCCGACGGCACGCCGGCGCGCGGCAACTGGGTGGGCTACGTGATGGACGGCGCCAACACCGCCACGATGCGCGATCTCGTGGATCCCGTGTACGTCGGCCTCAAGAAGCAGGGATGGCGGTACTTCAAGGTGGATGCGCTGCGCCACCTGCGGTACGAAGGGTACAACTCAAACGCCGGCTTCTACGCCAGGCAGGGGCGCGACCGCCTGGCCGTGTATCGTGCGTTCGTGCAGCGCATTCGCGACGACATCGGGCGCGACGCCTTCCTGCTCGCGTCGTGGGGCCCTCGTCCCGAACTTGCCGGCATCATTGACGCCACGCGGCTGGGCGACGACGGTTTTGGCTACGGTGGCTTTGCGCAGTACAACTCGTTCAACAACGTCGTCTGGCGCAACGACCCCGACCACATCGAGGTCCATCAGGACGACGGATTCCGCGCGGCGACCATCACGTCGCTCACCGGCTCGCTGCTGATGCTCACCGACCGTCCGGAGGTCTACCTGACGGACCGCGTGGAGGCCGCGCGACGCACGGCGCCAGTGCTCGTGACGCGCCCGGGGCAGGTGTACGACGTGGACCCGTCACGCAGCCGGTTGCTCGACCTGGTGAACACCGAAGTCAGCGGCGCGGGCCCGCGCCCGTTCGAGGCCGACCAGCGCCTGCAGCAGACGCTGTACCAGCTCGACATCGCGCGCCCCTTCGAGCGGTGGACCGTGCTGGCGCGCACCACCGGCGCACCGGCCACGATGTACATGGAAGATCTCGGACTGGCGCCGGCCACGCCGTACGTGGCGTTCGACTTCTGGGCGCGCCGCGTGGTTGGCGTCTTCGCCGATTCGATCACTGCGGGCGATGCGGGCCCGCTTGGCGTGCAGGTGCTCTGCCTGCGCCAACGGCTGGCGCATCCGCAGCTGCTCGCCACCAACCGTCACGTCTCGTGTGGCGGCGCAGACCTCGAACGCATGCGGTGGGCCGAAAACGCAATCGAGGGTACGTCGCGCGTGGTCGGCGGCGACGACTACATCGTCTGGCTCTCCGAGCCCGACGGATGGGAAGCAGAGTCAGTCTCCGCATCCGGCGCGGAGTCCCAGCTCGGCGCGCGCCGCACCGACGCCGGCGTGCGCTGGCGCGCGGTCACGGTGCGCAGCGCGGCGTCGCGCACCGTGTCGTGGTCGGTGCGCTACCGGCGCACTCCGTAGCGGCTACTTCTTCTCGTCGCCCGTCGGCAGCTGCGGCACGCCGGCATCCTTGGGTGCGCGCAGCAGGCCGGTCTGCGTGTAGATCATCAGCTTCTCGCGCGTGTCCATGATGTCGAGGTTGCGCATGGTCAGCTGGCCAATGCGGTCGGCCGGCGTGAAGAACGCCTCGCCGCGCTCCATGGTCAGCCGCTCGGGCTTGTACGTCAGGTTGGGGCTCGACGTGTCCATGATGGAGTAGTCGTTGCCGCGGCGCAGCTCCAGCGTCACCTCGCCCGTGATGGCGCGCGCCACCCAGCGCTGGGCCGAGTCGCGCAGCATCATGGCCTGCGAGTCCAGCCAGCGTCCCTGGTACAGCAGGCGGCCCAGCTTGCGGCCGTTCATGCGGTACTGCTCGATGGTGTCTTCGTTGTGGATGCCCGTCACCAGCCGCTCGTACGCGATGTGCAGCAGCGCCATGCCCGGCGCCTCGTAGATGCCGCGGCTCTTGGCCTCGATGATGCGGTTCTCGATCTG
>Ga0315271_10002665_pt1 | contig 11206 bp, 9 predicted proteins | sample C3_top_MG_FD_204664 | JGI IMG/M metagenome (GOLD analysis project Ga0315271, IMG submission 204664) | Sediment microbial communities from Yellowstone Lake, YNP, Wyoming, USA - C3_top | ecosystem: Environmental > Aquatic > Freshwater > Lake > Sediment | place: USA: Wyoming | collected 2017-08-01
GGACCCTACCGCGCCAACCACCTGAGCAAGATCCTCGACCCCGCAACGGAAAAACGCCGGTGCGCGCTCCGCCGCCACGAGGCGCCGGTGCTGGGGGTGACCGACTACCATTCCGATATCGACATCATGAGCCACCTCGGCACGCACGTCGAGGCGCCATGCCATCATGGCGCGCTGACCAAGGACGTGACCGCGCTGCCTTTCACCCACTACATGGGGCGCGGCGTGCTGTTGCGGCTCGACACCTGCGCGCCGCGGGCGCTGGTCACCCGCGCCGACCTGGAGGCTGCCGATCGCGGACGGTGCCGATCCGGCGACATCCTGGTGCTCGATTCGCCCTACCATTCGGAGCCGTTCGTCGTTGCGGCCAGCGATGAGCGGCCGCAGTTGAGCCGGGCGGCGGCGGAGTGGTTCGTCGAGAAGCGGGTCAAGGCCGTCGGCTTCGGCGACGGCGTCGCGATCGAGAACAACCCCGAACACTGCGTGGCCTGCCACGACCTGATGCTGGGGAACGACATCCTCTTCATCGAGGTGATGCAGAATATCGACCAGTTGCGCGATCCCGAGTTCCTGGTGGTCTTCCAGCCGCTGCCCATCCGCGGGCTGGACTCGTCGCCCGTCAACGTCGTCGCCATCGAAGGCGTGCCGGGATTCGGGCCGGAAGCGTGAATGGCGGCGGATCAGCATGAGAAACAGCAATCAACGGCTTCAACAAGGAAAACAAGTATGCAACTGACCATTCACGATTACCGCAACAAGGTGCTCGGCTGCTGGTTGGGCAAAAACATCGGTGGCACGCTGGGCGCGCCCTTCGAGTGCAAGCGCGGCGTCTTCCCGGTCGAGTTCTACACGCAGGATACCCACGGCGAACCGCTGCCCAACGACGATCTCGATCTGCAGTTGGTCTGGCTGAATGCCGCGGAGAAGTACGGCCGCTCCGTCAACAGTTCCATTCTCGGGGAATATTGGCTGATGTACGTTGTCCCCAACTGGGGCGAGTACGGCGCCGGGAAGAACAACCTGGCCGCCGGTCTGCTCCCACCGCTTTCCGGCTATGTCAACAATGCCTATCGCGATAGCTGCGGCGCGTTCATCCTGTCGGAGATCTGGGCTTGCCTGGCGCCGGGCCACCCCGAGATCGCCGTGCAGTACGCGTATGAGGATGCCACGGTCAATCACAGCCACGAGGGCGTCTATGCCGAGGTGTTCTGCGCCTCCATAGAAAGCGCCGCCTTCGCCGAACAGGACACCCGCACACTGATCGAGATCGGCCTCTCCTACATCCCAACGGACTGCGGTGTGGCCCGCGCCGTCCATACTGTCCTGGAGGCCTATGATGGCGGCCGGAGCTGGCAGGAAGCGCGCAAGCGCGTCCTGCAGGCGGTGCCATCCACCTTCGGCCTGCTCGGTACCCCGCGCGAGCAAGTGGCCCCCGACGAACCGGAGGGCGCCATGGGGTACGACGCCCCCGGCAACATCGGCATCATCCTGATCGGCTGGCTGTATGGCGAAGGCGATTTTGGCAGGAGCATCTGCATCGCCGCCTCGTGCGGTGAGGATGCCGATTGCACCGCCGGCACCCTGGGCGCGCTGTTGGGCATCCTGCACGGCGCCGCGGCACTCCCTGCCCGCTGGCTCGAGCCTATCGGGCGCTCGATCAAGACGCTGTGCGTGAACCGCGGCGACCAGGGGTTGCGCGTTCCCAACACCGTGGAGGAGATGACCGAGCGCGTCATGCACCTCACTCCGCGCTTCCTGGGCAGCGAGTGGGTTGACGTGGTGGGTCCAGCGGATGGCTACCAGATCCGGATGCACGAAGGGGAGGCGTTACGGTGCCATCCCCGGCGGATCAATGCGTTCGTGGAGCGCAGCTTCCTTGAGCAGCTCGCCCGCCAGCCCTTCTGCGTGCGCCACGACTTCGTGCTCTTCAGCGCGCTGCTCGATTACCAGGGTGAACCCGTCATCCAGCCCGGCGTGGCGCGCACGCTGCGCCTGACGGTGGAGAACCAGTTTTTCAAGCAGCAATGGCTGACCGTGCGCTGGCACCTGCCCGCAGGCTGGAAAGTTAGCCCCGGGCCGGCCATCAGCCTGCCGTTGGAGCAGTACCACTGCAACGTCGGCACCTGCAGTATCGAGTTCACTCTCGAAGCCGGCGAACTGAACGAGCCGCGCTACGATCTGGTCCTGCAGATCCAGTCGCTCGGGCATCACTCCCAGGGGCTGATCCCCGTGACGCTCCTCAATCTTCCCACGCAAGGATAGCTCCAGGGGAATCTCTTCCCCTAAGAACATCGCTTTCAAGAAATGAGCCCTAAAAACCCATCAACCAGGAGAACCCACCCATGACACAGCCCTTCAACGGACTCGGACTGAACCTCGGCAATCTTTCCCGACTCTCAAATGCGGAAACGCGCTCGCTCTCGGCCGAAAACCCCACCGGCGCCAAGGGGCAGGGCGGGCGGCACGTGGATCCCAACCACGGCTGCTCGCGCGACCTCGGCACCGGCTGGAAGGTGCGGCCGTGCTGCGGCGTTCCGCCGGGCGACACGCTCGTGCTGGCGGACGTGGACGGCCCCGGCGCGATCCAGCAGATCTGGATGACCCCCACCGGAAACTACCGCTTCAGCATCCTGCGCTTCTACTGGGACGGCGAGGAAACCCCGTCGGTTGAGGTCCCGATCGGCGACTTCTTCGCCAGCGCCTACACCAGTTTCAACACCTTCCGGCCCATTGATTCGCTGCCGATCTGCGTCAATCCCGGCAACGCCTTCAACTGCTACTGGGAGATGCCGTTCCGCAGGCACTGCAGGATCACGCTGGAGAACATCGGCTTCGAGCCGATGACGATCTACTACCAGATCAATTACACGCTCACCGACGTGCCGGCCGACGCCGCGTATTTCCACGCGCAGTTCCGGCGCGCGAATCCGCTGCCGTACAAGGACGTCTACACCATCCTCGACGGTGTGCGCGGCCAGGGCCACTATGTCGGCACCTACATGGCCTGGCAGATGAACAACAACGGATGGTGGGGCGAGGGCGAGATCAAGTTTTACCTCGACGGCGACCTGCCCGGCGGCGTGGTCAACCGCAATGTGAAGGAGCACGGCGGCGAATGCTATCCCACGATCTGCGGCACCGGTACGGAGGACTACTTCTGCGGATCGTACAACTTCGAGGACAAGACCACCAAGACCTACCGCGAGTACACCACCGCCTACGCCGGTGTGCCGCATGTGGTCCGCCCGGACGGCTGCTACCAGGCGAACACCCGTTTCAGCCTGTACCGCTGGCACATCATGGACCCGGTGCGATTCAAGCAGGATCTGGGCGTGACCATGCAATCGCTCGGATGGCGCGCGGGCAAGCGGTATCTGCCCAACCAGGACGACATGGCCTCGACCGCCTTCTGGTACCAGGCCGAGCCGCACGCGGCATTCCCGGCGCTGCCGGACCGCGATGGATTGGAGATCATCTGAGATGAGTCTGCAGTACAAGTTTGGTGCGCATCAGTTCTTGTGGAAGAGCCACTGGACGGATGACGACCTCGGCATCCTCGACACGGCGCGCGGGGTGTCTCAAAACCTTTGTCCCAATCCGGAGCCGTTTGTCCGGGAAGGGTTGCAGTTTTTACGGCACTGCATCCAGCAGGCAGGAGAAACGCGATGAGCGAAGACCGAACAGCGACCCTGCCGCCGCCGTTGCCGAGACCTGAGCAACATTTCTCGATCCGTGCGAGTTCTACAGACTTGCCGGCCACCACCAACGAAAGGAAACACAACGCATGAACCTCAGTACCATCAGCAAACTCAGCAACGCCATGTCCCGCTCGATCACCGCCGAAAACCCGTACGGCGAGAAAGGCGCCGGTGGCAAGGCCTTGCCGGGCGTCGCGCCGGCTGAAGCGCAGGCGCTCAACCAACTCGAGCACGAAGGCTCGGCACGCGCGTCGTCCGATCTGGGCCAGAAGTGGAAAGTCCGGCCGTTCATCGCCATTGCCGGCAAGGCCACCGCAACCATCGCCGACATCGAGGGGCCGGGCGTTATCCAGCACATTTGGATCACGACCAGCTTCCAGCAGAAACGCGACCTGATCATCCGCATGTACTGGGATGGCGAAGCGACGCCTAGCGTGGAGGCGCCGATGGGGGATCTATTCTGTAACGGCTGGCAGTACCACGTGCCGATCAACGCGGTGCCGATCTGCGTTGGCGCGTCGCACGCCTACAATTGCTTCTTCCCCATGCCGTTCCGTAAACACGCGCGCATTACAGTCGAAAACCGCGCACCCGGCAAGTGCGACTTGGTCGCCTACGCTGTTAACTACGCGCTCGGCCCGGTTGCCGATGACGAGGCGTATTTTCACGCGCAGTTTCGCCGCAGCCGGACTTCAGCCACCAACCCCGAGCACGTCATCCTCGATGGCATCAAAGGCAAGGGCCACTACGTCGGCACCTATATGGCGTGGCAGCAGAATTCCACCGGCTGGTGGGGCGAAGGCGAATTCAAGGCGTTCCTCGATGGCGACGGCGAGTTCCCGACCATCTGCGGCACCGGCACCGAAGACTACTTCCTCGGCGCGTGGTGCTTTGGCGCGACGTTCACGGCGCCTTTTGCCGGTTACCAGGGCGCGACCGACGGCAAGCCCGGCAACCGCCACAACCTTTACCGGTTTCACATCCTCGACCCGATCCGGTTCGCGAAAGACATCCGTGTGACCATGCAGGCGCTCGGCTGGCGGAGTGAAGGGAGTTACCTGCCCTTGCAGGACGACATCGCCTCCGTCGCCTACTGGTACCAAGCCGAGCCGCACGCGCCATTCCCGGCCCTGCCGGACCGCGACGGGCTGGAGATCATCTGAGACAACACCAAGGAGAAAACATGCCTCCCAAAAAAGAGAAAGCACGGTCCAAGCAACCCATCCACACCGGCCAGTGTCTTGACCGCGTCGCCTTCCCGCTGGGCGGGATCGGCGCGGGCATGATCAGCCTGGAGGGCACCGGCGCGCTGTCGCAGGTGTCGCTGCGGCACAAGCCGGATGTCCACCACGAACCGCAGGCCTTCGCCGCGCTGCACGTGAAGGGCGCGAAGACCGCGCGGGTGCTCGAAGGCCCGGTGCCGATGTGGAAGGCGTTCGGGAGTCAAAGCGGCGAACCGGGCAACGGCCTCAACGGCCGCACCTATGGCCTGCCGCGCTTCGCCGAGGCGTCGTTCCAGGCACGATTCCCCTTTGCCACCGTGTCGCTCGCCGATCCGACCCTGCCGGTGGCGGTGGAACTGACCGGCTGGAGCCCGTTCACCCCCGGCGCGGCGGACGATTCGAGCCTGCCGGTGGCGGCGATCGAGTACCGGTTCGTCAACCGCTCGGCGCAGCCGGTCGAGGCGGTGTTTTCCTTCCACGCCGCCAACTTCATGAAGACGGGTGACGGTGCGCGGGTCGGAACCACGGTGCGCGGCTTCGTGCTGGAGCAGCCCGCCTTGCCGGGCCAACCCGAGGCCGAGGGCGCGTTCGCGGCCTTCACCGACGACCCCGCGACGGCGGTGGACGCGGCCTGGTTCCGCGGCGGCTGGTTCGATGCCTTGACCATGGTCTGGAACCATGTGGCGGCCGGCGACGTGGTGGCGCAGTCGCCCCATGCCGAGGGCGCGCCCGGCGGCGGCAGCAGCCTGTATGTGCCGTTCACGCTCAAGGCCGGCGAGGAGAATACCCTTCGCCTGCACTTCGCCTGGTATGTGCCGCGCAGCACGATGCGGGTGGGTGGGCCAGGCGGCGGAGCCCAGCCGCCCGGCAGCGAGCCGTTCCTTGCCGACGGATGGCAGGTCTCGCGCCTGATGCCGGCCGGCGAGGTTACGGCCGCGCCGTACCTCGGGTTGGACGCGAAAGCGGACTGGACAGCGGTGCCCGCCGCTGGCGGCTTCGTCGATGTCCACAACCTGCGTGGGCAGTCCGGCATCGTATATCTGGCCCGGCGCGTGCAGGTGGAGTCCGATGGCGAGCGTATCCTGCACGTGGGACACGACGGCGGCGCGCGCGTCTTTGTGGACGGCAAACCGGTCGCCGCCACAGCAGGGACGGTCAATCCGGCGCCGGTATCGCGCACCACGGCCCGCGTCACGCTGAGCCGGGGCGAACACGAGATCGTCGTCGCCTTCGACCGCGCCGGCGGCAAGGGATGGGCGTTATGTGCACCAGAAAGGAGCCAGGCAGAACATGACCGATAGCCGCAATGTCGATATGCAGAACCAACCCGGAAGTCCGGCGGAGCCGGTGCGGTACAATCGAAACGAGGACGTTGACATCACCCAACCCGATGGCGGGCTGAAACCTGTGGTAGGTGTCCAGAACATCCAGGTTCTGCGCGCGAGCCGCAACAAGCCGGAACTGGCGGATGGCGATGGCTGGACCTACGCCCATCACCAGGATCTGGCGGTCTGGAAAGGAAGGCTCTACGCGGCCTGGGCCATGACGCCTAAAGACGAAGATGTGCCGCCGTACAAGGTCGTATACGCCACGTCGACGGATGGACTCGGGTGGTCCGCGCCGACCGATCTCTTTCCGCGGGAAAGCGCCTGGGCCTGCCGCTTCTACTTCTACCGCGCCGCGAACGGCCGGATGCTGGCCTTCTGCGCCGGCAAGTCAGCGGATGGCGCAGTCAGTGAAGCCGCGAAGAAGGTGCTGCTGGTGCGTGAGATTCTGCCGGATCACTCGCTCGGGAAGGTTTTCACCCTGGTCACGCCCTTGCCGGATCAGCCGCCATTTTTCGATACGGCTTCCGATCCGGTATTTGTCGCCGCCTGCCGCGATGCGGTCGGCAACAACCTGCTGCTGGAACAGCAGGACTACGGAGTCTTCCTCGGCGACCGCCGGATGAGGTGGCACGCCGACGCCCCGAAGTTCAATGGCTGGTCCTTCGGCAAGGCCTTCTGCTTCTATCATCGGAAGGACGGCGCCTGGGTCGGGTTGTGCAAGATGGGTTTTGTAAATATGTCGGACGACGGGGGCAGGACATGGTCGAAGCCGGTCCAGCCGCCGACGCTACTGGCCGGTTCGGCGAAGATTTGGGGCCAGAGAACCGCCGATGGTCGATTCGCGCTCGCCTATACCGCCGATCCTGCCCGGGGCAAACGATATCCGCTGGTCATGGTTCATGGCGATGACGGCCAAGAATTCCGTGACATGCGTGTGGTCCACGGCGAGTTGCCCCCGCTTCGCTATCCGGGAAAGTACAAGGATCTCGGTGCGCAATACATGCGCGGGCTGGCCGAGTGGGCCGACGACGGCAGTTTCGCCGACAGGCAGGCGCTGTGGCTGGTCTACAGCGTCAACAAGGAAGACATTTGGGTGTCACGCATCGCTCTGCCGGTCAAGCCGGACGAGACCGCGTTTCCGACGGACGATTTCGCAAAAGCCACGCCCAACGCCGTCGTGCCGGGATGGAATCTCTACAGCCCGAAGTGGGCACCGGTGACGGTCGTCGAGAACGTCGGGAAATGCAGCCTGGAACTGCGGGACGGCGATCCCTTCGACTACGCCCGCGCCGTGCGCGTGTTTCCGGAATCGGCGAAGATCCGGGCCGAACTGGAGCTGACGCCGGCCCAGGCCAACGCCCGGCTGGAGATCGAACTCTGCGACCCCGCCAGCCGCCGGCCGGTGCGTGTGGTGCTGACCGAGACCGGCACGGTGCAGGCGGCGGACGGGAACAACGCCGTCGACCTCGGCACATACACGGCGGGAGAGAGGCTCTCCCTGATCATCGCCGCCGATGCGGCGGCGGGCCGCTACAGCGTGCAACTGAACGCCGGCGCGGCGCGGGAACTGGCCGTGGCCGAGGCGGACGCCAAGACCTTGCAGCGGCTGTCGTTGCGCACGGGTGTCTGGCGCGGGGTTACCGACAACAAGGGCGTCGATGCCGCCGCCGATGTGCCGCTGCCGACCCCGGCGGTCTTCCAGGTGCAGCGCATCAAGATCGAGGCGCCATGAACATGGCCATCGACGTCTTCTGCCATTGGGCGCCACCGCTCTATGGCGCGGCGGCGCTGAAGGCCGCGGGGCGGTCGCTGCGCATGCTCGAGCGTGCGCTGGCCATGCCGGTCATGACCGACCTGTTCCGACCCTGGCCGCACGACGCCGCGGGCCCGGCCATGATCGATGGCACGATATTGACCCTACCGCCGTTCCGACATGGAATGGTGTGCCGTTTGCTGATGCTTTGACCTACCCAAAGAGGAGACGAACATGAATCCGCAATGTCCTGAACCCTCAACTTCCTGGTCCGATGCCACGCGGGCGGCCCAGGCCTGGTTCCGCGAGGCCCGCTTCGGGCTGTTCATCCACTGGGGGCTGTACAGCCTTCCGGCCGGCGTCTGGAAGGGCAAGCAGGTGGACTACATCGGCGAGTGGCTCCAGCACGAGGAGAACATTCCGGTCGCCGAGTACGAGTGGCTGGCTAGGGACTTCAATCCGCAGGCGTTCGACACCCGCCGCTGGGTGGATCTGTCGCTGCAGGCCGGGATGCGCTACCTGGTGCTGACGACCAAGCACCACGAGGGCTTCGCTCTATACCATTCGCGGGCCGACCGCTTCAACATCGTTGACGCCACGCCTTTTGGCCGCGATCCGCTGGCCGAGTTGGCGGACGCCTGCCGGGGCACGGACCTGAAGCTGGGGATCTACTACTCGCACTGCGTGGACTGGCACGAGCCGCACGGCGGCAATCTTCTCTCCGACATCAAGCCGAACTATGCCAACGATCCGAACTACCCCGGCAGAAGCTGGGGCAACGACTGGGATTTTTCTCCCGGCACACCGGCGGGTTTTGCCGAATACCTGGAGCGCAAGGTGAAGCCTCAGCTCACGGAGATCCTGACCGGCTACGGGCCGATCGCCTTGATCTGGTTCGACACCCCGGTTCCGTCGCTGTCGCGCGAACAGGCGACCGAGATCCGCGATCTGGTGAAGCGCCACCAGCCCGGCTGCCTGGTCGGCGGCCGCATCGGCCATGGCCTGCACGACTTCTGTTGCCTCGGCGACAACCAGTTGCCGGAGACGCCGCTGGACGCTCCGGGCGAGGCCTGCGTCACCCTGAACGAGACCTGGGGCTACAAGGAGCACGATCAGGACTGGAAGTCGCCGGCGCAGGTGGCGGGATTGCTCGCGGACTGCGCGGCGCACGGCTGCAACCTCCTGCTGAATGTGGGGCCCATGGCCGACGGCCGCTTTCCCGCTCCGGCGGTGGCGTGCCTGTCAGCGCTCGGCGACTGGATGGCCGCCAATGGCGAGGCGATCCATGGCACCGGGCCGGTGGCGCTGCTGGCGCCCCCGCCGTCCGGGCGGCTGATGGCGCGCCGGTTCACGCTCTACCATGCCGTGACCGACGCCACGACCAGCGAGGTGGAGCTGATCGGTCTGCGCAGCGAGGTTCGCAGCGCGCGCCTGCTTGGGCACGGCGCCGCCACGGTGACGCCGCTGCGGGACGGCGACGGGAACCCCGACGGCGTGCGGGTCGGCTTGCCGCCTGCCGTCAACGGCCTGCCGCGCGTGGTGGCCTTGGAGCTGGATGGCGAGCCGCGCTTCGATCCACGCCTGCGGGAGCAGCCGGGGGGCGTTTTCTGGCTTCCGGCGCATGCCGCGCGCGGGGGCAATGCCCTGGCGTGGCGTGCTCAACCCGGCGCCACGGCGACCTGGACCGTGCATCTCGACCGCCCCGGCCGGTTTTCGGTCGTGGTCTACACCGGCGGCGACACCTACGGCAGGTGGTCCGGCGGTCACCGCGTGGAGTTACGGATGGGAGACATGTGCCTGACGGCGACCACGACCCCCGACGAGCCGGTTATCGGCCTGCACACGCGCCACTACCCGCAATTCGGAACACGCCTGGGCTCGCTCGCGCTGCCCGCAGGCCCCAGCGACCTGACGCTGTCCGTCGTCGAAGTGGCGACAGAGGCAGAGGCTTCCTGCAAGATTGCCGGCATCAAACTCGTCAGAAACGGAGAACGAATATCAACGGAAGATTTGGTGGAGAAGACAATATGACCAAGAGCCAGAAAACATTGAAGCCGTCTGGCGAGCGCCCGTCGGTAGGCGCCATCCGCTGGGACGCCTGGAGCGGCGGGGATGTGACCCGGCAGGTCGAGAAGACTCTGGGTCCGCTCAAGTACCAGGCTCGGCTGCCCTGGTTCGCGCAAGTCAACGGGGATCGGGATGTGCGCATTGCCGGCGGCAACCAGGAGACCATGGATCAGGAGATCGCGTTTGCCGCCGACGCCGGCCTCGACTACTGGGCCTTTCTGCTCTATCCCGAGGGCAGCTCCATGAGCGACGCGCTGCGCCTGTACCTCAGCAGCGCGAAGCGTCGTCAGATCAGCTTCTGTCTCATCCTGCACAACGCCTTCGGAGTGTCCGACGCGCAGTGGCCGCGCGAACGCGACCGTGCGCTGGCCTTGCTGCGGGAACCGGGCTATCAGACGGTCTGTGGCGGACGTCCGCTGGTGTATGCGTTCGAGGTGAAGCATCAGGGCGTCTTTCCCGCCGCGCGCTTCGCCGAATTCCGGCAGGCCGCGAAACGTGACGGGCTCGATCCCTATTGCGTCTACATGGGCTGGAACCCGAAAGCCGATTTCGCGCTGGCGGCGCCCTGGGGCTTCGAGGCGGTCTCCCATTATGCCGCCGGCAGCGCGGATGCCGAGTTCGCGCAGCTCGTCCGGCAAGTCGAGACCGATTACTGGGCCGCGGCTTTGGCCGCCCAGGTTCCCTATGTCCCGCTGGTGACGACGGGCTGGGACAAGCAGCCGCGCCGCGAGAATCCCGTGTCCTGGGAACGCGATCACGATTATCACGCGCAGACGGTCTTTCCCGCGACCGCAACACAGGACGATATCGCCCGGCATCTCGGTGACGCCTGCGCCTTCGTCCGGCAACATCCATCCCTCTGCCCGGCCAACACGGTCATCCTCTACGCATGGAACGAGCATGACGAGGGCGGGTGGCTGTGCCCGACCTGGACACCGGGTGGCGCGCCCGATTCCCAGAGGTTGCGCGCTATCAATCGGTGCGCAGCCAGGCCAGGTAACCGGTGAGGTCGGATGGTTGAATCTCCGCCACACATCGATCACCGATATGGTTCACCCAATGATTGAGAATAAACTCATAGGAAGAAATTGTGCGCTGGCTTAACCCCTCTGCCGTTTTGAATTTAAGGAAGCCATC
>Ga0315271_10002666_pt1 | contig 11205 bp, 13 predicted proteins | sample C3_top_MG_FD_204664 | JGI IMG/M metagenome (GOLD analysis project Ga0315271, IMG submission 204664) | Sediment microbial communities from Yellowstone Lake, YNP, Wyoming, USA - C3_top | ecosystem: Environmental > Aquatic > Freshwater > Lake > Sediment | place: USA: Wyoming | collected 2017-08-01
TGAGCCGCGCCCGCAGATCGCTCGCGTCCGCCGCGCCCGTCCAGACGCCCGCCGCGTCGTTGTCGTAGTCGCGGGCCACGATCGAGCACAGCTCCTGCACCCGGCCGGCCATCATGGCGGGGAAGCGGTGGAGCGCAGGCGGCGCGCGAAAGATGGTCTCGAGGTCCTCAGGCGCCATCGCGGCGATCGCGGCGGCATCGAGGCCGCCCGTCCGGCGGACCAGCTCGAGCGGCCCTCCGAAGGCCTTCTGGACGGTCACCTGCTGGTCGAGCGCGAAGCCGACGAGCAGGGCCAGCGGGCTCGACGCGAGCAGGGCGTCGGCCTCGGCGTTGCCGGTGAACGGGAGCGCGGTCACGGGTTCGGGCATGCCGCCATCCTACGCGAGGTCGGCGGCGCTGCGACTCGGGGGCCAGCACCGTGGGGAACCAGCCCTGCGCACGGTTTGCCGCCACGATCGCGGCTCAGCCGCTACGATCCCCGCGTGGCAATCCTCGGCATCGACCACCTCGTCATCGCGGTCCGCGACCCGGACTCCGCCGCAGCCGACCTCGGGCAGGCGCTTGGCCTGGCGTTCACGGGTGGCGGGCGCCACGAGACCGCCGGCACCGCGAACCGGCTCGCGTTCGTCGGCGACTCGTACATCGAGCTGATCGGCGTCTTCGACCGCAACCTCGTGCTGTCCAACCCGGACTTCGCCGTCGGGCGGGCCGCGCTCGACATGCTGGACGCCGGGCATGAGGGCCTCGCGACCTGGGCGGTCGCCGTGCCCGACTGCGCGGTCGAAGTGGCCGCTCTCCGTCAGGCCGGCTCCCCGATCGGCAGCGCCGTCCGCGGCTCGCGCGTCCGACCTGACGGGGAGACCGTCCGCTGGGTGTCCGCGTTCCCGGCCCTCGGGCCCGAGGAGCCGCCGTTCCTCATCGAGCACGAGATGGTCGGCGCCGAGTGGGGCCCCGACGCCCTGCTTGCCCGGCGCGCCTACCACCACCCGGGTCTCGGCAGGGCGCGGATCGGGCGCCTGGTGCTGCCTGCGGCGGACCCCGCGGCCTATGCCGCCAAGTGCGAGCGGACCGTCGGCATCAAGTTCCGCGCCGACTTGTCGGGCTGGACGGCGTTCTTCGGCTTCGACACCGTCCACCTCCACCCAACCGCCAGCGGGCTCCCCGTGGTCCAGCTCGAGACGGTCGCGGTCGACGGGGCGCGGCGGTCCGTCCCGCGGTACGGGGTCGACTGGTTCGTCAACCCGGGCTGAGATGCGCCTCGGGGGCCACGCCCGTTAACATTCGGAGATGGCGACTCGACGCGACTTCACCTTCCACGGCAATGGCCGAGAGCTCACGGCGTTCTACGCCGAGCCCGACCATCCGGCCGGTGCCGACCCGGACGAGCCGCTCCCGCCCCACCCGGCCGTGATCATCGTCCACGAGGTCATGGGCCTCAACGACGACATGCGCCGGATCGCCACCCGCTTCGCCGAGCACGGCTACGTCGCGCTGGCGCCCGACCTCATGGGCGCGGGCTTCAAGCCCCTGTGCATCGCGCGGTTCGTGCGCGGCATGGGCAAGCTCGGCACCGGGCGCCCGTACCGCGAGATGCGCGCCTTCCACGACTGGCTCGCCAAGCGCCCGCAGGTGGACCAGACGCGGATCGGCATGGCCGGGTTCTGCATGGGCGGCGGCTTCGCCATCCTGTACGCGGCCCGCGGCGAGCGCGAGCTCCGCGCCATCGCCCCGTTCTACGGTGCGCTGCCCGCGGACATGTCGATCATCCCCGACACCTGTCCCATGGTCGCCTCGTACGGCGGCCGGGACGGGACGTTTGGCGAGAACGGACCCAAGCTCGAGGCGGCCCTGGCCGAGGCGGGCATCCCGCACGACGTCAAGACGTATCCCGATGCCGGGCACTCGTTCATGAGCCAGAACGACGGGCTGCTCATGGCGATGATGGGCCGCGGGCCCATGAACGTCGGCCACGACCCTGACGCTGCCGAGGACGCCTGGGGGCGCATGCTCGGGTTCTTCGGCGAGCACCTCGCGCCGCGCGAGGGACAGGCCCCGGGCGAGGGGCAGGCCCCGGGCGAGGGGCAGGCGTCCGAGGGCCCTGTAGCCGGGGCGCCGAGCGCCTAGTACGCGGCGAGCTCCCGGCTCCGCCGCTCGAGCCGGACCGCGATCGAGATTCCGATCCGGTACACGAACAGGAACGCCACCACGGTCATCGCGCCAAGGTAGATCCACTGCGCCCAGCTCTGGCCGCTGTCCGTGCCGGCCGCGATCCCGTGGGCGGTGGCGCCCGCGAACGCGAGGAAGGTGGTCATGTGGAGGGCGCGCCACGCCTTCTGGCCGATGAGCCGCCGCACGTAGAAGCTGATCGTCACGATGAGCATCAGGTAGAACGCGACCTGTCCCACGCCGACCGCGAGCGGAGCGTACGGCGCGGCCCCCGGAACGACCATCGACGTGATGCTGAACGGCATCGAGGCGTCGAGGCCCAGGATCACTCCGTGGAGCCCGGCCATGCCGAGACCCGCCGCCGCGAGGTCCTGGTGGAGCGTGAAGTTGACCGGCCGATGGGCGATCGCGTCGAGCACCTTGGTCGAGAGCAGCAGGCCGAACACGACCGAGAGTGTCATGGCGATGTACGCCATCCAGGCGAACAGCCGCTCGAAGAGCCAGGGAAGGCTCGACGGATCGGCCGCGAGGATCCCGGAGACGACACCCGGGATCGTCCCGCCGAGCACGATGCCCGCGGCGATCGCCGGCATCCCGTAGCGGATCAAGCTCGTTCGCGGGTGCATCCCGCGGTAGGTCACGCCAGCCATCGCAGCATCTCCGGGGTCGCGCGGAGCTGACCGCGCTCGGTGAGGATCAGGACCCCGAGGACACCGGGGCGGTCGAGCAGCGTGAACGCGCGGTCCGTGCCGGCGATCACAGCGGTCTTCGCGAGCACCTCGGCCTCGCGGGCGGAGCTGGCCACCACGGTCGCCTGCACGACGTCGGTGGTCGCCGGGCGCCAAGTCCGCGGGTCGATCAGGTGGTGTGCGGCGCCCTCCGCGTGCATCCAGCGGTGGACGCTCGTGCCGGACGTCGCGACGCCGAGGCGCATGGGGGCGTCGCCGGCGTGGAACTGGAGGATGCCGAGCAGCCCGTCGGGGACGCGAGGGTCGGCGATGCCCATGCCCCAGGTGTCGCCGTCGGCGCAGCGCAAGGCGACGTCTCCGTCGGCGTCCACGAGCGCAGACCGGCCGGGGGCAATGGCCAGCGCGCGGTCGGCGAGCCAGCCCTTCGCGACGCCGTCGAGATCGAACCGCACGCCGGGCTCGCGGCGCACGGTGCTGGCGCGCGGGCCGCGGTCGATCGACCAGCGGCGGCTCGCGGTCAGCGGCGGAGGCGAGCTCGTGCCGGCCTCCGCGGCGAGGCGCGCGTCGAGCATCGCCACGTCGACGAGGCCGTCGGTCAGCCCCTCCGCCGCGCGCGCCCAGTCGAGCACCGCGGTCAGCGTCGGGCCGACCCTCACCCGGCTCGAGGCCGCGCCGTTCAGGCGCATCAGCTCCGACGCCGGGTCGAACCGGGTCAGGCGCGACGCCCACGCCTCCAGCCGGTCGAGGACCGCGTCAAGGGCGGCGTGCCCGACCTCGCCCGTGGCGTGCGCCGACACCTCGCCGCCCATCATGGGACGGCGGGCGGCGGCGATCACCGGGGGGGCGGCCGTCGTCACGGCTTGCCGGACTGCTTCGTGACGGTATGGATGATCACGCGCGGCGTCGGGCGTGGGGTGGCCCGTGGTGTCGGGGTCGCCGCTGCGGGCGTCTGGCTCTTGAGGAGGTCCGGCGGCAGCGTCTGGCCGGGGGCGAGCGTGATGACGTGCGTGACGTGGATCACCGACGGCGACGGCTGATCCGTGGGCTGCGCCGCGTCAACGGCAGCAGCCCCGGTGTCGATCGCGGTCACGGCCGCCGTCTGGGGGGCGATCGAGGGGAGCATCGCGGTGGCGAGGGCCGATGCCGAGGCCAGGCCGGCGATCCCGATCACCATCCGCGCACCGGCCCACTCGGGCTTGGCGCGCCGGGGGCGGCCGCCGAGCTCCGGGCGCACGGCCCGGCGGACGGTCGGGGGCTCGACCGGCCGGGCGTGGGTCGGCGGACCGGTTCGGTCGTCAGGGGTGCGGGGGTTGGTCATCAGTCGTCTCCGGTCTCGCTCTCGCCGCCGCCCGTGGTGACCACGCGCTCGATGATGATGGGCGAGGGGGTGGGCTCAGGGGTTGGGGCAGGTGTGGGAGGGACCACGTAGACCGTGTCGATCTGGGTGACCGGCACGGGCAGCTGGTCGGACGCCGTCGCTGCGGCCGGGTCCGCCGGGCCACCAGCCGGAAACGCCGGAGCGAGCCCGAAGAGGGCCAGTCCGATGGCCAAGACGGCCGAAGCGGCGAGCGAGGCTGCGAAGAGCGCCACGCGAGTCATCATTTCGAAGGTGCCTCCCGTTGTCTGGTGCAAGTCGCAGCATCGACCAGGCGACGGGCGGCTCGGCTGAGACCCGTGTGTGGAATCTCACAGACGGGCCGCCGAGCCCTTCACCGATCGCCTCGCGGGCCGCACAATCGGCTGCGATGCGAGTCCTCGTCGTTGAAGATGAACCCAAGATGGCCGCGCTGATCAAGCGCGTGCTGGTCGCCGAGCGGCATGTCGTTGACGTGGCGCCCGACGGCGTGTCGGCCGTCGCCCTGGCCGAGACCGGCCCGCACGATGTGATCGTGCTCGATCGCGGTCTGCCGGACATCGACGGCATGACCGTCATGCGCCTGCTCAAGGCGAAGGGCGTGACGGCGCCCGTGCTGCTGCTGACCGCGCTCGGCTCGGTGGACGACCGGGTCGCGGGCCTCAACGCCGGCGCCGACGACTACCTCGCGAAGCCCTTCGCCTTCTCGGAGCTGCTCGCCCGCATCCGCGCCCTCGGCCGCCGCCCCGCCCCCGCCAATGAGTCGCGCCTCACCGCGGGCGACATCGTCCTCGACGATCTGCGCCATGTGGCCCAGGTGGGCAGCCGTACCGTGGACCTCTCCGCCCGCGAGTTCGCGCTGCTCGGCTTCTTCATCCGCCACGCCAACCAGGTCGTGACCCGTCAGCAGATCCTCGACCAGGTCTGGGGGGCGGAGCCGGATGTCTACTCCAACGTCGTGGACCTGTACGTGTCCTACCTGCGCCGCAAGCTTGGCGAGCTCGATCGCTCGGACCGCCTCAAGACGGTCCGCGGCGTGGGCTACTCGCTCAAGAGTGAGGCCTGAGGGGGCGTGACGATCGGGACGACCGAGCGCATCCTCCGCCGGACCCGCCGACGGCTCTTCGCGGTCACCATGGGCCTGCTCACGCTGCTCGTGGTGGGGATCGGCGCCACCACGGCGGTCGTCGCCCTGCGCGCGCTCGACGGGAACATCGACCAGGCGCTCAAGGAGGACGTTGCGAACCGCGCGGACACCGCGCTCTCCGACGGCCACGAGGGCAACGGCCAGCAGCCGACCGACACGGACGCAGGCACGGACCGCCCGACCGGCGCGTCGGACACGTTCGTGCTCGTGCTCGACACGACGGGCGCTGTCGTCGAGAACCGGTCCAACTACCCCACCACCGGGCTGCCGGACATGGACGCGATCGCGGCTGCCGGGACGAGCGGCAGCGACCTGCGGACAGCGTCGGTCAACGGCGTCGAGGTCCGCCTCTACACCGTGCCGATCAGCAAGGACGGCACCAGGACCGGGTACGTCCAGGGCGGGATCAAGCTCGCGCTCCACGACCGGGAGTCGCGGATCCTCGTGCTCGCGATCGCCGCCGTCGGCGCGGTCGGGCTCATCGGCGCCGCACTCATCACGCTGCTTGTCACGGGTCGCGCGCTGCGCCCCGTCCGCGACGGGTTCGAGGCCCAGCGCCGCTTCGTCGCGGATGCCTCGCACGAGCTGCGCACGCCCGCCGCGCTCATCCGCGCCAACGCGGAGGTGCTCGAGCGAGAGCAGCTGGTGACCGAGGAGGGCCGCGAGCTCGTGACGGACATCGTCGCCGAGGCCGATCGGCTGGGGCTCCTCGTGGGCGACCTGCTTCAGCTCGCCGCCTGGGACGACACGAAGCTCGCGGTCGCCATCGTCTCGCTCGACGCCACGACGCTCGTCTCGGACACCGTGCGCGGGGCGACGGCACTCGCCGCAGAGCGCGGGGTTGGCCTGGCTCGCGAGACGTTCGGGCCCGTGTTCGCGCGCGCCGACCGCGACCGGCTCGTCCAGCTGCTGCTGATCCTGGTGGACAACGCCGTGGACCACTCGCCCAAGGGCACCACGGTGACGGTCCGGGTCCGGCGAGCCGGGGCGCAGGCGGTCATCGAGGTCGAGGACGAGGGTCCGGGCATCCCGCGCGAGGCGCAGGAGCGGATTTTCGAGCCGTTCACCCGCCTCCACGGGACCACGCGCCACGGCTCGGGCGGCACGGGGCTGGGCCTCGCGATCGCCCGGCGCATCACCGACGCGATGAGCGGCACGATCGGCGTCTCCTCGCCCGAGGGCGCCGGCGCCAAATTCACAGTGACCCTGCCCGCCGCCGAGTCTGGTGGCGGCGACGCGGCCGGAGCCGACTGACCGGCTGCCCGACTGCCCGCGCTACTCCCCGGCCGGGCTCGCGCTCGGCCTCGGCCCGTCGAACAGCGCGACCGTTCCCAGGGCAACGGCCCCGATCGTCGCGATCACGACGAGCAGACCAGCGCCGATGAACAGCACCGTGGCATTGGTATCGATCAGGGCACCCGCGATCGCCATCGAGAGCGGCGAGATGCCAAACCCCACGAGCATGGCGACGCTCATCACGCGGCCCAGCATCGCGACCTCGACCCGCGCCTGGAGCCACGAGATGGCAACCACGTTCACGTACCCGATGCAGAAGCCTCCGACCGCGAACAGCAGGATCGCGATCGCGAGCGAGCCCGCGAGCCCGACCCCAGCCATCGCGAGGCCGGACACCGCGATCGCGAGCAGCAGCACCCGGCCTTGGCGCTCGAGTCGTGCCGTCCCCGCGAGCACCGTGCCCGCGAGTCCCCCGACCGCCCAGCCCGCGGCGAGCAGGCCCAGACCCATGGCGCCAGCGTGGAACCGCAGCTCAGCGAGCCACGGCATGCCCACGGCCGCCGGGCCGTTGAGCGCGAAGTTGAGCACGAGCGACACGGCGAGCATCACGGCGATCCCCCGATCGCGGGCCACGTAGCGCAGGCCGCCGGTGAGCGCGGCGAGGAACGGCTCCTGCGGCTCGTCGTGGGTCGCGGCCGAGGGCGTTGACGGCGCCGCCAGGGCGCGCGCAGCCGCTCCCGACATCAGCGCCACGAAGCCCGCTGCGAGCACGAACGACGCCGCGTCCACGCCGAACGCAATCCCGGTGCCGGCCGCGGCGACCACGACCCCGGCAACGGGCGGCCCCACGATGGACGTCAACTGGTAGGTGCCCTGGAGCAGCGCATTCGCCGACGGAAGCCGGTCCTCGCCCACCGCCCGCGGCACGAACGCCTGCTGGGACGGCATATAGACCGCATCCGCTGCACCGAACAGGACGCCGAGCGCGGCGAGCGCCGGAATGGACGCATTGCCCGACGCCACCAGGATCGCGATCACCGCGACGATGCCGGCCCGCGCGAGGTGCGAGACGAGCATGAGCGTCCGCGGCGAGCGGCGGTCCGCGATCACGCCCATGGGCATGAGCAGGAGCGCCCGGGGCACGGAGATCGCGATCAGAACGGTGCCGAGCGCGAGGCCAGACCCGGTCAGCGAGATGACGAGCCACGAGAGGGCGACCGCGTGGAACTGGTCGCCGAGCACAGAGACGCCCTCGCTCGCCCACAGGAGGCGGAAGTTGCGGACGCCCGCAGCGTTCCAGATTCGGAGGGCGCGGAAGCGGTCGAGCCGACCTGCGGGAATCGCCGCAGCAGGCCCTGCGGGCGCGGGCGAGGATGTCACGGTGAGTACTCCGGGATGGCAGCGCGTCGGTCAGGACGCGGCCGGGTCAGGCCGGTCGGGCGGCTGAGGCGCGGCTGCCGGCGACGGCCCAGCCGAGCCGCACGATCCAGACGCCGAGCACGCGCCGGGCGGCGCTGGACCGGGCGGGTCGCAGGGGCAGGCGGGCTGGGCGGCGAAGGGCGGCCTGACGGTCGCGGGCCTCGGTGAGTGCGAGATCGATGCGCAGCATGGAGCGCCTCCTTCCTTCAGTCGATCGTGATTCGGACGCCGCCGTGCTCGTCGTCCACGACAAGGACGGGGCCGGTCATGCCTGAGCTGAGCGCGTCGCGGACGCGGTCCACCTGGTCGCCCGAGAGGCCGGGGATCCGGTCGATCGCGTACCGCCCGAGCGCGAGCGGCAGGCGTAGGTTGACGACGGTGCGTCCCTCATCTCGCACCTCCACCCGGAGCGAGCGGCCGGCGGCGTCACCGGGGACGGTCTCGTCGCCGTTGGCGCCACCGGGACCAGGCCCCGACGCCGCAGACGCACTGCCTGAGGTCGAACTGCCTCTGGCGTCCGACGATGCCGGGGCGGTCTTGGCGCCGGACGACGGGGAGCCCGCCCTGGCGTCGAGGGCGGCGAGGATCGGCCCCGCCTCGTCGGCGGTGAGCCGGCCCTCGGCCACGAGCCGGAGCACGGTGTCGAGCGGATCATCGGCCATGGCTCAGACCCCCTCGTGCCCGACGGCCTCGAGCGCGGCCAGGCGATCCGCGGCTGCCGCGACATCGAGCTCGCCCCGCTCGAGCGAACGGAGGATCTCGAGCCGGGCCGCCTCAATATCGACGTGGGTCGCGACCGGGACGAGTGCGGTCTCGTCGAGCTGGGGCGTGACCGTCGGCTCGGGCCCTGAGGCAGCCGCGTCAGGCGGCATCGCGGCCGTTGCCGGGGCGGGCGGCACCGCGTCTGCCGCAGTGGTCATGGGCATCGGCGGCGTCGCCGGAGTCGGCGGCGTCGGCGGAACAGGCGCGACCGGGGGCCCGGGCGGGGTCGTCCAGGATGCGCCCGAAGACGAGGTGGCCCACGACTTGCCGGCGGCCCATTGCGCGCCCCACGACGCCCAGTCCTTGGCCGACTCCGCCCAGTCGCGGCCGAAGTCCGCCCAGAAGGACGCCTTCGTGGCCTCGCCCGCACCACCGATCCCGTTCGGCGCGGTGTCGGGCGCGCCGGGCTTGACCTTCACGTCGCCCGACATCGTCTTCACGCCGACCTTGACCCGGCCAGACCCGACGATGACGGTCCGACGTCCGCGAGCGCCGTCCACCCGATGCGGCAACGACGCCTTGATGTCGCCCGCGACCGACTGGAGCTCGACGGTCACTTCGCTGCCGGTGATCAGGCGCACGTCGCCTGAGACCGATGTCACCGAGTGGGACGCCGCGGCATCGAGCGCCGCGTCGACCGTCACGTCGCCGCTGGTCGTGGCCACGTCGAGCACGGTGATCCGCGGGGCGCGGATCTTGACCGAGCCGGACACAGTGCGTGCGGTGATCGCGAGAGAGCGGTGGGCGTCCACCAGCGCGTCGCCAGACATCGTCTCGATGAGCACTGGACCACCGTCGGCGCCGATGCGGACGTCGCCGCTCGCGCTCTGCCAGCGGCTCGGTGCCGCGATCCCGACCGCCTCGATGTCGCCCGACAGGGTGCGGGCGCTGATGCGGACGTTGCGGGGCACCTCGACGTCGAGGTCGGGTGTGTGGCCGCCGCTGCGCACGGTCAGCGGCCCGACGCGGAAGGAGCCGGCCGGACCGTCCGTCACGCGGATCCAGCCCTCGCCGGTCGTGATCTCCACGTCTCGCTCGAGGTCGTGGTCGGTCCGGCCGCGGATGACGACCTGGTCGCCGTCCGTCGTCCGGATGCGCAGCCGGTTGGACCCGAGCCTGAGCTCGAGCTCGCCACCGGCGGCCAGGGGCAGGGCGCGCACCGACGGGTCGGTGGTGCGGGTCTCGGTCATCGTGCTTCCCTCCCCAGCGCGCGGATGGCCTCGGCGGCCCCCTCGGCGGTCAGTTCCTTGCGGCTCAGGCGCTCGAGGATCTCCCGACGCCCGGCGGCAATCTCGTCAGCGGTGGCACTGGCAGCGGCGGCGATGGTCTCGGCCTCGTCGCGCGGGCCGAAGCCCAGCGCCCGGACCAGGGCCTCGACGCGGGCTCGCACAGTCGGGTAGCTGATGCCCAGCTCCCGCTCCATGTCCCGCAGGTTGCCGCGGCTGCGTAGGAAGCTCTCCAGAACCTGCGTCTGGTCGCGGGTCAGCCGGCCGTACCGCCCGACCCCGAACTCGCCCTCGATGGTGGTGCCGCACTCCCCACAGCGGAGGCGCGTGACGGCCAGCTCGCCGGCGCAGACGGGACAGGTCGCAATGACGTCGTGCGCCACGTTGTCCTCTTCGTTGCTGGTCTTGATATGCGAATCTATAAAGCGAGCCTTCTCTTTTGTCAAGTCGTCTTTCTATAACGGCCCCTAAGCTCTGAGTACGCTGCCGAGGCGCCTCGCCGCACACGTTCGCACGGCGACGTGTCGCAACATTCCGGGACACCCGCCAGATGGGTACTCGGTGGGTGGCCCTTCCATGACACCCACTCCACGGGTGGTCTGGCAGGAATCGTTCCCAGACACCCATCGCACGGGTGGCTCGGACATCGCTGTCGCATACCACCCATCTGGTGGGTGTCTCGGTATTGGCGGGCGCCATGGGCCACCGCGGGCTGTCCGACGGTCGCTCTTCCGGATTGCGACGTGCCGGGCGGCGCGAGCGTCAGCCCGAGGGCGGGGCGCCGGCGTCAGTCCGAGCGGCGGGCCGAAGGCGTCAGCCCGAGGGCGGTGCGGGGCGCCGCCGTCAGCCGGCGGGTCGGTCCAGCTCGAGCGACTCGCCGGGCGCCAGTATTCGCACCTCGACACCGGGGGCCAGACGGGCGGCCGCCTCGGCGAACTGTCGGCCGGGCGCCGCCAGCGGCTGAGGCTTCACGTGGCGCAGGCCCGCCGGGTAGAAGGTGCCCCAGTGGATCGGGACGGCGAGGTGCGGGCGAAGGATCGCTGCGGCCTCGGCGGCGCGCCCCGGGTCCATGTGCCCTGGCCCGATGTTCGGCCCCCAGCCCCAGACCGGCAGCAGCGCCAGGTCGAGGGTCCCCGCGAGCGCGTCCATGCCCGGGAACAGGTCCGTGTCGCCGGGGAAGTAGACCGACCGGGACCCGCGGATCACG
>Ga0315271_10002667_pt1 | contig 11203 bp, 12 predicted proteins | sample C3_top_MG_FD_204664 | JGI IMG/M metagenome (GOLD analysis project Ga0315271, IMG submission 204664) | Sediment microbial communities from Yellowstone Lake, YNP, Wyoming, USA - C3_top | ecosystem: Environmental > Aquatic > Freshwater > Lake > Sediment | place: USA: Wyoming | collected 2017-08-01
GCGCTCGGTCGTCTCCCCGAGCGGGCCGGTCAGGGTCACCGCGAAGTCACCGACCGAGCCGGTGCAGGCGGTCACGGTCGTCTCGACGCGGACGTCGATGTTCGGATCGACGACGCCGGTTCGAAGCACGTCCAGCGCTTCCTGGGCAGAGCCCATCCGTGGCGTCAGGGCGGCGTAGCTGGACTCGTCCGGCGTGCCGCCCAGGACTGACCGACGCTCCACGAGGAGCGCCTGGCCACCGATGGTCGCGATGGCGCGCGCGGACTCGAGGCCGGCCGGCCCGCCCCCGATGACGAGGATCGTGTCAGGCATCGGCGTCCTCCCAGGTCAGGAATGTCTTGTCGTCTTTCTTCAGCCGTTCAAGGTCGTCCTCGAACTCGCGCCAGCGTTCGCGCCAGTCGATCCCCATCTTCTCGAGCAGCGGGCGGTACTCCGTGCTATGCCAGTGGAGCTGGGCGACGCGGTACGGGTGGGCGCCCATCGCAAGCGCGGCGAACTGCGCCTCGGACATCACCGGGATGCCGACGTTGGGCTTGTGGGCGCGGGCGGCGAACTGACTCTGGTCCAGGGTCGTCACGCAGCCCGTGTCGTGGGTCAGCACGACGTCCGGGTTGGCCTCCTCACGCATGACCTCGATCTTGCGCATCGTCGCGAAGGACCGGGTGAAGTCGCGCTGGACCAGGATGTGCCGGAAGCCGAAGCCGCAGCAGTCGAACCACGTGCTGTAGTCCTTGACGTTGGCGCCAAGCGCCGTGACGACCGCCGACACGACGGCGGTGCGCTGCCCGCCGTAGACATCCGGGTCGTAGATCGCATCCTCGACCACGAGCTTGTGGTAGTGGCAGGCGGGATGGACGGTGACGTCGATGCTCGACAGGTCCAGGACCTTGTACTTCGCGAGCTCGTTGCGCATCGCGTAGACCCACTCGGAGTAGTGGACGATCTCCTCGGGCATGACGAATGGCTTGCCCAGCTTGTCGCAGATCCGGCGCACCTCGTCGCGCAGCTCCGCCGAATGGACGAGTTCCGCGCGGACCTCCTTGTAGTGACCGTACGAGGTCCCGCAATGGATCATCGGGAAGTAGCCGGACTCGTAGGCCGCCCCGAAGTTGCGCATCGCGACGGCCGCCTGCGCGCCCTGATTGGAGGTGGCCGACGCGTAGTAGTTCCAGGCGGTGCAGGAGGTCTGGTCCTTCGGGTCGCTGTAGTCGAGGCCGAGCTTGCGGATGAGCCAGAAGATCGATGTCGAATAGCCCGGGATATGGCCGCACTGTCCGCATGACTTGTGGTGCCATGTGCGCGCGACCGGGATCTTCTTGATCCGACCGTACTTCGTCGTCACGCCGATCCACGGGTCGGGAACGCGCTGGACGAGCCATTCGCCCTTCGCCTCGAGTTCGAAGACCTGTTCGCGGACGTCCTCTGTGGGCGGCACGGCCGGACCGCGCTCATCGCGCGCCTCGCGACGGGCCTCCAGAACGGTCAACGGGATCGGCATCGCGGGACCTCCATCAGCCGGGGGAGTAGCCGGCCTCTTCGAGCAGCTCCTCCATGACGTCGTTGAGGATCATGTGCAGGCCGGCATCGACCCCCTTGATCATGTCCAGCACCCCGGTCATGTGCCAGATCAGGTAGAGCTCGGTGAGCGTCTTGTCGTCGACGAACCAGGCGGTGGAGGTGGTGTGCATCGTGTCCGGGGGGAGCGCCCGACGCCACAGACCCAGGTTGTCCGAGATCTCCTGGACGTGCGGGCCCCAGTCGGGAAAGGCGTTCGGCTGGAGCATGTCCGGCGAAACCTGGGTGCCCGTCGACATGATCTTGTAGACGACCCGCCCGTAGCCCTCCAGCGCCTGCTTGGCCGAGGTCAGGCCGTTGTTGATCGAGACCTCGCGCATGATCGTGATGAGCCCACCCGGGTTGTTGCCGCGCGGGCAGCGCGTGCATGAGAAGCACTGCGAGCAGTTCCAGATGTCGTCGTTGAGCTGTTCGTAGAACATCGGCAGGTCTTCGCGACTGGCGGCCTGCGCGATCTTGCGTGGCGAGAAGTCGTAGAACCGCGCCGACGGGCAGGCGGCCACGCAGATCCCGCACTCGTAGCAGCCGTACAGGTAGCTCTCGAAGCGTGGGTCCGCCTGAACCTCGTCGAACAGCGCCTGCTTGGTTTCGAGCGGGACGTCCGCGTAGCGGGCCTGGAGGGTCAAGCCATCACCCGATCAAAAGCAGATGACCTGGTCGGCCTCGAGGGCCATGTCGTTGAACGCGGCGCCGCCGATCATCTCGACCCCGTCGATCAGATCGTCCTTGGTCAGGCCGTGCAGATCCAGCGACGGCTGGCAGACATAGAACTTGACGCCCATGTCCTGGGCCTGGTCGATGAACCGGCGCAGGGGCGCGCCGTTGCCGTCGAACTTGGGCACGATCAGGGTCTCAGCCACGCCCTTCTTGAGCAAGGTCGGGCCGTTGACCGTGAAGTAGATCCCGACCTCCACGTCCATCGCGGCCGCGGTCGTGGCGAGATAGATCGGCGTGGCGCTCCGCTCCGGGGTGTTCACGCCGCCGGTGTGGACGTAGAGGATCCTCGACATCGTGCCTGCCCGTCGCTAGGAGGTACGGGCCGCGATCATGCCTTCTGGATCCAGAAGCGCATGACCTTGTCGACCTTGTCGTGGCTCACCAGGACGTTGTTGGTGTTCTTGCACCAGGCCTCGACGTCCGGGACCGCACCCGGGTCCGTGGCCTCCAGCAGGATCACCTTCCCGGTCTCGAGTTCCCTGGCGGCCTTGGCCAGTTTGACGATCGGCATCGGGCAGAGCATGCCCTTGCAATCGAGCGTCAGATCGACAGCCGGGACGTCAGTCATGGTGACCCTCCGAGACGGGGCCGGCGGTCCACGCCGCGGGCCCGTGGAATACGAACAACCGAGATCGTCAGACCTATTGCCGTATCGTGATATCCCTATATACTCCGCGCACGCCCGGCATGTCAATCGGGACTCGACGGAGGACGGCGTTGGAAGCGGCTCGGCAACTCTCGGTGATCGACGCGACGGTGCTCGAGCGGGCGGCGCGGGTCATCCGCGTCCTGGGTCACCCGCTTCGCCTGCGTCTGCTCGAGATGCTCGAGGACGGGGAACGGAACGTGACGGAACTCGTCCTCGCGTCGGGCGCGAGCCAGGCCATGGTCAGTCAGCAGCTCCGGATCCTGCGTGCCGAGCGGGTCGTCGGCGATCGCCGCGATGGCCCAAGGGTCTTCTATCGGATCACGGAGCCCAAGGTCTCCCGGATCCTCGACTGCATCCGCGCGTGCGACATGCCGGACATCGTCGCCCTGATGCTCTTACCGTCCGATCCGGAGCCGGCCGAGTCCGTCCCTGGCGCCGCCCGCTGAGTCGGCCGACGTGGCGAGCCGCGTCCTGGTCACGGACGTGGACGACGAGGTCGTCCTCACCCGACTGGCAGCCCTTGCAGCGCGGCGCGGCCTCGTCGTCGTGCCCGCGGATGAACGCGCTCCCGGCCCGGATGATGCGCCACCGGTCGCGGTCGTCGTCGATGTCGACCGTCCCGGTGCGGTCGAGCGGATCGGCCGCTATCGCCTGCGCTGGCCGACGACGCTGGTGGCGGGATCGATCCGCTTTCCGGACCAGGAGCGATGGCATGGCGCGCTGGCGGCCGGCGCCGACCTCGTCGCGAACCGGGGCGCGTTCGTCGTCCAGCTGGAGCGGGCGATCGATGCGCGGTCAGGCGGTCCCGGACAGGCGGCCACGATCACGCGTCTCGCCGTGCGGCTGATGGAGCGCGACGGGGACGGGCTGGTCGGACGGTTGCCGGATGCGCCCGGCGGTTCGATCGTCGTCATCCGGCTGGGTGCGCGCCTCCACGCGATCCGCGACGAGTGTCCGCACGCGGGGGCCTCCCTGGCGGACGGTGCCCTCGAGGGGTCGATCATCACCTGCCCGCGCCACGGCAGCCAGTTCGATGTGACGACCGGCGCTCGCGAGCGGGGGCCGTCGGATTTCCCCATCCGGACGTATCGGGTCGTGTCCGATGGGGACACGACCTACGTGGAGGTCCCGGCATGAACCAGGCCCACGGCCTCGTCGGGCAGATCGCGCTCGTGCTGGCCCTCATCGCGGTGGTGTGGTCCATCGCGCTGCTGGTCACGCGGCGGGCGGCCGGGCCGCTCTTCAGCGGCAACCTCGTATCGGTCTTCCTGGCCGTCGCCGTCGCTGCGGCCCTGGGCGTGGTCACCTTCGTGTCCGGCGTGCCACTCCGCGATGGGCTCCACGTCGTCTACGCGGGGCTCGCCCTGGGCGTCCTTCCGGCGGTCGCCCTGATCGCCGCCGGCCGCAGCGCGCGGGAGCAGTCGATCGTCGTCGCGATCGGCGCCGTCGTCATGGTCATCCTCATCGGCCGCCTGATACAGACCGGTTCGTAGGGCCTCAGGACAGGATCTCGACCCACATCCGGAGCGCGACCAGGCCGACGATGATGCCGAGGACGGTGGCCAGGTGTTCGACCTTCGTCCGGTGTGAGACCAGCGTGCCGAGCAGACCGCCCGGGATGGCGCCCGCCACGAGTCCGGCCGCCAGCAGCCAGTCGATCTGGCCTGTGGCGGCCTTGCCGACGACACCCGCGGACGCGGCGAACGCAACGACGACAAGGGACGCCGCAACCGCCGCGCGCATCGGGATCCGAAGCCCGAACAGCATCCCGGGTATCAGCAGGAAGGCGCCGCCGGCGCCGACCATCCCGGCCAGACCGCCGACACCGGCACCCAGCCCGGCGGCCCCTGGACGGTTGAACGCGATCGGGCCCGGCTGATCCACAGCGGTCCGGCGACGCCGGCGAAGCGTCAGGATCGCAGCGGCCGCGGCCATCGTCGCGAAGACGGCCTCCAGCACGACCGGCTCGATGACCGCGGACGCCATGGCTCCGACGAACGACGCCACCGTCATGGGGACGCCGATCGCGATCACGAGCGACCGATCGACACGGCCGCGGTGCCCGATCGCGCCGGCCGTGCTCGCAACCGCGACCTGGACGATCGTGATCGCGGCGACCGTCCGAAAGTCGAGCGTCTCGAACCCGAGGGCGGGCGGGACGAACAGCAGCAGCGGGATCATCACGATCGCACCACCGATCCCGACGAGTCCGGACAGGAACGCCCCCGCGAACCCCAGGATCGCGAGCAGTCCGAGAAACGGATCGGAGGACGCAAGCAGGCCGCTCGCGACGAGCGAGCCGACGATCACGGCGGTCTGCGACAGCGACAGTGTCGAAGCGGGATCCGGCGTGACGGGTGGACGGGCGTCGATCGCGCCGTCGTCGGACGGGAGCGGGGCTGTCACGCGATGCTCGTGGCTACGCTGTCGCGCAACCTGCCGGCGGTCGTTTCGGCTCTGGCCTGCCAGAACTCGCGCACCGACCCGAGCTCGGGCGGGAGCGATCCGTGCCGGAGCGCGGCCGCGTCCGCCTCGTTCGCCAGCCAGGTCACGGTCGCTCGGGCGTCCTGTTCGAGCAGCGCCCGCAGGATGTAGGCGCGCTCGCCGAGACGCAGCCCAAGGTCGAGCCCCCGGGCGCAGCGAGCGAGGTCCGCCCGGGTGACGATCAGGCCGCTGCGGACGGGGGCGAGCAGGGCACCAAGCCAATCGTCGGCGGCGTCGTCGGGCGGCGGCAGCGGGTCAGCCAGGCGCAATGCCAGGGGCAGGCGATCCTGCGGTCCGACGCCTCGGGCTTCGTCGACGAGCACGCGGGCGAGCAGCTCCGCCCAGGCGCGGTAGCCGGGCGTCGCGATGGCCGCCACCTTGTCCAGGTAGACGGGGCACCAGCTGAGCAGGTGCTCCCACAGGAGCGCCTGTCGCGAGGCGCGGCGAAGGACCGCCCGGGCGGGTTCTGGCTCCTGGTCCTCGGCCTCGATCAGGACGGCGTAGAGCCCGAGCAGGGCCGCGAGGTGATCCGGTTCCGCCGGTGGCACGAGCCCGAGCGCCCGCCAGAACCCGGCGACGCGATCGCGCGCCTCGCCCCCGAGCATCCCTTCCGGTCCGAGATGGACCGACGCGTACGGGTAGGCCTGCAGCAGGAAGACGTTGACGTAGTCCTCGGCACTCGGTGGACCTGGCAGGTCCAGCACGGCCGCCAGGCGCGCATGCTCCGGCCCGGGCGGTTCGCACAGGACGCCGAGCGCCCGGATGACGTCTGCCGTGCCGCTCACCGCGCGGCTGCCGGTTCCTCGGGCAACCGGTAGGCGTCACGGCCCGGCTTCAGCGGACGCATCAGCCAGTACGGCCGGCGCGTCCCGTCCGGAGAGTGCGTGCCGGCGGGGCGGGTGAGTGCCAGCCACGTCCGATAGACCTCGTCCGCCCGGGCCGTATCCACGGAGATGTCACCGTACCGGTCGCCGGGTTCCGCGGCCCGGACCCGGACGGCCTGGTGCCAGCAGTGCTGCCCGGAGATCGGGTCGGGATGGACCGGGAAGGTCAGGTTCTGATGGACGCCGACCTCCGTCCACCAGATCCGCGACGTGTCCGGGTCGCTCGAGACGAACGGCTTGACACCGGCGGTGCGAGTCATCTCCCAGCGGCTCCCCTCGTGATCGAGGGCGACGGTCGCCATCACCGCCCGCTGCCCCTGGTCGCCGAGCTTCCAGCGGCCCATGTGGTGGCTGCACGCGACGACCCCCGGCCGGATCCCCTCCGTGACCCAGGCCTTGACGACGAAGTGGCCGATCTCGGTCTCCACTCGAACGAGATCGCCGGCCGCGAGCCCGAGTCGCGCGGCGTCCTGCGGATGGAGCCAGAGCGGGTTCGTGTGGGCGATCTCGTCGAGCCACTTGGAGTTGGCGCTCCGGGTGTGGACCTGGACCGGCAGCCGGAACGTGGAGATGAGGACCATCTGGTCGTCGTCCAGGGCCGTCGGATGGACGTGGCTCCGGATGTAGGTCGGGAGCGCGTATTCCGGCCAGCCCCAGTCCGCGAGCGTGGGCGAGTAGAACTCGAGTCGCCCGGATGGCGTCGGGAAGCCGCGAACGACCCGCCCGTCGATGAGGACGCCGACGGGTCGTCGACCTTCAGCGTCCGGGTCCGGCGTGCCCATCGGCACGACGTTCGGCGCATCCGGCTTGTCCGCTCGGGTGAACACGCGCCCGAACTGGTTGACGTGCACATCGACGAGTTGGTCGTCCGGGATCGGCTGTTCGTGGACCGCCCCGACCCCGCGGCTGATCTCGAACGCGCCGTAGCGCCGCATGTACGCCAACGGCGTCAGCCCTTCCGCGGCCGCCGCTTCCGGCAGGCCGGGCACCGAATGCTCGAAGATCCAGCCGTAGTACTCGTCGACTGTCAGGCGCTCGCCGGGTCGCTCCTTCGACTCGTAGAAGCGCCGAATGCCGAGCTTGCCCTCCGGATCGATCCGCCACGAGAGCTCCATCCAGAACTCGTTCTCCTCCCAGACCTCGCCCGGGTTGACCTCCCGCGTATCAGCGATGTGTTCGCCGAGCCGCTCGCGTGCCGCACGCAGCACGGGCTGACGGAAACCCAGCCACTGGCCGTCGTACTGCTCGTACGAATGGATATCGTGGCGCTCGGAGCTATGGCCCATCGGCAGGATGTAGTCGGCGAAGTACGCACTCTCGTTCCACGTCGGGGTCAGGGCCACATGGAGGCCCACGAGCCGCTCGTCGGTCAGGGCTTCGATCCACGAGAAGCCGTCCGGGTTGGTCCAGACCGGGTTGTAGACCCGCGAGAAGTAGACCTCCAGGCGGCCCCGGCCCTCCTTCAGGAAATGCGGCAGGAGGAACGACAGCTCGTTGAGCGCCAGCGGGTACTCACGTGGCCAGGTCAGTTCGTTCCACTGCGGGGGGTGGGGCGGACTGTAGATCGGCTTCGGGACGAACTTGTTCCAGGCGTTCGGATAGGTGCCTCCCGGCGTGGCGACGGCACCAGTCAGGCAGTTGAGCAGGAACAACGTCCGCGAGACCTGCCAGCCACCCAGGTTGCCCGCGGCCGCGGACCGCCAGGTATGGGTCGACAATCGGGTTCCGGCGGTCGCGACGATCCGGGCGACCTCTTCGATGACGGAGGCGTCCACTCCCGACTCGCGCGCCGCGAACTCGAAGGTGTACTCCGCATAGATGGACTTCAGATGGGTCTCGAATGCTTCGAACGTCGAGGGTTCATCGGGGTATTCCGCCGCGAGGAACTCCTCCCAGTTCCACCAGCGTCGGACGAACTCCCGGTCGTAGACATCCGTGGCGATCAGGTGGTTCGCGATCGCCAGCATCATCGCCGCTTCTGAGCCGGGCCATGGCGAGAGCCACAGGTCCGCCTGGGTGGCCGTGTTGGACAGCCGGGTATCGAGGACGATCAGCTTCGCCCCGTTGGCCTTCGCCTCCATGATCCGCTGGGCGTGCGGGTTGAAGTAATGGCCCGCTTCCAGATGCGAGCTGATGAGCAGGATCACCTCGGCGTTCGCGTGGTCCGGGCTCGGCCGGTCGATCCCCGTCCAGATGTGGTACCCGGTGCGCCCGCCGCTCGAACAGACGTTGGTGTGCGAGTTGTGCCCGTCCACGCCCCATGAGGCCATGACCCGTTCGGTGAATCCGTCCTCGCCCGGCCGGCCGACGTGGTACATGATCTCGTTCGGGCGCTCCTCGACGATGGCCCCCCGGAGTCGGCCGGCGATATCCTCGAGCGCCTCGTCCCAACCGACCTGCTCCCAGCGACCCTCGCCCCGTTTGCCGGCCCGCCTGAGCGGATACAGGATCCGATCCGGGTCGGTCACCTGGTTGAGCGTGGCCGGGCCCTTGGCGCAGTTACGTCCGCGTGAGCCCGGGTGCTCCGGATTGCCCTCGAACTTGCGGATCTGGAGCGTCTCACGGTCCACGTAGGCCAGCAGGCCGCAGGCCGACTCACAGTTGAAGCACGTGGTCGGGACGAGCATGAAGCGTTTCTCGACCCGCTCCGGCCAGGCCCGCGAGTCCAGTTCCACCCAGTCGTCCCAGCGCTCCTTTGGCGGGAAGCTGGCGAGATGGATCCGGCTGGGTCCCGGGTAGAACGTCTCGCCGCGGGCCTCCACCTCCGTCCGGGCGGCGCTGACGCGAGTGGCGAGTCCATTGAGCGAGTGGTCCATCCGATCCTCCAGCTCAGGCGAGCGGTACGGCCTGGCCGGCCTGGACATAGGCGTGCTCATAGGCGAGCAGACCGACGGCGGCGACCAGCGCGGCAAGCGCAGCCGGCGCTCCCGCCGAGAATGGTGCGGCGATCCCGATCATGACGAGGGGAAGGCTGGTCAGGAAGAACGCGCGGTAGCGACCGCCGGTCATCTCGTGGACCGCCAGGCGGGCATGCGCCGTGGGATGGGTGAGCGTCGTCTCGCCCAGGATGAAGAGCAGGTGTGCGCCGCACGCGAGGGCCACCAGGGTCGCCAGCGGTGCCACGGCCGCGGGCTCCAGCAACAGTGCGACGCCGATGAGGACCGCCGCGCCGCCGAGGATGGCTTCGACCACGAAGTGCACCGGCAGCAACGGGTTCTGCCACAGGTCGCGCGCCTTGGCCTGGGCGAACAGGTAGGCCGTGTAAGCGGCCGTCATGATCGCCAGGGGCAGGCCGGCGACCGCGAGCACCTCGCGGGCGACCGTGATCCCGGGTGCGGACGTGGCACCGAGGGCGCCAGCCACGGTCGTGCTGAAATGCAGGAAGAGGACGAGCCCGAAGCCGCTGATCACCATCGCCCCGCGGACCAGCCAGGACCGCCATTGCGGCCTGACGAAGATGAGATGGAACCGCTCGGGATGCTCCAGGTCCGCCAGGAGCAGGAGGCCGGTGGCCGCCAGGAAGGCGCCGGCGAGGATGGGTGCGGCCCAGGTCCACAGCGAGGAGTCCCAGGCGATCATGCCGGTCATCGCAAGAAGGAGCGGCACGAGATAGGCACCTGCGGCGATCCCCTTCGTCCAGGTGTAGAGGCTGACCCGCCAGTCCCAGGGCGCCCGATGCGGGACGTCGTAGGCCAGCAGCGCGGCGGCGCTGCTGTTCCAGGCGCCGGGATGCCCGGACTCGACGGCCTGGTGGCCGATGTTGCCCTTTTCGCTCCACATGTAGGTGTCGCCTGCCGGGCGGCGGGCCGCCAGCGGATCCAGTGTCGCCTGGTGGGCGCCCTTGTAGAAGAGGCCGGGTCGCGTCTCCTTTTCCGGTCGCCGAACCGTCACGGGCTCCCGGTTGACGACCCCGGCGACCCTGGAGGTCGGATCGTTGAGGTCACCGACGAGGATCGCCTCGACCGGGCAGACCACGACGCAGGCAGGCTCGAGGCCGCCGTCGAGCCGGTGCGCGCAGAAGTTGCATTTCTCGGCCGAGTGGTCCTCCGGGTTGATGAAGATCGCGTCGTATGGACAGGCCGCGATGCACGCCTTGCAGCCGATGCACGCCGACTTGTTGAAGTCGACGATGCCGTCCGGCCGCTTGAACATCGCGCTCGTCGGGCAGGCGGCGACGCACGGCGCGTCCGAGCACTGGTTGCAGCGGGTGACCTGAAACGCCCGTCGCGCCTGGGGGAACGTCCCGACCTCGACCGCCTTGACATACGTGCGCGTGACCCCGATCGGGACCTCGTTCTCCGACTTGCAGGCCGTGGTACAGGCATGACACCCGATGCAGCGCGTCTGGTCGATCACCTTGATCCAGCGCGGGGCCAGGGGTGCGACGCCCGGCACGAGGAGCGGCGCCACATCCAGTGACAAGCCGTGGTCCATGCCCAAGCGACTACGCGCTCAGGACCAGCGCGCGGGCGCGGACGCTCGCGCAGACGATCGTGCACAGGGCCTCGATCGAGTCATCGGCCAGACGATAGAGCACGAGCCTGCCCTGTCGACGCTTCTTCACGATCCCACCCAGGAGCAGGCGCTGCAGATGCTGCGATGTGTTCGACGCCGATGTGCCGCAGTCGGCGGCGAGGTCCGAGACACACGCCTCGCCGCGCCGATGCACGGCACTGACCACCCGCAGCCGTGTCGGATCGCCGAGCAGCGCAAACCGTCTGGCTGCCTCGTCGACGACGAACTCCGGGACGACGTCCATGGACGCAAACTAGCAGGCATCGATTCATCAATCAAGCGTTTGCGAGAATGTCGTCTGGCACCATGCCTCCCCGACGGACGGACGCACGGAGTAGTGTCCGGACACGCAGGCGCCGATTCGTCGGGCGTCCGTCCG
>Ga0315271_10002669_pt1 | contig 11200 bp, 9 predicted proteins | sample C3_top_MG_FD_204664 | JGI IMG/M metagenome (GOLD analysis project Ga0315271, IMG submission 204664) | Sediment microbial communities from Yellowstone Lake, YNP, Wyoming, USA - C3_top | ecosystem: Environmental > Aquatic > Freshwater > Lake > Sediment | place: USA: Wyoming | collected 2017-08-01
TGCCGAGCCGGAGGTAATCCTCGTCCCCGCGGGTAATTCCGACATCCGCCTTGTCCGCCCCCACGGCGGAAAACGGCGCGGGCGCTGCTGCGGGATCGGCTGCAAAGGCCGGCAGGGCCAGAAAGAAAGGGATCAAAAACCTTACGGACGACCAGTTGTTAAAGAGGCAGTTTTGGTTGTTCATCGAAACTTCATTCCCGTGGCAAACTCCGTCTTGAATTGTCCATCCTCCAGGCGGGTCCATTTCTTGCCTCGAACCTGAAAGTTCTCGAAAACCACGTTCTCAACCTGGTGCTCCGCGTCGAACCCCAGCAACAGCGAGGGCGGAATCATGGTGCCCTCGACGCTGATGTTCCGGAACAGAATATTGCGAATGTGGCCGCGCTCGGCATCGCGGCTGTAGCGTGATTTCAGGATTTTGAAGTCGACCAGAATGCCCACCGAATCCTCCACGCGAATGTTGTCATAGGTTACATCGCTCACCGTGGCGCGGTCGCCGTTGTGGATCGTGAAAGTGCCCTCGGGGCCCTCGACGTGAATCAGATCGTTGTTAATGAACCGCACCTTGCGGATGTTCGCGGCGCGCGTTTCAAACCCGATCTCCAGTCCGTTCCCCCATTCGGCGTTCCAGAGGACGCAATCCCGCACCACCACGTTTTCGACATCCCGCTGGCAATCGAATTTGGTGAAGTAGGTTACCCCCGCTTTGATCGCCACGCAGTCGTCTTTGGTGCGGATGAAACATTTCTCGATGGTCACGTCGCGGCTGCCCACGACATCGACGCCGTCATCCCAGTTGTTGCCGCTGATGATCTTGACGTTCCGGATCTTCACCCGGTCCGAGCGCAGGATCGGCACGGTCCAGTGTTTGCTGTCCGTGATGGTGATACCCTCCACCAACACATCCTCGGCGCGGTCGATCTCGACCATCCGCGATTGTGCGGGCTTGAACAGGCCGCCATCCAGAATACCGCGGCCGAGAATTTTCACGTTCTTGACTTCATCCATGAAAAGGGATCCCCGCACGAGGGCGCCGCGCTCGATATAGACGGTTTCGCCCGATTTGATTTCGATTCTCCCCGCTTCGTGGACTTTCCCTGCGGCGAAGAATTTCACTCCTGGAGCCCCGGGCTTGGGAGCGTCTTTTTCCGGCGGGTCAGCGAACAGCAGCAGGGGGCGCTTGATGTCGCCGTTGATTTCGATGCTGAGTTGGGCGGGCGACTCGAGCCGGAAGCCGATCTTGTTGCCGATGATTTCGGGCCGAATGCCGAGGGCCTTGGGGCGGATATAAACCTTTTGAATCGCCGGCGCGGATTCAATTTCGACGTTCACCGCTTTCAACAGGTCAAACCCGGCGAAGGCCGCCACCGGCGCGTCATGGACAAAAAGCTCCCGGCCATCGACTCTGACCTTGAATTCTTTGGCGGGATCCAACCCGGGCGTTGGTGCCGGCGATTGCGCGGCAACTGCCCCCATGGCCAGGGCCGAGAACAGAGTGAAGAGAAAGCGTCGCATATCAGTTCATAGGGTTCCTGACTCTCGCGGTATTGCTTCCACCATCACCGACGCAATTTACCCCAGGGCGACGGCCTTCTTCAGAGCCACAATGGTTGCTGCGCACGCGGGGTCATTCTCCAGATCGTTGAGCGGTTTGTTGAATGGCTCCGCCCGGGCCGGACCGTCATAGCCAATCTGGTTTAACGCCTTCAGGAAAGTGCCGACATCAATAACTCCTGTCGCGCACGGCAGCTCGCGCCGTCCGTCCACTTGCTGGTCCTTGGCCACGCCACTGGGCGCGTCGTTGAGATCCACGGAGACCACATCCTCATTCTTCAGCGTTAGCAAATCAGCCACGGTGTCCTCGGCCTGCCACCAATGCCAGCTATCCAGCACCACTCCCGTGTTGCCGGTTCCGATCTCCGCGATGAGATCGCGCATTTCCTTCAAAGTATGAATGAAGGGATACCGTTGCCGGGTCCAGATGGTCTTGGTGCCGACGTATTCCATTCCCAGCCGGATATCCTGGTCTTTGAGAACCCGCGCAACGGCCCGGAGGCGGCGGGCGTGTTGGCGGAAGCTTTCAATATAGGACAGGGAGGAACTCCCCGGCATGAGCCAAGTGCCCATCCGCGTGATTCCGGCCCGTTTCAGTCCGGCGGCCAGCGGCGGCAAATTCTTCAGGCCCTCGGCGAATTTGTCCTCGCCCTGGCGAAACTCAACCGGCAAACCCGCCGCGCCAAAGAGGAGCCCCGCAGCCTTCATTGATGCCTGTACCTCGGCCAATTTGTCGGCCGGCAGACTGGCCAGGAATTCGCCCTGTGGCTCAATCGATTCAAATCCGTGACGGGCAGCCAATTCGATGGTTTGCATCTGGTTGCCAGTGACGCCAATCGAACCCGGCGACAAACAAAGGGTCAGCTTGCGTTTGGTTGGCGCGGTTCCATCCGCCGCCCTTAGTGAAAGAGAAGAAGCGGAAGCCGTCAGCAAAGCCAGATCGCGAAGAAACGCGCGACGAGTGGTCGATTTCAGTTGCGTATGCACGGGCAGAAGGCTGCCTCTCTGCTTCGACAATGTCAAAACTGATGCCACTTTCTTTTGGGTGCATCTTGAGACTGTCGTTGCCAACCCAAGGGACGGAACGCCGATTTGTAATCAGCGCTCACCAACAAGGTCACTCCGTCCGGTCAATCACACCGTTGGTCCGAGCCGGGAATGGGGCGTGGTGTTCCCGGAGCGTGCCCTTCCCCGGGCACAGCATTGTACGGATTGTCCGACGCACAAGAACGTTCTGACACCATCGCCAATTCTGCTATTGCTGCGCCCGGGGACGGGCGCTCTCCGGGGCAGTGTCCAGATGCACCCTTACTTTTGTTGCCGGCTTTCGGGCGGTTGATCACGGCACCCGGCGGCCTTGCGCGGCTTCCCACAGCGCGTACCAATCCTCCTGGTTGAGGGTGATCGCGTCCGCCTGGGCCGCGCTTTTCAGGCGGTCCAGTTTGTTGGTGCCGATAACCGGCAGCGGCCGGCTTGGGTGCGCCAGGATCCAGGCATAGGCCAGTTGTTCCAGTGTCGCCCCGCCGTAGCGCGAGCCTAGACTCTGAGCCGCCACCGCCAGGCGCTGCGCGGCGGCATCCTTCGAATCAAACAAGCGTCCACCCGCCAGCGGGCTCCACGCCATGGGCAACACGCCCAGTTTCTCGCATTGGTGAAACGTGCCATCGTGCATGGCGTCATCACGCAGCAGGTGAAACTCAAGCTGGTTCGTCGCCAGCGGCTTCTCCATCCGCATGTTCAAGAGGTCGAATTGAGAGGCGGTATAGTTGGACACCCCCGCCGCGCGGATTTTGCCACTGGCCAACAACTGATTCAGCCCGGAGGCCGTGTCATCGGCCCGCGTCAGCCAATCGGGGCGATGCACGAGAAACAGGTCGATGTGATCGGTGCCCAGCAGCCGCAACGATTTTTCCAGGCTCTTCACCAGGCGCGCGCCGGTGGCGTTGTAATGGGCGGTGCGGCGTTCGGGATGATAGGAACACGGCACGTAAATGCCGGCCTTCGTGACGATCTCGAGTTTGTCTCGCAGACCGGGCGACAATGCGAGGGCGGCGCCGAGCGCCTTTTCCACTTCGTAGAGGCCGTAGATCTCCGCGGTGTCAATCGTCGTGATGCCGATTTCCAGGCAGGCGTGCAGCCGGTGGTTGATTTCCTGCGCGGTCGGCTTTGTGTCCAGCAGCCGCCAGGTGCCATAGACCATGCGCGAAAATTCCGGGCCGGCGCTGGTGAGTTTTGATCGTTTCATATTGGGTTGGTGTGTTTGCGTGCGGCTTGTTCTATTTGAATTCGGTGTAATTCTGAAACACAGCCTTGGCCGTGGCGTCAGGGTTGTGGGAGGTAAGGGCGGGTCCAATCTTGAGCATTCCTGCCAGCGCCAGACGGTGCTCGGCGTACATCTTCCAGGTTATCCCGTCGGTGGAAGCCAAGGCCGAAAACACATCGCCGCAACGCCGCACCCGCAGCCAGGAATTGGGATAGGCGGCGGGAAACTCGGGCGGAGCGGGCGGTCTTATGGCGGGGTAAATCGCCTGGCAATCGCCGCCCGCCACCCGGCGGAACTGCATTTCATAGGCTCCCAGATTGTTATTCCGGGGCTCGCTGTTGGAGAACACCACGAACATCAAATGCGGGCTGCCGGCGTCCAGAGTTTCGCGAATCATGAGGCCCGCCTTGGAATACAGGTGCGCCGGCGTGAAGCTCTCAACCCGGACGGCTATGTCGAAGTCGCCTGCATATTGTTTGAAAACAAAGTGGAACTGGTCGGTCTTTTCCCAAATATCCGCACCGCCCGCCACAAGTTCCCAACCGTTGTTCCGGGCCTTGGAGGAGCCGCTCAGTTGCGGCGATCCCACGTCGAGGCTGGTAAAAACGTCAGGCGGTTCAGTGCTGGTTGAGCGAGCGTCCAAAGCGGCTCGGTTGTTGGATGGGTTCATGGTTTGTTGATCAATTCCAATCGCATGGTTGCGGTTAAGGCGATGTGTTGGCTGCGTTTTCCAGAATGAAATCAAACCAGGCCAGGTTGTTGCCCTTGTTGTAATGCAAGGTAAGCAACTGAATACCAGGCCTGTCAAAGGTGATTCGCCCGGCGGCTGTCGCGAGGTTCCAGGTGTGGTAACTCCCGGTATTCATCGGCAGCTTACACTCGCACGCAGGCTGGTTATTCACCGAAAAACGGATGGTGTTGGTCGTGTTGCCGTAGAGGATGTTGATGCTATAGCTTCCCGCTTTTTTAACGTTCACCGTGTAGTTGCACCATTCGTTGTCCTCCTCCCACCCGATGTAGAACTGGTTCTTTTCCGGCGTGTAATGGTTGGTGTGGTTGAGATCAGCCGACTGTTTCACGTAGGAGAGATCCACGCCTTCGTTTTCGCGAAAATGGCTAATGTATGGGTCGATGCCTTCGAAATGCCATTTCTGATAATTCAATTCGCCGCTGCCGTGGCTGACTTTGTCGGTGTCGTGATAGGCCACGCCTTCGCCGCCGACATCAAAGTAGGCGGCTTGCACCCGGCCAGGAATGATCTGTGGGCCGGCCATATAATGATTGTCCTCGAAGGGCCGGCCTTTATAGGCGCCGGGAAGGTTGGAATGGCTGCTGCAACAGCCGGTGAGCGCGAGGCCAGTCGCCAGCGACAGTGCGATACACAGAAGCCTGGAATTCTTCATGCCGACATGGTCATGTCCAAACGTCTCGAAATCAATGAAAGATACCACTCCTCCAAGCGCCTGTTTGAAAATTGGCCCGAGCACGGTGGTTAGCCAGGGAGCGCGCCCGTCCCCGGGCGCAGCAATGTTAAAAGGCCTGCCGGCACGGATGTTTTGATTGGGTATGAATGGCGCACCATGCTGTGCCCGAGCACGGCCCTCTCCCCAAGGCTCAACATTACCCACAATGCTGCTGTTTGGGGCAATCGAATCCCAACGGGATTCTTTCATATAGCCCGGGGTTGCGAGGAACGAGCTACCCCGGGAAAACTCGATGGAAGGAGCCGCTACCCCAAGGGGGTTGTATCTTTGCGTGCCGTTTCTGACGCAACCCCTTTGGGGTAGGAATGGGCTTTCCCGTTCCTACCCGGGGTAGCGCGTTCCTCGCAACCCCGGGCTTTAGGACTCAATCCTTTCAGGATTTCTCGGAATCTGAAGCTGATTTATGGGTAATGCTGAGCCTGGGAGGGTGAGGGTGAGGGCGGTCTTCAGTTTCAATCGCATGGCTCCGGCTGAGCCAGAAAGGACTTTCTCAGGGTGCCGAAAATTGTCACGCTTTCCACCATCATGGTTGCGTTGATTTCACTTCGCGTCTCAGTGCTGGTCAGACGGTCCAGCGCCCATGGGCCCGGATGAATCCGCAAGTCTGCTCAATCGCTGATATGTCACACATGACGCCGGAACTGCCTTCATTGCCTCGACGAGTTCCTTCGTTGTTCTCCCGGTTGCGCGCGCCAACGCGGGTTGTGGTTGCGGCTTTTTGGGTCCTGATTCCGCTGTTATTAGTGCCGGCGGCAGGCTTTGCCCAATCCACCCCTCCTTCCTCCCCCTCCAAGCCCGGGTTCAGGATATTGGCTTTGGCTGAGTCCGCAGGCCACCATATCGCCTTCACGGAGGCTGCCAGGCCCTGGCTCAAGAAATGCGGGGAGGAAGCCGGCTTCGAAGTCGATTACCTCACTAATACCGCAGCGGTGACCGATGCCTTGCTGGCCAGGTACCAGGTTGTCCTTCAGTTGGACTTTGTTCCCTATGGCTGGAAGCCGGAAGCAATGGCGGCCTTCAAGTCCTACATCGAGCAGGGTAAAGGCGGTTGGGTTGGACTCCATCATGCCACCCTCTTAGGCGAGTTCGACGGCTATCCCATCTGGCCGTGGTTTTCGGAGTTCATGGGCGGGATCAAGTACAAGAATTACATCCCCAAATTTGCCTCCGCAACGGTGCGGGTCGAGGACAAATCTCATCCGTGCATGAAGGATGTCCCCCAGTCCTTCGTCATCCCGAAAGAGGAATGGTACACCTGGGATCGAAGTCCCCGGCAGAATGTCCGCGTTCTGGCCACCGTTGATGAAGCCTCCTACTCGCCCGCTTCCGATGTCAAAATGGGCGACCACCCGGTCATTTGGACCAACGAACGGGTGGCTGCGCGCAATGTGTATATCTTCATGGGCCACGGCCCTGACCTGCTGGACAAGAAAGCGTTCACCACGATCCTGCGCAACGCGGTTTTGTGGGCGGCGGGAAAGTAATTTACGGAGGCAATTTCATGATGATTGATCTAAAAGCGTGTTTGAAAAGTAGCAGCCGACGTGAGGAGGCTCTAACCTTAGACCGCAGAGGCTCACGAAATCCGGAACATTGGAGCCTCCTCACGTCGGCTGCTACGACTATCTCTGGAGTTCTCGCACAGGCTCTAAAACCAAATCGCACGCGAACAGCGGTGGCGGCATTTTGCGTGGCTTGCTTTTGCGCCGTCAGCCTGTTTGCGCAGACGGCAGCGCCTAAATTCCGGGCCATTGCCTTCTATAACGGCAGGAGCGAAACCGCGCACCTCAGCTTTGTAAAAGAAGCGAATCGGTTTTTCCCTAAAATGGCCGCAGAACATGGCTTCGCCTATGATTCCACGGATAACTGGGAAAACCTGAACCCGGAGTTTCTCGCGCAATACCAGGTGGCAATCTTCCTGGACACCCGGCCGGATGCGCCTGCCCAGCGTGAAGCCTTCCGGAAGTTCATTGAAGATGGCGGCGGATGGATGGGATTTCATTTTGCCGGGTTCGCCTTGACGCCGTCCGAATTCCCGCAGAACTGGGACTGGTGTCACAACGACTTCCTGGGAGCGGGCTCTTACGCGGGCAATACCTGGAGACCCACCTCCGCCATTCTCAAGGTGGAGGATGCCCGGCATCCGGCAATGAAGGGCCTGCCGGAAACGTTCAAGGCCTCCCCGAACGAATAGTATAAATGGACCTCGGATTTGCGGACGAACCGCAATATTAAAATCCTGGCCTCGATCGATCCGGCCAGTTTTCCGCTGGGAACCGGTCCGAAGCAGCATGAGATCTGGCATAGCGGCTACTACCCCGTGGTTTGGACGAATCAAAAATACCGGATGATCTATTTCAATATGGGGCATAACGACCTTGATTTTGAGAGCAAGCCGAGCCGGGAACTGTCGCACACCCTCGATAATGAGATTCAAAACCGGCTGATCCTCAACGCGCTGGAATGGCTCGGAACCGGAAAGAAAACGCCCCCTCCGTCCGATAAATGATCCGTAACTAAAATGAAAGCTGCGAAAAGTTTGGCCTGTTTCCAGTTGTGCGGCAGTTTGCTCGCTGCTTCTGCGGAGACTCCGGCTGACCGCATCGAAGCGCTCCAGGATTTTCAGGACGCGCGGCAATCCGGTGCGCCCTCGCCGGCCATTCTCTCTGTGAGCGTTGATCGTCCCATGCGACCGATGGCCGGGGGTATCGGGGCATCCTGGCATGCTATTCGGGTGATGACGCGTTCCAATAGCGCCACCCTTTACCAATACGATGCGCGCCCCGATAACCCCCAGGGCAGCGCGGTTGGCGCCAACCCGCCCCTCGATTCCAAGGCGTGGAAAGATATCGATCGGTTGGGCAGATGGCTTGGCTTGGCTTGGATTGGCTGCGTATCGAGTTGGATCGGCGGATGTATGAACCGCATATGTACCAATTTCAAACCGGTCCGGAGGTTTGCTGGCGGTCTTTGAATTTTGGTGTCTTTATGCTGACCTTTGAAACATGAGTTAGAAACCAACATGAAATTCTTGATCCCTGTTGCCTTTGCCCAACTGTGCCTTGGCTTGGTTGCTTCCGCCACCGAGACTTCGTTTAATTATGCCGAGGCGCTCCAGAAATCCCTGTATTTCTACGAAGCCCAACAGTCCGGCGCGCTCTCGCCCAACAACCGGGTTGAGTGGCGCGGGCCGGCCTGCTTGACCGACGGTCAGGATATCGGGCGGGACTTGGCCGGCGGTTGGTTTGATGCGGGCGACCATTGGACGGCGAACCTGACGATGAGCTTCGCCGCGATGGCGCTCGCATGGTCCGCCATTGAACAGCCGGACGGCTGGCTCAAGGCCGCACAGATGGATGAGCTGCTCGAAAGCCTCATTCATGTGAACCGGTATTTCCTGAAGTGCGTCCTGAATCCCGATTGCAAGGATCCCGCCAGCGAGTTGGTTGTCGCCATCGGCTGCGGTGGGCGGGAAGGTATCGAGGGGCCGAATGTGCACTCCATGTGGGCACCAGCGGAGGTCGCGCACCTGATGACGAAGCGTCCCACATTCCGCCTGAACAAACAGACGCCTGGCGGGGACATCCCCGGTGCGATGGCCGCGGCGATGGCGGCGTCCGCGATGGTCATTCGTGAACATGCCCCTTTGTTGAAGGGGAAAAAGGGTTATGCGGATTTCAATGGCGCGGCGTTTGCCGACCTCCTGCTGGATCGGGCCGAGAAACTGGTGCTGTTCGCCCGGGCGAACTGGGGACCGGTGCTCAATGAAAAAATGCCCCGGGCTGAGCAAGAGGCGATTCGCAAGCAGCGGAGCGAGGCTTTGCGAGCCGACGGCAAAGTGGTCGAAATTGGCTACCGCGCCGACCCGTTCGATAAGGTATTCACCGCCGCGACATTTTTGCAGCGGGCGCACCTCGCAAAGAATCCGCAATTCGGCACGAAATGGTACGACTTTGCCAACGTGATATACGAAAAGGAATACAAAGCGGAGAACAACCATGACTGGTGGAAAGATTTCGGCGCCGGCAATTTGGGAAAGGTGGGCGCGTATAACATGATGCGGCTCGCGCCGGGGGAGGAGAAGTTTCACGCCGAACTGCAACTCTACTGCTGCCGCTTCTGCGAATACAAAGCCACCTCGGGTGGTTTGCGATTGCGCGAGTGGTCCGCCCATGAATACGGCAGCCTGCGCCACGCCAACAACGCCGCCGTGATTGCGCTCTATTACAGTGATCACGTGGAGAAGGCACCGCCGCTCTCGGGCAACACCTGGTGGAAAGGCGGGAAATCGAACGCACAGTTGAAGGAGCAATATGCCGCGGCAGCCAGACGTCCGGTGGACTACGCGCTCGGTGCGAATCCCTACGGTCGCAGCTATCTCGTGGGTTTCGGCAACCAGCCATTCAACCACGTTCACCATCGCGACGCCTATGGCGCGTGGGCCGGGTTTGAACATTTCATCAAAGGCAAAGCCGACGACCGAAACGAGAATCGTCATATGCTTTACGGCGCGCTTGTGGCGGGGCCGGACCACAACGACGTGTTCCTTTGCGGCAAGGAACATTTGCGCTGGCTGCCGGTAGCCGGAACCAAAGACCACGATTTCTTCTACCAATTTCCCAACCGCCCTGAACCGGTGCGGAAGGAAGGTTACCAATGGAATGCCGTTGACCAGCCGTTTCAGGATGTCATGGACTCGCAGTTCAATGAAGTCGCGCTGGACTACAATGCCGGTTTCACGGCCAGCCTCGCACGGCTTTGCGCGCATGGCTTGAGCGTCGGCGCGGCGTTGCCGGACTCCGCGTTTCCGCCCAAATCCAAACGAAACGAATCGCTCGACTTGTTGACGACCGACCGCGAGTTCTTCGTCGCGGCCAAACGGCTTGGGAATGCAACCAATGCCACGGAAATCGAAGCCACGATCTGGAACCGCAGCCGTTGGCCCGCACGCGTCAGCACCAATCTCAGCTTTCGCTATTTCTTCACCTTGGACAGCGACACGAAACCCGAGCAGGTTCAGGCGACGGTGACCGGCTCCGACAAGGCCAGGGTCAGCGCGGCAAAACCCCTCGCGGGCAAGGTGGCTTATGTCGAAGTTTCTTTTCCCGGCGACGCCATTTATCCCGGCAACCTGAACCTGGCCAGCCGCACCGTGAAACTCCGCCTGACTGGCCCCGGCTGGAACGAGGCGAATGATTGGTCGGCCGCAGGCCTGTCCGCCACATCGCTCTTGCTCCCACGCGTGCCGGTTTATGACCAGGGCGTTAGGGTCGGCGGAGAACAACCATCCCGGAATTAACCGCCGTAGGGCACCAGGAGCGAAAAAAGGGGTTTGCCGCAGCCGCCCTGAAAGTCATTCAGGAAATTCAAGGCACCGGAATTGACACCTTGACCCGCATTGCCGATTGCATGAACAAACGGGGAGAAAAGACTGCCCGTGGCGGAAAGTGGACGGCAACGGTAGTGAAACTGTTCAATGACAATTATTCTTCGCCACCCGTTGCCTCATTTCAGATTGTTACCAGAACCGGAAGGGGCTTGGAATGCAAATCCCTCAAAGGCCTCCACCCTCGGCTAACGAGGGAAGCCCGCTACGCCGTAGCGGGCGCGGCGGCTGGCACGGCCTGCACATCCCCGCTTTGTTCCACCCCTCCAAATACGAGTCGGCGCGCCATGGTGCGCCGCCACTCCCCGATCCGCCGTTGGAGGGTTCTCAACAGCTTGCTTCCGAAACGGTCAGGATACTTCTCGTTGAGTTTCTGCAACATGACCTTCGCGATACTGTCGGGTTCCTCCTGGAGCCACAGCAATACATCGGTCCAGACATCTTTGAAGGGGTCCTCACGCGTCCGCCAGTGTCGAGCTTTCGGTTCCCCCTTTCGATGGGTCGGGCGCGCTT
>Ga0315271_10002670_pt1 | contig 11199 bp, 14 predicted proteins | sample C3_top_MG_FD_204664 | JGI IMG/M metagenome (GOLD analysis project Ga0315271, IMG submission 204664) | Sediment microbial communities from Yellowstone Lake, YNP, Wyoming, USA - C3_top | ecosystem: Environmental > Aquatic > Freshwater > Lake > Sediment | place: USA: Wyoming | collected 2017-08-01
TTGGAAGACAAACCTCGAGCATCAGGAAGCTCAAAGACTTGGCCGCAAGAAGTGGTACTCGGCGTTCAAGGCGCGCATCGCAAAAGTGGAACGTGACTACGGACAATTTTGAACTGACGCCGCAGGTGCCTACGATTTAGCACGGGGTCGTGTTGTGACCGGCGACAACTTTTCGTTCGGTTTGGTTCGGTCGACGCGTTCGGCTTTAGGCGGTTCGACCGAAATTTCGCGCAAGCCGTTGATCGTGTTCGACTTTTCCAACCATCGACTACGCCATTGCAAGCATAGGTTCGGTCGGCGGTTCGGTATCAAGAAACAGAAGGACTCCACTGTGAAAAACTCGTGGAAAATCTGCGTCTTACGGCGCCCATTGGACCGGGTGGCTTCTACTGTTAATCCGTAGGTCCCTGGTTCGAGCCCAGGTCGAGGAGCCACTACAAGCCCCTATAAGTACTGGAAAACATGCTACTTTATTGCTAGCAGGATTTCTCTTGAAACCCCAGACCGTGGCCCGAACACCAACGACTGGTTGCCACTTGTCCAGCGGGGGTGGGATCGGCCGCTTGAGTTGTTCCCGGTAGCGTAGAGTGCCGGTATCAGTGAACGCTGCGTTCATGCTGATTCACTCTGATGAAAGCCGACAAAGTCACCTTCACTGGGGAAGATGTCCACCGATGTAACGACGGCATTCGGCGGGCCACACCTGGCCCATTCGACCAGGCGGTTCACTTCGTGGGCCTCTCCCTGCACCACGGCCTCAACCGAGCCATCCATGCGGTTGCGCACCCAGCCCCTCAAGCCCAGGGCGCTGGCTTTGGAAACCATGGAACCCCGATAGAAGACGCCCTGGACGCGCCCGCAAATCACCAACCGGTACGTGACATCCGCCATTGCTGTGTTGTGATCTACCCAGAGGACGTCATGCTACTGCAATGCAACCAATGCTCACGGGGTAAGCTAAACTTTTCCTGTTTTCGCATTTATGCTGCATATTCAGACATCAGTCTGCCGTCCATTTCGACAAGCGCAAGAACAAGCACCCGCTCATCCTATGCCATTCATCGCTCCCACCGTAAGCCAAATCAAACCAGGGACCCAGCTCCGGCACTACAAGGGTGGCCTCTACAACGTTGTCGGGACCTGGCTGATTGACGCGACCTTGAAGCCTGGCGTTCTCTACAAACCGCAGCAAGGTGACAAGCAGGATGTCGTCTGGATGCGCCCAATGTCTGAGTTCCATGACATGATCGCGACGACAGATGGCTCCATCCCCCGTTTCGTCCTGATTTCGGAGCCGGAATAGTTCTTCTGATACGTCTTTGCCTATGCTGAAGCCATCTTGACCGGAGCAATATCGGGTCTGCTTGCGCTGGCGGGTTCGCACGTGTTCGAGGACCGCGCGCGGCGCATTCGGACAGTGTGGTCGAGGCGGCTCGGCTAGATGCGAATCGACACATACGCAAGGAGTCGAGATGAAGCTGTCGAAGAGAAGGCAAAACACAATAATCTATTGGTCCGCAGCGGCAGTGGCAGCAATCCTGATCTTCAATTGGGAAAGAATGGTTTAAAGGCAATGCTGTCCTGGTAGCAAGAGTCTGGCATCGAAGCACCAGTTTCAGCCGTCGGACCCGCCGACTTGCCGCTACCTGCCGCCTGCCGCCTGCCGCCTGCCGGAAACCGTTGCATGGCATTGGCGGCGTCGAGGCGTTGATTGCGTCGGGTGGCTTGGAAAGTTCTTTCTGCGGTGAATCGGATTTGTTGCCAAGGTTTCTGGTCGTCTATTCAGTGACTGGTGTGGAGAAAACTTTAGAGCTGCTGTGCAGCTTGGATTCAACCGGTCGATGCAACAAGTTGGCTGAATCGTTCAGCAGGCGTTTCGTAGTTTAGAGTTTTCCTTGGACGTTCATTGAGCTTCCTAGCAATTGCATTCAGCTGTGTCTGTGAGTAGTTCGAGATATCGATGCCCTTGGGAAAGTACTGACGTAGTAGTCCGTTGGTGTTTTCATTGCTTCCACGCTGCCAAGGACTGTGGGGATCACAGAAGTACACGCTGATGTCGGTGGCCAATGTGAAACGCTTGTGGTCAGCCATCTCATGGCCCCGATCCCAAGTCAATGATTTGTAGAGTTCTTGAGGTAACTTGCGTGCGTTTTTTATCAGCGCATTGATGACTGTCTGCGTATCTTTGCTGGCAACCTTTACCAGCATCACGTACCGCGTCTGGCGCTCTACCAGTGTCGCAATCTGGTTGTTGAGGCTACCAAACATCAAGTCGCCTTCCCAGTGGCCTGGTACGGCCCGATCTTCCACCGAGGCTGGACGCTCACTGATAGATACGGTGTTGGTGATCTTGCCGTGGTTGTCTGTCTTCTGGGTGTGGTGGCGCGAACGGCGCATGGCCCTGGTGCGTCTCAAATGTTGCAGTAGTTCCTTCTTCAATGCGCCACGGGCTTGAATGAACAGACTGCGGTAGATGGTTTCGTGTGACACGTGGTAGTCCTCGTCGCACGGGTAAGTATGCTTGAGCCATCCTGCAATTTGCTGTGGTGCCCATTGACATTGGCTTACCGGTCACGACTCGTGCCAAGGTTCTATTCTGAACCAGCTTGCAACGTTTGGGACGATGTGACCTATCCCAGGCGGCCTGATCGGCCTGGGTAGCACGGTAGCTGCCTTGGCCACCGTTGCGCTTGATCTCCCGACTGACGCTGGATGGTGCTCGCCCTAACTGGAGGGCAATGGCACGAATCGACTGTCCTGCAACTAAGGAGCGAGATATCTCTTCCCGCTCGGTCAGGCTCAACGCCAAACGGGAACGACAGTGCTGTGCGGGACGTATCCCACCCGTCTCAGCCAAGATACGACTGACAGATGAGTGGTTCCGATCAAACAGCTGGGCAATCTGCTGAAGGGATTCACCCTTCTTCCACCGCTCCCACATCAGTGCCTTCTGGCTATCCGAGTAGTAAATCCTCGTTCTTTGCTTCATCTGCAACACTCCTTCTGCTCACACAGTATTTAAAGTGTTGCATCGACCGGTTGAATCCAAGAGCGGGAGCCGCCATTCACGAGTGTCTGAAGTTCAGACTTGCTGAAGCGTTTGCGGGCTCCTCGCAATGCGATGGGCAAGCAACAGCCACAAAATAGCCCACGCCGAACCCAAGGCCCAGCCGCCGATAACGTCGGTTGCGTAGTGCACGCCCAGCGCAATCCGGCTTAACCCGACCATCAAGGTCATCAGGCCCGCCGTCATCAGGATGTAGACGCGCTCTGCCGCCCGCTTATGAGAACTTGCAATCAAAGCCGCAATCGTAAGAAAGACCAGGGCTGACATACTCGCATGACCACTCGGAAAACTCAACCCGGAGGCTGCAAGTTCAGCGTAGGCAAGGTCTGGACGAATGCGACCAAATGTGACCTTGAAGACGCTGACCAGTACGGTTCCCGAAATGACTGAAGTCGCCACCAGAATGGCTGTGGCGCTTTGCGAGACCAAGGCAAGGTAGCCCACGGTCGCCACGGTGAAGAGCGTCAACACAACTGTGCTGCCCAAGCCACTCAAGTCGCGCATTGCCTCCCCCAGCCAAGGATGTTCAGCTCTCAACGCTTGCGCGTTTACGAGCAGTTGCATGTCAAAGAAACGCGTGTCGCCTTCTCGAACTTCACTGGCAAGCAGGACGAACACAAGAGCTAGGACGGCTGCTGCGAACAAAATCAATAGTGGCTTGAGCAACGTCTCAATTCGATTCGGGGGCAAAGCGGCAGGGCCGCCTGCCGCGCTGTTGCTGTTTGTTGGTATGTTTAACGGCATTCCAACATGGTATTCCCATCTGCCCCAAAGCCGTTTCCGCAGCAATCTGCATATGCCAATAGAAAACGGGCACTGAGTTGACTCAGCGCCCCTTCCCTGACATCAATCTGCTTATTTGGAAGCAGACGCGGCAGGCGCAGCAAGCTTTGCAATCTTCTTACGCTTCGTGCTGCTGTGCCTATTGTTCGTGGTTGCAGGCTTGGAGGCCGCGTCCACTGGGGCAGCGGCAGTAGCAGTACTGGCAGCCTTTGGCGCTGTGGTTCAGTTCCCCCGGCCCAGTTTTCAATGCACCTCAACCCATCGGAGCCAGATGCTTTGCATGGACCGCATCATTTGCGTCCAGCGACTCTGGGCTCCACGAACCGAGGGGTGCTCTCTCACACCAGCCCTGCAGTCAACGACCAGTCGAACGATTGATGCCGTTCGGACTTCTTGAGGACTTCGTCCCTCTCTGCGACCGGGCCATTGATGACCAACTGCTCCAGAAGCTCAAATGTCACCAATCTGGATGCATCTGTTTGTGAAAACGTTCTTTTCATTTGGACAAGACGTGTCAGCGCAGCGATGGTGAGAACAGCACGTTGTTTGCTATCAATAAACATGAGACTTCTTTGAAGTGCTGCCGTCCCCGACATATGGTCATTCATGGGGATGACGCCTGCAGGACCAATTGAAGCTGCCATTTAACTGCTCGAGTGCGACGCAGGTGTGCGGGCATCGGGTACATTGATGCCTCACGACGGCAGAATCAAAGGAAAGCGGAAGGGTCACCTTCATAAGGTACAGATGTCAACCAAGAAGTTTCTAATTCGGGCAGGCAGTTCTGGTCTTGCCAAAGTTGCAAACCAGGCGGGAATCGCCGACCGTGTTTCAGATGCCATCATGAACCTGATTTCAGCGGTGCCCTCCTCCTCTGAAACCAACTGCGCCACTCCAGACGCGCGAGCAAAACTGCTGGCGCGAAATGCAGCCAGAACCAGTGCCAGCATTTCTGGTGGGGCCGCCCTGGCGCCGGGACCACTGGGCATGCTGACGCTGCTTCCGGACATCATCGGCGTGTGGAAGGTTCAGGCACAGATGGTCGCTGATATCGCAGGCGCCTATGGCAAGACCGCGACCTTGACCCGGCAACACATGGTGTACTGCCTGTTCAAGCACTCAGCTGCACAACTGTTGCGCGACGTCATAGTCCGCGAAGGAGAGCGCTACCTCGTGCTCCCGGTTACCTTGCGAATGATGCGAAGCTTGGTGTCAAAGCTTGGTGTCAACGTCGGTGAACGCACGTTTGGCAAAGCTATAGCCAGATATGCCCCTGTTGTGGGGGCAGTGGGCGTTGGAGCCTACGCCTATTACGACACCAAGAAGGTCGCCGAGACAGCCATTGAGCTCTTCAGTAGCGAAGCGGTGCTGCACAACGAGGGTGCTGCTGATTCTGGTGCCTGAAATCTCACAAAATTGCCGCGCGGCAGCTCTTGACACAGATTGCCTTAAGTGCCGGACTAACATGGTCACTTCCTGCAATCACAAGGCAATTTATGAAAGACACCATGGTCACAACGGCGCTCACCCTGCCCGGATACGAGGTTGTAAGAAGCCTCGGCGTAGTCCGCGGTATTTCAGTGCGTTCGCGCTCGATTGTCGGCAATTTCTTCGGCGGACTGCAGTCACTCTTTGGTGGCAACATCACTATTTACACCAACCTTTGTGAGCAAGCGCGCTCGGAGACTTATCGACTCATGTGCCAGCACGCTCAACAGTTAGGTGCCAACGCAATCGTCTCTATGCGCTACGACGCCACGGAACTGATGGCCGGCGTCACGGAAGTTCTTTGTTACGGCACGGCGGTGGTCGTTGAAGCAAAGTCGGCTGAAGCATAGGCGTCATACTCACCGACCAATGCCAGCAAAGACTTCATTAGAAGATACACGCCTTGATTGACCCAAAGCCATGCGCAGCAATTACTTCCTCGCAGTCATCACATTGGCGCTGACTGCCTGCGCGAATGGCTTGTTGGTGACCGAACCAGGTGGCACTTCAGCTATCGCGGCACCTCAATTCGATTCACCCTCCTCGATTGCGACCATGCACTCAAATTCGACTGCACCAGACGCAGACAACTACCTTTGGCTGGAAGACGTGCTTGGCGAAAAACCGTTGAATTGGGTGCGCGCGCACAACGCCGTCTCGACCGGTTTGCTCAAAGCCAGGCCAGAGTTTGAGCCCGCGCGTGCCAAAGTGCTCGAAATACTGAACAGCCAGGACAAGATTCCGTACTTCGAGCGCATCGGCGATTTTGTCTACAACCTGTGGACCGACGAGGCGCACCAACGCGGTCTATGGCGGCGGACCACCCTGGCTGACTACAAACGGCCCCATCCCGCCTGGGAAACTGTCCTGGACATCGACGCCTTGGGCAGGGCCGAGAAGGAGAGTTGGGTCTGGGGCGGTGTCGACTGCCTGGGCCCGACTTACCAGCGCTGCCTGCTCTCATTGTCACGAGGAGGTTCCGACGCCAAAGTTGTGCGGGAGTTTGACCTCGTCACCAAACAATTCGTCGCCGGCGGCTTTGAACTGCCAGAAGCAAAGTCAGAGGTGACATGGATAGACAAGGACACGCTTCTGGTCGGGACTGACTTTGGCCCTGGCAGCATGACGAAATCAGGCTACCCGCGCATCATCAAGCAATGGACGCGCGGGACACCATTGACGGTAGCGTCGACGGTTTACGAGGCGCGAGACGAGGACGTCTATGCCTTTGCGGCGTCCAGTCAAGCCAAGGACCACAAATGGGTGATGGTCGGCAGAGGCATTGATTTCTACAACAGCGAATCCTTCTTTCTGGAAGGTGGGAAACTTGTCAGGATCGACAGGCCCTCTGACGCCACCTTTGCTGTCCACAAGCAATGGGCCACCCTAAGTTTGCGTAGTGATTGGAAGGTCGCCAACACCATGTACAAGGCCGGCTCACTGCTGCTGACAGATTTGGCCGGCTACATGAGTGGCAGGCGCGAGTTCAAGGTTCTCTTCGAGCCCTCGGCAAGCACCTCACTGGCGGGTTTCGATTTCTCCAGAAATCATGTGCTGGTGGACATCATGGACAACGTCAGAAGCCGATTGATTGAATGGACCCAGGCCAAGGGACAGTGGAGCAGCCGTGCAGTCAAGGTGCCAGAGAACGGCGCACTCAGCGTGAACGCTTTATACGATGCCTCTCTTGACAGTGACCCGCTCGGGGATGAGTACGTCATGAGCTACCGAGACTTTCTGACACCCGACACACTGATGCTCGGTCACGCCGGCAGTGATGAGCGCCAAATCCTGAAACAGCTTCCGCAGCGCTACGACTCAAGCGGCATGACGGTGCAACAACTGTTCGCAAGGAGCCCGGACGGCACATCGGTGCCCTACTTCGTCGTGTCGCCTCGCGCGGTGAAGAACGATGGTACCAATCCGACATTGCTTTATGGCTACGGAGGGTTTCAAGTCAGCGAGCAGCCCTGGTACAGCGGCTCGTGGGGCAGCAACTGGCTCGCCAAAGGCGGCGTCTTTGTTTTGGCCAACATCCGCGGTGGCGGCGAATTCGGTCCTATTTGGCATCAGGCCGCCATCAAGGCAAAGAAGCAGAATAGCTATGACGACTTTATCGCAGTCGCTGAAGACTTGGCGGCACGCAAGATAAGCCAACCCAGACATCTGGGCATCATGGGGGGGAGCAATGGCGGACTGCTGGTGGGTGCCACCTTCGTGCAACGGCCCGAGTTGTTCAACGCGGTGGTCTGCCAGGTGCCGCTGCTCGACATGAGGCGTTACCACAAGCTACTGGCCGGCAACAGCTGGATGGCAGAGTACGGCGACCCTGACCAAGCTGATGCGTGGGAGTTCATTCGTCGCTACAGCCCTTACCAAAACGTGAAGAAAGGTGTGCAGTACCCACGCGTCTTCTTCAACACCAGCACCAAGGACGACCGCGTTCACCCGGCGCATGCTCGCAAGATGGTGGCCCGCATGCAGGAGCATGGGCATGATGTCTTGTACTTTGAAAACATCGAGGGCGGGCATGGTGGCGCTGCCGACAATGAACAGCGAGCCAACATAATGGGGCTGGAGTTTGCATATTTGTGGATGCAACTGGGCAACAAGTGAAACGTTGACGCGCTTAGCACCAAGAAATCCTGAAGACAGGCAATCTCCCGACTGCTGAACCCTCCTCAAGGTCGAAGGGATTTAATGCTCAGTCTTTGAAGTCGATTCTGCACGGCCTCGCTGACCAAGTCACGCAGCGCATCAGCCGAAATCCAGCGCCCGGCTCGGGAGCCTTGCTGCCGAATGCGCATCGCTGATTGAATGGCCGCGTCGTTAAGTGCCGGGTTTCGCTTGCCAATGTTTCGTAGAGCCCAATTCACCGCTTTCTTTACATAGTTGCGTTCGTCGTCGGCCGCAGCCTCGATGATTGGCAACATTGCCAAGAACTGGTCGTCGTTCGCCTTTTTGTCATGGACCGCCAGGATGGCCAACAACGCAAATGCTGCACGTCTTACATATTCATCTCGTCGGGCGGCCCATTTCGTTACCTTGCGCCAGGCTAGAGGTGAAGCCAAGAAAGCGCTCCCACAGACCTGGTCACATACGTCCCAGGACGTAAAGGACTTGGCCCAAGCATCCATCTGCCTGGACGTCAACCTGGTTGGCTCCGCCACCATGCCAGCGACGATGCGAGCGTCAGGAATACCGGTGTTCCACAATTCGAGCGCCAATAGATGGTCATGTCCAAGCGTCTTGGCAATGCGCCGCATCGCGGGCATCGACAAGCCAAGGCGCATATCTGGCTTGATTCCAAACCGCGCCATGCCGGCCAATTCGGTTGGCCGGGCATCCTTTTTGAGCAAGACTAGCGCACTTTCGAAGCGGCTCATGGTGATGTGACTCAGCTATCGGGTGAGAATTGACATTGGGCTCAACAAGTCCTACACCCATCATCACAAATCTGTGCGGGTCGTCCCTGCCATATTCAGGATGTAATCGGCACCGAAGACTTGAGACGGCGTGCGATAGCCTGGCTGCGCTTCGCCATTGGCAGTTCGTTTGGCAATATCCCAAGCTGTCAGCGCTGTGAGTGCATAGCCTTCTATGGTGTCAAGGTGCGATGTCGCCGTTTGGCCGGCAGCGTTTCGCACTTGACCCCAGAGGTGAGAGGCACCGCGCTGGCGCTGCTCGGCATCGGGACCAGCGGGCCCGGAATCGATTTGCTTTTTGAGCAGGCTCTGTACCCAATTGGAGCCCATGACGCCGCCGAGGTAGCGAGACGCCTTGGCCATCCATCGCAATGCAGCCGGTGCAGCCATAAAGACTTCGATGTTTGGAATGGCGGTCGAAACCCAGGCGGTAGAGACATCTCCCCAGGGAATGCACATGGTGGTGACTGGCCCCGTGCCAAAATCGATTTCACGGGAAGCCGATGCAGACGGCACAGCAGTCAACTTGCCATCTCTACGAATCATGCCACCACGGTGCACGTTTTCTACCATGGTGGTTGCCGTGCCATGCGACGGCTGCCCAATGGCCTGAAAGGCAAGGGTCAGCGAGCTTGCATCAGGCATCCGGCGCTTCAGGTGTGCTGCGAGGCAATCGCTTGGCACCACATCGAAACCCGTCCCGGGCATCAACATCACTGCGGCCTTCCTGGCCTTGGGACCCATCGCGGCAAGCGCTTCGAACACGTCAATCTCGCCAGTGATGTCAAGATAGTGGACGCCGGCCTTGATGCAGCCCTCAGCCATGGCCCTGGCAGTCCGCGAGAACGGTCCCGCGCAATTGAGCACGACGGCGACTCCCGTCAGGTTCTGTACCACGATGCTAGGGTCGGCCAGGTCGAAAACCCGGGCGCTTAGTCCATGCTGTTTCGCACGCGGCGCCAGCTTCTGCTCCGAGCGCCCTGCAAGAATGGGTTTAGCACCTTCACTCAGCGCCAGTTGGATGATGAGTTCAGCTGTGTAGCCATTGGCACCGTAGATGAGAATCTTACTGTTCATGGCTTGTGAAGTCCTTGGCGATGAGTTCACTTGATGCACTGCCAAAGTAATTGATGCTGTTTGTTCGGTCTTGGCCGATATAGATTTTCCCGTTCGGGTAAGTGATGCGGTAAACGACGTTCATTGCAGACTATCACCGTTCCTCGAAGTAGTCAGAGTCAATGCGCTTGACCACGAAAGACGCCGCTTCCGAGACGCCCACGTTGAAATCGATCATGAAAGCTGCCAAGGCCTTTCCATCAATGAGGACAACCTTTGTATCGATTCTAGAAACGTAGTCAAGCGCGTCGGCCGTGTATGAGGAAGTCGTGATAAAGACGCCTTTCCTAGCCCGCTGGCCTTGAAGGGCTCCAACGAACTTTTGAATCTCTGGACGACCCACAGACCCTTGCCAACGCTTTGCCTGAATGAAAACCGTATCAAGTCCTAGCCGATCCTCCTTGATAATTCCATCGATACCGCCGTCGCCAGTTTGCCCAATTCGTTCACCCGCATCGCGTCTCGATCCACCGTAGCCCATCTTCACCAGCAAATCGACAACCAGTTGCTCGAAGAAAGTGGGAGAGCAGTTGGTGACAACAGCGAGCAGTTCCTGCGCGAGCTGCACTCGCAATCCTTGGTAAGCAATCTCGATGGCTTCCTCTGGCGTTGCCGTCGCCACTGGAACTGCGTCATGCGGCTCAGAATCGGGTTTGATCTGGTTTGCCGCTTTCGAGATATCCCTGAACTCAATAAATTCGGGAAATTGCTCCAAAAACTTTCCGTCGATTCTGACCGGATTGTTTGTCAGAACGTCGAGGCCTCTGTCGGTGATTTTGAACACACCACGCTTGGTTGACTCGACCAGACCAGCCTTCTTTAGGTAAGTCCTCGCCCACCCGATTCTGTTCCTAAAAATGCCTTGCTGTCCACTTGGAAGCAACTCCGCTCGTTCCGCATCGGACAAGTCGAAATGACGAGCCAGCGACTCTTCCGCTTCACGCGGGGAATGCTCGCTGTTATCGCCAAGAAAGCGCAAAAATGGGAGCATACACGTCTGATAATCTGGTATAGCCATGGGCACAGGATAACCGCATGAGCCTTCGACAGCCAACAAATCGCAGTAGCCGTGACGCAAATCAACAAGCGTTCGTCACAAAACGTCAAGGCTTGTCACAAAACCAGACACTTTTGTTTTTGATGGTTTCTTTGATGGGTGATGATGGAAGAAATAGAAAAACCCCAAGTAAATCAATTACTTGGGGCTCTATTTGGCGGAGCGGACGGGACTCGAACCCGCGACCCCCGGCGTGACAGGCCGGTATTCTAACCAACTGAACTACCACTCCTGGTAGTGGTAACGTTTACTCTTTCGAGCCA